>Ga0209039_10000988_pt1 | contig 27651 bp, 23 predicted proteins | sample BogFormECP12_OM1_FD_188238 | JGI IMG/M metagenome (GOLD analysis project Ga0209039, IMG submission 188238) | Bog forest soil microbial communities from Calvert Island, British Columbia, Canada - ECP12_OM1 (SPAdes) (version 2) | ecosystem: Environmental > Aquatic > Freshwater > Wetlands > Bog ... | reverse complement strand
AAGGTATGTCCAGAAACAAGGGTTACCAAAACAAGACCTCAGATCGTTACCGCTTTTTGAGCTTTAATACCCTGTAGCTTGCTACAGGGTCGTTTATTTTTTTCGACTTGCCGTACCGTATTAATTCCTTTGGCAAATCGTACAATCTCGTGGCACCAAGAAGTGCTTGACAGTGAACGACCCCATGGTACAATCGAAGTGCTGGGATGAACGTGGAGAACAGAACGAGCGTGGCTAAATGAAGGGCGGAGGGGAGACGGCGTAGGGCCCCATACCGATTGGAAGGAGGGAGAACCACCATGAAGAGACTCAGGTTTACCTTTGCCTGCGCACCCTACGACCGGGTGCAGCCGCTTATGAACGGGACCGTGGCCCCGGAGGGCATGGACCTCAACTTTATCGCCCTCGAGGTAGAGGAGATCTTCTGGCGGCAGCTCCGCCATCAGGAGTTCGACGGCTGTGAGATGTCATTCTCTTCCTACACGATGGCGCGCTCCCGTGGGGACGACAGGTTCATCGCCATCCCCGTGTTCACTTCGAGGTTCTTCCGCCACGCCAGCGCATTCATCAATGTGCACAAGGGGATAGCCCGTCCCGAAGACCTCCGGGGAAAGACCGTGGGCCTTCCCGAGTACCAGATCACGGCAGCCCTGTGGCTCAGGGGCATATTCCAGCACGAGTACGGGGTCCACCCGCGTGAGATACACTGGAGGAGCGGGGGCATAGAGAAACCGGGAAGGAAGGAGAAGCTCCGGCTCGATCTCCCCCCTGACGTGGACTACCAGCCGATACCGCCGGACCGCACCCTCTCCCAGATGCTGGATGCGGGCGAGATCGACGCCCTTTTCACTGGGCGCGACCCCTCGTGCTTCACCAAGGGCTCTCCCAACGTGGCGCACCTTTTCAACATGGAGACGGAGAAAGCCTATTACCAGAAGACGCGGATCTTCCCTATCATGCATACCGTAGTCATAAAGCGGGCCGTGTACGAGGAGAATCCGTGGGTTGCCATGTCCCTCTACAAAGCATTAACCGCTTCAAAGGACATCGCGGTGAGGAGCCTTCAGCAGACCTACGCGCTTGGGGCTACTCTGCCATGGCTCTTGTGGCACGTGGATGAGACACGTAAAATCATGGGTGATGACTGGTGGCCCTACGGCATAGAGAAGAACAGGGAGACGATCGAGGCCATGTGCGAGTACTCCTTCGAGCAGGGCTTGTCTGCTCGAAGGATAACCATAGAGGAGCTCTTTGCGCCGGAGACCTTCGACGAGTTCAAAATATAGGCTCCGCCCCGTGGTCGGCCAGGCTCGGGCTCTGAAAGACACAGAGGACGTGTTGAAGGCGCGCCGCATTGAGAATTGCGTTTGATCTTTCGGCGCAGCGGCTGAAGTAAGAAGCGCTGACAGAAAGCAAGGGGGTCTTATGAGCAAGGTTGAAGCAACAGTCGCGGTCCAGGAAGGCGCCGGCAGTCGAGCTATCAATCCGGAACTGAAGCGCTTCCTTTTTATTTTGCTGGCAGTAGCGCTGGGGGCTGCCGTCTACTTCTTGCCGATTGTAAGTTCTGAAGTCGGTCGCCGTGCATTCGCGGTAACCATTCTCATGCTGGTAATGTGGATTACCGAGGCGCTTCCGCTCGCGGCAACGGCCCTTGTAGGATGTTTGCTCTTCTGGATCTGGGCCAACATTCCCATGACAAAATCTTTTTCCGGTTTTACCAGCGACACACCATGGTATGTGTTGGGCATCCTCCTGCTCGGTGTCATGGCCGATTCCACAGGTCTGGCCAAAAGAGTAGCGTACAACATCGTGTTGCGGCTGGGCACAAGTTACCCCAAAATCCTTGGCGGCATGATGGTGCTCAATTTTTTGCTGACGTTCATATTACCCTCAGGTGTTGCCAGGTGCCTCATCCTGTGTGCAATCTCTATAGGGATGTTGCAAACCTATGGCATGGCAAAAGGAAGCAACGTTGGTCGAGGCCTGATGCTTGCCATGACCTATCAGGCGAGCCTCTTCGACAAGTTTGTGATCGCCGGAGCAACTGCCGTTCTGGCGAAGGGTCTCATCGAATCGATCGGGAAGGCCCAGGTGACCTACGGGATGTGGTTAATTGCCTTTGCTCCTCTGGCACTTTTGACGATCATCGCGAGCTGGTACTTGATTATGAAACTCTTCCCACCCGAGAAGCGGACGCTCGAAGGAGGTGAGGAATACTGCCGGGCACAACTCGCCGCAATGGGACGAATATCGGCAGCGGAGCTTAAGGCAATAGCTATCCTTGGAATCGCCACGCTGCTCTGGATGACCGACCACTGGCACCATATGTCGGCATCCAAGATAGGATTGACAGCAGGTCTTTTTGCCTGTCTCCCCGTCGTCGGCGCACTGAAGAAAGAAGATTTCCAAAAGGCCAATTTTCATCCTGTCATCTTCCTTGCCGGCGCCATGTGTATGGGCTACGTGATGGCCGACACCGAGATCCTGAAGACTCTCACCGCAGCCCTGTTCAAGTGGATGACGCCCGTCCTTCACTCGTCCTCCGTTATTGCGCCCATGCTCATGTACTGGTACGCCAACATCTTTCATCTCTTTCTAGGAAACGAGGCTTCCATGCTGGTGGCAACGCTCCCTGCTTTGATGCAGTTTTGCGTCAAGGAAGGCTTCAATCCCCTGACGCTCGGGTTGCTCTGGACGTTTTCAGCGGGTGGTAAGGTTTTTGTCTACCAGATGTCTGTGCTGGTCGTGGGCTATGCGTTCGGTTATTTTTCCACCAAGGATTTGTTCAAATTCGGACTGGGGCTTTTCTTCGTCGAATCGTTTATGCTCCTGGTAATACTGCCGTGGTACTGGCCTCTTATCGGCCTGACGTTCCGTTGATCACACAGCCCTTAACTAGTGAGAGGAGGCAAGCATGGAGAAAAATAGAAAAGGCTCTTCAAGCCGGAACGATTATAATCCAAACCCGAAAACAGCCAGAGAAGCTGTCAGTCAACTGGTTCTCGCAAACAGAATCCTCTCTCATGAGGGGATCTTCGATTATCTGGGACATGTAAGCGTGAGGAACCCCGAGAACCGCGAAACGTTTTTTATTTCGCACGCCATCGCACCCGAAACGGTGACGCGCAAGGACATCCTGGAGGTCGACCTCGATGGAAACGTTGTAACGAAGACCAGCCTGAAACCTTATTCGGAGCGGATCATCCACGGTGCCATTTTCAAAGCACGCGCTGATGTCAATGCTGTTGTACATGCACATCCGATTCCGATCGTTACGCTCTCAGTGATCGATCTTCCGTTCCGACCGATCACGCATATGGCTACATTATTTTACGAGGGTGTACCGGTGTACGATGGGTACGACTTCACATCGCCCGGATCAACAGGGATGCTGGTAACCACGCGGGAAGAAGGTGAACGGGTAGCGCGGCTTCTCGGTAAATCAAGGGGCATGTTGATGCGCGGTCATGGGTACAATGTCGTAGGCGACAGCATCCCGTCTGTGGTACAGGCAGCTGTCATTTTGCGGGATAATACGGTGATTCAACTAGCAGCAGCGCAACTGGGTCAGCCGAAATATGTTTCTTATGAAGAGGCGAAGATCCGGTCTGTTGCCGGGACAGACAGAGCCTGGAACTACTATGTAGCCAGGGTAAAAAAGGCCATGCCCGAGATGAGGTTTTGAACGGAGGGAGCGCATGGAACGCATATAGGAGAATCAGCTGATATGTTATTATAGCCCAGACGATAACCACACCATCGGAGGTATTCAGTTGCATGCTGGATAATTTTACGGAAGCGGGCTTTCTATCGGAGCGTTACAGGGCCGGGGTGAGCCGGCACGCACTCCCTCAGTCATGCCAGCCATTCCCTCTGCTTGTTCTTCGGGTTTGACGATATAGAGTCAGTCCCGTTTTTTTACCTCACAAAGCAACGCCTTATATACCGGGAAGCCGGAAATCGAATCGCGATTATCGTAGGCGGTCAGGTAGTTTGCGTTCGCTTCCCGCCACCCATCTGCATGGATGGGGCTCCCTCCGCCCACGTTCACCTCCACCTGTCCGGTCATCACGTCTTCCGTCACCTTGGCCCAAAAGCCCACCCGGCCCCTGGGAGACTCCACCCAGACTTTGTTTCCGTTTTCAATTCCCCTCGCCTTCGCATCCACGGGGTGAATAAGAACTTGCGGTTTCGGTTGCAGCTTCAACAGGCCCGGGACGTTCAAATGTTGTGATCGAAACGCCGACTGAAGCCTGGCCCCGCTATTGAACACGAGCGGGTATTGCCTGTAAAGCTCGGGGCTGCCCAGGGGACCTTCACTGGGCTCCACGTACGCAGGCAGGCCATCGTAGCCGTACTTCTCCAACAGGCTTGATACAAGCTCTACCTTCCCTGAAGGCGTATCAAATCCCGGTTCTCCGTCTTTGCGCAAAAGGCCCTTGGCGTATTTCCGGTATTCCTGTCTGCCGGCATCAAATTTGACGCCTTCCGGATGCGCCTTCAATTCCTCCAGGGAGACGGGGCCGGTCTCAAAGGCAAATTTGAGGCGGTCTTCATCCGTTGCCGGGAAGAGATGCCCATAACCCAGCCCCCTGGCCAGTGTCGTCAAGAACGTGTAGCCTGACTTCGCCTCTTCGATGGGCTCGATCACCTTCTGCCGCAACTGACAGTATCCTCCGGGGTATCTCTGGTATCCCAGAGTCTCGTAATTCGTGGTGGCAGGGAGTACGATGTCCGCGTAGAGGGCGTCGCCCGTCATGAATCTGTCGTACACCACCATGAAATCGAGCTGTCTGAAGCATTTCTTCCACAGCTCGGGATCGGGCAAGCTGGTCAAAAGCGACGCTCCGAAAATTAACAGGGTCTTGACCGGATAAGGATCACTCTGCAATATAGCCCGGGGAGCTTCCATAAACTGCGCCGATTTGAGCACATCGCAAAAATAAGGGTACTTGTCTGCGCCGATGGGCTTCACCCCTTGGGGCGGGTCCAGTCTGATCCGGGGGAATTTCACCGGACTACGGGGCCTGAACATCAGCCCACCCGGCACATCCATGTTGCCCGTTATGGCCCAAAGGCATAACGCCGCCCGGATGCTCTGTACGCCGCAGTTCGAGTACTCCAGGCCCGTGTACATGTGCAATGAGGCGCCTTTGGCCCCCGCTATGGATCGAGCCAGCTCAACAATGGTCTCTCTGGGTACGCGGGTAATTGTTTCGGCCTTTTCCGGGGGAAATTGTTGTACGTAGGCTCGAAGCTCCTCAAAACCCGTAGTCCAGTCCCGCACAAACTCCTCGTCATAGAGGCTCTCGTTGACAATGACATGCATCATGGCGAGTGCCAATGCCCCGTCCGTGCCGGAGCGGACGCCGATCCATTGATCTGCTAGTTTTGCCATGTCTGATCGCATTTGGTCGATCACGACCACCCTCGCGCCCCGCTTTTTCGCGGCCAGGACCTTCTTCACTTTGTCCGGAGGGGAATCTGTGGCCGGGTTTGTGCCCCATACGACCACCAGATCCGCATTCTCAAAATCCGGGTACACCGACTGCATGGGTGTTCCGATGGTCGGTAGTGCGGCGAGGAGGCTATACGAAACGGCGCAAATCGAAGAAACGCCTGTGCCGTTGGGTGAGCCAAAAGGGAACAAGAAGCCGGTGACGCCTTGACTGATGGAACCCGGGACTCCGAAGACATCCTCAAAATTTGACTCGAAACTGCCACGGCCAAAGTAGCTCATGACAGCTTGTGCGCCGTATGCATCTCTGGTTTTCTGAAACGCATGGACAATGCGGTCCATGGCCTCATCCCAGGTGATCCGTTCGAAGTTCCCTTCACCCTTTTCGCCCACCCGGAGCAAAGGGTACTTCAACCTGTCCCTGGAATAAATGATTTCCTTTGAATGAAGCCCTCGAACACACACAACGCCAATGGGATGGCCTTTGATGGGCGTAATTTTCTCAACCTTGCCATCGACCAGTACCACGTCCACACCGCATCCGCCTGGGCATATCCCGCATATGCTGGTCACTGTTTCCTTGGCCATCTTGATCCTCCCAAACCGGACAAGCCGGAAAATGCGGACGGGTTCAACCTATATGGGCAAACGATAAAGCTTCCTTGCGGTCTCCTCGTATATTTTGGTTTTGTCCTCGTCGCTGATGGCCATCTCTTCGATGGCATTTATTGTCTGTCTGTAATTCCTGTTACCGAATTCCATATCACCAAGCGGCATATCAATGCCGAAGAGGAGATGGTCCGCCCCGAAGAAGGCGTGGCCGCACATGAGAGCGGGTGTGTTCCCGTAGAGCGCGGTATCCGCGTAAAACATTTTGTAATAGTCGATGGGAGCTTTGGTGAGCCCTTGAAAGTATTTCTGTCCCCAGCGCATCTCTCCCAGATCCTGAAACTGTACTATCCTCTCTGCAAGGTAGGGCACCATGCCGCCGCAATGGTGTGTGACAAACTTCAGGTTGGGGTATTTCTCCAGTATGCCGCTGAAAATCAGGCGGGTCATGGCAGTGGTGGTCTCATAAACCCAGCCGAACGTGTTGTATATTCTGTACTTCGATTCGGTCTCCGTCCTGTAGTCCGGATAGTCAGGATTTCGCATCGGGTGGATCACTATCGGCAGATTATACTGAGACATCTTCTCGTACAGCGGTATGAACTCGGGAGAGTCAAGAGGCTTGTCAGCGACGGGTGTATACACGAGAATGCCCCTTAACCTCAGGTCCGTAATTGCCCTGTCCGTCTCCTTCAACGCAGCATCCATATCATTCATCGGCAAGCAGGCGATTCCCGCTGGAAATCTCGCCGGATACCTGGTGACTAGTTCGGCCATCTCATCGTTGAGCGCCTTTGCCAGATCAACCGATTGTTTCGGTGCTGCGAGTTCCACCGACGGCCACGACGGTGCGATCACCTGCACCAAGCCTTCGTATCGGTCCATTATCCGGAACCTCGCCTCCATATCGTACAGCGGGGGAAAGGTGTCGATCATGTAAGCGCACTCTTTAGGAGCTGCTTTACGAAGCAGCTCACGGTACTTCGGGGGGGCGATATGGGCAAAGCCGTCGATCATCAATGGGTACAACTTCTTCATCTGTTTCCTCCTTTGTTGAGTTTAGTTAGATATCGGTCATTCGATATTGTTTAGAATTTCTTTTCGCTTATTCTACACGGTAAAAGGGAAACAAATCCAGTGCAGAGGTACGGACTGAGCGCCTGTATTTGTAATTGATCAGGGACTATGCTATTTTTCACCGCAAGACAGACAATGCATCGAGGGAGGAGAAGGATGAAAAAGATCATAGTCACAGTCATGGTAATCGCAATCTTCGTTTTTGTGGGGTGTAAGGATAAACCAAACGCCCAGCCAACGAGTGCCTCGCAGGATGCAGCAGCCGGGCGAGAGCTGCAACCCAGTTCAGCTCACGGCGGCGCAGGCCCGGCAGCAAACCCCCACGCTGCCATGAAGCCTCAGGAAATGGCTATGGAGGCAGATCATAAAGGTAAGGTCGTGTCAGCGGTCAACGCTGGTGGTTACACCTATATCGAGGTGGAAGAGAAGGGGAAGAGGCTCTGGGTTGCAGTGATGCAAGTCGAGGTCAAACCCGGTGATGAGGTTGTATTCCCTGATTCTCCGCCTGTGGAGAACTTTCAGAGCAAGACCCTCAATCGGACCTTCGATAAGATTATCCTCTCCCCTGCTATACAGGTGAACGGGAAGCCCGGACAGATGGGGGCCCATCCGAACACAAAATAGCGGTCCCGATATTCTTGCGTGAAAGTACTACTCGTCCAGCCTCCCATACAAGACTTTTACGACACATCCATCAGGACTTACCCATTAAATCTCCTCTACATTGCCGCGAAGATCAGGGACCTTTGCGATGTATCCGTAGTTGATCTCAGAACAGGCAGGAAACGCACCCTCGCCGTGCCGGAATCTTTTCAAGACTTGACTCCCTTCTATCGGGATGACGTGTATACCCCCTTTTCGCTCTTTCGCCGATTTTATCGCTTCGGGGCAACGCCGGATGAGATCAGGCAGATCATTGAGAAGGAGGCGCCGTCGATCGTCGGTGTTTCGGCTTCGTACACGACCTATTCCATTGAGGCGCTGGAGGCAGCGCGGATCACCAAGCAAGTTGATAAGAATATCGTCACTGTAATGGGCGGCACGCATGCCACGCTCTTTCCGCAGCATCTCCTGCAGCATGCATTTGTTGATTTCGTTATCCGAGGCGATGGAGAGACGCCTTTTGCGCATCTTGTGGAGAGCCTGCGGAAAGGAGAGAACCCGTACTTTAAGCCGATAGATGGTGTGAGCTTCCGGAGCGACGATCATTTCCATATTTCAGGGATCAACGTTGAAAGGGATATTGACCTCCTGCCCGAGCGGCAGGCGATTTCTTCAGAGACGTACCGCATTAACAAAAAGAAGTATACGTTCTTTCTGACCTCCAGGGGTTGCCCTTTCAACTGCAGTTTCTGCGGCAAGCCACCCGTCCCTTACAGGAAGAGGAACATCGCCAGCATAGAAAGGGAACTCGACGAGTGTATCGACCTGGGCATCGAGGCCATAGACTTTGAGGACGATATGCTCAACCTGGATAAATCTTTCTTCAAGAACGTGCTGGCTCTGGTGTGGGGAAAAGAACTCACCTTATCGGCTATGAACGGGATTTATTCGGAGACCATGGACATTCCGTTGCTGGAGTCGATGCTGGCGGCGGGTTTTCACAGGCTCAATTTTTCTCTCGTCGATGCCAAAGAGTCAGTCCTGAACAGCCAGGCGAGAAATCTTCCGAAAGCTTTTCTGGAGATCCTTCCCTGGCTGGAGTCCTCTCCTTTTCTGATAGAAACGCATTTCATCGTCGGCCTTCCGGGACAGAGGCCTGAAGATGTGCTTGAGACAATCCTTTTTCTCATGGGGAAGAGGCTTCTTCTGGGGCCGAGCATTTTTTACCTTGCTCCCGGAAGCAAGGCGTTTCGTGAGATTGTTGACAGTGCATGGGAGCCGTATATACAGCTTATGAGGTCGAGCGTCATGTTTCCGGCCAATCCGCTTTTCCCCAGAGAGACCACGTACACCTTGATGAAACTTGTTCGCTTCATCAACTATGTGAAGCAGGTTGTAGACAGATCGGCTGACTTACATGGAGTGAGCGACTTGGTGGGAGCGCTGCGGCCGGGGAAGCGTTACGAGCAAGAAATAGTCAGGACTCTGCTGCTGGAAAAACGTTTCACGTGGTACGGTGTTAAAGAGCAGACGTTCAGGGAGGAACCCCAGAATTCCGAATTGGTCGAGCTCTTCTTCCGAAAGGCGCGCGGCCTGGAGATAAGGGGTTTCAAGACAGGCAAGAGCGTGAAGGTGGATGTGTGAGGGGCCGAAGGCCCCGTGACCAGTTACCAGTTACCAGTTACAACAAAGACCTGTTACCAGTTACAAGCGCTTAACTTTACACTTAACACTCAACACTGTTTTTTTTGGGGGGGGGTTATATCTTCTTGAATGTCGCGACACCGGGATTATCGAGGAATTCCCACTGACCCTGAACCCCGGCGTGAAATGCGGCCAGTTCGATGTGAAGCATAGCGATCCCGCAATCGAGCCGTTTCGATATGGTGTGAAGAAGCTTGGTATCATCAACCGAGACGGTCAGCGCCTCATCTGATGCCCGGAACCGCCACGGCTGACGGTTAACTGCAGATGGGGCCAGGCGTGCTGTCTCGATTGCCGCCCCCAACCACGAAGAGAGTTGTTCCTCCTCCACATCCTGTAAAAGCGCTGCCAGAGGCTTGCGCCTGTGGGTGCGACCGAAACCCGTCATCAGCCTTTCCTCTAAAGACCAATCGTGCGAAGCATGACCTACCGGGACTACGGCCAGGACTTGTTCGCGCTCATGGATGTCCGCCAGTCTTGCAGCAACGTCCTGGCGAAAGAGGCCCCCTACCCAGCAGGTGTCGAGCCCCATAGCAACTGCTTCCAGCACGATCCCTTCCCCCGTATACCCGGCTCTCTCCTGGGCGTGCGCACTTTCCATATTGCCCACGATGGCTATGAATGCGCGAGCCCCTTTAACCTTGCCATAATTACCGACAGCTCCTTTGAGCACCAAATCGGCCGACCGGCTGATAAACTCCGCGCGGGCATCGGGAAAGGGCCTGAATTCTCCGCACGTGGCGGCAAGCCTCTTTTCCGCGTCTACCGGCAGGGGCTGCCCGTCAAATCGGCGACGCGACCGTCTACGTCCAATGGCTTGATACCAGCGTTCGAATGGTATCGTACTCACGTCTTTATGATACACGATTTCTTCTGCCAGGGAAACTGGAACCGGAGCTCGTGGGTTGCGGGCTCAATGCATCCAGCTTCCCCCGGTCACACAGATAGTCTGGCCGGTAATGTATTCGCCACCGGTCACGAGAAAGAGGACCGCCTGCGCCACATCATCGGGCGTACCTTTTCTGGGATAGGGGATCATGTCCTGCATCCTCGCTATCTCGTCCTGAGGGTAGATGTGCGGGATAAACTCGTTATAAATAAAGCTTGGAGCTACAGTATTCACCGTGATGTAATGGGGTGCAGCCTCCATGGCGAGGCACCGCGTGAATGCCGTCAGGCCTGCTTTAGCTGCCGCGTAGTGAGCGTGCCCTGCTGAGAGTCCCATAAAGGCCGCTGTAGATCCGATGTTGACTATGCGTCCCGAGCCCTGCTTGATCATTGACGGCAAGACTGCACGGCAGCAATAGAATGTCCCACGCAAAGTTGTGTTGAGGACGAGGTCCCAGGTCTCGTCAGTCATCGTGATGACGGGCGTTGGCCGGTTCGTGCCCGCATTGTTCACGAGAATATCGATGGAGCCGAACGCCTCCAGGGCTGCTTTTACCGCGGCTTCAACAGCGCCCCGTTGCGTGACGTTACATCCGACGCCGAGTGTATTGACGCCGGATTCTTTTGCAATCTCCCGGGCCACGGTGCGAGAACGTTCCGTGTGAGCGTCTGTTATGACGACACTCGCCCCTTCCTTTGCCAAAAGGCGCGCTGTTGTCTGTCCTATGCCGGCGCCGGCCGCACCTGTCAGAAATGCCACCTTATCTTTGAGTTTCATGATGTTTGTCTCCTCAATTAACCAACTCCTCGTATAGTCTGCGGAAGCTCCAAATTATATAACCGGCCTGGCAGGCTTTCAAGGTACGAGACTCCGGACGCCACGCGGCCTGCTGTTTGCAACCCTCTCATCTTTGACGTTATAATCGTGCATTCGCAATAAAGGGGGCCAAAAATGAAGATACAGTTTCTGGGTGCTGCTCGCCAGGTGACCGGCTCATGCTTTCACTTGACTGTGGGTGAGAGACAGTTCCTGGTCGATTGCGGCATGCGGCAGGGTGAGGCGGCGGCAGGCGATGCAAACAGGGTCCCGTTTTCGTTCAATCCTGGTGAGATAGAGTGTCTCTTCTTGACACACGCTCACCTGGATCATTCCGGGCTGATACCGAAGCTGGTGAAGGATGGATTCAGAGGGAAGATCATAACTACCACGGCCACTGCCGATCTTATCGCGATCATGCTCCTCGATTCGGCTCACATCCAGGAAAAGGATGCAGAATGGATGACGAAGAAGTCTTTACGGGCGGGCAAGAAGCAAGTATTTAATCCGCTTTACACAGATGATGATGTGAAGGCGTCGCTTCGGTTTTTGAGACCTGTTATGTATGGCGACACCAATGACCTGGGAAAGGGCATGAAATATCTGTTTGTCGATGCCGGTCATATCCTTGGTTCCGGCACATTTGAACTGTGGTATCCGTCCAACGGCAGCCAGAAGAAAATTGTTTTTTCTGGAGATATAGGCAAAAAGGGAAACCCCATCATTGAGAACCCCGAATATACGGTGGTCGCCGATTATGTGGTTATGGAGTCGACGTATGGAAACCGCCTCCACAAGAGTATGGAGGCAAGTATTGACGAGCTTGCCGATGCCATCAAGGAAACGTTCCGAAAAGGCGGGAACGTGCTGATGCCTACTTTTGCAGTGGGACGCACCCAGGACGTGATTTACATACTGAATGATCTGGTCCGGGAAGGAAGGCTTGCGCCCGTGGACCTGTACGTGGACAGTCCGCTTGCGGAAGAGGCCACTAATGTTTATCTTTCCCACAGAGAATACTTTGGCGAAGAAGCCAAACACCTCTTTCAGATTCACGACAAAGGAAATGCCGTCAGGCTCCACTTCACAAAAACGGTGGCGGAATCACAGGAGATAAACAGGATAAAATCGGGCGTCATCATCATGGCGGGCAGTGGTATGTGCGAGGGGGGCAGGATAGCGCACCATTTGAAGCACAACCTCTGGAGGCCGGAATGCAGCGTTATCTTTACAGGGTTCCAGGCCGGCGGTACGCTGGGACGAAGGATTGTTGACGGGGCGAAGCGCGTGCGGGTGCTCGGGGAAAGCATTGCGGTAAAAGCTGCGATCTATACCATCGGCGGTTTTTCGGCCCACGCAGACCAGAAGGAGCTGCTCGAGTGGATCGGTTCCTTTACCAGCAAGCCCGAAGTATTCATTGTGCATGGTGAAGAAAAAACGGCTCTGGAGTTCGAAGGTATGGTGAAAGAGAAGCTTGGATTGGTAACGCATGTACCGCACAAAGGAGATGAGTTCGAAATCTAAACAGTGCGGCTTTGTCAAAAGCCGGTGTGCTTTGTTGCTCTGCGTCCTGCGTCACTTCGACGTACTTCATGTACGCCTTCGTTCCTCAGGACTTGCGCTTCTCCGGGTACCCGTGGGTTCTGTCACGGGTGGTGCGGCTTTTTACTTTGCCGCATTAGGAAGGCATAGGCGGCGGTAAAGCTGACAACTGATAACCGATAACTGACAACTAATAATTGTATTTGAGGGAGGTTGCAATGATTCACGGGCAGACCCAAGAATTTTTCAACGCGACTGACTACTTCGTTGACCGCAACATCCGGCAAGGGCGCGGACATAAAGTAGCCATCTATAGCGAATACCGCAATTACACGTATAACGACATCCAGAAGTCGGTGAACAAGACGGCCAATGCGCTGCGTGACCTCGGCGTCCGCTTCGACGATCGGATTCTGATACTCATGCTCGATGTGCCTCAGTTCTATGTGATCTTCTGGGGCGCCATCAGGATAGGCGCTGTGCCGATCCCGGTGAACACCATGCTCACCCCGGACGATTATGAATATTATCTGAATGACAGCCGGGCAAGGGTGCTGGTCATCTCCGACGAGTTTATACCACTGATCAGTCAGATCAAGGGAGAGCTTCATTATTTGCGGGACCTCATCGTTATCTCTGAAACACAGGGTGCTTATCCGCCGTTTAAACAAATGTATAGACGGGCTCCGGCGACTCTCAAGACAGAGTTCACGACGAAGGACGATGTGGGCTTCTGGCTCTACAGTTCCGGTTCCACAGGTTCGCCCAAAGGTGCCGTTCACTCCCAGTATGACATGGTGGTTGCTTCCGAGGCTTACGGTCAGAACGTTCTGAGCCTGACCGAAGATGACATCTGCTTTTCCGGCGCGCGGCTCTTCTTTGCTTACGGGCTCGGTAACGGCATGTACCTGCCGATGTCAGTGGGGGCCGCGAGCGTCCTTAATCCAGGCCGGCCGACCCCGGAGACGATGTTCAAGTATCTGGAAGAGTTTCGACCGACGGTCTTCTTCGGCGTGCCGACGCTCTATGGCCAGATGCTTGCTTACAAAGAAAAACTTGATAAGGAACGCAAAACTAAGCCCGACCCCAACTCGGCACACGAGCTCTCGTCCGTCCGCGTGTGCGTTTCCGCGGGCGAGGCACTGCCCGTTGATATCTTCCAGAGATGGAAAGAGCGTTTTGGTGTGAGCATACTCGACGGCATCGGTTCGACCGAGATGCTCCATATATTCCTGTCGAATCGTCTGGACGATTTACGGCCCGGCTCAACAGGCAAGCCTGTTCCCGGCTATGAGCTCAGGATTGTCGACGAAGAAGGTGCAGAGGCTCCTCAGGGCGAGATAGGGACGCTGCTGGTCAAAGGGGACAGCGCGGCCCAGGCTTACTGGCGCAAACGGGAGAAGACGCGCCAGACCATGCAGGGCGAATGGATCAATACGGGTGATAAGTATTACGTAGATAAGGATGGCTTTTACTACGCTGCCGGCAGGGCGGATGATATGTTGAAGGTGGGCGGTATATGGGTTTCGCCTCTCGAGGTGGAGAACTGCTTGAGCCAGCACCCGTCTGTTCTTGAGGTAGCTGTTGTGGGCCGTAAGGATGAACAAGACCTGGTGAAGCCGGTTGCCTACGTTGTGCTTCGGGACGGCTTTTCCGCGTCGGAAGAACTGTCAGAAGAGTTAAAGAAGTGGGCGCTCGATCGCCTTGCCAAGTTCAAATATCCAAGATGGATAGAGTTCATTCCTGAACTGCCAAAGAGCGCGACAGGTAAGATACAGCGATTCAAGCTCCGTTGAGAAGGTAAGCTCAGGAATCTACGATCCAGGGCCGATTAGTTTATTGGCCGTGAAGGAGAGTGAATGGTGAAAATCTTGGACGTATCAGGCTTCGTAACAGGTATAGTTCTATTGGCTTGTGCGGTGGCGTTCGCTGCGGGCGGCGGTGCATCGGTGCTTACCCCGGATGCTGCACTGCAAAGGCTGGTGGAAGGGAACAAGAGGTTCGTGAAATCTCATATTACCCATCGTGCCCTGACAATCAAGGAGACGAGAGAAGAACTCGCGCGGGGACAGAAACCCTACGCCATAATTCTGTCCTGCTCGGACTCCAGGGTGCCGCCCGAGATCGTGTTTGACGAGACGCTCGGACAACTCTTCGTAATACGCGTCGCCGGAAATATACTCGATCCTGTTGTGCTCGGCAGCATCGAGTACGCCGTCGAGCACCTTGATCCCACGCTCATCATGGTGTTAGGCCATGAAGCGTGCGGCGCTGTAACTGCGGCCTATGACGCAACTGGGAAGCCCGAGGGAAATGTGGGAGCAGTCATTGACCCGATCCTGCCGGCGGCTCAAAAGGCCAAAGATACGATGAAAGGCCAGAGCCGGGTAAAACAGGTAGAGATGGCCATTGACCTTAATATCGATCTCGTGGCCGAAGGGCTTACGATTCAGTCTTCTGTCGTCAATGGGTACGTCGAACGTGGGACGCTGAAGATCGTGAAAGGGAAGTACCATCTCCGTCACGGCGACGTCACGCTCCTCAGGTAGCATAACGTCACTTGTCAGCCAGAGCTGCCCGTGAGCCTCGCTCTCCTGTTGGCCTCCGATTGGACCGGGAAGTATCCTTCTTGCATTCGCCAAGAGAGCCTGCCCCGCATTTCTTTCCATCGTCCGGCCGAGGTGGTGTAACCTATTTCGGATGGCCACCGACTTTATGGAATGTGGGTGAGACACGTGTATGATTCATCCTTGAACGTAACAAACCGTAGCAGCCCGATACGGAAATCGTGCGCCGCATCGGGCCGCCTGGCGTGCCTTGCCTCCTTTTCAAAGGCTTGTTTCAAGGCCCTCCTCGCAACTTGTGCATTAGTCCTCATCACTGAGGCTCCTGCCAGAGCTTACGTCGACCCCGGCTCCGGCCTCATGCTGTGGCAAATAATCGTCTCCGCCTTTGTAGGAACGGTCTTGTATCATTACCGCAAAATCATAAGCTTCATCTTTGGAAAACGGCCAAGCCCAAAAAAAGACGATGAGTGAGTGGCGCGCTGTTGCAGGATGTTTAAACTTTGGGTTGTGATAGCGAACTGTTATTCCAACGGATTGAAGGTAGGTCAAATTTATTATATCATGTTCCGCATCAGGGGCTGGATCGATGAGTAAAAAAGCGAGGCTCTCTCTCGGACTCTTGCTCGCGGCGGTTTTTCTCACGGGTGTTATGGCCGGTATCCCGGCACGCACTACGGTGGAAGGCGCCGAGGCCAGGGAGCCGTATGAGTATCTCAAGACGTACGCCGAGGTATTGGACATCGTGAAGGAGCAGTATGTCGACGGTGTGTCCGACAAGGACCTGGTCTACGCCTCGATCAAGGGGATGCTCAGTTCTCTCGATCCGCATTCTTCCTTCCTCACACCTGAGGAGTACCGGGAGCAGGAGACGGAGTTGGCAGGCGAGTTCGGCGGGATCGGCATTGAACTCACCGTCAAGGACGGCTTCCCTGCGGCAATGCAGGTGCTGGAGGGCACACCCGCGTTCAGAGCAGGCCTGAAGCCGGGAGACGAAATCGTGGAGGTCGACGGCAAGGCCACGCGAAACATGAGCCCCGACGATGTCCTGAAACATATCAGAGGGCGGAAGGGCAAGCCCGTCACCCTGACCATCATGAGGAAGGGGTTTCGCCGTCCCAAGAAGTTCCAGATAGTGAGAAGCAGCATCAAGATCAAAAGCGTTACGTTCAAGCTGCTCGACGACGCGTATGGCTACATCCGGATCGCCGAGTTCCAGGAGCAAACAGGCAAGGATATGGAGGCAGCAGTCAAGGAGCTTCAAAAATCGGCACAGGGCAGTCTCCAGGGCATTCTGCTCGACCTGCGGGATAATCCCGGGGGGCTTCTCGACCAGGCAGCCGACGTCGCGGACCGGTTCATCGCAGATGGACTCATCACGTACACGGAAGGAAGGAAAGAGGACCAGAAGCTGAGGTTTTACGCCCATGCAGACCACGACTACCTGGGGCCGCTCGTAGTATTGGTGAATGAAGGAAGTGCCAGCGCTTCTGAGATAGTGGCCGGGGCCCTTCAGGATACACGGAGGGCGCTCATTGTGGGAACCAGGACTTTTGGGAAGGGGTCGGTTCAGACGATCTTCCCACTGGCCGACGGCTCCGCGCTCCGTCTCACCACCTCCAGGTACTATACCCCGATGGATCGCTCCATTCAAGCTGACGGTATCCATCCGGACATCGTTGTCAACAGCGATGTCACGGGAAGAAAGGGCAGGAGCTTCACCCACACGAGGGAGGAAGACCTTGAGAGGCACCTTCAGGGCGCAGGCGAGCCGGGCGCAAAGACTTCACCGGGAAACATACGAAAAGATCAGGACTTGGTCCGGGATCAGACGGTGGAAGGCGATTTTCAGCTTGCCATAGGTCTCTCGGTGCTGAAAAGCTTGGGTACCCCGATGGGGGTAAGTAATGGCGACTATTCTTTTCCAGAAAGGTAGAGGCGCGAGCCCCTCATTAGTTTAGGTTTTTTTGCGTTGACAACCGCAATCTTCCGCATATAGGCTGTAAGACTACTACCGGGATGACAACGAGAACACTTCGTCAGGCGGCACAAGGAGGCATCTGTTATGCGGCTTGAACTGAATACCTTGATGATTCGAGATATTCATTTTGCGGATAAAACTATAGTCACCGACCGTGTGCTTCGTATCAACCGGGAGGAGCTTCAAAAGCTTCTTCTGGAAGACCCCAGGTTCAGGCGGATTGACGTGGAACTTGCCCACCCCGGGGAAAAATGCCGGATACTCCAGGTTGTGGATGTTATAGAGCCGAGGGCAAAGACCAGTCCCGGAGACGAGGATTTTCCGGGAGTCGTGGGTGGACAGGTCCCTGTGGGGAGAGGCAGCACATGCGTTCTTGGAGGCACTGCAGTCGTGTTGAGCGATTACAGGGAAAGGCGTGAAGTAGGCAAGAGCACGGACCCAAGCGGAGACATCATCGACATGTGGGGTCCTGGCGCCTATGCCGGCATTTTCGGGAAGACGCATAACATTGTCCTGCTGCCCACCCCTTCGGATGGGGTAAACACTCATGCATACATGGCGGCTCTCAAGATCGCGGGGCTAAAAACGGCATCCTACCTGGCCAGGGCGGGGAAAGGGATAACGCCTGATGCGACGGAAGTATTCGAGCTTCCTCCATTGACAGAGATTAAGGATGGATTCGAGCGATTACCGCGAGTGGTCTATATTTTTCAGATACTGACCCTACAGTTCGATCCCATACCCGGAGAGCCGGTCCTGTACGGCAGGAACGTTCCGGATATGGTGCCTGCGCTCATTCATCCCAACGAGGTGTTTGACGGAGCTCTCACGTCGCCCATGCCCACGCTCCACGTGCAGACCTACCAGATCCAGAATCACCCGATCATCAAGGAGCTCTATAAGCGGCACGGGAAGGATCTCTGCTTTGCCGGTGTGATTGTAACCACTGCCCCGAACAACATGACTGAGATCGAGAGGATTGCGAATATGGCTGCAAGTCTGGCCAAGTATACGGTCGGGGCAGACGGTGCTGTCTTGACCAAGATAGGCGGAGGAGCCCCAGAACTCACCCTGGCGAAGACCGCACAGCTTTGTGAAAGGCTCGGTATAAAGACGGCGATTGCCACGCTCCACATGGCAGCGGACATAAGCGATCCGAAGTACGGAGCGACCACGATATTCAGTATGCCCGAAGTCGATGCAATCGTAAGCATGGGAGTCCCATTCATGCGCCTGACCCTGCCGCCCGTGGAGAGAATTATCGGCCGAGCCGGTGTGTCTGCAGAGGGAGCGCCGGTGAATGGCGAGATGGTGAGGGCAACAAATTACATAAAGGGTACACACTGCCAGATCGGCGGTTCCAGACTTAAAGCAATTCGGTATTAGGGGCCGCGGAAGGGTTGTTGACAAAACGTGCAGGCACGAAAGGGTGTTGAAATGATACGAGTCGTGCATTATGTGAATCAGTTCTTTGGTGGTATCGGAGGGGAAGACAAGGCAGATCTGCCACCCCGCCTGGTGGAGGGTCCGGTTGGCCCGGGAAAGGCCGTGCAGGCAGCCCTCGGCGAGCGGGGAGAGGTCGTGGCCACAGTCATTTGCGGCGATAATTACTTTGCTGAAAATATAGAACGGGCTTCCGGGGAAGTAAGAGAGCTCGTGCTCCCCTACAAACCTGATCTCTTCGTGGCAGGACCGGCATTCAACGCGGGACGGTACGGAATTGCGTGCGGTGCCACCTGCAAAATGGCGCAGAATGAGTTAGGGATAATACCGGCGATAACCGGGATGTATGAAGAGAACCCCGGCGTGGACCTCTACAGAAGGGACGTGTACATTATTCAGACCACGGATCGCGCTAAGGGCATGGCTGATGCGGTAAGTAAGATGATGAATTTCGCCGGCAAGCTTCTGGGTAAGCAAAGCATAGGGAGACCTGCCGATGAGGGATATTTCCCGAGAGGCCAGCTGGTAAATGAACTCGTGGACCTTACCGGCGCTGAGCGTGTGATTGACATGCTCCTCAGCAAGCTCCGGAAGGAGCCGTTTGAGTCGGAAGTGGAACGACCCGTATATGACCGGGTCAAGCCCGCGTCGCCAATAAAAGATATCCGCTCTGCAACGATCGCACTCGTCACAGATGGCGGGTTGGTCCCGAAAGGAAACCCCGATAGGATCGAGATGACAACCGCCACCCGTTTCGGAAGATACGACATCAAGAACGTAGACACGCTCGACCCTGCAGACTACGAAGTCAGCCATGGGGGGTACGACTCAACCCTGGTCAGGCAGGACCCTAATCGGCTGGTTCCCGTCGATGCCATGCGCGACCTTGAAAGAAAAGGAGCTATTGGTAAGCTTCACGACAAATTTTACAGCACCACCGGTTTGTCAAGTATCGTGGACATCATGAAGAAGGTGGGGCAGAGAATCGCTGAAAGCCTGAAGGCGGAAGGCGTTTCCGGCGTCATACTGACCTCTACCTGAGGGACAAGCACGCGTTGCGGTGCAACGCTCGCAAAAGAGATCGAGAAGGTGGGTATACCTGCTGTTCAGCTCTCCGCAGTGATCGCCGTTGCTGAGATGGTCGGTTCCAACAGGATCATGCTTGCCCAGAAGATAGTCAATCCGGTAGGCAACGCCAACCTTGACCCGGACGAGGAAAAAAAGCTCCGTCGTTCGATGGTGGAAAAGGCGCTGACGGCTCTGCAGGCCGAAGCAGGGGAACAGGTGGTATTACGCTGAAGCGACTCTTATTACCGCAATAACTCGTCCCTGAATCTCGACGTTGTCAGTCCTGTGATAGATGGGCACCATGTAAGGGTTACAGGGCTGCAGCCGAACCTGCCCGCCTTCAAAGTGGATCTTCTTGAGAGTGATTTCCTGCTCGTTCTTGAGCCAGGCTGCAACCACATCTCCGTTATTTACCCTCTTTACGGGCTCCATGATTACGATGTCGCCATCTGCAATCATGGCATCGACCATCGAATTGCCGCGAACGCGCAAGGCGTAGACGTTCTTCTTCCCGCGGGCCAGCAAATGGGTCGAGACCACGATGCGTTCACTGGCCGTGTCCCACGTATCGGCCGGGGGGACCCATACGGGGTGGCCTGCGGCGATTACCCCGAGAATGGGAACCTCGATCTGCTTATGCTCTTCTATGTCCTTTTCTTTAGTGAGGTTGATGCTGCGGAATTTTTCTCGTGCACGGCTGATCAGGCCCTCCTGCTCAAGAGAATCCAGATGATATTGAACCACCGAGGGACTGCTGATCCTGCATCCCTCGGCGATCTCTCTTACCGTGGGAGCGTAGCCCTTCTTCTCTTTGAAGCGGCGGATAAACTGGAGGACCTTCTCTCTCGTCTCCGATCCCATAGTAGAATAAGTGTACTAGTTCGCCAGAGGAAAGTCAAGAACAAAAAAACAGGGTCATGGGGCATGGGTCATGGGTCAACCGTCAAGACAGGGGCAGGGGTCAAGGGTCAGGGGTGAGGGAGAACGTACGAAAACAGGGTCACGGGTCAAGGGACACGGCATGGAAAGTCTTTAACTTGACCCATGCCCCTTGACCCGTGACCCATTCTTTCAGATGCTCTTCTCCCATCCCTGACCGACGTCTGACAGAGGCCTTACGTCCTGGATCTCCAGGGTAATCAGCGCATGCATGGCTTTGGCTGCCTCCTCACCCACCCTCTGGGCGACCATTTTTCTCCATTCCTCTACCTGTTCACCCGATGTCTGGTAGCCGGTCATCTTGAGGTAGACCCTGATCCCTTTCCACTCGGGTGAAGTCTTGCCAGGTTCTATGATCATAAAGGTGGCGTTAGGATTTTCCTGAAGGTTGGCGAAGGTGCGAGCCTTCCGGACGGACATAATAACCGTCTTTTCGTCGATCATCCGTGGAGACCCAAAACAGGCTGCATCGACCTTGCCGTCCTTGCTTGCCGTGCTGAGCGTTCCGATCCTTGGTTGCTTGTTGAAATATTCCATCAGTTTTGACGACATCCTATACCTCCTATGGAGTAGTTGTGTGCATGTCCCACTATGGTACAGCATTCCCGGAAAATTGCAAGCGGAGACAAAGGGGGTGAATAAAAATTTTTCTTGCCAAATTAGAACATATGTTCTATACTGTAATTACCCATGAGAATTGCTTGTGTATACATCCCGCATTTTCATGTCCAGGTAGAATCCTTACAATCTCCGGGGCTGAAAAAGCGTCCCGTGGTTATCGGCGGGTCGCCAGATGAGAGAGCCTCTGTTATTGACTGCTCAGAAGAGGCGGCAGGGAAGGGCGTTTACATCGGCATGCCGCTTCGGGATGCGCACCATCTCTGTCCTGAAGCAGCCTTTCTCACATTCGACAAGGATCTTTCCGAGGAAGTCTGGGAAGAAGCGCTCTATCTGCTCGGGACCATAACCCTCCGGATGGAGCCGAAAGGACAGGGCCTTGTATACCTGGACATCACGAAGGCCTTGAAACTATATGCGAGCGAGGAATACGTGTCATCTACCATTGTTGAGATAATGCGCGACGCCTTTCAGCTGAAGGCGAAGGTGGGTGTGGGCAATTCCAGGTTTATTGCTGAAGAGGCTGCCGTATCTGCCCCGAAGCAGATACTCGTTGTTCGGCCGGGTGCGGAGAAGGAATTTGTTGCTTCTCTGCAGGTGGATAGATTACCCGTGGACGAGGAGATAAAAGAACGGCTGAGACTTTTGGGGCTGCGCAGATTGGAAAAGGTAGCTGGATTATCCCGGCAGGCCATCATCTCGCAGTTTGGAAAAGAAGGGAAATGCATAAGCGATATTGTGAACGGGGTGGAGGATAAAAGGCAGATCACGAAGAGAGACCGGGCAGTTTCCCTAGAAAGAGAAGTCGTAGGTGATCTTCCTTTCGAAACAATGGAGCAGGTCGCAGGGGCCTTGAGGAGCGCTCTCGCTGAACTTTTATCAGAGCTCAAAAAGATGGGTAAGGTATGCCGGAAGCTGAAGATAACGCTCAACCTCCAGGGCAGGAAACAGGGCAGAAGACAGAGCATAAAGCAGGACATGAAAAATGTTGAGCGCACTTTTGTGTTGAAGCATCCAACTGCCGAACCAAAAGAGGTGCTTGCAAGGGTTGTCAATGGACTGGAGAGTATGAGCGTGGAGGATCCGATAACAGGCTTCGTGATCGTTCTTTCTGATTTGAGCGTTGATGCGGGTATGCAGGAATACCTGTTCAGAAAACGACCGATTTTGAGCGAGAAGCTGAAGGGGGTCAAGGGGTATCTTGAGGCAATGTATGGCCGTACGCCCCTTTTCGCGGTGAGGGAAGGGGAGGGAAATTCCCTGCTGCCGGAGAGAAAATTTGCGTATGTGGAAATATGAGAACAGGGGCCGTAGGCCCCGTTACGGGTTACGAGTTACAGACAAAATTGTTACATGTTACAGGCAAGAACTTGTTACGAGTTGCGGGTTAGAGACAAAAACCTGGCAGGTTAGGAGGACAAGATATGGAAGCTACAGCACGGAACGCGACACATGAAACCAGAGAAAGGCCTTTAAAAACTCGTAACACGGAACGCGCAACTCGCAACGGCGAAGCCATAGCGGCTTCGCCCTACGACCCAGAGAAGATAGAGATAGCTGCTCAGGAGGGGAGGCCTTTTGTTGTGAGGCTGAAAAAGCGACCCGTGCTGGTGAAGGACGTTGTTAACATGTGGCGTATAGATGAGGAGTGGTGGCGCAACCCGATCTCCCGGCTCTACTTTCTTCTTGAGCTGGAGAACGGCGCGCGACTTACGGTCTTCCGTGATCTCCTAGGAGGCACGTGGTATCGACAAAATTGGGCATAAAGATAGGGTCATGGGGCAAGGGTCAAGGGGCATGGAGAACCGTAATAACTAGGGTCAAGGGGCATGGGTCACGGAGAACAGACTAATAGATGCAGAGGGGGATGAAGATGGAAGCGATGACTGGTTTTAAGCAATTGAGGGTTTGGCAAAAGGCTTATGAGCTGGCGCTGGAAGTTTATAAGTTGACCAAGAGCTTTCCTAAAGAAGAAATTTACGGTTTTACATCACAGCTTCAACGAGCTGCAGTATCCGTTACGGCGAACATTTCAGAAGGGTATGAGAGACATCACAGAAAAGAATACGTTCAATTCCTTTACATGGCGAAGGGTTCGTTGGGCGAACTCGAAACGTATCTCTGCTTGGCCAAAGACTTGGGTTACTCATCGATTGATCAGTATGATTCGGCGGAAGCCATCCGTGTTGACACAGGCAAGCTGCTAAATGGACTTATAAAATCTTTAGCTCGACCCGTGCCCCCTGACCCATGACCCAATATTTAGAACTGCATGCTCATTCCAACTTCTCCCTGCTCGACGGGGCGTCCACCGTTGAGCAACTCGTCGAGGCCGCCCACAATGCGGGCATGGGCGGCCTCGCTCTTACTGACCACAACGGGCTCTATGCGGCCCCGCAGTTTTTCCGGGTGGCGAAAGAGGCGGGTATTAAGCCCATCATCGGTGCAGAGCTCACACTGGAGAGCAGCTTTCACGTTACGCTCCTTGTCGAGAACAGCGCGGGTTACACCAACCTCTCCCGCCTGATCACAAAGGCGCACCTTGCCGGATCGAAGGGCGATCCCAGGCTCACCTTTGCCGACCTCGCGGAGCGCAGCGAAGGACTCATCTGCCTCTCAGGATGCAGTAAGGGCGAGATACCATCCTTGCTGCTCAGGGGGAAAAAGGATGAAGCCCTTCAGGCAGCGCAAAAATATAGTGCCTTGTTTGGCCCCGATCATTTTTCTATCGAGCTGCAGCACCATCTCCATCCGGAAGATTCCAAGCTTTGCAAACAGCTTGTTGAACTGGCAAAGAAACTCGGGTTTTACACGGTCGCGACCAATAATGTCCATTACAGCGTGAGGGAAGATCACCGGCTCCAGGATATCCTTGTCTGCATCAAGAACAGGGTTATCCTCGACAATTCAGCAGGATTTCGTAAGCCCAATTCGGAATACCACCTGAAAGGCTGTGAAGAGATACGCGCGCTGCCCCATATCCCAGAGGCGGCCATCAGCCGGACTCTTGCCATCGCCGAGCAGTGCGCCTTTGATCTCAACTTTTCTTCGTATCGCTTTCCCGATTTTCCCGTACCCTCCGGCGAGACCGCTGAAGGATATCTCAGGAAACTTTGCATTGAAGGGGCTCGCAAGCGATACGGCGAATTGAATGAAACGATCACGGAGAGGCTCAACTATGAATTTGAGCTGATCAGAGGTAAAGGGCTTTTCGGCTATTTCCTCATTGTCTGGGACATCATGGAGTTTGCCCGTAAAAACGGCATCCTGGCGCAGGGCAGAGGCTCTGCGGCAAGCTCCCTCGTTGCCTATGTGCTCGGCATTACGCCTGTTGACCCGATCAGGCACAAACTCTTTGTTGGTAGATTTTTGAACGAGTTCGGGGTCCCGGACATCGACATAGACATCTCCACCAACAGGCGGGAAGAGGTGATCCAGTACGTGTATGAAAAGTACGGCAGGGAGCATGCGGCCATGGTCTGCACGTACGTGACCTTCCGCGCAAGGAATGCTGTCAGGGAGGTGGGAAAGGTCCTTGGTCTTCCTTCACACCTACTCGACAGGATGGCGAAATCCCTTTCGTCATACAGTGCGGCGCACGCCATCGACGACCTCAAAGAGATCGCCGAATTCAGAGGATATCTCGGTTCGGACGCGTGGGAGCACTTTGTCAGGATGTGCAAAAAGATAGCCGATTTCCCGAGGCACCTGTCGATACACGTGGGTGGTATGATCATCTCGTCAAAGCCGGTCTCCGAGATTGTACCCCTGGAATGGGCGCGGGCAGAAGGGCGCGTGGTCTGCCAGTGGGACAAGGACGGGGTGGATGATGCGGGCCTGATCAAGGTCGATCTTCTCGGGCTCAGGATGCTTTCATTGATCAGCGATGCGACCGAATTCATCGAAGAGCAGCAGGGTGTTCCGTTCGATCTTGGTTGCCTTCCCATGGACGACCCTGCAGTCTATGAACTGATCACAAAGGCTGACACGATCGGCGTATTCCAGGTGGAGAGCAGGGCGCAGATGCAGTCGTTGCCACGGGTCAAACCACGCACACTTGAAGACCTCGGTGTAGAGGTGGCGATCATACGGCCCGGGCCTTTGCAGGGCAACATGGTCCACCCCTACATGAGGCGGCGGCAGGGAGTCGAGCCTGTTCAGTATCTCCACCCTCTCCTTGAGCCTGTGTTGGAGGAGAGTCTGGGCGTTATCCTGTTCCAGGAGCAGATACTCGAGGTAGCGATTATTATTGCGGGCTTTACTGCGGGTGAGGCAAATAAACTGAGAAAGGCGATGGGTCGGAAGAATGCCTTTGCCGAACTGCAGAAATGGCGCGGTCGCTTTGCTGCAGGGGCCCGGGTCAAGGGTATAGATGAAACGACGGCAAACAAGATATTTGACCTGATCGGCGGGTTTGCTGAATTCGGCTTCTGCAAGAGCCACGCGATGAGCTTTGCGCTCCTCTGTTATCGGTCAGCATTCCTGAAGAAGTACTATCCGGTAGCGTTTTACTGCGCGCTCCTCAATAACCAGCCCATGGGTTTTTATCAGCCTGAAGTGATCATCAATGACGCGAAGCGGCACGGGGTTAAGATTCTCCCTGTGGAGATCAACAAGAGCCTCTGGCAGTGTGGGATTGAAATGTCTGATGCCGATTTGCATTCAAGCGGAGACCGAGGCGGCAGCGAGGAGCCCCACCCGCAAGCGGGTACCCAGGCGTACGGGGGGGTACGTCGAGGAGAGCGACGCAGCACACCCGCAAGCGGGTACCCGGAAGGTATACACATGAAGGCGAATTGGCATAGCATCAGGCTGGGGTTCAGGTATGTCAAAGAGATGGGCGAGGACCGCGCAGGAAAGATCGTCGCGGCGCGGGTGAGGGGAGCGTTCGCATCGGTCAAGGAATTCTGCTTCAGGACAAAGCTTGACAGGGAGTCGATCCAGAACCTCATTGCCGTCGGGGCATTCGATGGGATTGACCGGTCGCGCAGGCATCTTCTCTGGGAGCTTGGTTCTCTTGAGATGACGGGCCATGACGGGATGGACCTTCCCGCGACAGAGAAGGTCTCGCTTGATGAGATGACGGCCCGGGAGGAGCTTGTTGTCGATTACTCTATTCAGGGATTTTCCGCGCGGCGTCACCTGATTGATGAATACCGGGAGAGGCTTGCCGGACTCGGCGCCGTGCGGAGCTCGGTCATCGCGGTCTGCCCGTCCGGTACAGATGTAAGCATAGGTGGTTTGACCGTTTGTTTGCAGATGCCGCCTACGGCAAAAGGCTTTGCCTTTCTTACGCTCGAAGACGAGGAAGGTCTGGTGAATGTGGTGCTTCGGCCTGATGTGTATAAAACGTACCGGCAGATCGTGCGATTAGAACCATTGATCTTAATAGAGGGTACGATACAGAAAGAGGACGGCGTTACTAATGTCATAGCGAAGCGGGTGGCTTCACTATGACGTTCTCCTGCCGGGTGCGTGCAGGCAACTTTGTCCATTTTGGTAAACATTTTATTGCTTTTTTCCGACAACGGAGTAAGATGTAAAAAAGGGAACCATCGCTATGGTAAAGATCAGCCCGGATACTTCCGGACGAATCAGAGTAGCGTTCCCTTATAGTGCTGAGGTTGTCGCCGGGCTCAGGACGGTCAAGACGCGAAAGTGGCATCGCAGGTGTTCACTTTTTACTTGACATACTACAAGTACTTTCGTATAATTAGTTAAATGGAGTGTACTGTAGTAAAATATGTCGGGTAAGGAGGGGCCATGGCATTCTATAAGATCGAGGTTGACGAAGAAGTTTGGCAGTTCTTGAAGAAGAACGCGGAACCATTCGAAGATACTCCAAACTCGGTTCTGAAGCGATTTCTATTTCCGGCGGCGGGGAAACGAACGGAATCCCCCACAATAACTCATACGGCAAATGATTTCCCCACCTTCTCTCCTTCTGTTCCACAAGCACTTGCCCAGACCCTCGAAGTCATCTACGGTGTCAAAAAGCTAGGTTTGTCTAGGAAACAAGCCACAAATCTAGTAGCCAAGAAACGAAGGATAGCCCCTCAGACCGTTATTGACAAATACTGTCGTCAGTTAGATAAACGCGCTTATGACGTCGACCGATTACTTGAGTCGAAGAGTGTAGAAGACCTTCAAGCGTTGCTATTGGATAAATTCAGACGTAACAGGGATATGGTCAGGGATTTTTTCAGGTCTTTAGCGGCCTAAATGAGGTCGCTAGGCAAGATGTGACCGAACGGGGACATGGGTAACAGATTATTCTGGGGACATGGGTAACACTTTTGTACTAATTCATAAGCAGTGGAGGTGCTGCTTATGGGTTGGA
>Ga0209039_10000987_pt1 | contig 27657 bp, 23 predicted proteins | sample BogFormECP12_OM1_FD_188238 | JGI IMG/M metagenome (GOLD analysis project Ga0209039, IMG submission 188238) | Bog forest soil microbial communities from Calvert Island, British Columbia, Canada - ECP12_OM1 (SPAdes) (version 2) | ecosystem: Environmental > Aquatic > Freshwater > Wetlands > Bog ... | reverse complement strand
TCGATGTCGACGGTGGAGAGAGCGACGGTGTGAAAGGCAAGGTCCCACGCGGCAAACCACGGGTATTCCCACTTGTCCGGCATCGAGATGACATGGTCGGCGATCATGTGGAACCACTCGCGGTTCCGTGCCTGGCCGGTTTCCGCTAATAGCGGATCGGCGCGATGTTCCTCGAGCCATTTGTCGACATCGTAGAAGAAATGCTGCTTGCTCCACAGCATCCCGGCCAGCGCCTGCCGCATCACATTGGCCGCATCTTCGCCGACACCGGGAGGCGTTATCGACCGGTAGAACTCGTTGGCCTCGCGCCGGCGCGCTTCGAGGATTTGCGGAAACCGCGTGCCGAACGGCTCCTCACTACCAGCTGCGACATTGGTAAGCCGCAGTCGGATGACGGCAGTCGCTCTCGCACCCACTCGTAGCTGGTAATGCGCGGCCGCTTTGGTTCCCGTGTTGTTGGGGTTGACCGCGTTCTGCCGGTCCGCCACCACACAGTCGTTGATCCCGTCCTTGACATAGGGCGTTGGATTGGCGGTACCAAAGAGACGCTGGTTGTTGGTTTCGTTTTCGGTGAACAGCAGGAGTGGCTGTCCCTCGCAATAGAGGAAATAGTCACCGAGTGACGCATCTGCCGCGGCTATGGCGACGGCGTTTTTACGGGACGCATCCCTCATCGAGGGTTTCGGCTCCTCCGGCCACCATGTCCAGAGATTGCGGAACCAGAGGGTCGGCAACACGTGGATCACGCTCTCCTCGGGCCCCCGGTTGCATACGCTGATCTCTATCAGCAAATCCGTCGGTGCGGCCTTCGCGTATTCGACAAAGACATCGAAATAGCGGTCTTCATTGAATATGCCGGTGTCGAGCAGTTCGTATTCGGGATCCGTCTTACTGCGGCCTCGGTTGGTATTGATCAGATCTAGGTAGGGGAATTCACTCTGAGGATATTTATACAGATACTTCATATACGAGTGAGTGGGGGTGCTATCCAGGTAGAAATAATATTCCTTGACGTCCTCACCGTGATTGGCCTCGCTGTTGGTCAGCCCGAACGCCCGCTCCTTGATTATCGGGTCCTTGCCGTTCCACAGCGCCAGCGCGAAACACAGCCGTTGGTGATCGTCGCTGACACCGGCGAGGCCGTCCTCACCCCAGTGATAGGCGCGCGAGCGAGCTTGATCGTGGCTGAAATAGTCCCACGCGTTCCCATCCGCGCTGTAGTCCTCCCGGACAGTTCCCCACTGGCGTTCGCTGAGGTAGGGCCCCCATTGCCGCCATGGCACTCCTTGCTCCCGTGCTTCATCCAGCCGCTGCGCCTCGGCCGTCTTGGTCGGTGCGGTGGTGGGCGTCTTGGCCATGATTTGCTCCCTACTGGACCATTCAGTGTTAGTTTGTCGCGTCGAGCACGATCTGATCGTACTCCCAGAGCTGCTGGATAAACCTCCGAGCCTGCTGATCACCAATTGCTCCCGCGGCGTCCCGGAGGATCTGATCGATAGAGCGCTTGCCGTCGATCGCCGCAAAGACACGCTCTTGAGTGACATCGATCGGCAGTGCGAGGTCAGGGTAGGTGTGGGCCCGATTGATCAGGACGGCCGCGGAACCGGGAGGCCCCCGGTCGCGAATGCATAAGGTCCACGGTAGACGCAAAGGGACCCAGCGCCGCCAGGCATCACCGTCGAATGTAATCGGCTGGCTCTCGCCGAGGCGATCGTCGCGATAGGCGATGAAGTTGTGCTTGGTCATGGTGCCGCGCAGCAATTCGACTGCGGCGTGGTGCAATGGCGGCGACAGCGAGAGGAGACGGGCGGCGTGCGGCAAGCTCGCAATTGCCCCGCATTGCGGGAGGTAGGGAGCCTGCTCGAACCAGCGCCCGAACGACAAGCCGCAGCGCTCTAGCCATGCATAAAGCTGCGGCACGGTGTAGGCGCGGTCCTGAGGGTGAAGCAGCGCATCGGCGAGCGCGTCCGGATTTCTGAAATCCTTCGCCCGCCTCGACACGCCAGCGATCGGATGGTCGGAAGACAGTGCACCGATCATCGCGCCGAGGTCCCGCAACTCCTCCTGCGAGGCGCCGACTCCGAGCAAACGACAATACTCCTGCATCATGTAGATGCCGGCACGGCCATATGTCGCATAGACCATCAGATGCATTGCACCGTTCGGCGCAAGGACATTGCGCAGCGATCGAAGGCCGGTATCCGGGTCGGGCAGATGATGGAGCACGCCCGTGCAGACGATCTGGTCGAATTTGCTTCCGAGCTCCCCGACCTGCTCGATCGCGAGTCGATGGAGATCGAGGTTTTGCAAGCGATATTTTCGCTGAAGATCGCGCGTATAGCGCAGGCTGGTTTCGCTGATGTCGATTGCGGTCACACGAGCCTCAGGCTCGCGCAGCGCATGGATGGCAGCCTGGGACGTTCCACAGCCGGCGACCAGGATCTCTCGATTTGCCCGCAGCTGCTCCGTTGGCCACAGCAGAAGGGACAATGCCCGACGCCGATCCGGGTTTCTGTAGAGTTCGCGGTGCCGATCGAGGTTGCCGATCGGCGCCGGATACGGGTGGGTCTCGTAGAAAGCGCGTACCTCTTCCGCTCTCCCTCGCCCCGCCTGCGGGGAGAGGGGTGGGGTGAGGGGCCATTTCTCGAGTTCGGACAGCAGCGTTTGGAGAACTCCGTCCAGATTTCCAATCACATCGTTGTTCCAGATGCGGATCACGCGATAACCGAGGGCGCATAGCTCGCTATCGCGCTGCCTGTCTTCGGGGCGTTCCGAGTGTTGGCCGCCGTCGAGCTCGATAATCAGGCGCCGCTCGCGACAAACGAAGTCGACGTAGAACCGATCGATGGGCTCCTGGCGGACGAATTTGAAGCCGCCGAGTTGGCGACCGCGAATGCGCGTCCACAACGCGAATTCTGCTGGCGTGAGTGCGCGCCGCAACGATCGCGCACGCTCAGCGCGCTTTTCGTCCTTGCTCCGCAATGCGGCAATCCTTCTGTCGAGGAGGCTTGCCCCTCACCCCGGCCCTCTCCCCGCAAGCGGGGCGAGGGTGTTTACACCCTGTCCCGCTGGGGCGCCGACCGGAGGACCCGGCCGGCGCTCGCCATGCCAGTTCGGCGGGGTTACGTGTGGGTACTCTCCTGCATCTTCCGGAGCACGTCGTCGAGGTTGAAGCTGGCGGCCTTCTGGCGCTGCGGATATTCCCTGAATGTCTGCAGGAATTCCCCGATATAGGCCTGCGCCGGCACCAGCAAGTAGACATGATCGATCAACCAGTCATAGTAGGTGATCGAGGTGATGTCGGCGCGCTCGAAGGGATCCGTGCGGAGATTGAACATCTTTGGTATGCGAAGGGTGACGAACGGCTCGGACCACACCCGCATCGTGCCGGGCTCCCGTTGTTCCGCGAACACGATCTTCCAATTGTCGTAGCGCAATGCCACGACCTGCTGGTCGTCGTTGCAGTAGATGAACGAGACTCGCGGGCTCTTCTCCGCTTGGCCGGTCAAGTACGGCACCAGATTATGGCCGTCGAGGTGGACCTTGTAGGTCATGTCCCCGATCGTGTAGCCCTTTAAAAGCTTATCGGTGACGTCCGCGTCGCCGGCCATGGCCAGAAATGTCGGCAGCCAGTCATGGTGGGCCACGATCTCGTTCGACACGGTGCCCGGTTTGATCTTGCCGGGCCAGCGGACTACGCAAGGCAACCGATAGGCACCCTCCCAGTTGGTGTTCTTCTCGTTGCGGAACGGCGTCATGGCCCCATCCGGCCATGAAAACATATTCGGACCGTTATCGGTGCTGTACATGACAAAAGTGTTGTCGGCGATGCTGGCATCGTCGAGCGCCTTGAGCACGGTGCCGACGTTCTTGTCGTGGTCGATCATGACGTCGTGGTATTCGCTCTGCCAGCGGCCCGACTGGCCCCTGCTCTCCGGCTTCACATGCGTGCGGAAATGCATGTGGGTGAAGTTCACCCAGAGAAAGAAGGGCTTGCCGGCCTGGGCCTGCCGCTTGATGTAGTCGACGGCGCGGTCGGCAATGTCGTCGTCGATCGTTTCCATGCGTTTTTTCGTCAGCGGGCCGGTGTCGTTGATGGTTTGCTTGCCGACCTTGCCGAACCGCGCATCGACCGTCGCGTCGTCCCTGTCGGTCGCCTTGCAGTCCATGACGCCGCGCGGACCAAACCTCTCACGAAAGTGCGGAAAATCCGACCCCTTCGGGTAATCCGCCAGCTCCGGCTCTTCCTCGGCGTTCAGGTGGTACAAATTGCCGTAGAACTCGTCGAAGCCGTGCACGGTCGGCAGATATTCGTTGCGGTCGCCGAGGTGGTTCTTGCCGAACTGCGCGGTGGCATAGCCCAACGGCTTCAGCAACTCGGCGATGGTCGGGTCTTCTTTGTGCAGACCAACAGTAGCGGCCGGCAGACCGACTTTGGTCAAGCCGGTGCGCAACCCGTGCTGACCGGTGATGAACGACGATCGTCCGGCCGTGCAACTCTGCTCGCCGTAGAAGTCGGTGAACCGCATGCCTTCATTGGCGATGCGGTCGATGTTGGGCGTGCGGTAGCCCATCAACCCGTCGCTGTAACAACTCAGGTTGGTCTGGCCGACATCATCGCCCCAAATCACGACGATGTTCGGCTTGCTTGCCCTAGATCTAGCCATCTCGATCTCCTTTCGTTGGTCGGGTGGTTTCGAAGGTGCTTATTGGTCTCGGCTGCTCGCCTGTCTGGCTATGTTAGGCGCAGCAGAACGGCAAAGAACGCGAACAGGCCGATGAAGACGAGGACAATGGCGACAGCAATGACCGGGGTTTGTTTTCCCTCCTTGGTAACGCCCGCGAGTGGCGTGTACGGTTCGCCCCAAAGATAACGAATGGACCACCAGTACTGCCAAATCGAGATTACGAGCGCGAAAATCCCGCACGAAATCAGCGCGAGCCCCAGATATCGCGGCGCATGTGGAAGATAGGCGGCGTGGGCTTCCGGAGCCTGTTCCAAATGTTCCAGGTATTGGACGATCGCGAAACCGAAGCCGATCAGCGCCACTGCGGTACGCAGCCACGACATCATTGTGCGCTCAAGGCTCAAGCGGGTGCGGACCCAGGCAAAATGGCTGTCCGCCGTCACCCTTACTTCGAACCGGCCCGCGCTCGAAGGGGTGTGTGAATCTGCCATCCCCGTTGCCTTTTCCGATTACTGTCGTGCCATGGCAATGCGAATAGCATCCTCCGGTGAGACGAGGTGATCCGAGCTCTCGGCCGCGTCGCCGATAGCGAGCTGCACCCCCTTGATCGTTCCGTTAAACGCATTGCCGCGTGAGCCGTAGTCCTGGGAGACCGGTGCGCCGCTGTCCTCGCCGACATCGCAGCCGTCGTCGGCGGAGAAGACCATCGCCTGCGTCATTGGGATGGCTCCTTCGCCGACCTTCTCGCCGTCTACATAGAGTGTGACCTGTCCGCCCTTGCCGAGGCCGCCGCCGGCGTAAGCAAACTCCATGCGTACCTGGTGCTCGCCCGCCGGCAATGCCCGAGCGGCTTCAACGTAGAAGTAATTCACTCCCGCCACGTTGTAGCAGTATTTGAGCTTGCCGCTCTTCGCGTAGAGGCTCCAGCCGCCGATATTGGCGCCCTGGGAGATTATCACGCCCTCGGCCCCCGTCTCCGGGACCTCGATCTCGGCAGTGACGGAGTGGGACTTGTTTTTAATACTGAGGACGCAGTTCTCGGACAAGCGCCCCATGCCGCCGAACAGCAGCTGGGTGTTTCCTTTGATCAGCACCGGCCGGCCAGCGGTATCGGGATTCATTTTCTTTCCCAGATCGTCGTCGAGCGGCAACACGTTGTAGCGCGTCGCCTCGATCAGCCACAGGCGCCGCAGCTCGTGGAGTTTTTCCGGCATCTGCTTGGCGAGATTATTCGCCTGGCTCCAGTCCTTCGTCGTGTCGTAGAGCTCCCAGACGTCGTCGTCGAAGGCTGGGGTCTTTTCGCCGATGAGAATCCACGGCGTCTTGTGCCGCGTCACGGCGGTCCACCCCTTGTGGTAGATGCCGCGGTTGCCGAACATTTCGAAGTACTGCGTCTCATGCCGCTCCGCAGCCTTGGCGTCGTTGAACGAGTACAGCATGCTGAAGCCCTCGATGGGCCGCTGCTGTACGCCGTTGACCGAGACCGGCTCGGGCAACCCCGCTGCCTCCAGGATCGTGGGTGCGACGTCGATGACGTGGTGGAACTGCGAGCGGATTTCGCCTTTGGCCTTGATGCCGTTGGGCCAGTGCACGATGGTGCCGTTGCGCGTTCCGCCCCAGTGTGAGGCGACCTGCTTGGTCCACTGGTAAGGGGTGTCCATTGCATGCGCCCAGCCCACGGCGTAGTGGTTGTACGATTCCGGGCCGCCGAGCTTGTCAAGCCGCTCCATCAGGAATTCCGGCGTCTCGAGCGCCGCCAGGCCGTTGAAGTTGGCCATCTCGTTGTAGGCGCCGTTCAACGTTCCCTCGGCCGAGGCACCATTGTCGCCGATGATGTAGTAGACGAGGGTGTCGTCGAGAATGTTGATCTTCTTCAAGCCGTCGAGCAGGCGTCCGACATGGTGGTCGGTATACTCCAGGAAGCCCGCATAGACCTCCATCTGGCGCCGCAGGACGGGCTTTAGCGCTTCGGGCATCTCGTCCCACGCCGGTATCTCCGCGTGGCGGGCTGTGAGCTGGCAGTCCGTCGGGATGACGCCCAGCTTCTTCTGCCGTGCGATGGTCTCTTCGCGCAATTTGTCCCAGCCCTGGTCGAACTTACCCTTGTACTTGTCGGCCCACTCCTTGGGCACATGGTGCGGCGCGTGGGTGGCGCCCGGCGCGAAGTAGACAAAGAAGGGTTTGTCGGGAGCCAGCGCCTTCTGCTGCGAGACCCAAGCCATCGCCTTGTCGGTCATATCGGCCATCAAGTGGTAGCCCTCTTCGGGCGTCTTCTTCGGCTCGACCGGCGTGGTGCCCTCGTACAGCGTCGGATACCATTGGTTCGCCTCGCCGCCGATAAAGCCATAGAAGTACTCGAACCCGCCGCCGCTGGTGGGCCATGCGTCGAACGGGCCAACCGGGCTCGTCTCCCACACCGGCACTTCGTGGCATTTGCCGAACTGTGCGGTCGAATAGCCATTGAGCTTCAGGGTCCGGGCGAGCGGCGAGATGGTGTTGGGCAGTACCGAGCTGTAGCCCGGCGCGCCGGTGGCGAGCTCGGTGATGCAGCCCATGCCTGCGGAGTGATGGTTGCGCCCGGTCAATAGCGCCGCCCGCGTCGGGGAGCAGAGGGCCGTGGTATGGAAGCGGTTGTACTTCAGCCCAGCCGCCGCCAGCTTTTCAGCGTTCGGCGTCTGGCACGGGCCGCCAAAGGCGCTCGAGGAGCCGAACCCGGCGTCGTCGATCAGGATGAGCAGCACGTTCGGCGCCCCCTTGGGCGGGCGCAATTGCTCGATTGCCGGGAATTTACTGTCCGGATCCTTCCCGTCATAGGTGATCAGCCCGGTTCTCTCGGGAGTGGGGATCGGGAGATGTGAACGATGCTTCTTGTCTTCGCTGCTCATGGTCTGATCGTCCCTTTTACTGGTGCACCGGTCATCGCGACGGTCTCGCCTGACGAACGACGCAACGGAAACCGACATGGCTCGTCGAGGTGTCCACCGGCTCCGCATGACGCGCAGCCGGGCGGTAACGGCGGCAGTAATTCGGCGCACACAGGTGCGAACCGCCCTTCAGCACCTTACGAGGGATCTTGATTTCGGGCTGGCAGGGGTCGTAGCTCGAATCCTCACGACCGCCCCGCGGGTTGATCGGGATGCAGCAGGCCTTGTCGGCATCGGCCTCGTGTCCGGATGAGTACCAATCGCTGGTCCATTCCCATACATTACCGATCATGTCGTAGACGCCGTAGCCGTTCGGCGGGAATGCGGTCACCGGCGAAGTGCGCTCGTATCCGTCGAGCTTGAGATTCTCGCGCGGAAAGGCACCCTGCCAGGTGTTTGCCATCTGCTTGCCGCCGGCAGTGAATTCATCGCCCCAGGCGAACTCGGCGCCGTCTAGCCCGCCGCGGGCCGCAAACTCCCACTCCGCTTCGGTCGGCAAGTCCTTGCCCGCCCACTTCGCGTAAGCCAAGGCGTCACTGTAGGCGACGTGAACGACGGGATGATCATTATGCCCACTGAGCGAGCTGCGCGGTCCGTAGGGCCGTCGCCAGTTGGCGCCAAACTTGAACGTCCACCACTGGCTCCAGTTGCGCATATTATCGACCGGGTGTTTCGGCGGGTTGAAAACCAGCGAGCCTGCCTTGAGCATGTGGGGCAGAGCGCCCGGATAATCCTTCGCATCCGGCGCGATCTCGGCGAAGGTGACATGGCCGGTCGCCCTGACGAACTCGCGGAATTGGCGATTTGTCACCGGGGTGCGATCGATCCAGAAGGCGACTACCGTCACGCGATGAACCGGCGCCTCCTCCGCATAATGCCTGTCCGACCCCATGCGGAAGGTGCTGCCGGGAATCCAGACCATATCGGCATGGCGCGAGCTCGGCCGATCAACGTCTGGGTTTCCTGGAACATCTATCGCGACACCGGTCATAGAAGAATCCCGACGAGGCCGAATGCGCCGATTAAGAGCAGCATGATCGCAACCGTCGCGGCGATCGGTCGCATGGCGTCATAAGCGAAATCCGGGTGCTCGAGCCGCTTCCGAATTCGGGTGTGCTGAATGACGGCGGCGAGCAGAGCCAGCATGCCGAGGATGATAAAGCTTCCCCCGAAGATCTTTGTGCTGCGGATAGGGTCTGCGGCTTCGTGCATTCCAGCCGCCCTCAGATACTCAAAGAGCTTGCCGATCCCGAACCCGAACCCGATAAGTGAGAGGGCGGTGCGGATCCATGCCATCAAGGTTCGGTCGGCAGCCAAACGATTGCGTTCCTTGGTGAGCTCGGTGGCCGTGTTGCGGCCCGCCGGCGTACCACTCATTGCCGAGGGTGCATCCCGCCTCAACGTCTGACTTCTGCGCATCGCCCCTGCCGCGTTGCCGTCCTAGGAAGCAGGCCAGTGTAAGACCTCGAGCAGGCGCAGACTATAGATTACCATCTGCACGGCCAGCGAGGCCTGCAGCACCGCCAAGACCCATCCGATTACCGGCAACACCGCGGCAAAGCCGTGTTTGAGAATTGTCTCGGTGTACCAAAGTGTCACCAGGTTGAGCACCATCACGGCAAGCAAAACCGCAACAACGATCGCCTCATGAACCAAATCGTGCCTATTGAGGACGGCAATCGTCGCAATGGCGGCGATCCCCGGTGCGGTCACAATTGCTGGCATGGCTATCGGAAAAATCGCAATTGCCGGCGAAGGCGGCGACGGGCTGGTCTCCCGGTCGCCTGACGCCAGGGCAGCCGCCGGCATCTGCGTGATAATCTGCAGCGCCTGGTAAAAGAGGATGATGCCGCCGGTGAATATGATTGCCGGTGGTGAGACATGCCAATTCGTCAAAACGAACGGTGCAAGTAGGGCCACGACGAGAACGATGACCGTGGCGATCGCTACGGCACGCCAGGCCACAGCTTGCCGAAAGGCGGGCTCGGTGCCCCGAGTCACCCTGGCAAACGGCAGGATCGCCTTGAGTGGCCCAAGGGTAAGGAAAAAGAGAACGCCGAGATCCCCATAGCTCAACTCGAAGTGCATCCGACCGTTGCCTCCGATTTCCTGGACCCGCCGCCTTCAACGCTGCGCGGTCGCGCCCGGCCTGGTCGGCATGGGCCTCCGCTCGACAAAAAACATCCGCGCCAGCCTCCCTTCGCCGAGCGCCTCGTCGAGGACGTGGAAAGCGAAATACGGAATGAGCACCAGCAGCAGGATGACGATGCCGGCGAGGGTCTCGTAGAGCTTGGCGCCGAAGAGTTCGCCGAGCGAGGCGGCGACCGACTGATGGTGGAACAGGCCGACGACGACTTCCTCGATGATGACCAGGACGACCAGCAACACGAGAAAGGCGAACGCCTTGTGCAATGTCGGCCAGATCAGCGGGCGGTCGGTGTAGCGCTCGCCGAGCTTCATGGCACGGCCGAGCAGAATGAATTTCGCCAATAACAGGGACTTAACGGCGGCAATGCCCCACGGGGCGAAGCTGATGCCTTGGTCGTGCAGCACCGCGGTCTTCATCACGATCACCGCCCCGAAGGTGACATAGAGGTAGACGGCAACGATCGCTAATTCTTTGAGTTCATGCACGGCCCGTTGGCGCGGCGTCGCTTTCGCGGTTGTTTCGGTTGTCACGGTGGTCTCCTGCCGCGTCGTGCCGCGGGGTTGGGTGGGCCGGTGCTTCCGAGCCTGCCTTGCCGAGTCTGGAAACGCGAGCCAAAATCCGGACTCGCGTGCGGGTCAGAGGCCCGCGGCCCAACTTTGCGGGAGATACATGCCTCGTCGACTCTCCCTACTCCGCCGCCGCCGCCGCGGGCTTGGCCAGCTCCAGTGCGCGCTGTGCGGCGCCGGCGGTGGCTGCGGTGGAGGGTTCGCCGTCGCTGGCAATCTGCACCGTCGGGAACGCGAATTTGACGCCATTGGCATCGAAGGCCGCTTTGATCATCGCAAAGGCCTTGCGGCGGATGGGGAAATTCTGGCCGGGCAAGGTCGTCATCTTCATGATGAGCTCGACGGCGTAATCGCCGAGCGCGTTGACGCCCTGCATCTTCAGCGGCTGGATGATCAGCGGTTTGAATTCGGGGTCCTCGGCCAGTTCCAGCCCGATCTGCTTGATCAGTTTTCGGGCGCGCTCGATATCGCTGTCGTAGGTGATGCCGACTGAAAGCTTGTCGACGACCCAGTCGCGGCTCATGTTTTGCACGGCACCCAACAGCGCGAACGGCACGGTGTAGATCGGGCCGCGTTGATGCCGCAGCCGGACCGAGCGAAAGCTGAAGGATTCGACGGTGCCTTTGTAGTTGCCGGCTTGGATGTACTCACCGACCCGGAAGGCGTCGTCGAGCAGATAGAACATGCCGGCGATCACATCGCGAACCAGAGACTGGGCGCCAAAGCCGACCGCGATGCCGAAAATCCCCAAGCCGGCGACCAATGGTCCGATCTGCACACCCATCGCCGACAGCGCCATCAACGCGGCGACGGCAATGACGACGACGAACAGGATATTGCGGAAAATCGGCAGCAAGGTGCGCAGCCGCGCCCGCCGATGCGCCTCGTCCGTGTTCGGCTGACCGGGGTCGGCGCTCGCGGCGAGCTTGCGATCGATCGCCGTTTTGATGACGTGCCACAGGACGTCGGCGACGAGGAGGATGACGACGGCGCTCAACACGCCGTGCACGAGGCGACTGAAGAGCGTGTCTTCTCCGGTGGTGAGGTGCTCCACGAGATCGATACCCCAACCCCAGGCGAGCACCGCTGCCGCACCGATGAAAAGCAGTGCGCGGATGCCGCGTTCGAGGCTTATCGCGATGACGCTGGGCGGACCTTCGCCGACCTGCGGGGACCCGGGCGGTCGAAGTAGATGTTGGACCGCGCGGCGGGTCACGCCCAAAGCAAGCGGTAGGGTCATGACGACCAGAACGAGCCAGAAGGCCGGCATGGCTCTCGCCACCCAAAGCCCCCACAACAGCACGATGCCGACCGACAGCAGCGCATTCTGCGCGCCGCGTCCAAGGTGATGTGTTCCGTGTAGCGGCGCTTCCGTGGCGTCAGCGGGTGCAACGGGGCGCCGCCAGACCGATTCCAGTGCGATGGCGAGAAGACCGAGGCCGAGCACGTAGGCGACGAGCTGGCGCCCCTCCACCGAGAAGCCAAGAGTGCTCAGGAAGCCGACAGTGACATAGCCGAAAGCAAACCAGCCGACGAACACGGCGAGCCGTCGGCACCAGAACCGAGCGGCCACCGTATCCGTTGGAATGATGCGGAAGCGCTCGGCATCGGGGGCGAGCAGAAAATGGCCGACGACCACCGCGATACGGGTGACGAGCAAGGCGACGAGATAGCCGAGTACCATCTTGCTAAGGAGCGGCGGCCAATCGAGCGCCAAGAAGGGGCCGATACTGCCGATGGCGAAGGCCGCAACGACGCCGAAGGCAAAGGCGAAGCGCGCAGCGACGAGACGCAGCCGGTCGTTCACAGTCTCCATCGGGAAACCGTCGAGACGCTGGCGTGTCTTCTGCGTCGCCTTGCGAAACAGCCACTCGACGCCCAAGCCCAAACCCGCAAAAACGAGGACCAGAAACAGGACGGTCCCCCGACGCGGGATCTCTGCCTGGAGGAGACCAACGCCTCGCTCGAACTGGTTGGGCAAGTCGGGGAGCGCGCTGCCCAGCGCCGTAATGTGCTCGCGGGTCGCGCGGACTCGGGAATCGAAGTAATCCGACACCGAGCTCGTCTCGGCATCGGGCGCCGGTTTGTGGGAAACTTCGGCCGCGTGCTGCTCTTCCAGCCACTTCTGGACCTTCGGATCGCCGAGCAATGCGATGAACTCCGCGACTGCCGGCGATGTCGCCCCCTCTTCGCTCGCCGTCGCCTTGCCTCCCTTACTCTGCGCCGCATGAGCGGCGTAGAGCGGCCCGATCGCGATAATGACCGTTGCCAGGCTGATCGCCGCGATTTGCCGCGCGGCATCGACGATCGATTTGCCCTCAAACATCTCAAGCCTCCCTGCCGAGGACCGTGGCCGAAGCGCAGTGTACGCTTACGGGTCCGGAATAGCGACGGCGCGAAAAGGGACTCTGCGCTGATGCCCGTCCGCGGTTATTTTCGCGGTGGGTTCCAGAGAGCGCTGTGCCGATTTCGACCTCGCCCTGATCTCCATGCTATTGCTCAAAACCGAAAACCCTCTTCCAGTCGTTCTTCATGCTGATAACCACCCAGCCTTGCTTCGTGGCCTCGTCGTACAATGCCTGGGTGAAGGTTCCAACCTTGGTGTTGGGCAGCCCTTGCGCGGGACCGTAGGCGTACTCGCGCTTTGCATCGTCGTGCAGAACGATCATCGCGAGCCGCGCGCCGTCGCCGGCCTTCGTGTATTCCAGCATCTGCCGGTCACCGGTCGAATTGCCGAACGCGGCATAGGGCCGTCGTCCGATCATCAGGTGGATGCCCTCTGGTTTGCCGGCGTTGTTGTCGTTCAGCAGCAGCTTCGGCTCCTTGGTAAGTACCGGCCGGCCGTTCTTGTCATAGCCGTAGCGCGTACCGCCGGCGCTGCCGACCACTTGCTCGGGCGGAATGCCGTACACCTCCTCCGAGTACACCCGCACGAAATCCTGGCCGCCGCCGGTGACGATGTAGGTCCTGTACCCATTGCCACGCAGATACTTCAGCAACTCGGTCATCGGCAGGTAAGTGAGCTCGGTGTAGGGCCGCTTCCAACGCGGGTCCCTGGCGGTGTCGAGCCATTTCTTCGCCTCGGCTTGGAACTCGTCGACACTCATGCCGGTGAGCGTAGCAGCGAGGATCTTTAAGAGATCGTCGATCGAGAGCTTCGCGATCGCCTCGCGATTGCCCGACAACACGGTCTTGAACGGCTCGACCTTCGCGAGCGCCGGCTTCGCATTCACCACCGCCGGCACGCGGTCCAGGCAATAGACCAATTGCGTATAGATCGGGTGCTCGACCCAGAGCGTCCCATCCTGGTCGAAGGTGGCAATGCGCGCTTCCGGCGGCGCGAACTGTGGGCTCGCCTGGTCGGTGGTCGCGTGCACGAACTCGACGATCGCCTGCTTGGCGGGCCCATCGTTCCATGAGGGGAGCGGATCGGTCTGCGCGAGAGCCTTCGTGCCCGAGGCGAGGCTTCCGACCCCCGCAAGCAGCAAAGTCAAGAGCAGTCGGACATGCAATTTCATGTTTGCCTCGTTGGAGAGAAGCAGAGCCAGCGCCCGAGGCTGCTACGGCGGCAGTCGCCGGTTCGCCCTTCGCCATGCGCTCCTCCGCTGCTTGGCCCGGGGAGATCGCCCTGGGTTACACTGTTATCCATATGTTTCGCCTGCTGTACCGCATTAACCAATAGCAACTGAAGTGAGTACAACGGGGCGCAGAGGTTCCGCGCCCGCCGATGCGGCTTTTGCGACCGGTTTGCGGAGCGACTGCGATCAGGCGCTTCTTTGCCAACTCAAGTCATAAGCGCAACGCCCGAGCACCTGACCGCTGAGGACATTGCGGCTATCGATTTGTCCTTGGAAAGTTTGACCGACACCCGAACTCATCATCATACCACCTTGCGGGGTCACGTATCCCTGGAACGTGAGACCGATCGCCTGGAACTGTGCGAGACCGTTGGAGATGGTCACTGGCGGTAGCGAAGATACAGTGTAGTTCGGGCAGTTTACCGACGCCGTACTTGCCCCCGGGGTAATCGAACCCCCAGCGACGTTCCGTACAGCAAGACCCGTGAACGTCCCGTCGAAGGCACGCGTCGTGTTGGCGGATGATCCTGACGCGTAGCTGACCGGCGTTATGGCTTGTCCGGCAACGGCAGGTGGCGGAGATGGCGGGGCGCAAGCCGAGACTGCGAAGAGTGAAATCCCCATTAGCAATAAGTGTTTCATTTGGTCCTCCTTGTGAAAGCATGCAGACGATCGTTCACGGTCTCCCGAGGGTGCTCGCCGATACTGCGGCGAACCCTCCTCGTCATGTTGCTGAACCGACATTCGGCGCCGAAGCCAGCCGGCCCGGTGCCTGGGGCGTACGCAGGATCACCAGGCAAAGCGACTGCGCCGAGCAACAACCCGGTTGCCAGACCACAAAGCTTTTGCCCTCGTACATCGCATCGTCTCCTGTGCTCGGCTTCCGCTCCCGGAGTTCACTATACGCTCGCCCCCGGTGATTTTGCGACTGCCGCTTAGTCCGGAAACTGGAAGGTCAACGTGACCTGCAGCAGCCACGTCTCGTTGCTGGCCTTGGGCCGGATGGCATTGTAATAGGCGTCCAAATCCAATTTTATCGCCTGCCCGTTTAGCTGAAACGCCTTACCAAAGCCGCCGCCGACCGGGACGGTCCATTTGCCGCCGCTCGCGATCCAGTTTGTGGTGATGTTCGGCGACGAGCCGATGGACCATCCCTCCGCAAAATGATAGCTCACGACGGGGTTGAGCAGAAGCTGGTTGGTCCGATCGCTGCTGCCGGGTGGGCCGCCGAAGGACCAGATGTTGTTTACGACCGCGCCCAACACCCACGGGCTTTCATCCTCCTTTATGAATGCGGCCGACGGACCGGAGCCCCATTTGTTGACGCCGACCGTCAGGTTCGTCGCGGTGGGATAGTAGAGAACCGGCCCGACACCCCAGTAGAAACCCTCGCCATGCTCCGGTGACAGAAAAAACGTCGTGTAACCGTTGGAAAGCCCGAACGCCCAGTGGTCGCCAAGGTTCTTTGGCGGCAGCGCTTCCACCGGCAGCTTGGTGCGAGTGATCAGCGCCCAGTCTTCGTTCAACTGGAACGGCACTACGGCCTGGTCGATCGAGAAGGTATCCTTGGTGGCCTTATAGGCACCGTCCAGGAAATCCGCCTCATAGCGCAGCGGCAAGGTGATCCGCCGGGTCACCGGGTTCTCTATTTCCTTGGACAGTTCGGTGTCGGTCTCGCTGACCGACGCCGCCGACTGGGACAGCGCCTGACCGCTCCAGAGGCTGGCGATGGCGAGGAGGGGCTGCGCAATTCGCTTCATCGTTCGATCGAGGGGGGCCTCCGCGGTTCAACCGCAAGCCGGCGCACAATATCGATCAGTTGGGTGTGCGCAGGGCTGGTGGGGTCGCGGAATTCGTCGACCGGATGCGTATCGGCAAGATTGCTCAGCCGGATGAGCTCGCGGATTCGTTGCCGCCGATTCAGCGGCAACTCGGATGGCCGGCTGGTGACCAGAAGGTGCCAGAGCTCGCCTTCACCGAACAGGTGATTGAGCTCGGTCGCTGTCTCATAGATCAGGAACAGAACGAATATCCAGAGCTGGATCGCGATGAAGCGATGCCAGTCGAAGGTCGCAGCCATGTGCGGTAGGAAGGTGCCGAGTGGATGGTGTTCGACAAGCCAGAACCGGATCCAATGTTCGAGGAGGCGCGCGACAAACACGATGGCCCAATAGAAAACCGACTTGTACAGGATCGGCCGGATCAGCGGCGCGCGATCGTAGTGGCGGATCGACCGCATCGCGTTGGCGACCAGCACCGCTTTTCCGACGATGAGTGCCGCGGCCGCAGCCAGCATGAAGCTGCCGAATTGGGCACCGTAATCGGCAAGGAGCAGGTTCGTCGTCAGCACGATCAGGTTGAAGCCGATGAAAAAGAAGATGGTTGGCGGCAACATTTCGCGCAGCTCGCGCAGCAAGAATGAGCCGACCCGATGCGCAAACCCGGCGGGTGCATGGGTTGTCTCGGCAGGCACTTCGAATTCCGAAGTTTCATGATCGTCCGGAACAGGCGCACTCCTCATCGGCCTTTCTCCAGGTTATCCGGCCGCCAATCCGTCGCTCAGTGCTCCAGTTGCACCTCCACAACGCCTGCGCGAACGGCAGCCCTCAACGCCGCGTGATCCCGCTCGGCCTGGTCGGCATAAGCAAGCGCAAATTTGCCCATCGCCTCGTCGAACTGGGCGTTCTTCCCGAGGTACCCGCTGATCGCCCAGGGGTCACCCCCCTTGGCATGCGCGCGTGCCAGGACCCAGCCGCAGGCTTCACCGTAGATCGAGAGCATCTCGGCGTCATAAGTTTCGACCAGCGGGGAGAGCTTCACGTCACGCAATTGGCGGATGTAGAAATGCCGGCCCTCGGGACCGATGGCCCAGCCGAGAAACAGGTCGGAGGCCGGCTGCATCAGCCGCTGGCCTTGGACCACCCGCTCGCCGTGTTGTGCATAGACGCTCTTGCCGGCATAGGCCTCCAATACGGAGGCGTTGGCCTGCTTGACCTGCAGAAAAAGCGGGCTGTCGGCGACCGACATCATCAGCGCGACCATGCACAAGGTCCCGACGCTGCCGATGCCGACCACTTTGATTGCCGCGTCAACCAGCCGGTAGCGATCGAACAGAACGCGCCGATCCTCGGCCAGCGTTTCCCGGTACTTCGCCAGTGTCTCCCTGCACATTTCCATGTCGCCGGCGGCACGCGACGCCTCGGCATGAAAAAGGGTCGGAGGGGTGTCGTGAATGCGGGGCTGCGCGCCGGCCTGCTCGACCAGCTTGGGGAACACCAGCTCCGAACTGCCGCGCGCGGTTGCCTTGGCGATCCGCTTGCTCAACACTGCCTTGCGGTCCTGCGGCAGCATCGCCAGAAAGTCGCTGTCGTCGAGCCGCGCGTACCACACGTCGAGCACGTCCATGGCGGCAAAATCGCGCATCTTTCGGCGATAGCTGCGGGCGCAGGCGACCGCCGCATCCCGGCCGTTCGCATCGGAGAGCCCGTTGGCGCGGGCGGCCAGCACAAAAGAGGCGACGAGCCGCTTGACATCCCACTCCCAGGGCGCCGGCACGGTCTCGTCGAGGTCGTTGATGTCGAAAATCAGCCGTCGCTCCGGGGTGGCAAAGCCGCCGAAATTCATCAGATGGCAGTCGCCGCACACCTGGACACGGATGCCGCTGACCGGCGTGCGGGCCAGATCAGCCGCCATGACGCCCGCGGACCCCCGGTAAAAAGTGAATGGGGATTGCAGCATGCGGCCATAGCGCAGCGGCACCAGATCCGGCTGCCGAGCCGCATCGGCGGCCTGGAGAGTGCCGATCGGGTCGGCTCGCTCCGCAGGTGCTTGCCAGGCGGCATGCGCGTCGCGGGGTGCGGTGTCGCGCAGCCTCTTACCGTGAACCCTTCGGTCGGCGGGCTTGATCGGCGATGAGCGCGTTTCCGACTGAGCGGCGGGGACAGTTGACGTTTCCATGATACAGAACCTCCTTGGGCGGGACGAGCGGCATCCCTGTCGCCTCACGCCGGTTTTGCGACGACCTGATAGATCACAGTGCTGCCGCTGTAGAATGGGCGATAATACGCACCGCCGAAGACAAAGTAGGTCGTGCCGTTGATGTTCTGATCGACGGCACCACTCGGCAATGTGCTGACGGTCGATCCAATCGGCGGCGGGACGACTTGATAGCCGTTCTGGACTGTTGAATAGAACGCACCGCCGCAGTCGAGATCGGTCGCGGTGCCGACATAGACGGTAGAGCAGGAGGGTGGCGGGGTTGCCACGACCGCCCCTTGCGGCGGTGGCACCACCGCATACTGTCCTCCTTGCGGCGCGTAATAGACGCCGTTGGCATAATAGTACGGGTTTCCGGCGACCGAGATCGCGGCTGCGGCTGCCGGCAGTGCCGCTATGCTGGCGCCAATTGCCAGGCCCGCGCCCAGACCAAGGCCCGAATAATAGCCACCCCAGTTGCCATGGTAATTGTTCCAGGTGGCCTGGCGTTGGCCTTGCAGATAATTCGCCTCCGTGGTGCGATTCGACTGAAGCTGGTTGCCCTCATTGGTACGGTTCGACTGAAGCTGGTTGGCTTCGGTGGTGCGGTTCTGCTGGACCTGGGACACGTTTTGCCGCGCTTCAGGATGGGCTTCCTGGAACTGGCCGGCATTGTGTTGATACTCGGGGTGGCTCTGCCGGAACGTGTCGGCGCGGTCGGAGAAGGCGCCGGCATTGTGGACATTGCCGAAGCCTCCGCGGCCGAAGCCGGCGTCGGTGCTGCGGTCGGCGAAGCCGCGGTCACCAAAGCGGGCGCCGCCTCCCCCAAAACTGCCGCCACGGAAGCCGCCACCGCCGTGAAAGCCGCCACCACCGTGGAAGCCGCCAAAACCACCGCCGCGGAAGCCGCCGCCGCCGCGGAACGCAATGGCGCGTTCGGCTCCGATCGCGAGGCAGGCGGCGAGTGCAGCACCTGCCAGCAGCCCGCCGGCCAACTTCTTCCTGTTCATGAGTTGCCTTGTCATCGACATTCTCCCTTGTCCGACGGGATTAAATAGGAGCCCGTCATTGCGAGAACCCCCAGACGGCCGCCCGCCAGGCGGGCGTTCCGGGGGGACGCGGCAATCTCGACCCAGGTCGGCACGCTGTCGACGAGATTGCTCCGCTGCGCTCGCAATGACGAACCCTTCTCGATCTCAAGAACTTCGCGCTACTTCGCAGCCGTAACTGTCGCGAACGGGATCTTCTCCGTTCCCGGCGGCAGTTCCGGCGTAAATATCGGCTCGGCAATGCGCGGCGCGAAATCCCAATCGCTGAAGACAGCAGTGAATTGTGGCTGCGCCGGCTGGTTCTTATAGGTAATCACCAGCTTGCACGGGGTCAGCTGCGGCCCGTTCTCGATCCAGATTTGCCAGTCGATGTCCTTCTCGACAAAGGCAAGGGTCCGGCACGTCCTGCCATTTACATCGTTCTGACCCAGATCGAACCCGTATTCTAGGTTCACGCGTACGGTCTTGTAGGGATCTTTATAGAGGAAATCGGCAAGCGGCGGCGCGAAGTCCAGTTTTGGCACAAGCTGGGCCAGCATGCTGTCGATCTCCGAGGGCGCTGCCTCGCTCGAGTAGAATGGCGTGGCGGGGTCGTAGAGGGTGACCGACTTGCCGTCGTACCAGAACTGGCGGGCGCCGAGGTCGCCGTTCCATTCGACGTAGAGCCGACCGGGCCGCTGCAATGCGACTTCCTCGGCCGCAGCAAATTGCAGCTTCTGGCCCGATGGCAGAACATGATCGAAGGTGACGTCGGCGTGAAAGGTGAACTGCTCGGCGGAGCCGATATAACCGCCCATTTCTTTGAGCAGCCGATCGGCCTGCTCTGCAATCGCAGGCGCGGCAACAGGCGTTGCCGGTGGCGAAGCATTGGGAGCGGCCGGTCTGTTCTGCGCCGCCGCTGTGAAGGCCAGCAGCATCCCGGCAGCAAGTGCGCCGAGTCGCGGGAAAAGAGATTTGCGCATTATCGTGTCACTCCCTCATGGCGGTATCACCGCGTGGATCCCTAACGCGTCCGACATCGGTCGCCTATTCAGTTTCGGCGAGAAAGGTGAACGGCAATGTCAGCATGCGGCCATAGCGCAGCGGCACCAGCTCCTGCTGCCGGGTCGCGTCGGCGGCGCGCAGGATGCCGATCGGGTCGCCTCGATGAGCGTGCGCCCGCCAGCCGGCATGGGCATCGCGCGGCACGCTGTCGCGCAACCTCTTGCCGGCGGCCTTTCGGTCGGCCAGCGTTACCGGCGATGGGTGCGCTTCCGGGTGAGAGGCGGTAGCAGTCAAAGTTTCCTCCATTTTGTGTTCCGTGCCTGTCCGAGTTTAATGTGCCAGTGGTGTTCGGGTGACGGTGCGGCTGATGACAGCGCTGACTACTGAGCCATCCGGATAAAGATTTCGTCGCGCCCGAGTGTCAGCATCGCCCCGGTAGTCGTACCTTGAAGGTGCATGATCACGCCGGCGCTGTTCTGCAGCCACAAATCGCTGCCGCCCGAGGTGCTCAAACCCGCAGCGCCGGTGCTTTGCGTGTACCTGCCGGGAAAATCGGAAACGCTGTTGAGCTTGTAGACCTCGCCCGAGGCGTTGATCTTCGCAACACCACCACCGGGGCCCACAACGGTACCGGCCAGTTTGAACGGGTGGGTCTGCCCCTGATAATAGAGTGTGCCGGTACCGCCACCCACACCGGTGACGAAATCCTCGTTGATAGTCACGCGGCCCGAGGGCGACAAGCCCGCAATGCTCTGCTGGGTCGGGGCGCTCAAGCCGGAGCAGCCAGCCATCGCGAGTATGGCCGCGGCAAGGGCTGCTTTGATCGACGGGGCGGCACGGCGAAACGCAGCTTCGATCATGTCGGCAAAATCCTTCTACTACGGTGAGAAACCTGATGAAGGCCAGGCCGCAACCGGTCAGAAACGGTGCGGCCCGGTGTTGCTGAGGCTTACGGCTGGCGCACCGGGCCGATGCGCGGCGGCGACCGTTGCCGAGCCGATGAACCAGCTGAATGCGCGAGGTCTCCGCATCAGGTGCCGGGGCCGGCTAGGGTAAGCTCGACGCGGCGATTCTGCGCGCGTCCCTGCGGCGTGTCATTCGAGGCGACCGGGTCGGCATCCCCAAGGCCTCGCGCCGAGACCAGGCTCGGGTTGACCCCCTGGGAGACGAGGAAATTGGCGACGCTCTGCGCCCTTTTCAGCGAAAGCTGCTGGTTGCTATCGACCCCCTGCTGGCGCAGCTCAGGGCCGATCGGAACGTTATCCGTGTAGCCGGTCACGATGATCGTGGTCTTCTGGAACGGCGCCAGGATCGGGGCCATTTTGGCGATCGTCTGGGCCGCCGCGGGGGGCATCTGCCAGCCGCCCGACGGGAACAGCAGTTCACTGTTCACGGCGACTTTGATCGCTCCCTGCAACCGAGTGATGTGCACCTGCTGCGCCCCGATCTCGCTGGAGAGCCGCTGATTGAGCTGGTTGTAATCGTTTTCGAGCGCATCGTATTGCTGCGCCGGCACACAGGCCGACAGCATCAGTGCGATGAGGGACATCATAGTCCCCGCGGTCGCGGCAATGCGGGACAGACGGGCGGTCATCATTCTTTGTCTCCTTTGATGTGAAGGCTCAATCACTGCTGGACGGGAGCGGCCCGCTGGAGCCGGGGCGGGCACTCCGTAGCGGGGCGCCCGCCAGCAACGTTACGCTCGTCGCAGAGCGCCAATCGCTCATGAATCAACCGTCGGTGTCGGTCGGAGCCTGCGCAAGCCTCCACGGCGCATTCGCACCCCTTAGCGTCACGGTAGACCGGCAACGGTCAGTTGATCTTTTCAATGTCCGGCAACTGCCAGCTCTTGTCGAAGATCGCCTTCTCCGGGCCGTAGAATCGAAACCACGGGTACCAATTCTTCCCCGGTGGGGTGTAAATCCAGTTGGACTCCATGCCGGTTGGCGCCTTCGGGCCAACGTAGACGTCCACGGTGCCATCGGCATTCTTGCGCACCGCTTTGTCTAACGAATCGACCGTAAGATGCGTCGAGTCGAGGAAGAAGGCCTCCGTCTCCAGGTCATACACAGTCAGGGCCCAGAACTGGCTCGCGGGAACATTCGAGGGCACATGCAGCCGATAGTTATTTTCACCCGACAACTGTGCACCACTTTTGTCGTAGTAGGTCGAGAGGTAGAAGCTGCCCCCGCCGAGCTTTGCCACTGGTCCGAAGAAGCTGGCAAGGGTAATCCCACGCGCATCCACGTCGAAGTAGTTGGGGGTCTCCCAAAGGAATTCTGTCTTTACGCCGATTGCCGAAGTGGGGATGGTCCATTTTCCGTCGGAGTAATAGCGCTCGAATGTCGAAATGATCCCCTCTATCAACCAGGCATGCGCTTCCGCCGCCGCCGCCTTCAACTGGGTGCGGGTTGCGGGGTCGGGCTTGAATTCCTTGCCCTTCTCGATGCCGAGCGGAAGGAGCATGCCCAACATTTGGAGGTCACGCACCTGCACGGGCTCCTCGCTGATCACTCGGGCAAGACTGTCGTAGAAGCTGTCGTCGTAAGGCACGACGGCGTTGTAGATTATGTCGGTCGCCTCTATGAAACGCGGCTCCGGCGGATTGCCGGCCTTGCTCAATGGGTAAACCTTGACCTGCTTCACCAGCGCGTCGCCGGCGCGCACGTCCGTTTCCGATCTGGTGGCCAGGATGGAGCGGAGCAGCGTATAGGTGTTGTAGGTCTTGGGACGCACTGGGATATAGTCGGCCGGCACGTCGCCCTTGTAGTCGGGGGGCAGAATCAGGTATTTGCCGCCCTTGCCCTCGAGGCCCAGATCAACGAGCGGCACCTGCCAGGTGTCCATTGTGGTGCCGTAGAAACTGGCCGCGGTCACCGCCGGCGGCACGTCCAGAACGATCGGACCGTCGCTCTTTGTATTGCAGAAGATATAGAGGTAGCGAACGCTCGTGTCGACATCGAGCGACTGGTTTTTCCAGCCGCCCCCTTTGGGCCACCAGACGATGTCGTTGTAGCTCGCTTTCGCGTCGCGGAAGTACGCCTGCCGCATCATGTCCAAATTCACCGCCGGCACGCCCCAGATGATGGCGTCGACGGCGCGGCGGTAGACGGTCCGGCTGGCCAACTCCTGAGGGGTGAAATGCGGCGCTTGGGCCGGCGCTGGAGCCTGGGCCTGCGCGGCGGGAGCGAGCAGCGCCGGCAACGATAGGCCGACAGCGAGCGCGCCTGCGACCCGTGAGAGCCTGGATCGGCGTGTCATTCGGCTTCTCCTAGCTGATCCTGCTTGAACAATGTCGATGTTAGTTCCGCCTTCTGGCTGGGTTGAGCGGGACCTGCCCATCCGGCCTTGTGCGTTTCGAAACGGGGGCCTTATTGGGCCGCCCGTTTCTCCACGTCACACGCAGTTGCCAGAGCTAGTCAGTAGCGAGCTAGTCGTCGCCCTTATGGGCTTTCATTTCCTGCAGAATGCCGCTCAGGTTGTAGGTCTCCGCCGGTTGCAGCGGCGGGAACTTTTCGTAGGATGCCAACTCCTGCTCCCAGAGCTGCTGGCCGATCGGCAGCATGTTCCAGTCGTACAAATATGCGGTCGATGGGGAGCCGAGTGTGCCGCCCAACTCCATGGCCGACTTTGCGTCGCCGAAGCTGACAGCCTGCTCGAAGGGATCGCGCTTGACGTTGGCGACCAAGGTCCAGTGGTAGTTGACGAGCGGCAGGAACCAGCCGGACGCTCCCCCAGGCGCCATCGAGTAATACATCTTCCAATTCTTGTAGCGCACGGCGGATGGCGTCGCGCCCGAGTAGTAGAAGAAAACGTCGCGCGCGGATTTGTCCGAGTTGCCTTCGAGATAGTCACGCTGGTCAAAGCCGTCCAGCGTCGTCTTGACGATGCCAGGATAGCTTCCGGCCTCGATCTGCTTCTTCAGCCCGTCGCCCTTGGCCCCGCCGGCGATGTCAACAAACGTCGGCAACCAGTCGAGGGCCGCGAACATCTGGTTCTTGACCGTTCCCGGCTTGATGTGCCCTGGCCAGCGGACGACTTGCGGTGAGCGGTAGCCGCCTTCCCAGGCCTCGCCCTTCTGGCCCTTGAACGGCGTGATGCCGCCGTCGGGGAAGCTGACTGTCTCGGCACCATTGTCGGTGGTGAAGACGACGATCGTGTTGTCGAGCTGGCCGATGTCCTCAAGCTTCTTCAGGACATAGCCGATGTTGTCGTCCAGCTGCTTCATGCCGGCCTCGTTGAGGCCCCAGTCCTTGCCGCCCTTTGTGCCGATCATATCCAGATACTTATCGGGCAGCACGGTGGTGACGTGCATGCGGGCCGGATTGTACCAGACGAAGAACGGCTTCCCGGTCTTCTTCGGGTCGTTGCGATCGAGGAAGTCGATGACCTTGGCCGAGATCTCCTCGTCCACCGTCTTCGACCGCTCGAGGGTCAGCGGGCCCTGGTCCTTGCAGCTCTGGTTCTTCTCGGTGCCGTCCGAAGATGTGCACGCTAGAACCGGCCGCGGCGGCGTCAGGCAGGTCGTCGTCTTGGGGTCCACAGCGCCGGGTTCGTCCAAAAGGCCGGGGACCGGCGTGTTCTTGCACGGCGGCGCGATGCCCTGCACGGTCGGCGAAGAATTGATGTCGGGGAAGCTCACCTGCTGCATCGCGTCCAGGTGATAGAGGTAGCCCCAATACTCCTGGAAGCCGTGCGCGGTCGGCAGCGCCGCAGTGTGGTCGCCCAAATGGTTCTTGCCGAACTCGCCGGTGGTGTAGCCGAGATCGTACAGGAACTTGGCGAGCGCCGGGGTGCCGGGCTGCAGAAAGGACGGGCTGCCGGGCAGTTGCGGCGGGATCATGCCCGTGCGCAGCGGATACATTCCGGTGAAGAAGGCATTGCGCCCGGAGGTGCAGCTCTGCATGGCGAGGTAGTCCATGAAGATCGCGCCCTCGCTGCCGATGCGGTCGATGTTGGGCGTTTCCCCGACCATCAGGCCACGGTGATAGATGCTCGGCTGCATCCAGCCGATGTCGTCGCCCATGATGAACATGATGTTGGGCTTCGCCGCGGGCGCCTGCGCCTGCGCCGGGCTCGCAAACGCGGCCGCGGCCAGCAATAGCCCGACGGCGATTGCGCCGAGCCTCGGCCATGTGAGATGTCGTGCCTTCATCTACTCACCTCCCGTCAAAGAGTGTGACGATTGCTCTCCGGCATATGCCCCGGGGATGCGGAGGTGATTGTGGTGCGGGGCTAAATCCGGGGGCTATTCACTTTTGGCAGAAATGCCGAAGATGTGAACGCGGCGCTCCGCCGCTACTCGCGCGGGTCACCAAGCGTAGCGGAGGGCAATTCCCCGAAAAGCGACTTGTATTCGCCGGCGAACCGTCCGAATTGCCAGAAGCCGTATTGCGCGGCGATTTCAGTCACGGTTGCCGCAGTGGGGGCGCTCTCGCGCAGGGCGCGCCTTGCCAGATGCATCCGGCGCAACAGCAAGTATCGCTTGGGGCTCATCCCGAGCTGCTCCTGGCAGCATACCCGCAGTGTCCGGTCCGCCACCCCGATCGACGTGCAGAGAGCCGGGATATAAAGCGCTTGATCGGGATTTTCCTCCACCGCCCTGCGAAACCTGCGCAGGATCATCGCGTGGTGCCGCAACGCCGATCTGTCCTCGCGTACCTCGCCCTCGCCGAGGCAGCCGACCATGGCTTCGATCAACGCCTGCTCGAGACCGCGCGCTGCCTCGGGATGGGCAATCACCGCGGGGGCGTCTTCCGCCAGCTGCCCCGCCGCCGCGTGCAACCGCTGAAGCTTCGCCGTCGCGGCTGGTGAGGGGGTGACGATCAGCGCATCACGCGGCGGTGCAAGGTCAACTCCGGCAATCGCCGCCCCGACAGAAACCATGTCCTCCACCGGCAACGACATGGCACCCCAGCAAGCGGACCCGGATGAGTGCTGAAAGGAGCTCTTACCCTCGCTGTGTCGTATGATATTGGTCGGCTGCATTTCAACACCGCTCCAGAGCAGGCTTGGCCCAGGCTCCGTGCGGAACGAGATGACGGCGCGCCCGGTCCCGGCGGCCGAATGCGCGACCCGCGGCAGGTTGTCGGAGAACCGCTGCATCCACAGGCGATGCAGATCGATACGGGTGACGCTCGCGGTGAAATGCCCGCGCCCGATGACCGTCAGCTCCGCCCTCGTGTTACGGATCGCTGACGTGTAGTCGTCGGAATCGGTGAATGTGCGGACTGCGCTCGATGGCATGCTCCGCCTCCCCCAGTTTCGATACCCTACCGTGTCGCCCCTTCGTTGATCAACGAATGCAGCAAAATTTCACCAAAGCTTCACACTCGGCTACGCGACCGGCGCAGCACGAGATGCGCCATTTCCGGGTGCAAGCCGCGGCGCAAGGTCGCGGACGGCAACTCGCCGAACAGGGCGCGATAGTCGGCTGAGAAACGACCGAGGTGGCCGAAGCCATAGCGCCGCGCGACCTCCGAGACGCTTGCCGCCTCGGGGGCTCCACTCCGCAGCGTGTCGTGCACCGAGTGCATGCGACGGAGGCGAAGGTAGCTGGTCGGGCTCATACCCAAATGCTCCGCGCACACGCCGCGCAGGGTCCTCTCCGAGACGCCCAGCGCCGCCGAAATCTCTCCGATGGGCAAATTCCGTTCCAGCTGAGCCTCGAGCAGACCCTCGAAGCGGACCACGATGTCCTGGTGCCGCCGCGCACCCGCCGTAACCTCGACCGCCGACCCTGCCGACAGGCACTCGACCAGGGCGTGGATCAATTGCTGCTCCAGCCCGTGCGCTGCCTCGGCGCCGACGAGTGTTTCCGGCCGAGATTCGGCCATGCGGGTGCCGGCCCGATGGAGTTGGCGCAGCTCCCTGCCGGCCGCCGACTGAGATCGCCACGATCTTGCGGGGGACGGGACGGCGAACGTCGCTCCGATCAACGCGCGGCCGTATCGGGCCAGATCCTGGGCCGGCAACCAGATGGCGCCCGAACGGGAGGGCCCGTCGGTTCGCGCGTGTACACGCTGACCTGGGCCGAAGGTCATGATCTCGCCCGCTCGCATCCTGACCCCGCCCCAGATCGGCGCAGGTCGACCATCGATCGGCAGCGAAACCAGGATCAGGTCGGCCGGCACCGCGACGAAGGCAATCCGCGACAGCTGCTCCTCGGCAGCCGACAGGCGCAGGCAGTGCAGCTTGACCTGGGTCAGCCGCGCCCGGAACTGGCCGCGACCGGTGATCAGCAGGCCGAGGCCGCCCTCCTCACGCAAGGCGGCCGCGAAATCTTCCGCTTCGCTGAACACCGACGTGACGCTGCCCGGCATTTCTCTTGACCACCGCGCCCCGTAGCCGACCCCGCTAAGCCAGAGGGCCGTTATCGAACCGAGTTTGTGAGGGGTGACCGGTCCTGGCTATTCACTTTCGGCAGAATTACCGAAAATGTGAACGCGGTCTCTCCCGGAGTGTCGAAAAAACCCTCTATTTGCTCGTATCCGTGCCCGAGACGGGTCTTGTCGTCATTCCTGCAAAAGCAGGAATCCAATTACCTCAGCGGCTTACTGGATTCCGGCTCTCCGCTTCGCTACGGCCGGAATGACGATGCTGGTGCATCGCTGATGTTATTTCGCAACCTGGTAGTCGCTACTCTCGCGGGCGATGGAGCGTAGCCGACGGCGCTCCCCCGAAGAGCGATCTGTATTCGCCGGCAGATGCCCGAATTCGCGAAGCGCTATCAGAGCTAATCGCC
>Ga0209039_10000986_pt1 | contig 27661 bp, 21 predicted proteins | sample BogFormECP12_OM1_FD_188238 | JGI IMG/M metagenome (GOLD analysis project Ga0209039, IMG submission 188238) | Bog forest soil microbial communities from Calvert Island, British Columbia, Canada - ECP12_OM1 (SPAdes) (version 2) | ecosystem: Environmental > Aquatic > Freshwater > Wetlands > Bog ... | reverse complement strand
TTCTAGTGCGCGACTTCGGCTGGGACGCGCTCCTGGCGTTCCTGCTGCGCTGCGGCCAGCGAGGCGGCGATGTCGTCGAACGCGGCCAGATGCTTGTCAAGATCGGCGTCGGTGTGCTGGACCGAGATCGTCCACTGCTCATCCCACCAGTAGGGCTGAGGCATCACGCCGCGGTTGACCATGCCGAACCAGTAATGGCGCCACAGATCCACATCAATCACGGTCCAGTCGCGATAGTTGACGATTTCTTTCGGATAGAGCATCAGAGCGCCATTGGCTCCGGCTTGCGCGATGTAAGCTTGCAAGCCGACTTTCGCGATGGTCTTGCGGTACCCATCGGCCAGCTTCCGGCTCAGTTTTTCAACGTGAGCGTAATTCGGGCGCGTCAGGACTTCACGGAACGTCGCGAGGCCCGCGGCCATCGAGACCGGGTTGGTGTTGTACGTGCCGCCATGAAAGACCTTGTGCTGGGTGATGAGATCCATCACAGATTTGTGGGTGCCGAAAGCGGCCAACGGGAAGCCTCCGCCGATGGACTTCGCCAGGCAGATCATGTCAGGAGCAACGCCGAAATATTCGCTGGCGCCGCCCCAGCACAGTTTGGCACCGGTTTTGACTTCGTCGAAGATCAGCAGCGCACCGTTCTTGGTTGCGATGTCGCGCAAGCCCTTCAGGAAGCCGGGTTGCGGCATGCAGAGGCCGACGTTCATCAGAATCGGTTCGAGAATGATCGCGGCAATTTCTCCGGGATTTTCCTTGAACCGGCGCTCGACCGTGGCGAGATCGTTAAAGGTGGCGATGACCACGTTCGCCACGGCAGACTTGGGCACGCCCAGACCGCCGGGCACGGCCGTCGGATTGTGGACGTCGCCGAAATCCGGAGCGTGCGGCTTCACGCTGACCAGAGCGCTGTCATGCAGACCGTGATAAGCGCCTTCGAACTTGACGATCTTGTCGCGCCCGGTTGCGGCTCGCGCAAGGCGGATCGCGTGCATCGTAGCTTCCGTGCCGCTGTTGCCGAAGCGGCACATTTCGACCGGAAAGCGGTTGCAAATTTCTTCGGCGAGCTCCCACTCCATGTCGTGCGGCATGCCGAACATGGTGCCGGTGGAGAGGCGCTTTTCGACGGCCTTCATCACTGCGGGATGGCAGTGCCCCGCCATCAGCGCACCGAAGGTCAGGTTGTGGTCAATGTATTCATTGCCGTCCAAGTCGCGGAACTTGCTGCCGCTGGCTTCTTTCACGAAGATCGGCCAGGGATCATAGGCGCGATAGTTGCTGGCTACGCCCAGAGGAATGCGTTTGAGATTCTTCTTGTGGGCTTCGGCGGATTTAGGAGTGCGGCGCTCGAAGGTCGAGAGCTCTTTCTGCAGATCGGGGTACATCGAGATTCTCCGGGAAGACTCAGGCCGGCTGCATTTCCGGTACCTATTCCGGAAGACCAGCGGGCCATTAGATTGCCCGGGCGGTTGGAGCCGCCCGGGTGATTGGTAATTCCAGTCTACTCTCCGCCTAGAAAAAGAACTTCAAGGCGAATTGAAACAGGCGCGGATCGCCGGCTGAGGTTATCTTGCCAAACTCCGTCGGGCCGTCGGAAAAGTGGCCATCGGGATTGGAGTAGTTGGTGCGGTTGAAGATGTTAAATATCTCTGCTCGGAACTGCAGGTACTTGCTCTCACTGATAGGTATTTTCTTGTGCACCGAAAAATCCCAGTCTTCGAGCCCCGGCCCGCAGCAGATCGTTCGCTGTGTGCCGTTGTTGAACTGGCCGAGCGGCGGAACTGGCGCATTGTTGGGATTGTTTGCAGCAGTGGCAAAATCACTTGGATTGAACCAGTACCCGGGCGTCGAGAGTCCGAGCGAGCTGTAAGTGTTCCTGGGATTCAGCTTCTGAAAAGGCGCTACCCGACTTGGCGCCTCGGTTCCCAGGAAGAAGAAACTGTTGATCAGTTCGGTATCGTCTGCCGTGTCCAGGCGGATGGGAAATCCACTCTGGAACTGAGTGATGCCGGAAACCTCCCAATCGTCTAACAGTTTGCCCTTAAACCCTGAATACTTTCGGATGGGAAGTTCCCAGTCGTAGCTGATGACGAAGCGCTGTTTCGAGTTGTAGACCGAAAGAGCACGGCTGGCGCGGAAATTAAAGGGATCGAGCGTCTCTTCGAACGTAGAGCCGTCATCGATCGACTTGCTGTAGGTGTAGGCCGCCTGGAACTGCAGGCCGCGAGAGAAGCGCTTTTGCAGCATCATTTCCAGCGCGTTGTAGACAGAGCTGGCGATGGTGTCTTCGGCGAAAACGTCGGTGAATACGGGAATGCCGTCGACCGGACAACCGGTGCCGATATTCGGACCGTTCGTCACACAATTGGGCGAGGAGTAAGGCCGCAAGCCGACCAGCTGCACCGGAGTGCCCCCGGCAGCGCCAGTAACGGTAGATCCATTGGGGAGATGAAATACAAAATTCTGCGGGACGGTCACGCTCCACTGCGAGTCTTCGAAGGTGGGCGAGCAGGTGGCCTGGACGCCATACGACGTCACGTTGGCCGGATTGGCTGACGCAATGCTCATGATGTCCAGGCAGCTTTGCGGATTGGACGGATTGATGTCGTGAGAAGCCAGCAGGCGATGTCCCTGCGAACCGACATAGCCGATCTGCAACATCGTGCTGTTGCTCAGTTCCCGCTGGATGGTCAGATTGTACTGACTGGTGTATTGCGTTCGCAGGTGGGGTTGGAAATCGCCGTACAGAAGAATGGGGCGGAACAGCGACAAGTCGGTCGACTGCCCCTTGATAGGATTGATGATTCCACCGAAGGGATTGGGATTTGCATAACCGGCCTGGGCCACGAACGGAGTATTGAAAAATTCGTCGTACACCGCGGAGCTTCCGCCAAAAGGAGGCTCAGCTCCGAACTGCGCCGCAACCAGCTCCTCGATCGGATTGTAGAAAAGGCCGAAGCCGGCACGGATGCTCGTCTTGCCGTTGCTGCCAAAGAGTTTCGCCAGAGGTCCGCCCTTAAAGTCGGGACTGTAGGCCAAGCCAATGCGCGGCGCAAACGCCTTGTAATAGGTCGAGGTCAACCCAGCAGGGACGCCCGGATCACCGGGGACAACCAAACCCGTCGGTTCAGCGCCGGTAGTAGCGCAATTGATGGGACCAGACAGACCTGCGCTGCTAAATACGCCCTGCCAATACGTGAGCGACGCACCTTGCCCTTGGCTGTTGATTCCGCAGGGGTAGACGGTCGAATTCTCGCCGGGACGGAAAGTCTCGACGTGCTGGGCGATATCGACCATGGGGGGATTGAACTCCCAGCGCAGGCCGTAGTTCAGCGTAAAGTTGGGTTTGATCTTCCAACTATCCTGCACGAAGGGATAGACGGCGGTGCTGCGAATATCTTCGCGCTGGCCTGAACCTTGGATGTAGTAATCGACCAGGCCGAGCAGGTATGCGGCATAATTATCGCCGTCGCCCGGCACAATCGCGTTCGGCCCGCTGCTGTTGATCTGCAGTTGGCCGTTGATGTCGAAGTAATAGTACTGGTCGAAGCGGGCGCGGCGGGCGTCCACGCCGAACTTGAAGGTGTGGTTGCCTTTGACCCATGTCAGTCCGTCGGACCACTGAAAGCTGTTGCCCACCTGGGGAAGCGTGCCTTCCCAGTTGTTCCCAAACTCCGCGCCACCCTGGATGTTGATGTAGGGAACGCCGGTCAGCGTCGAGGGCAATCCAGGTGTAATGCCGAGACTGGGGGCAGTTCCGAACTGGTTTGTGATGGCGGAGGAGTCGGACAGCCCTGTAAAGCAAAACGGCGCCGCGATGCTGCCGGGAGTGCAGGAGTCTTTAACCGCATTGGTGGTTTGCGACTTCAGGAAGCCGAGCTCGCCCTCGCGCATATAGGTGAAATGCGCTTCGTTGACCAGCGAGTTGCTGATGGTCCAGGTGTGGGTGAAGTTCCACTGCTGGTAGCGGAGGTTGTTGTAGTTTCCGAAACCCGGCAGATTTGCACCAGATTCCTCAAAAGTATTGTAGGGCGAGAGCTGCACGCCATCGTTGAAATAGTAGTAAGCGGTCAGGTTCTGGTGATCGTTGATTCTGTGGTCGAAGCGTAAGGTGACTTGATTCGCGTTGTCAGTTCCCACCGGAACCGCTTCGTATTGGCTGGCGCCAACATTGGCTTGGGGAACGAATCGCTGGAGCAAGTTGGCCGCGACTGGGTCCTGACACGCCGTCGGAATGACGTTGTTTGGAAAAACGGTGTTGCTAAGAGGAACCCCTGGAGTCAGGCCCCACGAAGCGCCCAGCCCTCGGCTGGCGACGGTGTAGCCCAAGGCCGCATCGCAACCTGGGCGGCCATCCAGCACCTGAGCCACGAAGGGGCTTGCAACGACCCCGGTAAAAGCCCCTTGGTCAGAAAAGTTTCCCCCGAATTCCTGGCTCGTGGGGACATTCACCAGGTTTCCCGGGTCGCCGGCGCGGATGCGCCGGCCTTCATAAGACAGAAAGAAAAACGTTCTATCTTTTCTGACGGGACCGCCGAAAGTTCCGCCGAACTGATTTTGGTTGAGCTGCGGCGTGAAAGGATCGCGGTAGCCCCTCGCGTCCAGAATCGTATTGCGGAAATACTCGTAGATATTGCCGTGAAACTGGTTGGTACCCGATTTCGTGACCACGTTGACCACGGAACCGGAGTTGCGGCCGTATTCCGCGTCGAAGGTATTGGTAATGACGCGAAACTCCTCGACGGCGTCGGGCGTGGGCTGAACTGTGGGCGTGTTTACGAACTGGTCGTTGGCGTCGCCACCATTAACACTGAAATTGTTGGCGCGAGCGCGGCCGCCGTTAACAGAGACCGAACCTGCATCGGTGGAACCAAAGAACAAGCTGCCGCTCGATCCCAGCTGCGACTGCACGCCCGGCTGAAGTTGCAGGAACTGGTAAGTATCCCGCGTGTTCAACGGTAATTCGTTCACGGACCGGTCGTTAATAACCGCGCCCAGTTGCGTGCTGGTGGTATCCACCTGGGGCGCTTCGGAAGTGACGTCCACAACCTCCTGCGTGCCGCCGATCTGCAGAACGGAGTTCAGGGTCAACACCTGGTTCACATCGAGGATCAAGTCCTTCTGAAGGTTCTTCTTGAAGCCTGTGAGCTCGAAGCTTGCCTGGTAGGTTCCGGGTACGACATTCACGAAGGAATAGTCGCCGCTGTCGCTGGTCTGAGCTTCCCGGCTGACTCCGGTGGCCTGGTTGGTGAGCGTGACCTTCACACCTGAAAGAACGGCGCCAGTCGGATCTGACACACGGCCAATGATCCGGCCGGTAGCGCCCTGAGCAGCCAGCAATGTCGGAAACAGAAGGCAAACTACCACCAGCGGGCAAAGCAGCATCCAGCGGGCTCGCAGTGACATGGAACCTCCAACCATCCTTGAAAGTGTTTGGGTTTTTTCTTGAAAGCGACTGCTTGTGTTCACCCACAACCTTGCTATAATCCCGCAAGGTTAGAGAAGTGGGGTGGGGGCTGTCAAGCAGAAAAAATGTATCCCTGCCATTGAAAAATCCCTGATCTACCGGTGTACAGGACCATGAAACGGCGCGGCACGGAACCCTACTTGAAGATCGGAGAGGTGGCGAAGATGGTGGGAGTCTCGCCGTCGGTCATCCGCTCCTGGGAAAACCTTGGGTTGGCGCGCCCGCGGCGCACCGAGAGCAGGTATCGCATGTACACCCGCGAAGACGTGAAGCGTCTGAAGCGGGCCCGGTTCCTGCGAAAGGTGCGAGGTCTGAATGCGGCCGCGATTGTGCAACTGCTGAGGCGGGAGGGCGGTGTGCGCCCGGCGGATAATGGCAACACTGGCGTGATCGGCGCACATCTGCGGCGACTGCGGTCCCAGCGAAAGCTTCCGCTGGCAGCGGTTGCCCGATCCGTGGGGATCTCCGTTGGATTTCTGAGCGCGCTGGAGCGTTCTCAGATGAGCGGCTCCGTCGGAACGCTGCGCAAACTCGCCCGGTTCTATAAGACCAACATTCTGGATTTCTTTGACGCCAGCGGAGCCACCACCCGGCACGTGCGCCCGGCGGAGCGCAAGGTACTCGAAGCCGGGGCAGGCGTCCGCATGGAATTGCTGGCGTGGGGCAACACCGCGATGGAACCTCATCTTTTTCGCATCGCGCCCGAAGCGGGCAGCGGAGATCCCTACACCCACGAAGGAGAAGAATTTATTTACGTGCTGCGCGGAGATTTGGCGATCACGCTTGACGGCGAAGAGCACTTGCTGAGGCCTGGCGACAGCTTCTATTTCGAGAGCGCGATTGCGCATCGCTGGAGAAATCCGGGCCGCCGGGAAACGTGGGTGTTGTGGATTAACACTCCGCCGACGTTTTGATTCCAGTAGACAAGAAATCGACTCAGGGCCACGCAGCAGAATAGCGCTTTGGAGGAAAAATGAACCGGCAACGAATCGTGAAGTCCCTGCCTGTGCTGGCAGCGATATTGCTCATCGGGTCGTGCTCGAAGAAAACGCCCACGCTCAACCTTCTGGTGTGGGAAGGCTACGCCGATCCGTCGTTCGTCCAGACCTTCGAGGAGCAGAATCACTGCAAGGTTTCGGCGTCGTACATGGGGTCGAGCGATGAACTGGTCGCGAAGCTGCGCGGCGGCAGTGCCGGCAACTACGACGTCATTTCACCCTCGAGCGATGTGGCCACCTCGATCGCTGCTGCCGGATTGGCCGCGCCGCTCGACCTCGCACAGATTCCGAGCTACAACCAGCTTTCGGTCCAGCTCACTTCCCTGCCGCTGGTGCGGGTCAACGGCCAGGTGTACGGCGTGCCCTTCATGTGGGGGCCGGACCCGATCATCTATGACACGACCGCCTTCGCCCAGCCGCCGGATTCATGGAACGTGATGTGGGATCCCAAATATAAGGGAAAGATCTCGGTGTGGGACGACCTGTCCACCGTCTACATGGCGGCGCAAGTTTTGGGCTATGACAAGCCCGAGCCGTCACAGCTCTACAACCTGAGCGACGAGCAGCTTGATGCCGTCAAGAAAAAGCTGCTGGAATTGAAACCTAATATCCGCAAAATGTGGGCTACCGGCGGCGAACTCACCAACCTGTTTGAGAATCACGAAATCGTCATCGCCATGGGCTGGCCGCTCAATACGGCGGATCTGAAGAAGGTCGGATTTCCCGTGGGCGAGACGATTCCCAAAGAGAACACCACGGGCTGGATTGATCACCTGATGATCACTGCGGGAAGCGAAAACAAGGAACTGGCGGCCAAGTTTCTGGAATATATGGTTGAGGCTAAGACACAGAAATTGGTCACGGACAAGACACACTATGTTCCAGCGAATCCGCAGGCTGGACAGTTTATGACGCGGGATGAGGTGAAGACCCTGCACCTGGATGACGTGAACACCTACCAGAAGCGAATCTATTTCTGGCAGAATGTGCTGCGGCGCACGAAGTATAACGAGATTTGGAACGAAGTGAAAGCGGCGCAATAGCAGCACGAGCGAACACTACCGATGACTTCCACAACGATTCCCAACAGCACGGCCTCGGCGAACACGCAGTCCGCCGCGAAACCTTCGTTGCTGAGCATTCGAAATGTAGCCAAGGCTTTCGGACGCAATTCGGTGCTGCGGAATATCTCGCTGGAGATTGCCGAGGGGGAATTTCTAACGATTCTTGGAGAAAGCGGCTCGGGGAAAACGACGCTGTTGCGGATCGTTGCCGGTTTTGAGAGCGCCAGTTCGGGCGAACTGTGGATGGGGTCGGAGCGGCTGGACGGCCAGCCTCCGTACCGGCGCCGCGTGAATACCGTGTTTCAACATTACGCGCTATTCCCCCACCTGACGGTCGAGCAGAATGTCGGCTACGGCCTGCGTGTGGCAAAGCGGCCGGAAGCAGAAATCACGCAGCGCGTCGCGGAGGCGCTGGACAAAGTAAAGATGACGGCGCACGCGAGGGCCAAGCCATCAAAGATCAGCGGAGGCCAGCAGCAGCGCGTTGCGTTAGCGCGCGCGCTGGTGAACCGGCCGCGGCTGCTGTTGCTCGACGAGCCACTTTCGGCCTTGGACGCGAACTTGCGCCGGCAGATGCAGGTGGAATTGAAATCCCTGCAGCGGGAGGTTGGCATCGCTTTCGTGTTCGTCACGCATGACCAGGAAGAAGCGATGGTGATGTCGGACCGGATCGCGCTCCTGCGTTCCGGCGAACTGGAGCAAGTGGCCACGCCGCGCGAAATCTACAGCCGTCCGGCCACGGCTTATGTGGCCCAGTTCATCGGACACACGAATCTGCTGAGGGGCGGGGTGCAGGGCGGAGTGGTGCGGTGCGGAGCGCTCGCGTGGCCGGCGTCGTTGCCGGATGGCCCGGCGCTATTCTCTCTGCGGCCCGAGCAGGTTCGAGTGGGAAGCGGCGCGAGTGGCGCAGTCAAGGTTCGCGGCCGGGTTCTGCATCACGCGTTTCACGGCGCAACGGAACTGATTCGCGTGCAGTGTGCCGATGGACTGATTCTGGTGGTGAGAATCGCGAGTGGGGGCGCGCCGCAGAACGAAGTTGAGCTTGAGTTCTCTCCGTCGGATGCAGTGCTGGTGCGCGAATCTCCCGAAAGGACTTGATGTTTTCCCGGGCCTACAAAACGGCTGTGACCGTGCCTCCACTGGTGTGGGTAGCGGTGTTTCTGCTGGTTCCGTATCTGCTGATGTTCGGCTACAGCTTCTGGTCGGTTTCGCCGGCGCAGACGATCGTTCACACCTGGAATCTCGAAAACTACAAAGAACTGCTGCAGAAGCCGGTTTACTGGCAGACGCTGCTGCGCTCGATGTGGATTGCGGCGCGGGTCATGCTGTTTTCGCTGCTGCTGGGTTATCCGCTGGCCTACTTTCTTTCGTTCTATGCCGGCAAGCGGAAAGATCTGCTGTATCAGATGGTGATCATTCCGCTGTGGGTCAGCTACCTGGTGCGGGCTTATGCCTGGAAGACGATTCTTGGCGCGGACGGTGTGCTCAACACTTCGCTCCAGTACGCCCATTTGATCAACCATCCGCTTGATTTTCTGCTTTACAGCCCATTCGCGGTGGTGTTGACGCTCACCCATATCTACACGCCGTTCGCCTTCCTGCCCATCTACGCAGCACTCGAACATATCCCGCGAAATCTCGTGGAAGCCTCGCATGATCTGGGCGCAACTCCGGCGCAGACGTTCTGGAAGGTGATTTTCCCCTTATCGATTCCCGGCGTTCTCGCCGGAGCGACTTTTGCCTTCGTTCTGAGCCTGGGCGATTTTCTTGCGCCATTGTTACTGGGCGGTCCCAGCGGCATCATGATCTCGAATATTGTGGTCAGCTTGTTCGGCGCGGCTTACAACTGGCCCTTGGGCGCGGCGATTTCGCTGGGCATGCTCGTGCTGGTGGTCAGCCTGCTGTTTTTCTCGGAGCGACTGGAAAAGAAATGGAGCTTCTCGTGAGCGGCCCGGCCAACGCTTCACGCTCCCGCTGGCTGCTGGCGCATGCTGCGACGGTGTTCGCGTTTCTGTATTTTCCGATCGCCGTTCTAATTCTCTATTCCTTCAACGGGCAAGGAGTGGGAGGGTTCCCACCGCATAACCTCACGCTCGACTGGTATCGCATGTTATTTGGTGACGGGGCGATCTGGGATTCTGTGTTCAACAGTCTGCAAGTGGCGTTTGCCGCCATGGCAATTTCCCTGATGTTCGGCGTGCCCGCGGCGCTGGCGCTCGACCGGGCGCAGTTTACCGGCAAAGCTGTGTTCCGGCGGCTGGTCCTTCTGCCGCTGATTTTGCCCGGCATTATCACTGGGCTCTCGCTGGCCATGCTGTTCAAACTGACGAACGTCAAAACCAGCCTACTGACTATCATCCTGGGCCACGGGACGGCGCTGATTTCGGTGGCGACGACCGAGGTCTTTGCCGGCTTGCAGAAATTGGATCGGGCGCAGGAGGAAGCGTCGCTCGACCTGGGAGCGAACTACTGGCAGACGTTCTGGCGGGTGACGATGCCGAACCTGAAGTTGTCAATCATCGGCGCGGCCCTGCTGATTTTTACGCTTTCGATGGACGAAATCGCGGTCAGCTTTTTCCTGATCGGCCGCGACAACACTTTGCCGCTGGAAATCTGGGGACGGCTGCGGCGCGGCATCACGCCGGAGATCAACGCCGTATCAACCATCATCTTTGTCTTCTCGCTGGTGACGATCGTGGTCTGGTACCGGCTGCGAGTAAGGGCGGAAGGCAGTGCGGAAGTCGGAACGGAACTGATCGACAGTACCGCGTACGTGGCGAACTAGTTGAGCTTCGCTCGACCTGTCAGCCGAGGGTCGTTATCCCTATACGAATCTCTGCACATCTCCACCTTGGTGATTCCCAGAAACATTAGACAGCCCCAGTATTCATGACCGTTTCATCTCTCGCATAGTAAAGTAGTAGTACACGCCAAAATCGGAAGGATCCTTTTTGAGTTCAGGCATTCGCAATATCGCCATCATCGCGCACGTGGATCACGGCAAGACCACGCTGGTAGACGCCATGCTGCAGCAGAGCGGCACATTTCGCGCCAACGAGCACCATGTCGAACGGGTGATGGATTCGAACGAACTGGAGCGCGAGCGCGGCATCACCATTCTGGCCAAGAACACGGCGATTTTCTATCACGACGTGAAGATCAATATCGTGGACACGCCTGGCCACAGCGATTTTGGCGGCGAGGTCGAGCGCGCGTTGAAGATGGTGGATGGCGTCATGCTGCTGGTGGATGCGAGTGAAGGTCCCCTGCCGCAGACGCGCTACGTACTCGGCAAGGCTCTGGAAGCGCACTTGCCGCCGATTGTCGTGATCAACAAGATTGATCGCTCCGACGCGCGGCCGCAGGAAGTGCTCAACGAGATCTATGACCTCTTTATTGATCTCGACGCCAAAGAAGAGCAACTCGACTTTCCCGTGCTTTACACCAACGCCAAGACGGGCACGGCGGCGGCCGACGTCAACGACAGAGGCGAGGATTTGCGCCCGCTGTTTGATGCGATTCTGAAGACGATTCCGCCGCCGAAGGGCAACTCGGCGGGACCGCTGCAGATCCTGGTGGCCAACCTGGATTACAGCGATTATCTGGGACGGCTGGCGATTGCGCGCGTCTTCAATGGCAAGATGTACACCGGCGAGGAAGTTGCTATCGCCAAGCTCGACGGGTCTTTCCACAAGACCAAAATCACCAAGCTTTTTTCCTTCTCCGGCCTGAAGCGGACCGATATCAGCGAAACGGAATTGGGGGACATTGTCGCGGTGGCGGGCGTGGAAGGAATCACGATTGGCGAGACGATTACGAATGTGGAGAATCCCGCCCCCTTGCCTCACATCGCCATCGATGAGCCGACCATCGCCATGCTGTTCACGGTCAACACTTCGCCGTTCGCGGGAAAAGACGGCACCTACGTCACCTCGCGCAACTTGCGCGAACGCCTGGAAAAGGAGTTGCTGACCAATGTTTCCTTGCGAGTCGAGGAGACGGGCACGACGGATTCGTTTAAGGTCCTGGGCCGTGGTGAGCTCCAGCTTTCCATCCTGATCGAAATGATGCGGCGCGAAGGCTACGAACTGATGGTGGGAAAGCCGGAGATCGTCACCAAGCGTAACAAAGAAGACGGCAAGCTGATGGAGCCGGTCGAGCATCTCACCATAGACGTTCCCGATGAATTTGTGGGCGTGGCGATGGAACAGCTTGGCTCGCGCAAGGGCGAAGTCACGAACATGCACAATCACGGCTACGGACGCGTGCGCATTGAGTTTCGTGTCCCCAGTCGCGGGCTGATCGGGCTGCGCAGCCAGTTGCTGACCGATACGCGCGGGACCATCGTCATGAATTCGCTCTTCGACGGATATACGGATTGGCAGGGCGAGATTCCGCACCGCCTCACGGGCGCGCTGATCGCCGACCGCCCCGGCGTTTCGACGGCGTATGCTTTGTGGGGCCTGCAGGAGCGCGGAGAACTTTTCCTGGGGCCCGGCGTCGAACTCTACGAGGGAATGATCATCGGGGAAAACGCCAAGGATACCGATCTCGACGTGAACGCCGTGCGGGAAAAGAAATTGACCAACATGCGGGCCTCGACGGCCGATGAGGCCATACGCTTGGTCCCCTTCCGCGCATTGAACCTGGAACAGGCCATCGAGTTCATCGCCGACGACGAGTATGTGGAAGTCACACCCCAGTCGCTTCGGCTGCGAAAGAAGATATTGCAAGCGAACAAGCGCAAGAAGAGCGCTCTAGCCACAGTGGAAGAATCGTGAAGTCCCACCCCAAGTCCGGAGAAGCAGTGCGCTCTGCCCAGAGCGCCAAGGTTAAGACAACCTTCCGCATGTTCCTGGTCCCGTGCAGCTGCGGGACAACGTTCGCCGTGGCCGAGGATTATGACCATCAGGGGACAGCCTGGTGCCGGTATCTTGTCTGCCCCGGCTGCGGGAAGCGGCACGATCCTAAGAACCGGCTGCTGCAGATGGGATTCCACCCCGAGGGATACTGGAAAGTGGACGAGTGTTAAAGGGCAAATGCGGCCCCGGCATATTTCCTCTCTTTCTGAAATTGATTTGACAGGGCAGGTTTATAAAAACCTGCTATACTGCTCGCCGCAATTGACTGTTCGCAGCTCCAGTTTCGATTTTCAGGAACGGTTCTCCCGGCCTGCCAGTCCGCCAAACTGAGCTCGCACTCGTGACAGCTCAATGCAGGGGAAGACGCGTGAAAAATATTTTTGTGGGGAACCTCAGCTTCAACACCAACGAAGATGAGCTGCGCCAGGCTTTCGGAGCTTACGGCCAGGTGGACCGGGTCAGCATTCTGACCGACCGCGACACCGGACGCTCCCGGGGTTTTGGCTTCGTAGAGATGGCCAACAACGAAGAGGGCGAGAAGGCGATTGCAGCGCTGAATGGTTCGCAGCTCGGAGGACGCACCATCAACGTCAATGAGGCCCGTCCCAAGACCGAACGCGCCGCCGGCGGCGGTGGCGGCGGACGGGACCGCGGAGATCGCGGCGGCCGTGGTGGTGGCCAGCGCGATCGCTGGTAGAAATACTGTCTCAGCGGAACCGGGCCAGCCGCATCCGTCGAACTCCGGCCTTTGCCCACGCCAGGTGCCCGATTGGCCGGCGCCTCCGGGATAGTCGCATCAGCGACTGGCTGATCTCTGGCCTCCTTTTGCCCGACGATGCGGCGGCGTCAGCATTGAAGCGCCTTCTGCTGCCCATGTAAACTGTAGGCGTTGGTTGTGCGCGCCCGTAGCTCAGCTGGATAGAGCGATTGCCTCCGGAGCAATAGGTCGGGTGTTCGAATCACCCCGGGCGCACCATGACTCCTAGGCTATGTGGTGGAGAGTTCCTTCACTTCGTTCAGGATTTCGGCAGGAGGCTCCCGCTACGCTCACGCCTCCTAAGCGCCTCAAGTTCGAATCACCCCGGGCGCACCATGGTTTTCCTTCCAGATGCAAGCCTCGTTCCGATTGACCCGCGGATGAACTACGACGCCATTCTGATTGTCTCTTTCGGTGGTCCAGAATCCCGGGAAGACGTGATCCCGTTTCTCGAAAATGTGTTACGCGGGAGAAACGTCCCTCGCGAGCGGATGTTGGCCGTGGCCGAGCACTACTATCACTTTGGCGGCAAGAGTCCGATCAACCAGCAAACTCGTGAGCTGATCTCAGCGCTGGAGAACGAACTGGCGCTACACGGGCCGAAACTGCCGGTGTATTGGGGGAATCGCAACTGGCATCCCATGCTGGCAGACACGGTGCGCCAGATGAAGCTGGACGGCATCCGGCACGCGCTGGCTTTTGTGACTTCAGCCTACAGTTCGTATTCCGGATGCCGGCAGTACCGCGAAGACATCGCTCGCGCGCAGAACGAGGCTGGCCCGGGCGCGCCCGAGATTGACAAGCTGCGCGCGTTTTTCAACCATCCAGGATTCATCGAGGCGACCGCGGAACGGCTGCAAGACGCGCTGGCGGAAGTTCCGGCGAATGCGCGGCAGGGCGTTCAGATTGTCTATACCGCACACAGCATTCCCCTCTCGATGGCGAATACGTGCGACTACGTCCGCCAACTGGAGGAAGTAAAGAATCTGGTCTCGCAGCGGCTGGGCGTTAGCAACGACGCTCTGGTGTATCAAAGCCGCAGCGGAGTGCCAGGACAACCGTGGCTGGAGCCCGATATCCTGGATTACCTGCGCGAGGTGAAGGCTGGCAATTTGGCCAGCGCCGTCGTGCTGGCTCCGATCAGTTTCATTTCCGACCACATGGAAGTGCTGTACGACCTCGACATTGAGGCGCAGCAACTCTGCCATTCGCTCGATTTGCCTATGGTGCGGGCGAAAACGGTGGGCGTCCATCCCAAGTTCATCGCCATGATTCGCGAACTGATCCTGGAACGAACTGCGGGAGCCGAGCGCCGCGCCTTGGGCTCGCATGGACCACGCCCGGATGTGTGCGCGGAAGACTGCTGCCCCGCGCCGCAGCGGCCCGTGCAGCCCCAAGTCGCACATGGCAGGGCGGGCGAGCGCGGGTAGACGGACAGCGCGGCGAGCGCTCACATCATCGAGGCGACGTTGGCACCGCAGGGTGGTCGAAGTCCGTGGCCTTAGGGCTGCCTTCGACCGCGCGCATCGTGTTGAGGATGGTCTCGATCACCGCCTGGTTGCCGACGGCTGTATTCAGCATCAGGTGATAGAGGGAGCGGGTCGGCCAGTCGGCGTCGAAATAGTGTTTGATGTAGGCAACGCGTTCGCGATCAACCGATTCCACCAGATCTTCCGCTTCGGCATGAGTGCTTCCGTCGTTTACGAGGCGGCGGATCTTTTCCGCCCGTGGGGCGTAAAGAAAAACGTGAAACGCGGCAGGATTCTGGCGTAAGAAGTAGGGCGCACCACGTCCCACCACGACCGCGTTCCCTTCCTCGGCAATTCGATTGGTGATCTCTTGCACCAACGACATCATGCGGTCGGTATCAAAGACCTGGCTGCCCAGAGGGGAACTGCGCTCGTAGCTGCCGCGCCAGAAAGCTTTTGCCAGCCGGTGGATGCGGCTGTCCATGCGCTCGTCGCAGCGCATGACGGCGGAAGGGTCAACGTTGGCGAGGCGGGCGATCTCTTCGGTGAGAAGGTGGTCCCAGAGTTTCCACCCGAGGTGGTCGGCGAGTTGGGCGGCGATAGCGCCGCCGCCGCAGCCGTACTCGCGCTCAATGGTGAGGACGCGAAACATGGCTACTTTTTAGTGTACCGCCATTCTTCCTCCGGCCTTGGGTTTTTTCATCAGGAACACCATGGGAACCATCAGCAGGATGGCCACGCCTAGAAACCAGAAGCAGTCAATGTAGGCCAGCATGGTGGCCTGGCGCAACACAACGCCCTGAATCAGGGCGTAGGCCTGCTGAGTCGCTCCGGCCGCGCTCGTACCGTGCGCTCGCATGGCACTTGACGCTCCCTGAATCGCCGATTGCAATGCAGGGTTGGTCGGACTCAAATGACTGGACAGATTCGTCAGGTGCACCTGCGCGCGGCGATCCAGCATGGTGGTCACCACGGAAATCCCCACGCTGCCGCCGATGTTGCGAGCCAGGTTCATCAGGCCGGAGGCGGCGTTGTTCTTATCCCGCGGCAGATTGGCGTAGGCCGCCGTGTTGATGGGGACAAACAGGAACGCCATTCCCATGGCCTGGAATGTGCGGGCCATCACGACGGTGCGGAAGTCGATTTCCAGATCGAAGCGCGTCATGTGAAACAGCGACGTGGAGAGCACGGTCAACCCGAAGAACAGCAGCCAGCGCGGGCTATAGCGCGACAGGAGAAATCCGACCAGCGGCAGCAAAAGCATGATCGTGAACCCGCCCGGCATGAGCGCCAGCCCCGCCTGCTGCGCCGTGTATCCCAGCATCGTCTGCATGAACAGGGGCAACAGCAACGTGCTACCCAGCAGTGCAAATCCCAGCATGAACATCAGCAGGTTCGAGATGCCGAAGGTGCTGTTGCGGAACAGATGCAGATCCACGATGGGATCCTTGTGCCGCCATTCCCAGATGATGACGAAGATCAGCGAAGCCACGCAGATCAAAGACAGGGTCACGATGAAGTGGGACTCAAACCAATCCTCGCGCTGGCCTTTGTCGAGGATTACCTGCAGAGTTCCCAGTCCCAGAGCCACGAAGCCCAGGCCGACATAGTCAATGGAGGTTTCGCTGAGTTTGCGGCGCTTGAAGTAGGGAGGATCCTGGATCAGCCGCGACGTAAGCAGAATCGAGAGGATGCCGACCGGGATGTTGATGAAGAAAATCCATCGCCAGGTGAAATTGTCGGTGATCCATCCGCCGAGAGTAGGCCCGATGGCGGGGGCCGTGACCACGGCAATGCCGTACACGGCAAAGGCCATCCCGCGCTTTGCAGGCGGGAAAGTGTCGGCGAGGATCGCCTGCTCACTGGGCTGCAACCCGCCACCACCCGCACCCTGCAGAACGCGGCAGATGATCAGCGTGGCCAGGTTCGGCGCGAGTCCGCACATAAATGAGCTCACCGTGAACAACGCCACGCAGCTCATGTAGAAATTCTTGCGGCCGATGATGGAGGACAGCCAGCCGCTCAGCGGAAGCACGATGGCGTTCGAAACTAGATATGAGGTCAGGACCCAGGTGCTTTCGTCCTGCCCGGCGGAGAGACTTCCGGCAATGTGCGGCAGAGCAACGTTGGCGATGGAGGTATCGAGAACCTCCATGAATGTCGCCAGGGTGACGGCTACGGCAATGATCCACGGATTCACCGTGGGACGCCACGCCTCGCCTTGATCAAAAGTGGCGGTGGCTGCGCTCATTCACGAGTCCAAACTTTGGGCTCGACCGAAAGACCGGGGCGCAACTCGTGATTGTCGTTCGATCCGGGAACGAGCACGATCTTGACCGGGATGCGCTGCACAACTTTTACGTAATTTCCAGTGGCGTTCTCGGGAGGTAGCAGGCTGAAACGGGCGCCGCTGGCGCCGGCAATACTATCCACCTTGCCCTTGTACGTCTTACCGTTGGCATCGACTTCAATGTCGGCCCGCTGTCCGACTCTCATTTTGCGCAGCTGCGTCTCTTTGAAGTTGGCGGTGATCCAGACGTCATCGAGGTTGATGACTTTCATCAATTCCTGGCCGGGGGCAACGTTTTGCCCCACTTCCACGGTGCGATCGCTGACCCGGCCGTTCACCGGAGCAACAATCTTGGTGTACTGCAGATTGAGCTGAGCCTGATCCAGATCCGCCTTCTTGCGCTGCGCCTCGGCGAGCGCCGCCGCCGCGCGGGCACGAATGACCTGCATCTGCTTGGGAGCGGTGTTGGCGGAGCGCCAGTTAGCCTCGGCCTGCACCAGTCTCCCCTGAGCCTGTGTCACCTGCTGTTGCGCAGCCTGGGCACTGGCGCGCGCGGCTTCCACGGCAGCCTTGCTGGCGGTGGCGGCGGCGGTGGCCTGATCGTACTGCTGTTGAGAGATCTCCTGCTTGTCCACCAGCTGCTTGTAGCGCACCAGATCGTTCTGCGCCTTGACGTTGTTGGCTTCGGCCTCCTGCAGCTGGGCTTTGGCCGCTTCAAATTGCTGCTGCGCCGCCTGGATCCCGGCGCGGGCATTGTTCACGTCTGCTTCTGTCACCGATACCTGGCTGCTGGTGTTGACCGACAAAATGGGAACGTTGACTCCAGCCGCGACCGCTGCGGCCTGCGCATCTTCAAAATCCGCCTTGGCGCGCTCGTAGGCAACCTGATAGTCGGCGGGATCGATTTCAACCAGCACCGTTCCGGCCTGTACGTACTGGTTGTCCTCGACGTTGAGCTTGATCACGTGGCCCGAGATGCGGGCGCTGATGGAATTGACGTGGCCGTCCACCTGCGCGTCATCGGTGGACTCGTAGCTGCTCAGGTAGCGATACACAAAGAATCCCGCGACCAGCACAACCAGAACGGCGATCGTTACGCCGATGCGGAAAGCTTTGCTGTCGGTTCGCCCGGGTGGCGTGTGAAAATCGTCTTCGGTCGCGGGCAGGGGCTTTGTGCTCGGCTCGGGCCGGGCGACCTCAGCAGGAGGGCTTTGCGTGCTTTGCGGCATACGTTATTGATTGCCTTTCAAGTATCGTCTAACACCGTCTTCGGCATCGCCGATGGAGCGGGCGAGTTCGACCTTCGACAGGTTGTGAGCGTAAAGGCTCTGGATATAACTTTCGTGGGCGCCGGCCAGGGCCTCCTGGGCCTGCACGACTTCCAGGTTGTCGGTAACTCCGGCGGTAAAGCGATCCTGCGACTGAGCCAGGGCCTGTTCCGCCAAGTCCACCGAACTGCGCGCCACCTCCACTTGCTCGGCCGCGGCATTCAGATCGAGCAATGCGGTACGGACTTCGTAATCAATGCGCCCGCGGAGATCGGCGAGTTGCGACCGCGCCTGCTTCAGCTGGGCATCAGCTTCGAGCACGTCGCCATGCACGCGGTTGCCGGCAAAAATGGGGATGTTCAGGCCTCCCATCACCTGCCAAGTTCCGTTGGACTGGCCGGGCGCTACGCCGATGTCGCCGAGATTGGCGTTCATGTCAAATGAAGGATAATGCCCGGCCTGCGCAGCGCGCCGGGAAAGTTCCGCCGCGCGCACCTGCGCCAGCCCCGCCTGATAGTCCGCGCGCGATGCATAGGCGCGTTCGAGGTATGTTTCGAGCGGTAACGCGGCTAAGGCCTGGTACGGCGCCTTCTCGGTAAGGATAAATTCCTGGCCCGGCGGCAGCCCAATGATGCGCGCCACGGTCAGTCTCTGCTTGGCAAGCTCGTTGCGCGCCACGATGAGTTGTTGTAGCCGAGCCTGCAATTCGACCTGCGACCGCAGGGTATCGATGGCCGGGCTGAGCCCCGCTTTTTGCTGATCGGCAGCCTTGTCATAAAGGGCCTGAGCGCTCTTGACTTGCGCCTCCGCCGTCTCTACCCGCGCCGCCGCGGCAATGGCCTGCAGATAGGAATTGCCGACCGCGAGCACCACCACTTCCCGCGCGTCTTTGTAGTTGAACTGTGCGGCCTTCACATTCTCCGAAGCGGCCCTCTCTCTCTCCAGATTTCTGAAATTGAAGAGCGACTGGTTGAGAGAAACGCGCGCATCGAAGTAGTTGAAAGCGGGAATCAGCCGCGGGAAACCGCTGGCATTCGCGCCTGGGGGTAGCAGCACCGGAGCAAGCTTGCTGAACCCGAGCGCCGTAAGGCTCTCGGTCTGGGCATTCTCGAGTACGTGCGCGCTGAGGTCCGGCAGCAGGGAGCTGAGTTCCTTCCATCTCTCTCCCCGGGTCGCCTGGGCCTGATCAACCGACAGAAGCAGGCCCAGGTTGTTGCGCAGCCCGCGATCAATCGCGTCCTTGAAATCAACTTGCAGAACTTCGGCCGTAGCCTTGCCTTCGGGTGCGCTCCCCAGAAACGGGTTCTGCGGGCCGGGAAGTGAAACGCTCGGGGGAGATGTTCCGCCCCCAGCCTGGGCCAGCAGGTTCGGGATGGGAAGCAACGCAAGCGTCAAGCAGGAAGAGAGCGTTCGAATGAATTTCAATGAACATTGCATCCTTAATCGTGGAAACGTCCGCCAAATTGAACACCGTAACCCGGACGCCCTTTCTCACCAATAGAATAACTTGTCGGATTTGATTACTTTACGACAATTCGCGATGCAAAACGATTCTGCCGGGGCACGCGTTCTCGGGCTCGGGACGGGACGCGATCACGGGACCAGGCATGTTCTCGGATATCCTAAGGCCATCCTAAGGTTCAATAACTTCGGTACTTTGCCTCGCAGCAATCCGCCCCGGTAATCTGGTGGAGACCGGGGGGACGGCACGTCATGCCCAGAGGTGTCATATTCGTTGCGCTTGCACTTATTTCGTTAATGGGTTTGGCATTCGCGCAGAGCGTTCCCACGCCATCGAATTCCGAGAGGAAGGTCACCTCACGGGTTATGCCCGACTATCCTGAACTCGCACGCCGAATGCACATTCACGGTGTGGTCAAGGTTGAGGCCCTAGTGCGGGCGAATGGCACCGTTAAAACGACCCGGGTTCTGGGCGGAAATCCCGTGCTCGTGGATCCAGCTGCCGCAGCGGTCGGTAAATGGAAGTTTGAGCCGGCACAGACCGAGACCACCGAGGTGGTCCAAGTCGTGTTTGAATCGCAGTGAGCCAGCGAAGCCCCTCCCTGGAGAGAGGTTTCCGAGGAAGCAACAGCATGTCGTCTATGCCAGGAAAAGCGGTGAAAGAAGTCACAAATCGCTTACGGCGACGCTACGCGCGCTACCGCTGCGAATTCCCGGTCGTCGTGAACCACCTCTGCGGGAAGGAACATCAGCACCTGAACGCCCATTGCAGAGATGTATCCGAAGCTGGAATTGGGGTGCTGCTCGCGGCTGAATTGCCCCTGGGCGAAGTTGTAACCCTCACCTTCTCTCTCCCTGAAATGAACCAGGCATGGGATGTTCGTGCGGTCCTGCGACACCGGCGGGGATACCACTATGGCTTTGAGTTCCTCTCGCTCTCCGACCGGCAGGCCAAGACGCTCACCCATTACCTGGAAGGTCTGGAGCGTGCCGATTTCGAGGAGTAATCCGTAGTCCTTCCCCCTTTCCTCCGAACCAGAACCAAGGTGACTTAGGTCATCTTGAACGCCTGTGATCTTCGGTCCAAGCTAGACGAGGGTCTCACACTAGAAACGGAAGAAGTGGATTTTCATGAGTGCGGCTACAGGAACCGACTGGACTCGAATACTGTCCGATCCGGATCTAGTCCGGCATGTAGGCAAGCTCCTCCAGGCCTATCGCGAAGCCCCTGCGGACAAGCGGGAAGAAGCCCTGCTGTCGGCGATGCGTGAGATCAAGGCAGGCACCGCCTCCGCGGACAATTCCGAAGCCAACGCCGAGACGTCTCCCGCTCCGCAGCCTGTTCCTACTCCTGCTTCCCCAACGCCTCCTTTTGCACCTGACATGTTTACTCCCAGCTGGAGCACTGATCGGCGACAACACCCTCGCATCAAGTGTTTTGTCGCGGTGGAGCTGCGCGTGGACGAGGTCCAGACTCCGATCTGGGGAAACCTGGCCAACACCGGCGTCGGTGGATGTCTGGTCGAAACCGCGAGTCCGGTCAAGCCCGGGGCCAAAGTGGAGATCGGCCTGTGGGTTCCCAACGGAAAGATCTGGGTGAAAGGATTCATTCTGAGCGGCGTCGTCACCCGCAGCGGCCCGGCTACTGGAGTTCGCGTGCGTTTCGACGCCATGCTCCCGGCGGAACGCGAGAGTCTGCGTCAGTTCCTCAAGTTCGTCCAGGACACGACCCGGGTTGCCAATATCGAGAATGGATATTTCCAGCTCCTGAAGTAGAGAAGTTCTCTTCCACTTGACAGTTTTTCACTCCGCCTTAATCCACGTACCCTCAGAAATTGATACACTTCCCCCTATTGAACCCTTTCTGTAATCAGGAACTCTAATTAATTGTCGTCAGGCAATCGCGCAGGCGCAAGAACCAGCCAAAGGAGCAGGGACGCATGGTAGCCAGTGAACAGGTTCTGGTAGCGGGCAAGCAACTGGACACGCTGTGCATCAACACGATTCGAACTCTGGCGATTGACGCCGTACAACAAGCGAACTCGGGCCATCCCGGCGCTCCCATGGGACTGGCGCCGGTGGCGTATTGCCTCTGGCAGGAATTTCTCCGCTACGATCCCGCCGATCCTACCTGGATGAACCGCGACCGCTTCGTGCTGTCCAACGGCCATGCATCCATGCTGCTCTATGCCATGCTGCACCTCGCGGAGGTGCGGCAAGTCGGCGCGGACGGCCAGGTCACGAAAGAACTCGCCGTTCCAATGGAAGAGATCAAGCACTTCCGCCAGTTGGGAAGCCGAACTCCCGGACACCCGGAGTCGCACCTGACTTCCGGAATCGAGACTACAACCGGACCACTGGGACAGGGCGTCGGCAACAGCGTAGGCATGGCCATCGCCGGCAAATGGCAAGCGGCAAACTTCAACCGCCCCGGGCTGGAGATTTTCAACTACAACGTCTATGCGCTGTGCAGCGACGGCGATTTAATGGAGGGTATCGGCGGCGAGGCCGCCTCCCTGGCCGGACATCTCAAGCTTTCGAATCTCTGCTGGATTTACGATCACAACTCCATCACGCTCGACGGCCCCGCCGCGTGGTCGTTCAGTGAAGATGTGGCGACGCGCTTTGTTGGATATGGCTGGAACGTCACGCGCGTGGTGGACGCCAACGATCTGGAAATGCTGGCGCGAGCGTTTGAGACTTTCCACAAGACCACGGACCGTCCGACCCTGATCATTGTGGACAGCCACATCGGCTATGGCTCGCCCCACAAGCAGGACAGCAACGCCGCACATGGCGAGCCTCTTGGCGAAGAAGAAGTGCGGCTGGTCAAGAAATTCTATGGCTGGCCGGAAGACGCGAAGTTTCTGGTGCCTGAAGGAGTGCGCGAGAACTTCCGCGATGGCATCGGCAAGCGCGGGCGCGAGCTGCATGCGCAATGGTTGGAAGTTTTCACCGAGTACTCGAGGAAATATCCGGAGTTAGCTGAGCGCCTGCGGTGCATGCAGCATCGGGAGCTGCCGTCTGGCTGGGATAAGAATTTGCCCGCGTTCCCCGCGGACCCCAGGGGTATCGCCACGCGCGAGAGCTCGGGCAAGGTGCTGAACGCGCTGGCGCAGAATATTCCGTGGCTCATCGGCGGATCGGCCGACCTGGCGACTTCGAACAAAACCACCCTGAAGTTTGAAGGCGCGGGGGAATTTCAGGCGGGCAGTCCCGCCGGGCGCAATCTGCACTTCGGGGTGCGCGAGCATGTGATGGGCGCGAGCGTGAACGGGTTGATCGTGTCGGGTATTCGAGCCTTCGGCGCGACTTTCTTCAACTTCAGCGATTACATGCGCGCCAACATCCGCTTGTCGGCGCTGATGGAGATTCCTTCGATCTTCATCTTCACCCACGACTCGATCGGCGTCGGAGAAGACGGCCCCACGCATCAGCCCATCGAGCAACTGGCATCGCTGCGCGCCATGCCCAATTTGATTGTGCTTCGCCCCGGCGATGCGAATGAAGTGGTCGAAGCGTGGAAAATCATCGCGCAGATGCAACACTCGCCAGTGGCCCTGGTCTTGACCCGGCAGGCGCTGCCCACTCTGGATCGCTCCAAATACGCGCCTGCTTCCGGTGTGGCCAAAGGAGCCTATGTGCTGGCCGATGCGCCCGGCGGAAAACCTGACGTCATCCTGCTCGGAACGGGCAGCGAATTGTCGTTGTGCGTGGACGCGTACGAGAAGTTGAAGGCCGAAGGTGTGAAGGCGCGGGTGGTCAGCATGCCCTCATGGGAAATTTTTGAGCAGCAGGAAGCCGCATACAAAGAAAGCGTTCTGCCGCCGGATGTGACCGCGCGCGTTTCGGTCGAGATGGCCGCGACCCTGGGATGGGACCGGTATGTTGGCCCCAAAGGGCGCAAAATCGGCATGCGTCGTTTTGGAGCTTCGGCGCCGCTGAAAGACCTGTTGAAGTTCTTCGGCTTCACGGTAGACAACGTCGTCGCGGAAGCGCGAGCGGCGATCGCGGGCAACTAACTGCGGTTTCGGACAGGGAAAGCTAAGATTGCGCAAGGTCGTAGGAGGTCATCATGCAGCCAACCGGAGTTCTCGAAACCTCGAAGGCAACGAAAAATCCGCTGAAAGAATTGCTCAGCTACGGCCAGTCGATGTGGCTGGACTACATTCGCCGCGATCTTTTCACGACCGGACAGCTCAAGAACATGATCGCCGACGACGGCCTGCGGGGAATGACCTCGAACCCCGCCATCTTCGAAAAGGCCATCGGTGAGAGTTCGCTCTACAGCGACATTTTGAAGACGCTCGCCTCCCGCAGCGATCTCGACACCGTTGGCCGGTATGAGCAGATCGCCATTCGCGACATTCAGGATGCGGCGGACACGCTGCGCCCGGTGTACGAGGAATCGAAGTTCCGCGATGGATACGTCAGCCTGGAAGTCTCGCCGTATCTGGCGCGCAAAACGCGAGAGACGATCGATGAAGCCCGCCGCCTGTGGAAGACGGTCCAGCGTGAGAACGTAATGATCAAGGTTCCGGGCACCGCGGAGGGACTTCCCGCGATCCGGCAGTTGATCGGCGAAGGCATCAACATCAATGTAACGCTGTTGTTCGCGCAGGAAGTCTACGAGAAAGTTGCCGAAGCCTACATCGCGGGACTCGAAGACCTGGCCGGGCATGCCGGCAACCTTAAGAAGATGGCGGGCGTCGCCAGCTTTTTCATCAGCCGCATTGACACACTGGTTGATTCCCTGCTGAATGAGCGCCTCAAGACCACTGCCGACGCAGGCCAACAAGCTCTATGGAAGAGCCTGCTGGGCAAAGTCGCGATTGCCAACGGAAAGCTCACCTACCAGCGCTACCAGCGCATCTTCAGCGGGCCGCGCTGGCTGGCCCTCGCGTCCAAGGGAGCGCAAACGCAACGCGTGCTGTGGGCGAGCACGAGTACGAAAAATCCCAATTACCGCGACGTGATTTATGTGGAGGAGTTGATTGGGCCGGACACGGTTAACACCATGCCTCCGGCCACCGTAGATGCTTTCCGCGATCACGGATTGCTTCGCCAGAGCCTCACGGAAGGTGTGCCGGGAGCTCAGAAGGTGATGGACGATCTGGCGCCTGCCGGGATCTCGATCAAGGAAGTTACCGACAAACTGACCGACGACGGCGTAAAGCTTTTCGCCGACGCTTTTGACAAGCTGCTGGCTGCCGTCGCCAAGAGCACACAACAAAAGAGCACGCAGCAATAAGGATAGGCCGTGAACGAACTGAGGACTTCTCTGCCAGAAACCCTGTCGGCCGCTGTAAAGGCCACGAGTGCCGAATGGCAATCAGGCGGCAAGATGCAGCGCCTGTGGCAACGCGATGCAAAGCTGTGGACCGGCAGCGATGAAGCCAACTGGCTGGGCTGGCTCGATATTTTGGATGAGCAGATCGCCCAGCAGGACCAACTCCAAAAGGTCGCAAAGGAGGTTCAAGCCCGCGGGTTCCAGCACGTACTTCTCCTCGGCATGGGCGGGTCGAGTCTTTGTCCGGAAGTTCTGCGCATCACCTTTGGCCGGACCACCCATTTCCCCAACCTGCACGTGCTCGATTCCACCGATCCCGCACAGGTAAAGGCGTTCGAACATCAGATCAATATTCCGAAAACGCTCTTTATCGTCTCGAGCAAGTCCGGCAGCACGCTCGAACCCAACATCTTCAAACAGTACTTTTTCGAACGCACGAAGCAGGCGGTCGGAGTAACGAAAGTTGGCAGTCACTTCATTGCCATCACTGATCCCGGCTCGAAAATGCAGCAGGTGGCCGAGGCGGATCGTTTTCTACACGTTTTCTTCGGGCGTCCCTCGATCGGCGGACGTTATTCCGCTCTATCGAACTTCGGCATGGTGCCCGCAGCAGTGATGGGACTGGATACAAAAAGATTTCTCGCCAGGGCGGCCGAGATGGCAAAGGCCTGCGGTGCCAGCGTGGCGGTTGCGGAAAATCCGGGCGCCATGCTGGGCATCATTCTGGGAACAGCCGCTAATGCCGGGCGTGACAAAGTCACTATCGTCACGTCGCCGGGGATCTCCGACTTGGGGGCCTGGCTCGAACAGTTACTCGCCGAGTCAACCGGAAAAATCGGCAAAGGAATCATCCCGGTGGATCGCGAGAACCTGGCTGCGCCGGAAGTCTACGGCGACGATCGTGTATTCGTGTATGTCCGGCTGGAGACAGGCGCAGACTCGCTTCAGGACGCGAGAATCGCAGCCCTCGAGCAGGCTGGGCATCCGGTGGTGAGCATTACGATGTCCAGCACCTACGATCTAGGCGCGGAGTTCTTTCGCTGGGAAATCGCCACGGCTGTCGCCGGTGCCATCCTCGGAATCAACGCCTTCAACCAGCCCGATGTCGAGGCCAGTAAAGTCGCGACTCGCAGTCTGACTTCGGAATATGAGAAGACCGGCTCCCTCCCTGCGGAGAAACCGGTTGTCGAAGACAACGGGATCAAGCTCTTCACTGACGAGATAAACGCGGCGGAACTGGCCAAAGCGGCAAGGGGCGACGCGTCGCTCGCCGGATATCTCAAAGCTCACCTGGCACGCATCAAGGCCGGCGATTATTTCGCCGTGCTCGCTTACCTCCAGATGAATCCCGAGCACGAGCAGAGCCTCGAGGCCCTGCGCCACGCGGTGCACGACAAGAAGCGCGTCGCGACGTGTCTGGGATTCGGCCCGCGGTTCCTGCACTCGACCGGTCAAGCTTACAAGGGTGGGCCAAACTCGGGAGTGTTTTTGCAAGTGACTTGTGACGATTCCGTCGCACTGCCCGTGCCGGGACAGAAATATACCTTCGGAGTAGTAAAAGCAGCACAGGCCCGCGGCGACTTCCAGGTTCTGGCGGAGCGCGGAAGACGGGCGCTGCGCGTGCATTTGGGAAGCAATGTGAAGGTGGGACTGGCAACCTTGCAGGCGGCGGCAGAAAAGGCGCTGTAGTCTTCTGGCAGAGGTTTGAAAGGGCGCGGCTTCCAGCCGCGCCACCTCAAGCCAAAATACTTACGGGCTTTAGCCCCTGAGGGAAAATCGCCCCGAGCACGACGTTAGGAGCACAGCATGCAATTAGGAATGGTCGGTCTGGGCCGCATGGGCTCGAACATGACGCGGCGCCTGATCCGCGGCGGACATCAGCTTGTGGTATCCGATCTCAGCGCTGAGGCGGTCAAGCAGCTAGCCGGCGAGGGCGCGACCGGCTCCACTTCGCTGCAAGACCTTATCGCCAAGCTGACCCCTCCGCGCACCGTGTGGATCATGGTCCCGGCCGGAGGCCCGACTGAGCAGACGGTGCAGCGCCTCGCGCAGAGCCTGAAGGCGGGCGACGCTATCATTGACGGCGGCAACTCCTACTTCAAAGACGACGTCCGCCGCGCCAGGGAATTGGCGCCCAAGGGCATCCACTATCTTGACGTAGGAACCAGCGGCGGAGTGTGGGGACTGGAGCGCGGTTACTGCATGATGATCGGCGGCCCGAAGGAAGCCGTGCAGCGGCTCGATCCGATCTTCAAGGCGCTGGCGCCGGGCAGGGGCGAGATTCCGCGCACACCAGGAAGAGAAAAACTCGGAGGCACTGCGGAGGAAGGCTACATTCACTGCGGCCCGTCCGGTTCCGGACACTTTGTGAAGATGGTGCACAATGGCATTGAGTACGGCATCATGCAGGCCTATGCGGAGGGCTTCGACATTTTCAAGAACGCAACCAGCAAGGATCTGCCCGAAGACATGCGCTACGACCTGAATTTGCCCGACATCGCGGAAGTCTGGCGGCGGGGCAGCGTGGTCAGTTCCTGGCTGTTGGACTTGACCGCGATGGCGCTCGCCGAGAATCCGACGCTCTCCGAATACGAAGGCTTCGTGCAAGACTCGGGCGAGGGGCGCTGGACGATTCAGGCAGCAGTCGAAGAAGCCGTACCTGCCGATGTGTTAACCGCAGCGCTGTATGTGCGGTTTCGTTCGCGGCAGCAGCATACATTTGCCGAGAAGATGCT
>Ga0209039_10000984_pt1 | contig 27669 bp, 25 predicted proteins | sample BogFormECP12_OM1_FD_188238 | JGI IMG/M metagenome (GOLD analysis project Ga0209039, IMG submission 188238) | Bog forest soil microbial communities from Calvert Island, British Columbia, Canada - ECP12_OM1 (SPAdes) (version 2) | ecosystem: Environmental > Aquatic > Freshwater > Wetlands > Bog ... | reverse complement strand
TCCTGATGTTTTACCCTCACATCGGTACGCATCATCTGCTGCAGACGCCTGCGCCCACGTGGTTAAAGATCGTTGCGATAACGGGGAGTATCGGCATGCTCATTCCGGTGTTTGCCGTACTAATCAATCTTTGGCTTACCATGCGGGGGAAGCTCGGGCAGATCCACACGGATGTGGGCGGGAAGTTTGTCTTTGCAGGACTTGTCTGGTATCTCTTTGTCTGCCTCCAGGGTCCTTTCCAAGCGCTTCCGTCGGTCCAGACAGTCACGCACCTTACCAATTGGGTAGTCGGTCACTCCCATATCGCCGTCTTCGGATTTGCAGGTTTTATCGGCCTCGGCGGCATCTATTTCATTATTCCCCGCATCACGGGCAGGCCTCTTTACAGCCGTAAGCTGGCCGACATCCAGTACTGGCTCGTGCTCACCGGCCTTTCCGGCTTTTTTCTCGCTCTGACCATGGCCGGGCTGATCCAGGGTACCGGGTGGCTGTATGGTAAGACGGTTTACGTGATCCTCCCGGAGCTCCACATCTACTGGGTGTGGCGTCTCGGGTTCGGCGTCTTGATCATGAGTGGTGCGGTCGTCGGGCTTTATAACATAGGGCGGAGCCTGTATGGCTCAAGCGTGACGGAGGAAGAGCCGTGAGGATGACACTGAAGCTTATCATTTACGGCGGGCTCATCGTGTTCTCATCCGTACTCTTTATCTCCGTTATCCTGCCGTGGGCGACCATCAGCGAGAAGCCGTCCGAAATATACCGCGCCCGAAGCGCTCTCGAGAACGAGGGACGACAAATCTATATCGAAAACGGTTGCACCTATTGCCACACGCAGTTCGTGCGCATCATCGACTGGGGCCTCGGGGCAGAGAGGATTGCAAGGTCAGGCGACTACGTTAGGGAACGGCCGCACCTCCTGGGCTCGGAACGAACGGGGCCTGACCTCTCCCAAGAGGGCGGCGAGCATCCGGACGATTGGCATATGGCCCATTACGCCAATCCTCGCTACGTGAGACCCGAATCGATCATGCCCGCCTTCGAGTATCTGGGCAAGGAAAAAATCAAAGCGCTCATCGCATATAAGCAGGCCCTCGGCTTCAGGGACGCCGACTTTCGGGTTGCACGGCAGCGTCTTTGGAAAGCAAAGGCAGTGGAAGCCTATCAGTCGGGACCCGTGAAGAACGTGGACTGGCTTCACTCGATGGTGCCGGAACCGTGGAGGAAGCTGCCCAACCCTTACCCGACAACGGAAGTAGGGCTCAAGCGGGGCCATCGGATCTATCAAAGTTTCTGCATCGGATGCCATGGTCCTGTAGGGGACGGTATGGGGCCCGCAGAGCCGTATCTCTATCCGCCGCCGCTCAACTTCACCATCCTGAAAGATCGGGGCGTCTCGGGCGGGATCCTGTACTATCAGATCATGAACGGTATCACCGGCACCGCCATGCCTTACTTCAAGCGAGAGCTGGAGTCAGAAAAGATATGGGATGTCGGCAATTATGTGGCGGTCACCTTCATCGGCCAGAGCGATGCTCACGGCGAGCCTCGCGGCATCGACGCGGCTTACATTACGCCGCAAAAGGTAGGGAAATGACATGAGTCCTTATTATCTCCCCTGGGTGCTGCTCATCGTGGTGAGCCTGTGGGTCAGCCTTGCGGCCTTTTTCTGGGCGCTCAAGCATGGACAGTTCTCCGACCAGGAGAGGGCCCGGTATCTGCCGCTTCGGAGCGAGATCAGCCCGCCGCTCATCACACACCCGTCAAAGCCCACGCGTGAGGTCTGGGCCCTGCTCGGTGTCCTCTGCATGGGCGGCTTGGGATTGCTCGTCACCCTGATCGCAGTATTCCTCAGGCCGGGAGGAGGATAGGGATGCGATTATTCAGCATGCTCGACGCGCAGCACCTGATCCTCGGCATCTTCCTCGGTCTGATCTGCGCCATACTTATCTATCTCGGATTTCGAAGCGCCAGGTTCACCAAGCCTCGAAAACAAGGGGAGGAACGGGAGTCAGGTTATCCCGATGGGCTTGAGATCGGCAACAATCCTGTCCCTCCTCTACTCCTCTTTCTCTTCATCGGGTTTGTGGTTTGGTTTATCTTCTACGTGATTTTTTTCGGGGTGCAGAGAGGACCGGTGTGAGAAGAGTGGCAAGTGTCGAGGGACGAGTGTCGAGTGATGAAAACAGAGTGGCCAGTGGCGAGTTAGCAGTAAGCAGTGAGCTGAAGAGATGTCGAGAATGAGGGTAGTGTGAACGAAGGCAGGGAAGCACAAGGTAAGGAACGTTGGATTGAAATCAAGAGCTGGGTATATGTCTGTGGGCTGGCGTTATTTTTTCTGTTGTACGGCTTGTTCATGTTCTACATGATAGGTGATAAGGGCCCGCCTGGATGGGACTTCGGCACGGTGGAGGACATCCCGGGAGAGTCGGTCTATTCCACGAATCAACCCATAACCGGTGGAACGGCTGCGCCTGAGCCTCAACACGTGTCGCAGAAGCCATTGAAGGCCGATGTCAATGTCGGAAAGGAAAATCCATGACCGCGACGCGCGTGATGCTGCAGGGATTTGCCTTGCTCATGTTTGCTCTTCTTTGCGGCTGTGACTACGGCCGCATGTACGATCAGGACGTGATCAAGACGTACGGGCAAAAGATGCCCGAAATAGACGCGCGAACGATCCCCGTTCAGGACGGCTTCCAAACCCTCGTTGCGGCCGACCCGAATCAATTGAAGAATCCTCTTCAGTATTCGAAGGCGTCTGCGGAACAGGGCGCCCTGGCTTACAGCTACTTCTGCGTCCAGTGCCACGGACCGAAGGCGGATGGCAACGGCACTGTCGGGCAGAGCTTCGTACCGCTGCCCGCAGACCTTTCTTCGCAGGTCGTGCAGGACCAGAGTGATGGAGAGCTTTACGCAAAGATAAGGCTCGGGTTCAAGAGACACCCTAAGCTTTTTACTACAGTTTCCGATGAGGATACCTGGGCTGTGGTCGTTTACATCAGGTCGCTAAAAGGAAAAGGCGGATGATCCTCGACATCCTTGCTCCTCTCGTGGTCGGCCTTGCCGGCAGCCTCCACTGTCTCGGTATGTGCGGCCCCCTCGTCGTGGCTTACTCCCTTCACATACAGCCGCTTTCGGGGGAGGGAATGCCTGATGTAACGAAGGTGTGGTCAAAAGGTTTTGCCCATCATCTCGCCTTTCACACCGGGCGTATTCTCTGTTATGGCGTTCTTGGCGCAGCAGCTTCCGCGCTCGGGTATGCGGTCGGTTTTGGCCACTTCTTTGCGGGCCTGAGAAGCAGCGTGACCCTTGCGGGAGGGCTTCTCATGGTTCTTTTCGGTCTGACACTCCTCAAGGTGATTTCAGTGCCTTTTTTTTCCGTGCCCTCTTTTCGTCCCAACGGTGTTGTTGGCCGCACACTTCCGCAACTGCTGGCTTCAGATCGAATCGCCTCAAAATGGGCTCTGGGATTTGCCGCGGGATTTCTGCCCTGTATGCTTTCGTGGGCTATGATTGTGAAAGCCGCCACCACGTCGAGTCCGGTCCATGGATTCATGACCATGGCCCTTTTCGGCCTGGGTACGGTTCCGGCACTTTTCTTTACCGGACTATCCGCGTCCCTGTTTACGTTGCGGATGCGAATCACGGGCGAGCGTGTTGCAGCCTGTTCTGTGATAGTCATGGGAATCATTCTCTTGGTCAAAGGAGCAAGGTATTTTGCCTGACACGTGCGATCTCTGCGGCTTACCTCTCGGCCGTTTGAAGGTCGAGGAGCTAATCGGGGAGAAAACGCTTCATTTCTGCTGCCCCGGGTGCAGGCAGGTCTTTCTCATTCTTTCCGCCGAGAGAGGCTCGGTTCCGGCAGGTTTCAAAGAGACCGAGCTCTACCGCGTCTGCGTCGAATCGGGTATCATTTCGAACGGACCGTCCAATGGACCGTCGAATGGACAAGAGGGCGCTGTCGCCCCGGCCATCGATCCGGAGGCTGACCTCCCTGCCCTTGATCTCCGGCTACGCCTCGAAGGCATGTGGTGCCCCGCGTGCGCATGGTTGATCGAGGAAGTACTCCGAAGAACCCCGGGCGTGCAGGAGCCCCATGTTTCTTTCTTTTCTGATGGGGTTGAAATGAAATACCTTCCTCATGTAATAAGTCCGGTGGAGATCACATCCAGAGTGGCGCGGCTTGGCTATCGAGCGTCTCAGCTTTCTGAAGACAGATCCGACGCGTCGGGAAGACACGACCTGCTTACCCGCCTTGGTGTGTCCGCGATTCTCAGCGCAAACGTGATGATGGTTTCATGTGCTCTTTACTTTGGATTTTTTCGTGACCTGTCATCTGCGGTGATTGCCTATTTCTCCTATCCCTTGCTGGCGCTGGCCACGCCGGTCGTCTTTTACGGCGGGTTTCCCATCTTGTGGAAAGCCGCATCGGGCCTGAAGTACGGTAAGACGTCGATGGACACGTTGATTGCGATGAGTGTCCTTGCAGCCTATTTTTACAGCGTCATTCAGATGGCGAGGGGAAGCATGCAGCTCTATTTCGACACAGCCTGCATGCTTGTGACACTGGTGCTGGCGGGCAAATTCATCGAGGCATGGGCTCGCCAGAGGGTGTCGGCAGGCATCGCAGAACTCCACAGCTTGGCCTACCAGAAGGTCCGACTTGAGAAGGAGAGTCGGGAAGAGTGGGTCAGTGTAGATGAAGTGAAGCCAGGAGATCGCTTCGTGGTCCGTTCCAAAGAGCGTGTTCCGGTCGACGGCAGGATTGAGCAAGGAAGGGGATTGATCGACGAGTCGATTCTGACAGGAGAGTCGAGACCGCTGCACAAGGGCTCCGGGGAAGACGTCATGGCAGGAAGCTTTCTGAAAGACGGAGAGCTCGTTCTGACAGCCACGCGTGCGGGGTCGGAAAGTTCCTTGCGGCAGATGGTCTCGCTCGTAATGGACGCCCTCGACAGGAAGGTTCCGGTCGAGCTCCTTGCGGACCGGATCACTGCTTACTTCGTGCCCGCAGTGCTTTTGATCGCTGCTGTAGCGGCACTCTTCCTATCTGTCCGCCACGTGCCTGCGGATGAGGTCCTGTTGCGGTCCTTGACCGTTCTCTTGATTTCGTGTCCCTGCGCACTAGGGATTGCAACGCCGCTCGTGAAGGTAGCGATGCTCGGCATCGGCCGATCAAAGGGTCTTCTTGTGCGTGATCCGGGAGCTTTGGAACGGGCGAAGGATATCGACGTTCTGATCTTCGACAAGACCGGGACAGTAACGGAGGGCAACTTCTCACTGCAGAAGGTGGTTACGCGAGGCTTCTCCGAAGAAGATGTGCTATCGCGGTTGGCCGCTCTGGAGTTGGGCTCTTCCCATTTCCTGGCCAGGGAAATAGTGCTCCGAGCGCGCCAGTCAGGGATAGATATCTGTGAAGCAGAGCGGGTGGAAGAGGTCCAGGGCCGCGGCGTAAAAGGAATCGTTCGTAATGATAAGGTCGTGATCGGTAACCGTAGCTTCATAGCAGAGCACGAGATGGCGCTGCGTGCCATGTTTGACGACGCGGCGACTAAATGGCAGAGACAGGGAATGACCGTGCTCTTTTTCGGTTGGGAACGGGAGGTCAAAGGTATTCTTGTCTTCGGCGATCCGGTGAAAAAGGGTGTTGCTGAGCTGGTGGATAGGCTGCGGGACCTGGGCGTGGCCGTGTGGCTCGTGTCAGGAGATGCAAAGGAGACAACAGCTGCGGTCGCAGCATCCGTCGGAATAGGAGAGTACCGCGGACAGATGCTCCCGGTAGAAAAAGCTCATCTCGTCGTGTCGTTACAACGCGCAGGACACAAGGTAGGTATGATCGGAGATGGATTGAATGACGCGGCCGCCCTTGCTCAGGCCGATGTTGCGCTGGCGTGTGGAGTCAGGGCGGATCTCATTCGGGAAACATCCGACATTGCCATTTTGACCGGTGACCCCGGGCGAGTTCTCGACGTACTCGATTTGTCGCAGCTCACCACAAGGGCTATCCGGCAGAATCTGCTCTTTGCTTTTCTCTACAATGTCACGGCAATACCGCTTGCAGTGACTGGAATGCTCAACCCGCTTATCGCGGTGACGGCCATGTTCGGGAGCAGCTTTACCGTTATCGGAAATGCACTCCGCATCACGTGGATGAAGCAGCCGAGGCGACTCGCTGATCAACGACGCGAGGTTGCAGAAGCCGCTGTAGGAGAGATCGCGTGAAGAAGACAAGCATGCCTGCGCGCGCCTTACTCTCCAACGTAAAACTCTTTCTGGCCCTCTCCCGCACCACGCACGGGCTTTTGGATCTTGCCACTCCTGCGGTATCGGCTCTGCTCTGGCTTGGCGCATTTCCTTCTCCATGGATTGTAGGCATCGGGCTCTTGACCGCGTTTGCAGGGTACACTTCCGTGTACGCGCTCAATGACCTGGTAGACTACCGGACAGATCTGGAACGTGTGCGAAACGGCCTCCTCAAAGATACGGGTGATTACCTGGATACTGTCTTCGTCCGCCATCCCCTGGCCCAGGGCGCTCTCAGCTTTAGAAAGGGTTTGATGTGGGCCGCCTTCTGGGCGGCGATAGCGTTTACAGGCGCTTCCATGCTCGGCCCGGCCTGCGCCCTCCTTTTTCTCGGCGGGGTCGTACTGGAAGCCACCTATTGTCTCATGCTGAAAGTGAGTCATCTGCGCGTGCTCGTGAGCGGTCTTGTCAAAACACTGGGGGGCATAGCTGCTGTATTCGCTGTGGACCCGACCCCATCCCCGCTCTTCCTGTTTCTCTTGTTTTCGTGGCTCTTCTTTTGGGAGATCGGCGGTCAGAACCTTCCAGCTGACTGGCACGACATAGAGGATGATACCGAACTGGGATACAGGACGATTCCTGTCCGATGCGGGCCCAGGGTCACATCCGCATTGATTCTCGTGTCTCTGGCCATTGCCACTGGCCTTGGCACATACCTGTTCTCCTTCGCGACCGGTCAGTTCTCCATCTTCTGTGCAGGAGGCAGTCTGCTGACGGGATACTTTCTCCTGGTTCAGCCCGCGTGCCAGGTATGGTGCAGTGAAAAGATGAGCGATGTTGATGCACTCTTTACCAGGGCAAGCCTCTATCCGCTTACGTTGCTTGCCCTGCTGCTGGTGAACATGCTATCTTTGCAAGCGGCGAGGTAACCACGTGAAGGATATCGATGCAGAGACTCTTGCCAGGAGCAACGGCAAGGAAGGACATCCTGTCTACATTGCTTACAAAGGAAGAGTAATCGACGTCAGCAAGAGCAAGCTGTGGCAGACGGGTGTTCACATGGGGCGGCATGCTGCGGGGACTGATCTCTCCGCGAAGATAGGAGCTGCTCCTCATGGTCCCGAGGTACTCGACCGTTATCCGCAAATAGGATCTTTAAAGGCGCGGACGCCTGCGGAACGGGCCATGCCTGCTTTTCTGGCCAAGTTCCTTTCCCGCTATCCTTTCTTCCGCCGCCATCCGCATCCGGCTGCAGTGCACTTCCCTGTCGCTTTCATGGCGGCGGTTTCAGGTTTTTACCTGCTCTATCTTCTTACGGGAGTGACATCATTTGAAATTACAGCAGCGCATTGTCTCGGAGCCGGGATTCTCTGCGCCTTGCCGGCCATAGGGACGGGCCTTTTTACCTGGTGGCTCAATTACATGGCAAAACCTGTGCGCCAGGTCACTATTAAAATCATCCTCTCCTGCATCATGCTCGTTGACGCAGTCGTTTCTTTCATCTGGCGTTTATCGGATCCAGCCGTTCTCAACCGGCTTGAGAGAACCGGTGTCATCTATCTTCTTCTTGTTCTGGCCCTTGGCCCGCTTGCTCTCGCCATCGGCTATTTCGGCGGCACGCTCACGTTTCCGCTGGAGAAGAAATGATAGCGGCGTAATCCTCTCCGGATCGAACGCCTTATACCAAGTCGCCTTCATTCATATAGCTTCCGGGTACCCACGTCAGTGGGTGTTGCGCCCTGTCTCACTCCGACGTACTCCAGTACTTCTGTCTACTGCCCCAACACGTAAGGTCTTTTCATCTCAAAGACATCCGCCGTGCGGCAGAACAGTTCTCTCCCAAGCCGCGCGATGGACTTCAGCTTTGTTACCTCTATCGCGCCGTCGACCCAGAGATCGTCGCGCACGTGCACGCGCAGCACCTCGCCTATGACAACGTCCGTTGACTGCGGAAACTCTCCGAACCTCATGACTTGCCTCAAGCGGCACTCCATGCTGATAGGCGACTCCATAACTCTCGGCACGCTGACAAGGTCGCCCTTCACCGGCGTCAATCCTGGGACCCTGTGAAATTCGCTTACGTTGCCCGGGTAGTCGGCGGACGATTGGTTCATGGGCTCTGCCAGGGCCTCATCTACGACATTGATGACGAATTCTTTCGCAAACTCGATATTCGTGATCGTGTCCTTTTTTTCTTTCGCCCGCACCTTGGCTCCGATGCCGACGAAGACAATAGCCGGTTTTACGGATGCTATCCCGTAAAAGCTGTAGGGAGCAACGTTGTAGACGCCGTGTGCTCCCACCGTGGAGATAAGCGCGATGGGCCGGGGCGTCACGGCCCCCGCCATCAGTTCATGCAGCTCCATCCAGCCCATATCCGCGGTATCAAATTTCATCGTCCCTACCTCCCCGAGTATTTCTTAATGTTCTTGCGTATCGGAAGAATGTTTGACCATGTGTGCTTCAACTCTAGATGGCGTACTTTCGCAGCTTGGCTTCATCAATCTCCACGCCCAGGCCCGGCTTGTCGGAGAGCTTCAGACAGCCGTCCTTCACAACGAGCGGCACCTGGAGGAGATCGTCTTCCATGATGAGAAAGAAGGACGCCTCACTCGGGTAGTAGAAGCTGGTGTTCTTGTACCCGGCGCACACGTGAGCGCTTGCGATAGAACCGATGCCCGTGTCGCCCTGAAGTCCGTGCACGTTCCTTACCCCGTTCACTTCGCAAAGGTGAATGATCCGGCGAGACTGAGTGAAGCCGGTACGGGCCGTCTTGATGCTGATCACCCTGGCGCCTGCCTCTATCTGCCGCTTCGCGTCCGGCGGCGTGGGGCAACTCTCGTCGCCCATCCAGGGAATGGGGATGCGGGCGGCCACCATCTGCCTGCCGGAGATATCCCAAACCGGGCAGGGCTCCTCGATCATCGCGATGTTGTAATCCATCATTTGCTCCACCATGCGTACGGCCGTGAATGGGTCGTAGCCCTGGTTGGCGTCGACATAGAGCACCACATCGTCGCCCAGCGCATGACGCATCGCCTTCACCATCTCCAGGTCCTTCTTCGGCTCGATCCCCACTTTCAGCTTCATCGTGCGTATGCCGTGCTTCTCCATCATTTCCTGGCCTTCCTCGACCATCTTTTCCACCGGATTCAGGTTGACGCACCACGAGAGGCGGACAGTATCCGTGAAGGCGCCGGCAAGCTTGTAACACGGAATCCCGAGGGCCTTTCCCATGATGTCGTAGAGCGCGATGTCCATCGCTCCTTTTGCGGTGTTATTAGCCGCGATGAGATCGAACTTGTCCCACATCTTTTCAATCTCGAAGGGGTCGGTCCCCGCCACGAGGGGACTTAGCCATTTGTCGATGGCGAATTTGATGGAGGCGATCGATTCGCCGTAGATACTCGGCCTGGGAGGGGCCTCTGCGATGCCCGTGATACCGGCATCTGTATGGACCTTAACCAGCACGTGCTCTGCCGCGTCCTGTTTCCCGCGGGCCCAGACAGTGACTTTCTTGAGCGCGATACGAAAGGGTATTGTCTCTATTCCCGTGATTTTCATACTCTACCTCCTTTCAGGTTGAGGTTATTGACATTACATCGCACGTCCGCTGCCGAACGCTCTTTCCAAAGAGGGGACTGCCGCCCGCCCATTTCGGCGGTTCACCTGCTATATCCCCAGGAGTCTCTCCTGGATTTCTCTGTTTGCGAGAAGCTCTGCCTTCGTGCCCTCGTACATGATGCTCCCCTTGCCCACGATATAGACGCGATCGGTGAAGCTGAGCGCGAATTTCAGGTTCTGCTCTGCCAAAAGGATCGTCATCTCCTTTTTTACTTCCCGTAAGAGATCGGCAAGGTCGCGGACGACGAGCGGCGCCAGACCCTCTGACGGCTCGTCCAAAAGGAGAAGCTCGGGATTTCCCATGAGCGCCCTGGCTATGGCGAGGAGCTGCTGCTCACCACCGGAAAGGTTCATCGCCTTGTGGTCCGCAAGCTTCCTGAGCAGAGGAAAGACGTCCATGATCCTGTCGTACGTCCAGTGCCGCCTTCCGGAAGGGCGCTCGATGGCCGAGATTTGCAAGTTGTCCTTCACGCTGAGTGTCGCAAAAACCCGCCTGTCCTCAAATACGAACCCCATGCCCCACCTGGCGAGCCGGAAAGGCTCGCGCCCGCCTGCGGGACGGCCATTGAAGACAACCGTACCCGAGCGGGGCGGGGTAAGACCCATGATACTGCGCAGTATGGTTGTCTTACCGACTCCATTTCTTCCCATGAGGGCTACCACCTCGCCTGATGACACGTCGAAGGAGACATCTTTTATGATGTGACTCTTGTCGTAATAGGTGTTGATCCTGTCGACGGAAAGCAGCGGCCTCACGCGTCCTCCCCGAGGTACGCCTTCTTGACTGCTTCGTTCGACCTTATCTCGCCCGGTGTGCCGAGAGCGATCAGCCGGCCTTGGTTGAGAACGGCGATGCGGTCGGATATGGAGAAGACGAGATCGATGTCGTGCTCGGTGAGTATGACCGTGATGCCCTTCTCCCGAGAAATCTCCCGTACGAGCCGCACCGTGTTGTTCGTCTCCTCCTGGTTCATCCCGGCCGTTGGCTCGTCGAGGAGCATGATCGATGGCTTTATAGCCAGTACGAGCGCAAATTCGAGCAATTTTCTGTCTCCGTGGGAAAGGGTGCTCCCCTTGTAGTCCACATACGGGCCAAGCCCGACGCTCTCGATGATGGAGACCGCCTCTGAAACGGTCCTAGCCGAGGACCGGAGTCCGTGAAGGCAGTCGTAACTCTTCCCCGTGCTCGCCGTAAGTGCGACGCAGACGTTCAAAAGCACCGTCAGCTCAGGGAATATATTCGTGATCTGAAAAGACCGGCCCATGCCCATTTTCACAAGCACATAGGGAGGGAGCCCCGTGATATCCTGTCCCTTGAGGAGCACGGCGCCCTTGTCGGGCCGGTAGTGTCCCGACAAGAGGTTGAAAAACGTGGTCTTTCCTGCCCCGTTCGGCCCGATCACGGAGGTCAACGCGCCCTCCTCGACAGAAAGACTCACACTGTCAACAGCGCGCAGCTTGCCGAAACTGAGGCATAGGTCCCTGGTTTCGAGAATAGCGGCCACGTGTCTATTCCTCTTTTTTCGCTATGCCTGCCGCGCTACGGAAGGGCTTAAACCTCGCGACGAATCCAACGACGCCGCCGGGCAGGAACATCACGGTTGCGACGAGGATGATCCCCATCCAGAGCATCCAGAACTCGGCTACGTTCTGGACCGTGTCCTTTACCAGTATGAAAATGGCGGCCCCGACTACAGGACCGAGAAAGAACTGCGTGCCACCGAGAATGCTCACGATGATGGGGTTGCCCGAGGTCGAGAAGTGGAGCGTCTCAAGCGATACCATCCCTTCGAACGGCACGAGGAGGGCCCCGGCAAGCCCTGCAAACAGGCCAGCCAGCGCGTAGCAGAGAAGGAGGTGGCGCCTCACGTTGAGACCGAGAAAGAGCGCCCTCTGCTGGCTGTCCCTTATCGCGCGCAGGACGTGGCCGAAGCGCGATTTCACGATGATCCTGAGAACGACAGCGGCGGCTGCAACGATAACGAGTGAAAAATAGTAGTAGACCCTCATGTTCGAAAGGTCGATGACAGGCAGGCCCGGCAGACTGATCTGGGGTATGGGGATACCGACCAGGCCGTCGTCTCCGCCGGTCACACCGACCAGCCTGTGGCCGATCACGTAAACGAGCTCGCCGAATGCCACGGTGAGCATGATGAAATACGTGCGGGTGAAGCGCACGCAAATGAAGCCTATGACGAGGGCGGCCACAAACGAGACCGCCATAGAGCAGGCGATTGCAAGGGCCATCGACTCGGCAGCGTGTTTCAGGACGAGAGCGGCCGTGTAAGCGCCTATCCCGTAGAAGACCGCATGGCCGAACGAGAGCATCCCTGCGTAGCCGAACATGAGATTGAAGCTTAGTGCGAAGAGGGCCATGATGAAAATCTCGATGGCAAGCGACGAATAAAAACGGGGCAGCGCGAGTGGATAGACCACAAGGGCTCCTGCCGCAAGAAAAGGCAAGAGCCTTCGTACGAAGGATGCGCTCCTGTCTTTCATGCCCGTCAGCCGCCTCCCCTTCCAAGCAGCCCCTGTGGCCGCACGAGGAATATGAGGATCATGATGGCATAGGGTAAAAGGACGATGAGGTTTGGTACGATCAAAGTCCCGAAGGCGAGGACCTCGCCCAGGAGCAGTGCCCCTAGGAAAGCCCCCCAGATGCTGCCGAGGCCACCGACGATGACAACAGCGAAGGACATGATGATGATCTCCATACCCATGCCCGGGCTTGCACCACGCAATGGCGCAACCACGGCCCCGCCGACGCCCGAGAGCCATGCGCCGAAGACGAACACGACGCTGTACAGAAAGGGGACGTTCAAGCCGACGGCCGAGGCCGCCTCCCTGTCGAGAGAGGCGGCAACGACCTGTCTGCCTATCTTTGTGCCGTTCAGGGCAAGAAAAAGGGCGAGAGCCACAAGGGGCCCGAGCCCTATTATCAGGAGAGTGTATGTGGGGAAGGCCCGGCCGAGGATTTCAATAGAGCCTGTCAGGGCCGCGGGCTTCGGCACCATCCTTATGCTGGTGCCCCAGAATGCCTTTGTCGCGTCGTCAATTATAAGGACAAAGCTGTAGAGCAGAAGCAGCTGGAACTCATGCTCCCGCACGTAGAGCCTCCGGAGGAAGAACCGCTCAATAAGGCCTGCCGCACACGCAACGAAAACGGGCGCCGCGAGAAGGGAGACCCAGTAGCTTCCGGAGAAGACGGCTACCGAATAAGTAAAATAGGCGCCCAGCATGTAGAGGGAGCCATGGGCGAAGTTGATCACCCGCAAGACCCCGAATATAAGCGTGAGCCCCGAAGCCAGAAGGAAAAGGAGCATCGCCGTCGAGAGTCCGTTGAGGAACTGGATAAGGATCACGCGCTAAGGTCCCTCACTTCATCACGCAGCCCGTCTCGCTCATGGGCAAAGAGACGTCCTCGGCGGGAATGACCTTGGGGTTGCTCAGCGTCCAGAACTGGTACTTCGGGTTCGGCATCGCCTCGCCGATAAATATCTTGCCCATCGCCTGATGGTCGCCCTTTCTTATGGTCATCTTGCCCCAGGGCGTATCGAACGTCCCTCCTTCGAGGCCAGCGATGATCTTTTCCGTGTCGAAGCTCTTCACTCGCTCTATCACCTGTTTCAGTATAAAGAGCGTTGCGTATGAATGGCCCATATAGGCATGGGGCGGCTTTCCGCCTGATTCCTTCATCCAATCGGTGACCATTCTTTTGTTCATCGGGTTGTCCATCTGCCAGTCTTCGGGCTCTGATCCCCACATCCGCACCATGTCGTTTCCGAGCGTCGTCATGGCTGTGGTCAGCGCTGCGGCAGCCAGAAAGAACCGCGATTTGTCGAACATGCCGTAAGGCTTCGCCTGTTTCACGAAGGCGACCCCGGATCCTGACCAGAGGACGCTGTAGACGAGGTCCGGCTTCTTGTCCACGACAGAGGCGATATAGTTCGTGTAATCCTTCTCGGCCATGGGAACGAACACACCCGGGACCACCTGGACGTCCGGCTTTTTCTTCTTCAGCTCGGACGTGAACCCGTCCCACATTTCGTGGCCGTAGCTGTAATCGGGATTGATCCCGGCAACGGTCTTCACGTCGGGGAATGTGCTCGCCACGTATGTGGCGTCGGCCCGGTAGAACTGGGCGCCGCTGTGATTTATACGGAAGGTATACCTGTTGCAGTTCTTGCCGGTCATGAGCTCTGTCATGGCGCCTCCCGCAGAGAGATAGAGCGTCTTGAACCGGCTCGCCACTTCAGCCACGCTCATGCCCGCAGGCGACCCGTTTGCGCCGACGATGAAGTTGACCTTGTCCTCGAGGACCAGTTTCCTCGCGACCCTGGCGGCGGTCGATGGAGATGCCTCGTCGTCCCTGATGAGAAGCTCAACAGGCCTTCCGAGGATGCCCCCCTCCTTATTAATCTGGTCGGCGGCGATTTTCGAGACCTTCGCCTGATCCGTTCCCAGCACCCCGAGCGGGCCGGAGAGCGCGTACATGACACCAATCTTGACAGGCTCTTGGCCTGCCGCAAAAACCGTGACCGCACACACGAGAACCAAACAGATTGCAATTGCAACAGCGCGCATGGTGCTCCTCCTTTTCTTGGTATTTTTAAAGACCGTACTCCTTCCATCTTGAGCGTACCTTATCCATTGTCTCCTTGTCCGGGTAGGCGACAATTGCGAATCTTTCTCCGAAGAGAAGGTCCGACCGGGGCTTTTCAATAGCTTTCGTCGCGTCGATGAGGAGCTTTGTCCCCATGTTTCCACCTGGGCCCAGGACCTTGTCGTTTGGGTGGACTATAGGATCGAGCGCGTGTATCCAGTGCGGAAACTGAATAATGTCCCGCTTCGGGTCGACCCTGTAGCCGATGGCCCAGAATACATCGTTCAGATCGTATATGTCGATATCTGAATCGCAGACTATGATGTTCTTGCCTATCTGATGCGACCCCATCCAGCCCCAGATATTCATGGCGACCTGCTGGACCTGGCCGTAGTAGCTGTTGTCTACGGCTACGATCACGTTTGCGTAAGCCGTGCTGGGATCGTTGTTGACGCCCGTTACACCCGGCATCGCTTCGTCGAGAAGGTCCCATAAAAGTGCGCTGTGGGAAACGGCGCCAACCCTGTGGTCCTCAACGATCGGCTTGCCCGTGAGCGTCCCCTGGAAGATAGGGTCGTTCCTGAAGGTGATACAGTTCACCTTGAAAACGGGTCTCTGGCTCTTTGTCCCGTAGTAGCCCGGATATTCGGCAAAGGGTCCGCAGTTCTTGAATGTCTTCGGGTCTGTGATCACCTCCCCTTCGAGGACGATCTCCGAAGAGGCAGGAACGCGCAGGTCAACCGTCTCGCAACGGACGAGCTCGACAGGCGCCCCTCTCAGCGCCCCCATCACCTCCCATTCATCGACGCCCGCAGGCACAGGGGCCGCCGATACCGCCGGAAGCACCGGATCCCAGCCTATGGCCACGGCAAGGGGCAGGTTCTGCCCGCGCTTTCTCCACTTCCTCCAGTGCATCCAGATGTGCTGCCCCTGCGCTACCGACATGCTCGTGCTGTTTTTGTCGTGAATCATCTGCCGGTAGACGCCTGAGTTCTCCCACTGAGTATCGGGATCCTTTGTGACTACGCCGTGGAAAGTGCCTATGTAACGTCCCGCGTCGAGCTTCGACCAGTGAGGGACGGGGAACTGGAAGAGGTCCACGTCGGATCCCTTCAGGATGTTTTCCTTGCAGGGGCCCGTGGCGACGGTCACAGGTTTGACCCTTTTTTTCGATCGCTCCCGCCACACCTTGATGAGTTCGACGTAGGGCGTCTCCTTCGGCAGTCCGAGCATGAGCGCTACCTTTGAAAATGTCGATAGAGAGCCCGTAAAAAGCTTCCGACACAGGGTATCCTTGTAATCCTTGATATTGTCGAAAAGCAGGGCCGGTCCTCTCCTGTCGCAGGCCTCCCGCATGATGCCCCCGATCTCCAGGTTCCAATCTACCTCCGCCTTCACGCGCGATAGCTCGCCTTCAGCCTCAAGTCTTTCGATCCATTCACGCAAGCTCTGATACGCCATTTCCCGACCTCCTCTTATGATCTATCCTCAAGCGCCAGCCTTAGGCCTGCCGGCGTTTTCTCCTCCGCTCTTGTCGCTTTCAGCGCCGGACTCATGCCGGCCGCATTCCTTTGCCAGTTCCGCCTCGTAGGCGAGACCCTCGGCCATGCCCATGTCTTTGGCGGCCCGTATCGCCCTCATGGCGAGCTTCAGGACGAGCGGATCCTTTTCGGAGAGCTCCGCCGCGAGCCCCTGAGCAACACCCGGAAGCTCGGGAAAGGGAACGATCCTGTGCACAAGCCCTATCCGCAGCGCCTCTTCCGCCTCGACCGTCTTGCCCGTAAGAATCATCTCCATGGACCTCGCCTCACCTATGAGGCGCGTAAGCCGCTGCGTCGCCCCCATGCTCGGTAAGAAACCCATATTGACCTCTGGTAGTCCAAACCGTGCGCCGGAGCAAGCGACCCTGAACGTGCAGGCAAGGGCGAGTTGCACGCCGAGACCGAAAGTATAGCCGTTTATGGCGCAGACAACGGGCTTGTCCATCCCGGCGATCAGGTTGAAGGTATCCCTGCACACGTTCTCGAACGAAGCGGCGCGCCTTTCATCCCCATGGAGCGCGGTCTCGCTCTTATCGGCACCCACGACAAATGCCTTCTCGCCGGCGCCTGTGACGATCACCGCCCTTACGGTCGCGTCGCCGGCGACATCCGACATGACTCTCTTCAATTGTGTGGCCGTGTCGAAATCAACGGCATTGAGGCGGCCGGGCCGGTTCACCGTTACCGTGACGATATGGCCGCCTGTTCGCTCCAATAGGATACTCGGAAGATCCATAGTCCGGCTCACCTCGCGCCCTTAGACATGTAGTCTTCCGCCTGCTTTTGTAAGGCCACCTTCTGGATCTTCCCCGTGCCGGAAAGGGGCCACTCCGTGACAAAGATTACTTTTCTCGGCACCTTGAAGCTCGCAAGCCCTCCACGGCAATATGAAACGATCTCTTCTTCCGTCGCCTCATTGCCGGCCTTGAGCTCGACAAAAGCAACCACAACCTCACCAAGACGCCTCTCCGGGGCGCCTACGGCGACCGCCTGCTTCACCTTCTCATGGCCGAGGAGATATCCCTCCACGTCAGACGCCGCAACGTTCTCGCCGCCCACGCGTATCATATCTTTAACGCGGCCCACGAGCCGGACATACCCTTCTTCGTCAACGACGGCGAGGTCGCCTGTTCGGAACCATCCTTCCTTGTCCAATACTTCTGCCGTCATCTCCGGGTCGTCGTAGTAGCCCTTCATGACGGCCCAGCCCCGGAAACAGGCCTCGCCCGTTTTTCCAGCCGGCAGAAGAGTCCCGTCTTCCCGGTCTCTTATGCCAAGTTCTACTCCCGGCATGCATCTCCCCACCGTATACATCCATTTTTCAAGCGGGTCTCCAACCTGGCAGCTCGTGCCACCCAGGTGCGTCTCCGTCATGCCGTAAGGACTGTTCAGAAAGGCGATGCCCATCTCTTCATGGACGCGCTTGCGTATATCGGGAGGAGCGAAGATGTCGGCTTTTTCAACGCAAAGGTTCAGCTTCTTCAAGTCCGGGTAATTGAGGTACTCGATAAAGTGCGGCTGGTGCCCCATAGTGACGGTGCATTTGTACTTCTCCATGAGACGGAGGGCCCCTTCAGGACTGAAATAAGTTTGTACGATCACGGTGCAGCCGCACACCACCGGGCCGAGCATCACCTGAATCGAGCCGCCAGCGTGATAGAAGGGCTGGGGACTGAAGAAGTTTTCGCCCTCAGTGATCCCGAGCAGATAATTGTTATAGTACGACCCGCGCAGCATGGCGTTCTGATAGAGCAGGGCCCCCTTGGGCAGGGCGGTTGTCCCGGACGTGAACTGGATGAGCGCATCGTCCTCGGGCGTCACCTCCGATTCAGCAAGCGCGAGGGCGGAAGCGGAGACACCGGAGGCCGCCTTCATGAGACCGGCAAGCGTTGAACAGCCCGACCAGGGGCGTGTTTCATCAACGCAGATCACATGACTGAGGTGAGGCAAGCGCGAAAGCTTCAGCCTGCCGGGTTGGGCGCCGTCGAGCTCCGGCGCGATCTCATTGAGGATGCCGGCGTAATTCTTTCCCGATGCACCCTCATCCTTCAAGATGAGCATCGTGGCGTTCGATTTATGCAGCACATATTCTATCTCGAAGGGTTTGTAGCGCGTATTGACGGGTACTATGACCGCGCCGATCCTTGCAATGCCAAAATATATAGGCGCCCATTCCGAATAGCCCGCAAGCCACACCGCAACCTTGTGGCCCTTCTTCACGCCCAGGGCGAGAAGACCTCTGGCGACAAGGCCTGATGTCTCCATGAGCCCTTCGTACGTAACGCTCCCGTTTTCGAAAATCCAGCCCACTCTCGAGCCGAACCGGCCGCTCGCCTCAGCCAGAGCGGCGCCGATTGTCTTGCCTGTCCACATATCGCTAAAAGCCGGCATAGGAAAGCCTCCCTCCATGTTGCCCTATATTACACCCTTTTCGCCTTCTGGGCGACACTCGTGTAATACCGATTCACCTTCAAGTGTATACCTTCCGGGTACCCGCTTGCGGGTGTGCTGCGTCGCTCTCCTCGACGTACTTGTAGTACGCCTGCGTCGGCTCCTCGCTGCCGCCTTGGTCTCCATCTTGAATGCAAATCGGTATAATAACTCGTTGTCACCTTATTCAGGTGATCCTCACAGAGCGCGGGCGCACTTTTTTCCCTGACACGCGCATCAAACACGGCCCGATGGGCCATGACGATCATCTTGGAAAGGGACAAATAAATCCTCGTTCTCGGACCTCGTAAAGAAATCGGAATTGATTGTGCAGACAGCCTCGATTACTATGACAAACAGACAGCTCTTGCAACCCCTCCTAAAATCTTATGGAACCCCATGTTCTCATCAAAGGCGACTGAGGAGCGCTTCTTTTGAGCGAAAGCGCCCGTCTTCGATCAGCTCTCGGATAGGGAGTTACCGAATGATCGCATTATTGAAAAAACGATGTCAAGAGAAAAAAGGGGCAAGGGCTTCTTAGAAGCGCAGCTCAATAGCAAAATGCACAAGAGATCTTAATGCGTTATCCATGAGCGTACTTATTTCATTTTTTTAGCTATTGCCAGGATGCCCACGTACTTCACTTCCCATTGGGCGATGAGTGGCAGGGCCGCCTCCTTCAGCGCCAGCCTGAGGTCATTGCCGTCGAAGCGATCGCGATGTGGGTGAACGAGAATGTGCCGCGTGAGAAAGTTCTGGTAGAGCGTCGGGTAGAGCTCTTCCAGGAAGTAAAAGCCTCCGGGCCTCAATACACGCGTCACTTCCCGAAGAGCGCGGCGCCAGTCGGGAATATGATGCAGTACGCCGAACCCGAAGACCGCGTCCATCGATTCGGTGGGAAAGGGCAGGGCAAGCAGATCAGCGGCACAGAGGTAGATTGCCTGCCTTTCCTCCAGAGAAAGATAATGGGCTGCTTTGCGCATCATCTCTACGTCGAAATCCGTGGTGTGAAGCTCGGCCGTTTTGAATGTTCTTCTGATGAGCCTGGCTCCCGCGCCACGGCCACAGCCCACTTCCAGCGCGCGCCCAAAGTCTCTGGCCTTGCAGACCTTTGCCATCCAGTTGATCTCGAAACGCTGCTGAAGCACGCGCACGGGCGTATTCACCGCAAGGCGTTCGCCCCAGTTTAGTTTCGCTGAAGTCTCTTCAGACGATAGCAACTTTACTCCTCTAGGAGCGAAGACCGCTGCGCTAAGAAGACCGTTCGCCATGCTCACTAGGAAGACCGCTCACTGGGTTCGCTAGGAAGACCGTCACGCCTACGGCGTGACTAGGAAGCAAACTGAAAACATCGGTCGATGCAGCCCTTCAGTCTATTTCTCTATCTTCCATCTTCCGAGCGCGCAGCGCGGTCGTCCATCGTCCTAGTCACGCTCTGCGGACGGTCGTCCTAGCGAAGCGGTCTCGCTTATGTTTTCTCTGCCCGATGAACCACTGCTATACCATTTGTCAACCGTTTGTAGGTGACGTTCGAAAAGCCTATATCCCGTAGCGAATCCGCAAGCTCATCGGGAAGCGGAAAGAGGCGGATGGACTCCGGCAGGTAGGTGTAGGCCTCACGGGTTCCGGCCAGGATCTTGCCCGCCAGCGGCATGATGACGAAAGAGTAGAAATTATAGAGTGCCCGAAACCACGCAGGGTCAGGTCTTGAAAATTCCAGGCACGTAAAACTACCCCCTTTCTTCAGCACCCGGTGCATCTCCCTGAGCCCTTCCTGCAGGTGCACGAAGTTGCGTATCCCGAAGCCAACCATCACGGCGTCCAACGAGTCATCGGGCAATGATATGCGCTCTGCATCTCCCTGGACAAAAAGGATCCTTTCAGAGAAGCGGGACGCGGCTGCTTTGGCCTGCCCCCTTCGCATCATGGATTCATTGATATCGTAAACAATCACAATTCCCTTGCCGCCCACCAGATCGGCTGCGAGCAGCGCGAGGTCAGCGGTACCACCGCACACATCGAGTACCTTGTCTCCTGCCTTTATCCCCGACATGCGCACGGCGACCCTCTTCCATAGATAATGGAGACCGAAGCTCAAGACAGTGTTCATCCAATCATACTTGGAAGCGATGGAATCGAAGTGATCATCGACAAGCTTTCTCTTCTCTGTCTCGGAGACTTTACGAAAACCGAAAGAGACGGAAGGCTCATTCGCGGCGCGGTCTGTTTTTGTATTCTGATTATTAGGCGGCATACTCATTCAGATAGTCGACTCGACTTGTTTCTAGAAACTATAACAATGGGAAGGCGAGTTATCCAGTTTTATCTGACTCGTGGCGCAGCACACCGCGCTCGCAAGCGGGTACCAGGTGGGTACCCCGGGAAGGTATAAACATGAAGGCGAACTGGTATAACTCACGCAAGCGAGCTGAGGGCTTGCTCCAGCACGCCCTTAGTCGCCTTCACCTTGTAGCCATTGTTGCTCAGAGGTTCGGCCCCTTTGACGGCGGCTTCGCAAGCGGCAGCCATGCCTTCGGTGATCCTCTTTCCCTTGAGGGCCGCCTCGGCACCGGATGCGCGCAAAGGGAAGGGTGCGATACCGCCAAACACAATCCGTGCGTCTGCAACTGTGTCGCCTTTCATGGTGACCATGGCGGCCACGCTCACCAGCGCAAAGTCGAATGCCTGACGCTCTTTCAACTTGATAAACGTGCCTCTGGAGCCCGGAGCCGATGCGGGGATCTCCACAGCCACCACCATCTCAGCGGGGCCGAGGGTGGTCTCTTTGAGTATGTTCTTACCGGGCCTTGTGTAGAACTGTTCGACGGGGATCATCCTGTTGCCCTTGGCAATGGCAATCTCCACCCGCGCATTGAGCGCCGCAAGAGCCGGAGCCATGTCGGAAGGGCAGACCATATAACAGTTCTCGCCACCAAAGATGGCGTGATACTGATTCTCTCCGCCGGGTGCATAGCAGTTGTTGCCCCCTTTGCGGAAGCAGTCTTTAAATGCCTTCCCCCGGAAGTACCAGCAGCGCGGCCTCTGGCAAAGGTTACCGCCGAGTGTACCGACATTGCGGATCTGGGGAACGGCTACCTGGCCGGCGGCCTGCGCAAGAAGAGGATATTTATTGAGAATGAGCGGAGAGACAGCGATGTCGCTTATGGTGGTGGCCGCACCGATCTTCACGCGGTTCTTTTCGTCCCTGATATAATTCAGCTCCTTGATCTCTTTGATGTCGAGCATGTGCAAGGGAGCGTGAAGCTTGGGTCCTTCCACCCTGTCCTTCATCATCGCAAGCATATCGCTGCCGCCTGCAAGAAGGGCCGCCTTGTCGCCGTGCTTGGACAGCAGCGAAATCGCCTGGGATACCGTGCTCACCTTATAATAGTCAAAGCTCTTCATAAGTTTCTCCTTTTACCCTTATCCCTGACGCTTCTCTATTCCATCGAGAACAGACCGGATGTTGACCGGTATCTCGCTGAACCGCACGCCCACTGCATTATAGATGGCATTGGCGATAGCAGGAGCCGGAACTCCATAAGGTGGTTCGCCCACCCCTTTGGCGCCGAAGGGTCCAAGAGGGTCGTCCGATTCCACGATAATAGGCTCAACAATCGGCACGTCGAGGATAGACGGTATTTTGAAATCGACCATATTGGGATTCGTACAGATGCCCGTCTGCCTGTCTACGTGCTGTCTTTCCAGCATGCCGAAGCCTATGCCCATCACAGCCCCGCCCTGGATCTGGTTTTCACAGCCGATACGGCTGATCGTCCTGCCCACATCGTGGGCTGCGATCAGCTTCAAGACCTCAACCTTTCCCGTCCGTGTATCAACAGCTACCTCGGCAAAATGGGCCCCGAAACCGTGCGTAGCAGTATTTACCGGGGGCCTGGCAGTGCCACGGCCTATGATCGGGCTGGGTGCCCTCGAAAGGACCTCTTTGTACGAAAGGGACTTACCCCCTTCGCCCTTCACAAAAATCTGTGCGTCCCTGATTTCCAGGTCTTCCTTTTTCTTTTTCAATAGCTCGGCTGCAGCATCGAGCAATTGATTCTTTGCGTCGCGCACGGCGGCCATTACGGCATTACCTACGCTGGCCGTACCACGGCTCCCCGAAGGACCACCTGCGTCTGTTGTGCTGTCCGTATCGCCCGTCGTTACTTCAACGGCTTCATAAGGGATGCCCAGCCCCTCGGCAGCGATCATGGCCATGGTTGTCTTCTGGCCGCCACCTGAGTCGTTGAGCCCGTTCATCAGTTCAATCGTGCCGTCGGGGTCGAGCTTGATGATGGCAGACATGGGACCGAATTGCGACCCATGCCTGCACGACTGGAAGGCCACGCCAAGGCCCTTCTTCACAGGACCCTCGCTCGTACCGGGCTTCCTCCAGCGGGACTCCCAACCGAACCGCTCCGCAGCGAGCCTGACGCAATCTTCCATTCCGCAGCTTGAAAAAGGTATCTTCCTGTCCTGGTCGCCGTCCTCCTTCCGCGCGTAGTTCTTGAGGCGGAAGGCCAGGGGATCGATGCCGAGCTTTTCAGCCAGACGGTCCATGTGGACTTCCTGGGGGAACATACCGGCCGGATGACCTACGCAGCGCATATGGCCGCCCTCGGGCTTATTAGTGAAGACGTTCCAGCCCTCAAGCCTCACGTTGGGGCACCGGTAGACCTTTTGCGGAATTTCGAGGGAGTTCCAGGCGCCGTCAAAGTGATAGTAAGCGCCTGAATCTGCGTAGAGCTTGACCTGGATTGCGGTGAGCGTCCCATCTTTCTTCGCGCCGTACTTGAGATACCATGTAGTGGGATAGCGGTGATGGGCCCCGAGGTAGTTCTCCTCGCGGGTAAACTCCAGTTTGACTGGCCGGTTGGTCTTCTTTGCCAGAAGGGCGGCGATGACATGCTGCCGCTCCAGATTGCCCTTGTCGCCGAAATCTCCGCCAATGAAGTGGGTCAGGACCCTGACCTGGTTGACCTTGATGTTTAAGGCCTCGGCAAGGCCGGTGCGCAGGTTAAATGGGGCCTTGTGGGAATCCCAGACAGTGAGCCTCTTTCCGTCCCATCTTGCCACGGTGACGCGGGGCTCCAGGGTAGTATGCTGGAGCATATGGGTCTTGTACTTTCCTTCGAGAATCACATCTGCCTGCTTGAACCCCTCATCGATATCGCCGCGGATCGTGATGTCCGCCTTTTCCTGGATCGCATTTCCCTCAGGATAGAGCTTCGGGGCCGTGGGTTTGACCGCATCTTCTGCGTCGAGGACGAAGGGGAGGGGTTGGTATTCAACCTTGATGAGCTCCACGGCCTCGTCTGCCGTCTCCTCGTCCACGGCAGCGACGGCGAGGATCTCATCGCCGGCATAGCGGGCCGTAGTTGCTAGGACAGGCATGACCACGGTAGGGGGCGTCTCCCTCTTGTGGATAGGGAAGTCAGGCACATCGGCCGGCGTGAGGATGGCCTTCACGCCCGGAAGAGCCTGAGCTTTGGACGTAGTGATGTTTACCACCTTCGCGTGTGGATGGGGGCTGCGCAAAATTTTTGCATAGAGCATTCCGGGGAGATAGACATCAGATGTATACTTGGCCTCTCCTGTCAGTCTCTCGAAGGCGTCGACCCGTTCAACTTTCTTGCCAACGACTTTAAATTCTTTTGCCATCACGCTCCCCCTCTGATCTTGGCGGATGCGCTCAGGACCGATTCGATGATCTTCGGGTAGGCGCCGCAGCGACAGAGGTTGCCTGCCATGGACATCTTGATCTCATCAGGAGTAGGTTTCTGGTTTTTGTCGAGCAGAGCCTTGGCAGCCATCATCTGTCCCGGGGTACAGAAACCGCACTGGTACCCGCCCTGTTCGGAAAAAGCCTTCTGGATCGGATGAAGCTTGTCACCCTCGCGCAGCCCTTCTACCGTGGATATCTTCTTGTTTTCCATGCTGATGGCAAGCAGGGAACAGGCGTAGACAGCTTTGCCATCGACAATCACCGTGCATGCGCCGCAATTTCCGTGGTCGCAGGCTTTCTTGGTCCCGGTGAGATCGAGCTCGCGCCTCAACACGTCGAGCAAGGTCCAGTTTGACTTGACCTTGATCCGGTAGACCTTATTGTTGATGTTGAGTGCGATGACAGCCTCCTTGATTCCGGATGGCACCGCAGCCTCCGCTTCGGTGGCTGACGGACCGGGAAGCGCGGTAATCGTAGCTGCAACCGCGCTTGTTGCCATTCCCTTAAGAAAGTCACGACGGGAAACTTTCAGGGAACCTTTCTTCTCCTTTACTTCTTCGGCTGATGGTTTTTTCTCATCATCCATACTATTCTCCCCTGTCAGGTAGTGTGAAGCGTTCCGAGAAAGTCTATATAACTTGATAAACCCGATCAAGAAGAATCTGAGACCCTTCGCTGAGCGCGGCGCTTGCTGCGTGGCAGCGGTTAGCAGTAGAACGCCCCTTGAAATAAATCGTTCGAAAAGATAGCATGCTGTTCAGTGCTCACGAGAAGATAACAACGGTCTCGGCTATTCAAAGGCGGGAAGTGCTTTTGTGACGAGTCGGCGGGAGGGAACTGTTGATGAGCTTCGAGACTAGCGATACCCATGAGCAACTCAACGCGGGTAAGGTGTCTGGTGCAAATACGGGCATCGAGATTCGTAAAAGCATCTGTTCGATCTGCAACCCCCATTCACACTGCGGCATAGATGCGTATGTGAAGGATGGAGTGATTGTTAAAACCGAAGGTACCAAAGAGAATCCCCACAGCGAGGGTACACTCTGCTCAAAGGGCAATGCCAACCGGCAGTATGTATACCACAAGGACCGGATCCGCACACCCCTTCTGAGAAAAGGTGATAGAGGCTCGGGGCACTTTGTGCCTATTTCATGGGAAGAGGCTCTCGATCTCATAGCCAGTCGTCTGCTAAAGGTGAGAGAAGAATCAGGCCCTGAATCGATAGTCTTCTACGTGGGGTTCCCGAAATGGATGAGGCCCTTTGTAAAGCGACTTGCTCACAACTTCGGCTCTCCCAACTTTTGTACGGAATCGAGCGTCTGCCAGAAGGCGCGTTATCTGGCTAACGGTCTCACGTACGGTGCCTTGGGCGTACCTGACATTGAGCGGTCCAGATGTCTTCTTGCCTGGAGCGGGAATCCATTCTATTCAAACACAGCCATTGTAAGGGGGATCCTGGATGCGCGAGAAAAGGGGCTCAAGATCATTGACGTTGGACCTTTGATCACGCCGCTGACAGCCCATGCGGACATACACCTTCGCATCCGGCCGGGCACCTCCGGCGCGCTTGCCATCGGCATGGCCAACGTGATCATCGAGGAGGGTTTGTACGACCGGCACTTCGTAGAGAATTACACACTCGGCTTTGAAGAGTATCGTGCCTACGCGCGGCAGTTCCCGCCGAATGTGACGGAGGAGATTACAGGCGTGCCTTCACGTCAGATCGTCGAGACCGCGTGGCTCTACGCAACAGCAAAGCCGGCTTGCATGCTCAACAGCCCGAATGCTACAACCCACCATACAAACGGTCTCCAGAATCACCGCGCCATTATTGCGCTTGTCGGACTCACGGGCAACTACGATGTCGAGGGAGGAAATCCTCTCGTGAAACCGGGATACCTCAACGTTGCCAATGGTCTCGTGACACGCGACTCGGAATTTGAGCAGCCGAAAGCCTGGGACACTATGCCGCCCCGCATCGGCCAGGATCAATATCCCGCCTGGTGCAGGATAGTTGCTGAAGGCCAGTCTGTGCACATACCGCATCAGATCAACAGCGGAAAACCTTACCCCATACGCGCGATGCTCGCGTTCGGTCTCAACCATCGGATGTGGCCCGGACAGGATTTCATGGAAGCGAGCCTCAAGAAGCTCGATTTCCTCGTTGATGTCGACATCTTCATGACGGATACCGCGAAACGTGCGGACCTCGTGCTCCCGGCCTGTACCTCTTTAGAGAGAAGCGAGCTCAAGTTCTACGCCGAGCAATACGTCATATGGACCCAACCTGTTATCAGGCCTCAGTGGGAGTCGAGGTCTGACACTGATATCATCTTTGACCTGGCGATGAGAATGGTGCCGGAAGATACGCTTATGCAGAAGGGGTATGAAGCCTGCATAGATTGGATACTTGAACCCACAAAGCTGACCGTGAAACAACTGGAAAAGCACCCGGCAGGTTACGCGGTCCCTGACGTCAAGATGCCGCCTTTCCGCAAATACGAGAAGCAAGGCTTTGCAACGCCATCAAAGAAGATGGAGTTTACCTCCACAATTCTGGCGGAAGTGGGGCAGGATGCTCTTCCGGTCTACACAGAGCCAAAGCTCAGCCCGCGATCAACCCCGGAGGTGGCAAAGATGTTTCCCCTGATTCTCACCACAGGTGCACGCCTTCCGATGTTCGTGCACTCGAGAACCTTCCGCACGGGCTGGACGCGCAGCCTTCGGCCTGATCCCATGGTGGACATGAATCCGCAGGACGCTCGTGCTCGCGGCATTGCTCACGAGGACTGGGTCAGCCTTGTTACGCCGCGGGGTTCTATCAGGGTGAGGGCAAACCTGACGGAGATGGTGCCTCCGGGTGTGGTCAACATGTACCACGACTACCCTGAGGCGAGCGTGAATCTCCTGGTCGAGCCAGACTACCTCGATCCCATATCAGGCTATCCCGGTTTCAAGTCGCTGCTGTGCGAGGTCTCGCTCCAACCGCAGCCGCCCCTCTAAGAGAGTAAAGATTTCGGGGCTCCTCCGCCAATCCCAACTTGCCTTCATGATGCTGTACCAAGTTGCATTCAAAAATAGAGCGAGGCGCTCTGAGACCATACGGGATTTACCCTGGGGCGACTCTCTCATGCTTCGAGACACGCAGATTACGAGATACACTCGCCACAGCGCGTCAACCTTTGATCGCCTCCGAGGGAGCGAAAACGATACCGCTTCGAAACGACGATACGATAATGCCAGATGCCTTCTTTGCCTGCTGCTCGGCGAGTCTTTCCATGGGACCGAATGCTAATGCCCTGGTCGGGCATGTCCTCACACACGCTGGCTCCAGGCCGTTTTCCGCCCTCGCCACGCAGAAATCGCATTTGCTCATTCCGGTGCCGTCAGGGAACTGAGGGGCGCCGAAAGGGCAGACCGTGGCGCAGGTATGGCAACCGATACAGAGACTCCCGTGTACCACCACGATGCCGTCCTCAGCTCTCTTCGAGATTGCCCGTGTG
>Ga0209039_10000983_pt1 | contig 27720 bp, 25 predicted proteins | sample BogFormECP12_OM1_FD_188238 | JGI IMG/M metagenome (GOLD analysis project Ga0209039, IMG submission 188238) | Bog forest soil microbial communities from Calvert Island, British Columbia, Canada - ECP12_OM1 (SPAdes) (version 2) | ecosystem: Environmental > Aquatic > Freshwater > Wetlands > Bog ... | reverse complement strand
CCCGCAACAGGACTAAAGGAGGAAATCTCTGTTGAGTGAACTCATAAAATGGTTTGAAAAAAGAAAAGAAAAGGAAGTCTTGGCAAATGTCCAGAGACATTTAGCCCTGACAATAAGCATAGTTGAGGATCTGGAAAAGGCCATTGAGACAGCCGTAAAGAATGACTTGAAAGAGACGCAGGTCTGCATAGGACGAGTGACAGCTGGCGAGAACGAAGCAGATTCCATAAGAAGAAGAGTAATGGATGAAGTCTCAGCCGGAGAGCTCTCGCCGACTGACAGGGAAGACCTGATGGAGCTTATCAAAAAAGTGGACATGATCGCCGACTGGAGCAGAGAATCCACAAGAGTGCTGAACGCTATACAGATGCAACTCGTTCCCGCGGCAATCAAAGAGGCATTCATAGAAATGATTAAAAGTGTAAAAGAATGTACTGCATCACTTCAAAAATGCGTGAACAAGATGATGACAAAGCCTCAAGAAGCGCTTCAAGCCGCAGATGTTGTTGAACGAGAGGAAGAAAGAGTCGATGACATCCACGAAAAGGCCAGAGTCCTTATTGGAAAAGAAGACTTTATGAAAGCCGGCGTGGCAATATTGGCAAGCCAACTATTCGAGGCGTTGGAGATGATTGCAGATGCGTGTGAAGACGTCTGCGATCAGATAAGAATCATCATCGTAAGAAAATAAGGTGACGTAAGCGCGCTGCAAGAAAGAAAATGGTGTTGAGGGCAGGTGCAATTAGTGCGCGCTACTTTTTGTGGGCTAGGGTCTGCTGCATGGTTGAATCAGCCCACGTTAAGAGTTGACTAGGGGACTAGACTTGCCTAAATTGGCAGTGTTATGCGACTTCGACGGCACCGTGACGACAATTGATACGGCAGAATTTGTTCTGGCAAGATTCGCGAAAGGAGACTTTCAAGCTTTTGACAAACTTTTTGGGAAGGGCAGAATAACGCTCGAGGAATGTCTCAACAAACAGTTCTCCATGGTGAAGGCGTCAAAAAAAGAAATTATGGACGAACTTGAAAGAAGAGTTGTTTTCCGCCCAAATTTCAGAGAACTGGCAGTAACCTGCAAAACACATGAAGTGCCTCTCATGATAGTCAGCGCCGGACTAGACTTCGTCATAGAGCACTTCCTCAGACTAAATGATTGCCTTAACCTTGTAAAAGTCTGCTCTCCAAACGCCAAATTCAGTCCTGACGGAATAAGCTTCACCTTTCCCAAAACGCAGGATCAGTCATCCATAAATTTCAAACAAGACATTGTTCGGCACCGCAAAAGCCAAGGAATGAATGTGATATTCGTAGGGGACGGTCTGGCTGACTTTCCTGCAGCGAAGGATGCAGACGAAGTTTTTGCTATAAAAGATTCCAGACTCTCGAAGCTCTGCAAGAAGACGGGCATAAAATGCAAGGAAATAATCGATTTCCGAGAAGTGACTAACACAGTCACCAGAATAAACTCATGAGAAAAGGAAGGTAAACGAGCGCAGTGAGGAAAGAGATGTAAACGAAATTAGGGAGGATGTGAATATTACTGACATTTTCATATTGGTCCTACGGGCTTTGGGGGCTTGGCTACGAGGTTTGGGTTTCAGCAGCTTTCACGAAAAAATTGAAAATAAAACTTGACACTCGTGCAATTGTAAGGTGAGAAAAGATGGATTTCTACGAAGTTGTGAGCGAAAGACGCACGGTACGAGAGTTCGAGACTAAACCTGTGGAAGAGGAAAAAATGCTGAGAATCCTAGAAGCAGGGCTGAAGGCTCCTTCCCACAATCATATGAGAGAATGGGAGTTCATTCTCGTCAAAGATCTTGTGCAGCGCAGGCGAATAGTTGAGGATGGAGTACGAGCGCAGGATGGGGCAGATATGAAGCAAATAGAGGGAGCTGTTGCGGGTCTATCAGACGGCCTGCAGAGAGAAATGTACCTCAGAGTGATTCCTGTTCAGAGGAGAATGCTCATCAGCTCTCCTGAACTGCTCGTGGTCTGTTTCAAAATGAAGACGCCACTCAAGGACTGCAAGACCTTCTATGAATTGAACGATTTCGCTTCCGTGTGGACTTGCATCGAGAATATTCTGTTAGCGATGGCTGCAGAAGGACTTTTCGGAGTCACATACATTCCTCACGAAACCATTGCACTGAAGAAAATTTTGAAAGTGCCTGAAGATTATGAAGTGGCAACGCTCATCTCGATAGGCTACCCTAAACCATACCAAGTGAAGCAAAATCCAGCGTCATTGCGAGACAAGATGCACAGAGATAATTGGTGATAAATCTTTCAGTGTTTTCTTCTACGCAGCGGCTATGTGGGTGAGCATACGACCACACGGGAAGTAATTGCAAGTTTGCAACAAACGTTTGATAGAGAATCGCTGTAACGCCGCATGGTAACAGCGAAGCGCGCGTCTGCCATTGCGCGAACAAAGTGTGAACTCATTTTTCTTCTCATGGTTTCGTCGTCTTTGCCTTTTCGAACCTTACTTTCCAGTTATTTTCTTGTTCAAATAGTTCCTTGCAGCTAGCGCTATGGCGCATATCGCTAGGTATATCACTATGAGAACGAAAGATCCTGCTAGGGCTACACCATACATTTTAAAGACCAAGGTGTTCGTTTGGTGATCTGTATATAATGATAGTAGTTGAGGCGCTCTCCATATGAACACTGTTAATGATGGGATGTTTGTGTGTAACGCAAGAATCTGGGATAAGTTCGGAAGGACTCGAGACCCCCCAGCGTCGCCTGCTGTCATTGCCACAACTATGGTTTCTCCGAGGGCTGCCCCAACTCCCAGCAGGACTCCAGTTATTATTCCGGGTAATGCAGCGAAAAGGACTGCCCTTCTCACCGTCTGCCATTGCGTGGCTCCAAGGGCAAAGCTGGCTTCTCTGTAAGAGCCTGGCACTGATTTCATGGCTTCTTCTGCTATCCGAATGTTCCATGGGAGAATCATAAACGCCAAGGCTAATCCGCCACCGATTAAGGAGTTTCCCCAATGCGCCATTCCTACGACAAAGACGCCGTATCCAACGAGTCCAATGATGACGGAGGGAATTCCTGCAAGAGTCTCAATGAAAAAGCGGACGATGCTAGTTAGCTTGTTTTGCGAGGCATATTCTGATAGATAGATAGCTGCGCCCAGACCCAGTGGGAGGGCTATGAATTCGCAGACACCCACTAGAAGTAATGATCCGAGAGTGTATCCTAACAGTCCTCCCATTGAGCCTGACGAGACGCCGTTTAGCACCTTGGCCGCATTCTGCCAACTCCAATTTGTGCTCGTGAAAAGATTCCATGATATGTAGGGTGAGGCCCTCACTGTTATGTAGACAATCATGCCTATTAGAATGCTCATGCAAACTAATCCTGAAAGGCGCAAACCAAACTTTGCCAAGTTTTCTGTTGCCAAAGGCGAATCTTTCAGGTTACTTATGGATGTTCTTCTTCTTCTGATTTCTAAAATTGCAGCTAGACCACTCAAAACTCCGATTGGAAGCGCAAATCCGATGTTCACATAATTTGCAACGGCTAGCAACGCTGCCATTCCACATGTTGCAATTGACAATTTCCAACCCAAAGAATGCGTTTCCCACAGCAGGTATCCGATGGAAAATAAAACGATACCCGGCAGTATCAGAATTGCTGAATATAATATGTCAGCTATCAAGCTGTTGAAGGTGTAAATAGAGTAGCCATCGTTCAATAGAGAGTTGAAGAGATGTATTATGCCCACTGAGCTCGCGATTGCGCCTGAAATGAAAAGGAGACTGCCTATGAACAGGTTTTCCTTTTTCCTTTTCTTGAAGTAGTTGTAGGTTTCTGCAATCCTTAATCTTGAATTCATTGAGATCTTGTCCTCGGTGGCACTATTTTGTTCCTCCTAGTTAGGATAGTCCTTATTGTGAGATTTGTCAGTGCAGTTACAATGAAAAGAATGAACCCTGCGGCGAAAAGCGTGGAATACCTTGAACTGCCCACCACAGTTTCTTGATAGCCATAAGCTATTAGAGCAGTAATAGAGTTAGTTTGCGATAGAGGGTTAAGCGTAATTGGAGGGGGCGTAATAATTCCGATGACGGCCAATACGGCCATCGTTTCACCAATCGCATTCGCAAACGCCAACAAAACGGAAGTGAGTATGCCTGAGATCGCGCTTGGCACCAGAACTTCAATTGTCGTTTGCCATTTTGTGGCGCCTAATCCAAGGGACGCTTCTCTTAAATCTTGAGGAACCGCTCTTATCGAGTCCTCTGAAACGCTCGCAATTAATGGCAGAGACATTACTCCAAGAACTATCCATCCGACTAGGACGCAAAGTTGCCCTTGGAGCCCGAATCTGTCCAGCTGCGTGCATAGAAGGGTAAAGCCCAACAGTCCTATTATCACTGATGGAAAACCGTTCAGCACCTCCAAGGTTGGTTTTACCATGTTTCTTAATCTAGAATTCGCAAATTCTGCCAGATAAATTGCACAAGGAATTCCGATAGCTACCCCGAAAAACGTTCCTCCAATGGCAAGATACATCGAGCCAAACATGTAAGGCACAATGTTAAAAACCCCGCTTTCAAATCCGTGAGCGAACCACTCAATGATAACTGGATATCCTAAGTAAACCATATAGATGACTATGAAGAAGACTATTCCTATTGAGGAAAGTGCGCACAGAAACAAAATTGTTTTGATAATGTTCTCTTTCAGCATTTTCATATTCATAGACGTTGAATTTCCCCTTTCTGTACCCGTTTGAAAAGGCGAGCGCCATAGAAATATTGCTTTTCTATTTATAATCAATAGTCTAATTAGAAATTCCTGCTTATCGGGCGCAAATCTGTTTCCTATTGGACAAACTATAGACTAAAGTGTCTACTATAAACTACATCGGGAATCCACATATTGATCTGCTCAGGTCTGGTGTGTTGAACGAGTAATCGTTCATTAAGGAGAAAAAAAAGGAGAGATAGAAAATTGAACAAAGCACAAAAAATACTATTGTCCGCAATAATACTAGCAATCATAGCGTTTTCAGGAACTGCCTCTTTAACGCGTGCCAATACAGGATTAGTTAACCCAGGATCTTTGAATGTAGCAGGCTCAAGCACAGTTTTACCCATCGCAAATGACGAAGCTGGCCAATTCACGAGCTACTGGAATAACTTGAATGCCCTTAATCCAAGCTGGGGAGCATCCAACATTACTGGATCTATTAATGTAATAGGTCAAGGAAGCGGAACTGCCATCCCCGCACTAGTCACGGGCACGGCAGATATTGGCGAAATGTCTCGGCCCCCACAAAACAGCAGCGCTGAATGGCTCGCTCCAAACATGACCCAAATGCAAATCTGGGCTGTCGGCATCGACAGTGTCGCCATAGTTCTGAGCCCAGACATGAATTGGTTCCCAACGAACCTCACCACATTGCAAGTAGCTCAGATTTTCTCAAATGGAACCGGTGCTCAAGCTGCTCCACAATTCAACACTTGGAATGACTTTTTCACTTACAACAACATCTCGACTGCCGGTGTTCCCGCAGCTGCCTTGGCGGAACCAATCAACAGAGCAGTAAGAGATCCGACTTCTGGAACCTTCGACTGCTTCAACAACTACTTCGCCGTACCCAACAGCTTCCAGTTTGAACATAAAACCAGCGGTGTCGTGGACGCTTCAGAAAACATGGCACCATACAGCTACTGCCAAGAAAACATAAACATCTACAATACAGTCAGCGCTGGGACCCTCGGCGCCCATTCAGACTACATAGGCTTCATATCATTAGGCTACCTCGAGACCTACGGCAACATGATCGGCTTGAACATCGCCTACAACCAGTATAACCTGCCAGCCTCACTTATTGCTTATCAGGCAGGGCATTACACATGGGGACCATACGCAACTCCCACTCGCGCTAACGTCATATACGGAGTCTCAGGCATCAAAGGAACTGCAGCCACGGCCCAATATTCCGCATGGAGATGGCTCTGGGAAGTAACTCCAAACGCAATTCCTAGCACAGGCCCACTCCTAGAAACAGGAGTATGGATCGCCTACATGAGAGAAGGAAACACTACCCAAGGCGGGACGAACAACTTCGTTAATGAACAAAGCTACATTCCGCTTTCCGCTGGAGACATCTCAGGTGGACAAGTAATCGATGCTAACCTCCAACCACACACACCCCTTCCAGGCCAGACTCAGTCTATCCCGGATGGCAAAGTTGACTTTAATGACTTGACCTACTTCGCTTTGGGATACATTGCCTACAACTCACAGCACATCTACAACCCATACCTTGACCTGAACGCTGACGGAAACATAAACTTCAACGATGCCAAACTATTCGTCACAGCCTACATAAACTACTTCATAACCTACAACCCCTAAACTTTGAGAAATGACTTTGGAGGAAAAGAACATGAATACAAAAACATTGAAGATAAAGCCGATAATAGTTTTGGCCGTGGCGCTTCTTATGATGATGCCAATGCTTCTCGCAATCACCACCGTAAGAGCCGCTAGCCTCCCAGTGCTCAGCGCTGTGCTTTCAGGCAGTACCAGCACTAACAATATTGTGACTCAGCCGGTCGGTTCGAGTTTCAACGTGGATATCAGGGTTGATAACACCGGCAGCGTTAGTCCAGGCATCAACAGCTACAGCTTCAGCCTGACGTGGAATCCCTCAGTGCTCAGTGTGACCAAGGTAAGTGATGCTTTCAGCGGGTCTTTCCTAAACTCAGGCGCCAACCTCGGTATGGTCCAAAGTTTAGGCGACCTCCCTGTCAACAACACAGCTGGGCTCCTCGTAATCGGAGACGTAATCCTTAACCCAAGCAACACCACTGCATGCGCACCTGGTTCAGGTGTCTTGACCACCATAACTTTCACGGTCCTAGCAAACGGTACAAGTTACATTAGCCTTCACCCAAGTGCTAGCGGTGTCGCGTACCTTTCGTATCCCGACAGCCAAGCAAACAGCCACGACGTAGCCGCCGCTATCATGACAAACTTCCGATATAATGTAATCCCTGGCGATATCAACGGCGACGGCAAAGTCAACCTTGCAGATCTAGTTCTTCTCGCCAATGCCTACGGCTCCAAGCCCGCCGACGCAAAATGGAACCCCAATGCAGACATAGCTAGTAAGGGCGTAGTAGGCCTCCCAGACCTCGTGACACTGGCAATACACTACGGACAACATATATAAAACCCATAACCTTTTTTTTTATACGTTCCAAACGTTCCAGAAAAAAGAGACAAAACATATCAATTGATACTTTAATACTTTATCACATAATTTCTTATTGGTCATTAAAAGCAAGGTTCAGACGACCGACTGTTTCCCTCACGTTCTCAAAAGTTACAGCAACATGGTTGGCCAAAAAACCGCCATATTCGACAATCGCTTCAGCCACATAGAAGATTTTCATGTTTCCTATATAGAACAATACTGGCGCGCGGAGCAACGCGGTTCAACAGAAATATCGCCACTTTGACAATCGTCTTCAGTTTCTATGGAAGACCTTGATATTTACTATATAGAGCAAATTGGTCTCAATATACTATTTTGGATAAGGCTAATAAATGACAAACCAAGAAGAATACCAAAGGGAAATAAAATGAATAAGTCGGCAGTAACATCATGTCTGGTGCCATTTCTAATAGTAGTCGCCTTGGCAGGCGTTGCTGCGACAAGCCTTTCGCATGCAAGCGAGACGGCAACGATAAGTATTGACCCTACTACGCAACAGTTCAATTTTACTGGTGTTGGAGACACCATTCAGGTTAACATATATGTCAGTAACGTGCAGAATCTTTGGAGTTGGGATGTAAAGGATCTTAGATTTGACCCTAGCGTTCTAAATTTGACCCAGATTACGCAGGGTCCATTCCTAGATTCGGCTGGAGCAACCTTGTTCGCGCCAACTACGGCATCAACCCTCGCCATTAGTCAAGGTGATATTCCCGATATTCCATGTTTACTACTTGTATCAAGCAGCGCAAATGGCAGCGGGGTCCTTGCAACCTTGACCTTCCAGGTACTCTCCACCAACACAACAACGCAAATTGCCTTCAACCAAACAACACTGGATGCAGACATCTCTGGGGTCGCAGAACCGATGAACTGCACAGCCATCAACGCAGACATAACGTTAAGTTCTGTGCCTGAGTTTTCCACTTGGCCTCTCCTATTATCATTAATGATGGCTGCAACAATCTCGACAGTGCTCTTTTCCAAAAAAGCAAAGCGCACTCGGAAAGAGTTCTGGCAAACTTAAAAGCTTCAGACGATGTTGCTCGAATTCAAAAATTAAGTTTCGGGCAATACCAGAAGAAATTTAACGATGCAGTACATGATTCATTAGCGCATTATTGAAGCAGCTTAACCAGACAAATCTTTTGAGCGTTCATTAAGGGGTTTTCTGCGAAGTCGAACCTCGATTAAAACCTCGATAAGAGTAAATAGAGTATGGCTCCATCTGCACAAAGCTCAATTACGGAAGTTGGAGAGCCTAAGATGCCGAGAAGCAGGAACTGGATAAATTGAAAGTAGGCGGCTGAGGCAAATATCGTTATGGCTGCTAAGCGAGCAAGTCGATTTTTCGCTCGTAGGCCGAATCCGATGAGGATGAGGCTTGGGCCCAGAATCCAAGAAACCAACCAAATGGTGGTAAGGTTGCAGTTTGCGAGGTCGCCAATATAAAAAGGAATACCTGGGATCCAATCGAGAACGGAAACTGCTGAGCTCACTGCTAAATCTGGTTGGCCACGCTGAATTGAAGTCTTCACGTATACTATCATAAAAAATAGTCCGGCTACGACCAACGCCACACCAAGAATGATAATCAGTCTTGCCAGTAAAGCCGCGACAGTTCGATTGTGGAGATAGCCACATTTTCTTTGCATTTTCTCACATTGCTGTGAAGCCCTTTACCAACTAGATTGCAATTCAGGCGATGCCACAATTAAGTGCATCCGCTAATGTCTCATTGAGTTTAGGTCCAACCATTTTTGATTGCTTCATTTTCGCCCTTTTTTGGAGGTTTCGCATTAAGTGCCTGAGTATTTGGTTAATACTGATTTTATTGTTAGATTCAGAACGACTTCTGCTATGTCGCTTGCATACTCTGCAGTTCTGCGTATGCTTTCGATTATTAATCTTAGAGGAGCCGTCTCTTCGCTTTCCATTTTTTGAGATAAAATGACAGCCTGTTTCTCGATGTTTACTACATCGCGTGTTTTTTCTGCTATACTTTCTGCAAGAGTGTAATCTTGTCTGAAAAGTGCTTCTAAGGCGGTTTCGAACATTGAAACAGCTATGTTGCTCATTAATTCAAGTTTTTCAATCGTTTCACTTTTTACGCCTTTTTTCAGAATCAAAACGTTTTCTGCAATAGCTACCGCATGGTCTGCTGCTCTTTCTACGGACTTGGTCACCAAGCGGTAGCCAAGGCAGTCACGCGCTGTTTCCAATCCGATATCTCTTATTATACGTGGATTCTGAAGTGCAGTTTTGAGTTGCCTTACCACATAAAGGTTAAATCTGTCAACTTCGTCGTCCGTTTCTATTACTTCTTTGGCTTGTTGATAATCAAGTTCTTTCATGGCTGTAATTGCGTCTCTATGCATTGAGGCGGCTATTATGCCCATTCTTCTCAAGGCACTCTGGACGGAGAGTTCAGGATAACTCACGAGCACTTGCAAGGTGAGTTCTTGTGCGGTGTCTTTGACTATTTCGGTGCCGACCAGCATTCTTCTGGAGAAATTCTTTATTTCGGATCTTTGTTTTAGGAATAATTGCTTCGGGTTTTCTGCTCTTACATGAATCAAACTATATCCTATTAGGTAGGAGGAAACAACCTTCCGAATTATTGAGTCTGGTGACTCTTTTGAGGTTATTTTGATTAATGCCTCATCCTGCTCCTCTTGCTTCAATGTACCCGTAGGTAATATTGACAGCAGCCCTCCTTCTTCTTCGCGCAGTCTTATGACACTCCCTCTCTTTAGCTGGTTTTGATCAATCCACTTTTTGGGCAACGAAACTATATACGTGGATCCACCTGTGAGCTGGAGTTTCCGAGTTTCTTCAGGAATTAGTGCGCGAGCACGCGCTTTTTGAGGCATCAATTTGAACAGCCATCCTATATTGATTAAGTTACTGAACTTGTTCTATTGATAAATATATTATCTATGTAGTTTATGCTTTATAATATAGACTATTGCGGCAACCAATATAACCGCAGTATCGATAATAACGCTCCATTTCATGGTCAAGAACGCATGGAAAAAGTAATCAACCCGAAGACTAACCATGTCATAAGGCTAGGGCTATGGCCAAAGTTGAGATCAAAAAGCTGAACCTTTGGTTCAAGGACAATCACGTTCTCAAGAACATAGACTTGGCTATCAAAGAAAACGCTGTTACGGCAATAATGGGTCCCTCGGGCTGTGGAAAATCAACTTTGATTCGCTCAATCAACAGAATGAATGACATCATAAGGGGGTGTCGAACAACTGGTGAAGTAATCATTGACGGGAGAAACCTTTACGATAAGAACGAAAATGTTTACGAAATCCGAAGAAAGGTGGGGATGGTTTTTCAGAAGCCGAACCCTTTCCCCAAATCTGTGTTTGAGAACGTTGCATTCGGTCCTAGAATCCATAAAATGGCCAGTGGCAGCAAGTTGCATGAAGTTGTTGAAAGAAGCTTGACAGAGGCTGCTTTGTGGGTGGAGGTCAAAGACCGATTGAACGAGAGCGCCCTTAGTCTTTCAGGTGGGCAGCAGCAAAGGCTTTGTATCGCGCGGGCTCTGGCGGTTAAGCCCGAGGTTGTATTGATGGATGAACCCTGCAGCGCGTTGGATCCTGCCGCAACATCTAAGATTGAAAGTTTGATGAGGGACCTAAGCGAAAGATACACAGTGATAATTGTCACGCACAACTTGCAGCAGGCAGCTCGAGTCTCTGATTTCACGGCTTTCATGTACGTGGGTAAACTCGTTGAATTTGGCGACACGACGAGTGTGTTTGAGAATCCAAAAAGTGAACTCACAGAGAAGTACATAACAGGAAAATTCGGCTAAAGGAACCTAGAGCTTTCGGCATTTTCTGCATTTATGATGAGTTTGTTAAGGATGTATGATCAAAACAGATAGGCTACAAGGTTTTTGACGGCGTTGCAAGTTCGGCTATCAGTGTTTTTGGGTTCTCAGGTACTTCAGCTTTTCTTAGCATGCGCTACATTGAATATCTAATTGCTTCCCGAAAGCTTCATGGAACGCCATCTTGTTCTGAATGATGCTCCACTTTTCCAGGCTGCAATCTGTGTCCGCGTAAAAGGAAAGTAATATTATGTCTTTGCCATTTTTGGTAAATTCTGCTTTTCTTACTAGGCTGCAGTGGCTTCGGTCAAGTTTTTCTGCGATCCTGAGAAATGTGGAAAGGATAACGATGGCGGTCTTAGATTTTTGATCCAAACTGGTAGCTTTCAGCGCTTTGGGGGAGGGCAATTTTTTCCTGTGGAAACGGGCAACATTGGCCATTATTGCTATTTCCTTTGGGCCAAAGCCGAAAAGTTCCGCGTTGCTGATTATATAGTGAGAATGAAGATGATGGTCATTAAACGAGAGAAAATCACCGATATCGTGCAATGTTGCAGCATGCGAGAGTAGTTCTCTTTCTTCTTCGCCCAAGTCATGAAGCCCTATTTGTTTTGCACTGTCAAACAGTTGCAAGGCCAAGGAAGATACGGTCTCTGAATGTTTCTCGTCGAAATTGCAGGATCTGCCCAAATGCAACACGCTTCTGCTCCTCAAGGGCGTCTTTTGCAGTTCTCGGAAACCCTCAAGGTTCGACAGAAAATCAACAAGCAATCCATCCCGCAGTTCCCTATGTGTAACGCATATTTCTTCCAAGCCTGACTCTTCCATGATTGTCTCAAGCAAGATTGCGCCAGCAACTATTATGTCGGCTCTGTCCGGGTTGATTCCAGGAACCTTTTTTCTTTCATCAAGCGTTAAAGAACTAAGGAGGGGCACCAACTTCTTCAGATTTTTCCTGGAGAGAACGAGGCGGCCCCCATTGCCATTTTTCTTGAACATTTTGTTTATGATTTCTGCCAAATTAATAATGGTTCCCGATGACCCCCATGCTCGCCTTGCTCCGCATTTTTGAACCTCCGACTTAACAGTTTGTAGGTTGCGATTTACGTGACGTTTTATCTGTTTGCACACCCTGCTGCTCACAGGTCCAGTCCAGCCTTCTCCGATGAACTGAGTTGTAAGTCTTATTGCCCCCAACCTGAGGCTGTGCAGGGAGTACCACTTATATTGGTCTCCGATGGCAATCTCAGTGCTGCCACCCCCTAGATCGATGAATATGGCTTTCTCTTCGCCGATATCTATTCCGCTTGATATGCCAAGGTAGATTAAACGTGCTTCTTCTATGCCGGTTACAACGTTGACGTTGAGTCCAGTTTCGTTGAAAAGCTTCTTAAGAAACTCCGATTGGTTCCGCGCCTCTCGGATAGCTGATGTTCCTACGGCAATTATCTTGGTGGCGCCGTAAGTTTGTGCGAGGGAAACAAATTTTCCACAGACGAAAATAGCGCGGTCTACTGCCTTGGGGTGTAGAAGATTGTCTTTGAACTCTTGCTCGCCTAGCCTTACAACTTCTTTCTCTTGACTAATCACGGTATAAGAGAAATTTGGGTTTATCCTGACCACTAGCAGACGCACCGAGTTAGTTCCAATATCCACGAAGCCAACGACTTGGCCAGTAGCTTTCACTGTTGCTTCCATACGAGCACCAATTTCCTTTTGAAGAGATTTTCAAACAAGTCTTTTTTCTTATTAAACGCCTGTTCTTCCGGAGCCGAAACCGAATCGGCAATGCATTCAACAGTTACCTTCTTGGAATCTAATTTGAAATGTACATTCTTTACTACAGACTGATGCGAATAGTCTAAACCATCGGCAACGCGCAAGAGACTGGAAAGTATCTTTACTCTTCTTATAGTGACGCGGTTCAACGTTGCAAGGTTGAAGTGATTATGTTTAGGAAAACCTTTCCTGTGGTATCGAACGATACTGGCAACGATCCGTCTTTCGTTAGACGTAAAGGGCAGTTCAATATCGTTAAGGATCAGCTTCATCGACTTCTTATGGTGTCCACTGACCCCTTCAGACAAGCCTATGTCGTGCAGAATTGCCGCGCACTCCAGCCAGCATCGTTCCCGCTTGCCCAACTGGTGAAGACTATCGAGACCATCAAAGAAGCGTAAAGCGATTTTTCTGACATGTTCGCAATGTTCCGTATCCTCCAAATAGTTCTTCGATACGCTTTGGGAGGTTTTCAGCATTTCCTTGCAGTCTTGAACCATAGCGTCTTTCCTAGCATTGTCCTCTTGAGTGATCGTGTCGAGCGCCACACCGCGAAGCAGCATCTGAGCAAAACTTTCTGGCAGCCCCTTTTTTCTCAACGCATCTGCTGCAGCTGCAACGTTGTAGTCTAGCCGTACAAACTCAATATTGAATGGATTGAAATTCATGATTGCATAAGCAGCCTGCGGGTTGCCGTCGCCAGGTCTTCCCACACTTCCTGGGTTGATGAATGATACCCCATTCACTTCTCTGCAGAATTGCTCGTGAGAATGCCCAACAATCACTATATCAGCATTGGCTGCTGCAGCAAGCGCCTTCAACCGTTCAACCGGCGAATCAAGATAAAGATGCTCTTCGATAGACGCAGGGCTTCCGTGAACCATTAGCAGCCTTTTTCCGGCGATTTCAAACCTGAACACCTGAGGAAGAGAGAGAAGATACGATTCACACGACTTTGACAATTCCTTCTTCGCGAATTCAAAGGCAATTCCCTTTGCACCCTTGCCTTTGGCGTAATTCTTGACTACTTCAAGATCATAGTTACCCACCACACTTGTTACACTTTTCGAATGAAGGCACTCTACGACTTCATTTGGAAGAGGCCCAAATCCTATCAAATCCCCCGCATTGAGGAAGACTTCTATGCCCCTTCTTTCGGCGTCCTGAATCACTGCTTCTAACGCATGCATGTTAGCGTGAATATCTGCCAAGACCGCAATTTTCGCGTCGGGATTTGAAAGCGCTTGTTTTGTTTTGTTTTCGTCCATCGCAAATCCTGTGTTCATTGCTCCTCGAAGTCTACCAAAGAAATTGTTCGCTACATTTTCCTCCCAGAGCTGAACGAACTGGGTATAGAGGCTTTTTCTATCTTCTTTTGTGTAAGCTAAAAACCTAAGAAGGGCTTGTTCGAGGTCCACTCCAGCTTTCGTGCCCTTGCTCTTGATTTCGGCTTTTGCTTTGGCTATGAATTTTGGGACGTAGGCGATCCAAACATCGCAATCATGCATTTCACCGAGCACGTCTTGAAAAGCCTTGATATTCGTGATTTCGTCTGCGAGCTTATTTTTGAACAGGGGCGAAAAGGCTTCCATCGTGTAACGTAGCCACTTGGCTCGAATTCGCATCTCATGGTGCTTGAGAATCTCATTTTCTTGGTGCACACACTCTTCCATCGCGAGGAAATCATCAAGCCTTGACGATGTGTGCCAAAAAGCTTTTTCGATAACAGAAGAAGCTTCAAAAGGGACCGCCGCCAATTTCTTAACAATTTGCGCACAGAATTCGGTTATCTCCGTTAAGACATTTGAGTTCTTTAACTCCTCCAGCCCATTTACAACGGTTGCTTGAACCTCTATTCTCCTATCTTTGCGGTTTTTTAGCAGAAGGTCCATGTCTGCGCGTTCATTGGAAGATTCCATTTTTTTCATGTACTGCTGTACGAAGGCTATTTGCACATCGAGGTCTCTTGCTTCCCCGAGTAACCTCGTTACTTTCTTTACTGCTCGGAGCCACTTTCTGAACTTTCTCTTTGGAAAGCATGTTCTGAAAAGAGGCAATGCAGCTCTAATTCTGCGTGAAGCAACGCGCATTCTGTGCACGCATTCAATGTTTTCACTCCTTATTACGCCGTCGATTTGGGCTTCCAAAGCCTCAAGAAGTCTATTGACCGTTTTGGCTCCAAACATGCAGTAGCTTAGGTTTTTTCCATATTTTTGAGGGTTATGTGTTGCGCTCATGCCAAGTGCCTCTATGTTGGATGAGCCATAACTGAGAATTAATGACTTCTTCCCCTTCGTTAGGCGTCACCCTTTGGTATGTTCCATCTGGAAGGAGTCTCCTGGCCTTGACGCTGTCTCGAAGATGGATTTTCAGCATGGTCTCCAAGATAGCGCGGCGGATGTGCGGGTCAGGAACGGAGAAGAGAACTTCAACTCTCTCGTTGAGGTTTCTAAACATCAAGTCTGAGCTGCCGATTAACACTTCGCTTTCTTCTCCATCTTGAAAGTAGTAAATTCGGGCATGCTCAAGAAAACGTCCCACTATAGATATTACTGAAATATTATCGCTTACGCCTTTTATTCCGGGTCTCAAGCAGCACAAACCCCTGACGTTGAGGCCGATCTTGATTCCTGCCATGGATGCTTTGTATAGGGCTTGGATTACCTCTTTTTCTTCCAAGTTATTCAGTTTGAAAGCCAAGTATCCCTTGCCTGTTCTGCGATGAAAGTCTATCTCCCTGTCTATTCGTTTCAGAATTTCCTTTTTCAGAGTCTTTGGCGCCACAAGCAAGTGTTTGAATTCTTTTTCTTCAAGTCCATGAATGAGAACGTTGAAAAGTTCTTCGAGCTCCATTCCTATTTCGGGTCTTGCGGTTAAGTAGCCAATGTCGCCGTAGATTTTTGCTGTTACTGCGTTATAGTTGCCTGAGCCTATGTGTGAGTATCTGACAATGCCTGTTTTTTCTTTTCTTATTATGAGGCATAGTTTTGCATGGACCTTGACCTTGGGAAAGTTGTAGACAGCCTTTATTCCAGCTTCTCTGACCCTCCAAGCTAAGAGTATGTTGTTTTCCTCGTCGAACTTGGCTTTTAGCTCGATTATCGCTGTCACTTTTTTGCCATTTCGCGCAGCTTCGATCAAGGCATCAACAACAGGCGATTTTGGGTCCATCCTATACATTGTTATGCATATTTCCAGAACATCCCGATCAACAGCTGCTTCCTTTAACAAGGTGATGATTGTCTCGAAACCGTCATAGGGATGATATAGGACATAGTCTCTCTTGGCGATAGCTGCGAAAATGTTCTTTTCGGAGGTCAGCAAAGGCGAAATGGAAGGCAGAAAGATTGTATCTTTCAGATCGGGACGATTTATTTTAAGCAGTTGCCAGAGATCCACGAGCCCCAGTGGTCCATCAGACTCATAAATCAGATATTCCGGCAAGCCAAGAGCAGCAACTATTGTTTGTCTCAGGAAAGGCGGCATTTTCTTGTCAAATTCGAGTCTGCTTGGGAATCCTGCTTTCCTGTTCTGCAAACTTTTTCTTACAATATTGAGGAAGTCTGAGGACTCATCCATTATGATGTCTATTTCTCCGTCGCGTGTCAGCCTGAAAGGATACGCTGTCAATGCTTTTTCGTTGGGGAAAACCAAGTCCAAACTATTGGCCACCAAATCCTCCAAGAAAACAAAGTCGTATTCTAAGCCTTCATTTTCTCTGCTTGCTTCTGGGAGGTATCCCCTTTTTGGAATTCTTACCAGTCTTCCGAATTTTTCGATAGGGACATCGATTACGTAACTGGAATCTTGGTCTGGCGCGCCGTTGTGCACGAAGAGGTTTATGTGCAGATTTTCAATTGAAGGGCCGCTGAGACCTTCTTGGGGTATTTTCATAGAGGGAAGAATCGTTTTCTGGAAGAATTCGCGCAAGGCTTCTTTCTGATTGTCAGGTAAGTCGCTGAAATCTCTGAGGTATATGTCTTCTTTTACAAGGGCTGGTACCAGCTCGCCTCTCCAGCAATTTGCGTAATTCTCGATTAGAGGCATAATCTCTCTTCGAGTGGCTTCGATTTGTTCCATGGATGTCATTCCATCCATGGATTTTTCGGTTGACCCTTTGTTAATTTTCTTCAGAAGCTTGGGAATTCGGGTCATGAAGAACTCGTCAAGATTGCTTCCGCAGATAGCGATGAACTTAACTCTTTCCAGAAGAGGATGCCACTGATCGCGTGCTTCCTCAAAGACTCGTTCATTGAATCTTATCCAACTTAATTCTCGGTTAATGAAGTAGCTTGGATTATTTAGTGTTTTTTTCTGGCTGGAAGCGCTGTCGCTGGCGTCAGAATCAATATTGCCAGCTTCTAACAAGTGTTCCTCACCTCCGAGCATCTTCAACCATTTCGGTTAACTTACTAGCGATTCAGGAGATATAACTGGAATCGCAATTTATCAAGTATTCTTAGAGACATCATGGAAAAGTTGAGAGCGAATGGTTCAGCGACCGTGCTTCCTTGGCAAATCGTCAGCGTCTACAGACCTTGTTTTACGAACGGCAAACACGTCATGTTCGAAAAGTGGGGCTTTTCTATGCATAAAAGTGCCTCTTCAACGTGACATAAAGTCGAGGACGCCATTAAGGACTCTGAAAATAGATTCCATAGATGCTTGTAGTCTATATAGGAAGGGTTAAATTTCGCCTTGAAATAACGGAAAGCATGAATTCTCTAACTCTTAAAGAAGATGGCTTCGCCGAATTTCAACCTTTGAAAGGGCTCTCTTATTCAAGCCTCCCATACAATAAAGGCAGCATCTTGGTGATAATTGACGACACAGTCCCTGGGAAAGCAACTTCAGACATTCTATATATAGGCCGATCAAAGAAGCTATCAAGAAAAATCTTCGGAGGATACTTGGCAGGATACGGCGGAAAAACCACCAAAAAAATAAATTCAAAGTTGCTCGATGAGGAATACATCGAGAAGGCCTCAATCAGCTGGATGCTTAGTGATAATCCAAAGGAGTTGCAGCATGAACTTTTGGAAAAATTCAAGAAAGAACACAGTGAGTACCCTATTTGGAATATCCCGAACAAAATGTCCGAAAAGCCTCAGACGAAAACGGAACCTGCCAAAACTCGTGCAGCACGTAAATCGTCCAAATCTTCACCTTAAAGAACGCCTTCGCTGACTACACTCTTGCATTCATCGGAGAATAATACTTAATCAAATCCTTAGTGGACCATGGCAAGCAGTGTTTGGCTTTGAAGCCCAAGATCTCAGCGTACTTATGGATTAGATCGACGTTTTCAGCTTCTATTTCAAGGAACTCAGGAATGTGCCCGTAATCGCCAGTGTATCTGTCTATGTCAAAGTGCAGGCGCTCAAGCGAATAGCTGATTCTGTGCTTTTGCATTCTTTCAACAACCGACAAGCCCAAGCATTCAAGTATTTTCTTCATGTGCTCCAAGTCTGAAACTTCGACAGTATACTCCTCTGCAACTTTGACTCCATGATTGCTGAGAACGGTTTTGTAAGTCAGTTCAGTCTTTTTTTTCTCTTTTCTTAGGCGCAGCAGATCCTTTGCTTTAGTCACGTCGATGCCTTTGAAGGCGAAGAACAAGGTCTCAATCTCGTCGTCAAGAACTTTCTTGGCTCCCAAAGTGGCAAGAATTTCCTCAATCTTGTCTCTATTAACTTCTAGAATTTTGACTTCTAACTCTTTCATAGAATTGAAGGAAAGCAATCGACCACTTAAATCAATCGTGTCGTCAGATATACAATGTATTCTGCGGTTTGTCTTTTAGCGGGCCTTGTTTTTCTATTCTCTTTCGAGCTCGGTCTTTGCTTTGTCCAAAGCTGCTGACTGTTCTTGAGTTAAAACTGGATAATTCAGCTTAAGACTCTCGATTTTTGAAACTATGATCTCAGATATCGAGGCATGTTCAACCCATTTCTTGTCCGCTGGAATAATGTACCAAGGCGCCCATTCCGTGCTGGTCTCATTTAGAACGTCTTCATAGGCTTCCATGTACTTCTTCCATTTTGCTCGTTCCGAAAGGTCTGTGAACGAAAATTTCCACTGCTTATCTGGCCCTTCAAGCCGTTTGAGAAGGCGCTGCTTCTGCCTGTCCTTTGACACATTGAGGAAAAACTTCAGCACTATTATGCCGTTCCGAACCAAGTGACGTTCGAACATGCTTATGTCTTCGTACCGTTGTGACCAGAACAGTTTGCCAGTTGGCCCCGGCGGCAACCTCTGGCTTTCAAGTATCTCCGGACGAACCTTGACTATCAGCACATCCTCGTAGTACGAACGATTAAAAATGCCTATGTGCCCCCTTTCAGGAAGAACTTTCATGTAGCGCCACAAGAAATTATGGTTCAATTCCTCTGCAGAAGGCGTCTTGAAACTGTAAACTTGGCAACCTTGAGGGTTTACTCCTGACATTACATGGCTGATTACTCCGTCTTTGCCTGCTGCATCCATCCCCTGAAGAATTATCAGCATGGAGTAACTGTCGTCTGCCCAAAACAACTCCTGCAGCTTGATCAGTTTCTGCCTGTTCGCTTCAACCATAAACGAAGCCTTATCCCTTGCCGCCTTTTTGCCTTCCTTATTTTCAAGATCTGAGGCCCATTTGGGAATCCAACCCGAATCGCAGGTTTTCAATTCAATCTTCTTGCCCTTTGGAACTCCAAAATTCTCAATCGCGTCCATTTGCATGCCAGAACAGCCTCGATAGCACTAGCGTTATGCTACCTAATAACAACTGCTGAACCATAGAGAGTGTAGGTACACGTTGAAAAAAAGCTCGTGCACTCCAACACGCGCGCTAAGGAAGCGCGTGTATAGCTTTTTTATCGCCAGCCGCATGTCAAAGTGTAATTGCAAATGACGCAGATCATACGCTATCTGAATAGCGCGCGATAATATAGGAGAGCACTGTCAGACCGAGGCTCAATTTAGTTATTCGCTAGCTGAAAAACAACATGATTTCTTGGTATCTCTTGATAAATTCTAGTCCCTTGGGCGTTGTTATGTAATTCCTGCAATCATCAATGATCATACCGCTTCTAGTGAGGAGCTCCAAATACCAATTCAGCTGAGAAGTACACATTCCGATTCTTTGCATCAAATGCGTTTTCCTCTCTCCCTTTTCTGACAATTCCAATATTTCCAGAATCAACTGGACGTTCGTCCTTCTTCTGGGTCCTTTGAAGATCGTACTTATTCGGCTATCTGCCTGAACCTCAGGGACGATTGTGATATTTACCACCAATCAATTTCTTCAAGATCGAACACAAATATCCGTTTTCCAAATACACTATGTGACCTTAACGTTTCTATATAGCTGGCCTTCAACCTCTACTTTTCCTCTTTGCGCAACGGCGAAACCAAACAATAGCGTTTTTTGAGTCTCCTTAATTGAATGCCGTAGGACAAGGGAGACCTGAGACCTTTTACTTCAAGTCATTGCTGTCCTGTCTCAGAAGGCGTCAATAGCTAGTAGCCAGTCAAGCTTTTCCGGAATCGGCCTTTGCTTGGTCTTTCGAGTGGATCGAATCCCTTTCTTGGCTTTGGTCATGTCAATGTTCTCCTGTAATGTCACGAATTCATCCATCTCTTCATATGTGGATTATGTACCAAGGTTCTTCAATTTCTGCTTGTCTTTTTCTCTTCCTTGGAACTCTCTTCATTCCTATCCCTTGATTGAGGTAGTGATTCGACGCTTATTTCGCATTCCCACGCATTTTATGCAGGTATATCTAGTCTATATAGTTGGAGGATTCACGCGCGCTCAGAACTTTGCTGGGAAACTCAAAAAAGTGAGTGATGGTTTCTGTGGCGATTCTCTTGGTTGACCAAGCTGCATTGGCGAATGCCGCTGCGAACCTTTTATCTTTCGCGCGATGCAAGGCAATGATTTAGCTTCGAAATCATATCAGTCTATTATAGATTTCACCGTCAAGTTTAGAACAATCTCCGCGATGTCGCTAGCGTACTCCGCTGTCCTTCTTAAGCTCTCGATGACAAGCCTCAGGTTAGCAGTTTCTTCCCTTCCGATACGTTTGGAGGAGAGAAATGCTTCCTTTTCTGCGAAGTCGATTTCATTCGTTTTCTGGATAGCAGTTTCAGCCAGGTTAAAGTCCATTCTAAACAATGATTCCATAGCTTTCTCAAACACTGAAACAGCTGAGGAACTCATTTCTTCAAGTCCCTTCAGAACCTCTTCATCGAGAGGCTTCTTTAGGGAAAGCACGTTTTCAGCAATGTTAGCAGCATGGTCTGCAGCTCTTTCAACCGACTTTGTTACAAGTCGATAACCTAGGCAGTCTCTTGCGCTGGTCAGGCCTATCTCTTTCACTACCTTTGGATTCTGAATGGCGGTTTTAAGCTGACGTACAACGTAGAGGTTGAATCTATCAACCTCGTCGTCAGTGTCGATTACGCTTTTTGCTAACTGCGAATCCAGATCTTTCAGCGCTGTCATGGCATCCTTGTGCATGGAAGATGTGATAATGCACATTCGCCGGAGAGCGCTTTGGATCGAGAGTTCAGGATAGCTAAGCAACACCTGTAATGTCAGTTCTTTCGGGGTATCAGTCACTATCTCTGTTCCTACGAGCATATCACGTGTAAAGTTCTTTATCTTATTTCTTTGGTCAGCTGACAATTGCTGGTCTTCACATGCCAATACTCTGATGATGCTGTATCCTACTAAGTATATCGAAACAACTTTTCTGATAAGTGTCTCAGGATTCTCGCCGCGAGAGACTTTTATCAACGCCTCGTCTGCCTCTTCTTCTCTCAAGAACTCAGAGGAGGTCAATAGGGACATGGATCCGTCGTCTTCCTCGAAGAAGGTCAAGACGCTTCCTTTCTTGAGCGCATTCTTCGTTATCCATTTCTTAGGCAGAGAAACTATGTAGGTGGAACCTCCAGTAACTTGAAGTTTCCTTGTCTCCCCTCCTTGTTTCCTGAAAGTGCGACTCAATTATGCCATCTCTATAGGTAGACTGTCACATCTGTTTATAAAGTGTTGTCTATATAGTTTACAAAGAATACATAAGAAATAAGCGTGGAAAACGAGAGTTTCCATAGGCGGAAGCACCCAAAACCGATAGCCAGTCTAACTAAATTCAGATATCATTAATGCTCACAAGAGAGTCTGTCCGACGTTAGCCTTCCTGGTGAGACCGCAATTTACTTGCGCCTCAAGACCACAAAAGATCTATGGACTTTATGTAAGTAAACTATATCGTGCACGCGAAATAAGGGAGTACAGAGGATATTTTTGAGAACCCTGAGTGAACTTGCAGAGAAGTATATAACGGCAGATTTGGTTATTGTGGATTTATGAGCAGATTGTTGGATGTTGGTCTAGAACAGCTTACGACCATAGTGATAAGAATGGGTGAAGTTGGCCAGAGAGCGGTTAACGTTGCGGCCGAGGGTTTCATGGAAGCCAGAGATGTTAGCGAAGAGGTCTATGAACTCTCCGAACTGCTCGGCACGATGACCGTGAGCGCAGAGGACAAGGCCTTCGAACTTATAGTCAAATACCAGCCTGTGGCATCGGATTTGAGAATCACCAACTCGTACATCAAAATTGCATATGACATGGAACGATATGGTAGATACGCATGGGACATTTCATTCACCCAGAAGAAATTTGCCGGATGTGGAGAATCCGTACGCCCAAGCAAACTAGTCGAGAGAATGACGGAGAAAACATTGCAAATGGTGGACATAAGCGTCAAAGCACTCAGAGAAAACGATGGAGAACTGGCTAAGACGCTCTTGAAGACTGAGAGGGAAGTGGACAAAATTTACCTTGAGTACTTGGACGTTCTGTCCAAGACTCCTTCTACCACAAACGTGGTTTGCGACGTTCTTTTTGTCAGATACTTAGAGAGAATAGCCGATCACGCTACATACATTGGCGAATCAATAATGTACATAGCCACTGGGGAAAAAATGAACATCAAATAAATCACCATAAATGTTCAGAGCGCAGGCAGATTTTTTATTCTGTGGGAAAATGATACAAATTATTAGAACCAATGCGAATCAATAACCCATGTATCAAGATATGGAACCCATTAACGTTTGCAAAGCAACCGAGAATGGAATCAAGGCTCTTGGCAAGAAGATCGAGAGACTTCTGGAAGACAAGAAGGGTGAGTTCTACCAGAACAACGTTGTGAAATTTGGCATTCCAGATGAATACGTCAAGAAGGCTTTTTCAGAGGCAGCTCTAACAGATTCAGTAAGATCAGAAAAGGCAACTTTCTATCTAGCATTGAAGAACAGACGCGAAATACTCGGCTTTGCTCAGGTCATAGGGCATGATTCCGCAACAGCGGAACTGGACCGTATCGTGGTTTTTCCAGAGTATGAAAGAAGGGGCATCGGCACTAAAATGCTGAAAAGAGCTATTGCAGATCAAAAGAAAAAGGGAGTGAAGATGATCATTGTCAGAGCCGGAAAAGATGAAGCTCACGCCAGAGCATTCTACGAGAAGAATGGGTTCAAAAAAGTGAAACAGGAAGCGTTCAAATCTCCTTGGGGAAAAAAGATTCATCTTGTAGTTTACTGTTTTCAACCGACGTCCACATGAGAACGGCTGCGCATGTTCACTGGATTGCCTATGTATTTTTGTAGTTTGCTGTGTACTATTCTACATAATTCTAATAAAACCGCTCGAGTAATATTCACTTGGTAATGTTTTCGATGGTTCCCAAGGAGCTTGAAAGGACTAGAGACATCGCAAGCTGTTTGGAACTTGCAATTCTCTTGGAAAGCAGTGCCCACAAACCTGGAAACGTAAGTGTCGTAACGAACTTTGAGGACACTCGCTATGAACATTTTCTCGCCTCTGCCGTGGCCGCGAGGCCATCGTTTGAACTTGCAGCCGAGAGAGGAATAGCTCTTTCCAAGGGAGAAATCGGTCCTAGCCAAGTGGGAGTTGGGGAAATCATAAAGGACGGTGTGCAGAGGATCAACAAGTGGCAACTAGGTGGCAATACGTTACTGGGCGCTGTGATTCTTCTGTCTCCAATCGCAGTTGCGGCAGGGATGAGCCGGCGTGAAGAAGGCAGATTTGATATTCCAGACCTAAGAAGAAACCTCAAAGATATCGTCGAATCAACAACATCCGATGATGCCATCAACCTATATAAAGCCATTAGAACCGCCAAGCCCAGTGGTCTGGGAAAAGTCTCGGATCTCGATGTGAACAGCTTAGACTCTACACGGAGGATACTGGACGAGGGAATCACGCTTCACCAAATCTTCAAAATTGCCTCAACATACGATACTATCTGTTCAGAATGGGTGAATACCTATCTTGTAACTTTCGACTTGGCCTATCCCTACTTGGCCGAGCAAACGAGGAAAAGCAAGGACACATCTCAAGCCGTAATTCAAACGTTCTTGAAAGTTTTGGCAGAACATCCTGATACCTTCATCGCCAGAAAAACAAGCTTGGAAAGAGCCAAGGAAGTGTCGAGTAAAGCCAAGCACATCCTCGAGCTTGGAGCATTGGAAACCCCACTCGGGCAGGAAAGCCTCGAGAAGTTTGACAGAGAACTCAGATTGGAAGGCAACCTTCTGAACCCCGGAACAACTGCTGACTTGATTTCTGCTGCACTTGCCCTACACATCCTCAGCGGCTACAGACCCTAGCCGACATGCAGTTTCTTCACGCATCCGTTAGGAAGAGCTTTGGCACAGATATAGGAAAGCAACCGTCAAAAGACTTCTTTTGCCACTTCAGTGTAGATTGCAAAGTCGTTTTTCGTGAATAACACGAAGGTCACTGTGCTCAGCCCATCTTCTTTCTCCAAAAACTCCTTCACTGCTTCAAAGGCAACTCTGCTAGCCTGCTCTATGGGGTATCCATATGCGCCTGTGCTTATTGAGGGAAAGGCTATGGTCTTGAGGCCTTTGGCGACGGCGAGTTTCAGGCTGCTCCTAGCTTCTGCTAGGAGCTCATGCTCATTCTGGCTGCCTCCGTGCCAGACAGGGCCGACTGTGTGAATGACATTTTTTGCTTTGAGGTGGCCTCCTGTGGTGATCGCTGCCTCTCCTGTGGGAAGGCCTTTGGGCCATTCTGTGGCCCTGAGATTTTTGCATTCTTCGAGTATTTGCGGTCCACCACGTCCGTGGATAGCCCCGTCAACGCCTCCGCCTCCCAGAAGAGAAGAATTCGCCGCGTTCACTATAGCATCAGTTTCCATGTCGGTAATGTCTCCCTGAACTAAGCAGATTCCCGTGTTTCTAACAAAGAATTCAGGCTTCATCTGTTTCTTTGCCTTCCTGCGAAGATTGCGGTTCATGGCGAATCATGAAATCTTCCATGAAGTGTTTCTGAGCCTCCACAACCTCCCCGCTATCCTTCGCTTTAGCGTAACATTCGAGTCTCTTTTCGTTCAGCTCGAGAAAAGTGTGTCCCCACTTGAAAATAGACAGCATTTTTTCACCCTGTTCCTTGAAGCCGACAATGTAAAGCGCGGCAGCCAAAGCCTCCACCGTTGTGAGTTTAGTAGGTTTGCCAAAGTTAACCGGGTTCCCAGCGATTAAGATGGGCAAGCAACGAGACGTCCCTCTAACGTGTTTCAACAACACTTTTTCAGCATGCTCCCAACTGCAGTCCAAACCCACTAACCCGAACTCTTCGATTCGCAGTTTGTCAGCAGGAGAGAATGCTGTCTCAGAAAAAGGGTTGAGAACGACTGCCCGTTTGGGCAGAAAACGCAGCTGAACCACCTGGCGAACAAGCCCAAATCGTCCAAGCTTCAAGGCAGTGCATTTTTTCGGGTCACACTGTCTCGCGTTATACACGACGACTCTAACCTGTCTTTGCACGCGTTTTCAGCACCCTTAGGTGACTCGTTGGGTCGTTCAAAACGTTTGGAATGTAACGTAGGAGGTCTGTTGCAACCATGTGAGCGCCGAGTTCTTCGAAGACGAAGTCTCCGGCAGCGCCGTTGACAAATGCAGCGGCAACGGCAGCCTCGAAACAGTCAGCTTTCTGTGCAAGAAAGGCTCCACCTATACCACTCAGCACGTCCCCTGTACCTCCAACGGCCATGCCTGGATTGCCAGTGAAATTCAGTTTGAGGCGTTTGCCGTCGCTTATAACGTCAACATGCCCCTTTAGCAGAACTGTGGCGTTAAGCCTCGCAGCGGTTTTCTGCACTTCTGCGGCTTTTTCCGATTGAGGTTCAGGAGGTTTTTTCCCAGTAAGAATGGTGTATTCTCCTGAGTGAGGGGTCAACATTAATGGCACTTTTAGTTTTCTTTTGAATTCAGCAAATGCTTTCAGTCCATCTGCGTCCAAGAGCAAAGGTATCTTTGACTGTTCCGCGCTTTCGATTATTATTTTGACAGCATCTTTAGTTTCCTGATCAAGTCCGAGACCTGGACCGAGGACCACAGCGTCTGAGCTTTTAATGTAGGGTTTCAACGTGTTTAGGTTGCCTGGGTTCAAGTGTTTTCCTTCAAGTTTTATCGTGATGAGGTCTGGTGAGATGGAAGAGATGGCGTAGGCAGTTTTTTCTGGCGCAGCCACGTAGGTTAGGTCGACGCCTGAACGCATCGCAGCCTGCGCGACAAGAGTTGGGGCACCTGAGTAGGTGTCACTGCCGCCCACGATGAGTAGACGACCGAAGTCTCCCTTGTGAGATTCTGCAGGACGCGGTTTTGCGATCAGTAGAACGTCCCCTGGCCCTGCTAACTGTTCAAACTTTTCAGGCAGCCCGATGCTTTTCACGACCAGCTCGCCCACATGTTTTCTTGCCTTCTTCAGTCCTTCTTTTTCCTTATGGAAAGTGATAGTCAAGTCCGCCTTCACTGCATTTTCTGAAGCGACTCCGGTGTCGGAATCAATTCCAGTTGGAACATCAACTGCGATTCGAAACGCATTCAGTTCATTGATACTTTCAGCTAGCTGGAGAATAGGGGCTCTCAGCCTCCCCTTGAAACCGGTTCCCAGCAACGCATCGATTACGATGTCTACTGGCAGTTTCCGCACAAAGTCATTACCTTGGATTTCTTCGACCGGAATTATGTCGGTCAGCGCCTGCAATGCTCGCCAATTTTCTTGCGCGGCTCTATCTGAGATATCCTTGTTTTTTCCAGCAAGTATTACTCGCACTTTGAAACCCATAGAGGACAAGTGTCTAGCTGCGACGAATCCATCGCCACCGTTTCCGCCTAAACCGCAATAAACAGTAACAGTCTTTCCAAGTTTGAACCGTGAAAGGACTTCCAAAGCAACATCATGACCCGCATTTTCCATCAGTTGAAGCTTGGAAACCCCAAAATACTCCGCGTTCGTCTCCAACGCTCGCATATCACGACTCGTTACAGAATCATTAACCATTCTAATGTCCCAATAGCCTAGTGCTTGGAAACCAAAGATAAGCGTATTGCCGCGGGAATGGACAGAGCCCCATTTTTCGGTCAATACTGTCGCTCCGTAGAAGGGCACGATTAATTTGTCTCAGAAAGTAGCAAAATATTTTAAGCATATACGCAGACAGTATCGTGGAGATTTCAAATGCCAACAGCTTTCGTGTTAATCAACACTGAAATTGGTTCAGAAAGCGATGTATTGAAAGACTTGAAAAAAGTTGAAGGGGTAGAGCAAGCAAACGCTGTCTACGGGGTTTACGATATCATTGCAAGGGTCAGCGCGGATACTATGGACAGGCTTAAAGAAATCGTAACGTGGAAAGTCAGAAGACTCGACAAAGTCAGATCAACGCTCACCATGATTGTTGTGGAAGAAGGAGCAAAGAAATAGCAGCCAATCCCTCCTTTTTATTCT
>Ga0209039_10000982_pt1 | contig 27721 bp, 22 predicted proteins | sample BogFormECP12_OM1_FD_188238 | JGI IMG/M metagenome (GOLD analysis project Ga0209039, IMG submission 188238) | Bog forest soil microbial communities from Calvert Island, British Columbia, Canada - ECP12_OM1 (SPAdes) (version 2) | ecosystem: Environmental > Aquatic > Freshwater > Wetlands > Bog ... | reverse complement strand
GGAAATGTTCTGCCAGGAGTATTGGGCGGAGCGGGGCCTGGAAACCCACATCGCGCGCTTCCACAACATCTACGGTCCGCACGGCACCTGGTTCGGAGGCCGCGAGAAGGCGCCGGCGGCCATGTGCCGCAAGGTCATCGAGGCCCAGGATTCAGGCGACATGCGGATCGAGATCTGGGGCGACGGCACGCAGACGCGCAGTTTCTGTTTCATTGACGATTGCGTGCTGGGCATCGACCAGATCATGCATTGCGATCGGCTCATCGCGACGCCGATCAACCTGGGATCGAGTGAGCTGATTTCCATCGACGATCTGGTCACGATGGTGGAGCGGATCGCGGGCGTGAAGCTGGAGCGGCGCTATGATCTGGATGCGCCCAAGGGCGTGGCCGGGCGGAACAGCGACAACACGTTCATCCGAAGCGTGCTCGATTGGGAGCCGCTAACTCCCCTCCAAACCGGCATGGAAAAGACCTACGCGTGGATCGCGCAGCAATATGCCGACCGGAAAGCCGGCAAGCGGGTGGTGAGGGATTGACGGCTGCGGGTTTGGACATCGCCTCGATCGTCGGCGCCATACCGCATCGGATGGCGCTGGCCGGCGGATGGATCGATCAGCCGTTCGTATCCCGGCACAACCCTTCGCCGCCCGGCTCGATGGTGGTGGTGTCACTCGAACCCAACCTCTGGTTCATGGACCGCTGCGGGATGGCCAGCGGCACGCGCAAGGTGGCGTTGGAACTTTGGAGCGGCACTGTGCCCGACAGGTCCCCGGCGGAGCTAGTGAGAGAACTTTACCGGGCGGAGAACAAGGATAAGGCGGAACCGTCCGGGTCGCAGGACATGATCGGGTTGCTGTATCCGGGCGTGAGCAGGCTGGATTACGATGTGGAGTTCGAAGGCGGATGTTTTCCGGCGCACATCGAGTCGAATTGCGAACGTCACATTACCCGCTGGCTGGAAGAAGTCATCCACTTTGTCCCGATCGGGCAAAGGCCGGAGGGTTATAATCCGCTCGGCATCAAGAACCTGGACCCGCAATGGATCCGGCAGTTGGGCCAGACGGGCAAAGACTGTTTCGACGCCATCGTAGCGAAGGACATTGGCGGACTGGCAGCCTCGATGAACCATTGCATGGCGTGCTGGGAAGCGATTCTGCCGCAGACGGTGAAACATCCGACCATACAAATCGATCTCAAGCGGATTCTTAGTTACTACCAACAGCGGTACGCCGGCGCCATGTACTCGGGGTGCGGCGGCGGGTACGCCATTGTAGCTTCGGAAGAGCCCGTTCCGGGGGCTTTGAAGGTGAAAGTCAAGACATGCTAAGAACTGGAATTCTGAATCCCTCGATCAACTCACTAGTCAGTCGAATCCGGCACACCAACACCCTGGTCATTGCGGACCGGGGCTTTCCATTCTGGCCGCAAGTGGAAACCGTGGACATCTCGCTGGTAGATGACATTCCCAAAGTGTTGGATGTGCTGCGCGCCATTCGTCTCAACTTCGTGGCGGGCAGGGCGTTCATGGCGGAGGAATTTGTCGGCGCGAATTTAAGGGGTACCTGCGTGGAATTCGAGGAGGCGCTGGCGGGGATTCCACTCGTGTACGAACCACACGTCGAGTTCAAGAAGCGCGTTCCCCAGGCCGTCGGCCTGATTCGGACTGGAGACACCATACAGTACGCGAACCTGATTCTCGAATCGGCATGAGTTCCTGGGACTATCTCATCCTGACGGCGTCCAACGCCAGGCAAGCTCAGGCCTATGAAGCTCAACTTCGGTTGCGGCGGGAACGCAGGTTGCTGCCACAGGTGCGCGAATGCTTTGTGGTAGCTGATCTGGATGGCCGGCGCATCGGCAGCGGCGGCAGCACGGTGTACTGCCTGGAGCAGGTGATGGAGCGCGAGCGCGGGCAAGTCGCAGAAGATGTTCTTCGCCGGCTGCGCATTCTGATCGTGCATGCCGGAGGCGATTCGCGGCGTCTGCCGGCGTACGGGCCTTGCGGCAAGATCTTCGTTCCCGTGCCTGGTGAAACCCACACCGGCCTGCCCGCCACGCTGTTCGATCTGCTGGTCCCGGAGTTTCTCAACCTGCCTGCGGGCGCGCCCGGCCGCGGTCAAATCGTGGTGGCGTCGGGCGACGCGCTGGTGCGATTCGACGCGTCGAATGTGCGTTTGGACCGGCCCGGCATGACCGTGCTTGGCAGCTACGCCGAGCCGGCCGAGGCCAGCCGGCACGGAGTCTACTGTCTGGGCGCCGGCGATTCCATAACCCTCTACTTGCAGAAACCGTCGGTGGCGGAACAGAAGGCCGCGGGCGCTGTTAATGCCGCTGGAAAAACGGCGTTGGACCTGGGCGTGATGAGCCTGGATGCAGAGGGCGCCGCGGCGCTGCTCAGCCGCTTCGACCTCGCTGGCGAGGCTCGCGAGCGGATTTTGCGGCATGGGTTGGACCTGTATCGCGAGATTTGTTGCGCCATGGGCAGCGACGCCACGGTCGAGAGTTATATCCGCAGCGCGCGCGGCAGCGGTTCCACGTGGTCCGACGAGATGCTGGCCGAGGTGTATCCCGCCTTGCGCAACATCCCCTTCCACGTGCAGCTTGTGCCGGACGGCAGCTTCCTGCACTTCGGGTCCACGCGGCAATTGGTGGAGAGCGGCCTGGCTTTGGTGGGGCAGACCCACGGGATGCTGGCCATCAACAATTCCATGGCCGGCGGCGCGACAATCACGGGCGGAGATTCGTGGGTGGAAGGATGCCGGCTGCGGGCGCCGCTGGAACTGTCGGGATGGAACGTGGTGGTGGGCGTGGATGTGGACGAGCCGCTCCGGCTGCCGCGGGAGGCATGTCTCGACGTGCTGTGCGGACGCGACCGGCGCGGCGGCGCGGTGTGGTTCGTGCGCTGCTACGGCATCAAGGACCAGTTCAAAGACGCCATCGCCAAGGGAGCGCGCTTTTGCGGACGGCCGCTGCTCGACTGGATTTCAGCCGTGGGGATCACGCCGGAGGAAGTCTGGACTGGCCAGGAGCGGAGCTTATGGGATGCCCGGGTGTTCCCGGCCGAGCAGGCCGCAGGCGGTTACCGTCGCTGGCTTTGGATGTACGATCCCGAGACCGGCAGCGCGGAAGAGAAGCGCGCGTTCCTTTCCGCCGAACGTTACAGTGCGGCCGAGATCGCCATCCTGGCGGACCAGGCGGCGTTTCACTCGCGGCGAATCGAGATGCGGGGCGGTTTGCAGTACAATACGTAAAGGGAAGTATGGACGACCGAAACGCGCCAGCGACGAAAGGCGACATCGCCGACATAGTGAAGGTCCTTGCCGACACCGAAGAACGGATAGTGCATCACGTTGCCGACAGCGAAGAACGGACAGTGGAGTTGATTCGCGACGTCGAGACCAAGCTCCTCAATGCGTTCTACGGTTACGCCAAGAGCAACGACAGGCGCGTCTTGGAGGTCGAAGGGAACGAAGCGATTCTCCGCAGCCGCCTGGCAACGCTCGAAACGCGCGTTACCGAGATTGAAGGGCGGCTCAATATGCCGCCTCAGCAGTAGATTCGACACCCCTCCCAAATTTCGACCGCGTTACCGCTTCGCCCGGCGAAGAACCGTCGGCGCGGGCGTTTGCGGGCCGCGGCCTCCACCTATACCTCTCGACGGGTCGGTGCCGTCGGGCGGAGGGCCGATGGCGGGGCGCGGTCCGGCAGGCTGGGGCGGGGCGCCGCGGCCTCCTCGGCCGCCGGGGAAGCCGCCGCCGCTCCGCTGAAGCTCGATGGCGTCGCCCTTGAGCGTTCCCGTGTAGTTAACGTTGCCGGCGCTGAAGGAAATGGTGGCGCTATCCACCTTTCCATCGGTGATGGCGATGGGCGTGTCGCCGCCACCGCCGAAAGTCCCGCCGCCCTCGACGGTTCCAGTGAGGACATTTCCGTTTTGCTGGAAAGTGAAGACCTGGCTGGCTCCGGCGCCCGGTCTCCACAGGCCCGTGATGCCCTCGCCCGCCGGGACCGCGCGCTCCCAAGCCGGCGCTTGGGGACGGAGTTTCACGGCTTTTGTGGAGATGGTGACGGTGGCCGGGGTCAATCCGGGCGAGGTGGCCTCCACCGTGATGGTTCCCGCCGTCTTGGTGGATTGCACCAGGGCCATACACAGGCCGGAAAAGGCTTTGCGCGAACTGCCCCGATCGGGCTCGTGGCTGGTCGGGTCGCCGTTTCCTACGCCGATCACGTTGCCCTGGCCGGAAACGCGGAAGGTCACCTGGTTATCGGCTATCGCTACGTAGCGGTCATGCGAGTCCTTCACTTCGACGGCGAACATTGCCACGTCCTCGCCATCGGCGGAAATGTCATTGCGGTCGGCTGTGAGCGCGAGCTTGGCCGCCGGCCCGGTGGTCTCGCGCGTGGTGACGATGACTTGCTTGCCGTCTTTGAATCCACGCGCCTCGATGGCGCCGGGAGCGTATTTCACGTTCCACGCCAGGTGCGAATCCTTCTTCATGTCCCTGGCGCCGAGGCTCTGGCCGTTGAGGAACAACTCGACCCGGTCCAGGTTGGAGTAGACCCAGATCGCGATTTCCTTGCCCTCGAACCCCGGCCAGTTCCAGTGCGGAAACAGGTGCAGTACGGGCTTCGAACCCCACCACGCCTGGAAGTAGAAGAAGCTGTCCTTGGGAAAGCCGCACATGTCGATGATGCCGTACTGCGAGCTGATATTCGGCCACTGGTAGGGCGAAGGCTCGCCGCGGTAGTCGAAGCCGGTCCAGATAAACCCTCCGGAGAGCCACGGGCGCGCGTTGCAGAAACTCCACCAGCCCTCGCAGGAAGCGCGGCCGGTGGTGGTGTAGGGGTCGTAGGAACCGACGTAACCGTGCTCCGGGTCCATGGTGTAGATGCCGCGCGTGGCCACCGCGCTGACCTGCTCAGTGCCCATCACAGGGACCTTCGGATTAGCTTTATGGAACGCATCGGCGGCCGGATCGGCGTAGTTGTAGCCCTGCACGTCGCACGCGACGAACCCGAACTTGCCCATGTTATTGCCGCCTAGTGGCGCCATGGAAACCAGCCGCGAGCCATCGTGTTTGGTCGACACGGCTTTCATGGATGTCAGGATGAGCAAGCCCCGGTCGGTGGACGCCGTGCCTTCCTCATTGCCCATCGACCACATGAAGACGCTGGGATGGTTGCGGTCGCGCCGGACAAGGTTCTCGAACTGCGCGAGGCCTTCCGGGTTCGAAGACATCATGCGGGTTTCATCGAAGACCAACATGCCCAGCTCGTCGGCGGCGTTCAGCAGCTCGGGCGTGGGCGGGTTGTGCGACGTGCGCAGCGAGTTGCAGCCCATCTCCTGGAGCTTGCGCACGCGGAAGTACTGCACCGCGTCGGGGAGCGCCGCGCCCACGCCGGCGTGGTCCTGGTGATTACAGGTGCCTTTGAGCTTGACGGATTTGCCATTCAGGAAAAAGCCCTTCTCGGCATCGAAGGCGCAGGTGCGAATGCCGAACGGCGTCTCATAATGATCCGTGACGGCGCCGCCGGCCTCAACCTCAGTCACCAGCTTGTAGAGATTGCGCTGCTCGAGCGACCACAGCGCGGGCGCCTTCACCACCACCTGCTGCTCGTAGACGCGCTCTGCGCCCTCCGCGATGGAGGCTGGCACGGCGGCCGCTTTCCCCACCGGCTTGCCCGCGGGGTCGAGGATGGTCGAGGTGACGCGCGTGCTCTGCGCGCCCTTGCCGTGGTTCTCCACCTCCGTGCGAATGCGGACCGTGGCTTCGCCGGGGCGGACCTCGGCGCGCGCGAACGTGCCCCACTTTTTGACGTGCACCGGGCTGGTCTTCACCAGCCAGACGTGCCGGTAAATGCCGGCGCCCTCGTAGAACCAGCCGTCGCTTTGGGTGGCATCCACGCGGACCAGCAGCACGTTCTTTGCGCCGGGGGAGGCGAAATCGGTTACGTCGAAACTGAACGGGTCATACCCGCCGATGTGACGGCCGATGTAGAAGCCGTTGAGGACGACCGTGGCCTCGCGATACGCGGCGTCGAACTCGAGGGTGATGCGCTTGCCGGCGTCGGAGGCCGGGAGTTCGAAGATGCAACGATACCAGCCGACGCTGGTGGCGGGGTAGGTCCGCCCCAGCGGATAGAACCCCTTGCTGGAGAGCGCGGGATCGTTCTGGAAGGGCAATTCGATGGCCCAATCGTGAGGCAGATCGACGGGCTTCCAATCGTTGTCGTCGAAGAGCGGGGTGGCGACCGGGCCGAAATTCCCGGTCTTGGAGAAGTTGCCGCGGAAACTGAAATCCTGCTCGGCGTCGGCGGCGTGGCCGAAGTGGAAGCGCCAGCCGAAATCGAGGAGGAGTCGTTCCCGTCCGGGACCGGCAGCCGCGGTGGCGGGCGGTGAGGTCTGCGGCTGGGCTGGGTCGCCGACGGCGATCTCCGCCGCCGCCGCAACCGCGGCCGGGGCGGCCAGACTGGTCTTGAACATATCCCTGCGCGTCATGTCCTTCATGTCGATCTCCAATCGCACAGCATAGCACCGCTCCCTGACGGTCGAGGCTCGGGACCATCCGAGCGGCGACCGTCAGGGAGCGGTGGGCCTGAGTAACTTCGGCCAGTAAGTCAAAGCGCACTGTACTTACTCGACGAGGTGAATGGGGTATAATTTCTCACATGCGTCTTCGATTCATATTCGCTCTTGGGCTGAGTGCGGGCATCATTGGTATCGCCGGAATGTTGGTGGCGCAGAACCGCATGAGTTTTTCGCGGGTGTCGCCGGATGGCGGCCACATCGGGCTGGGCCTGGCGCTTCGTAAACTGAGCGTCTCCGGGACGTTCATGCAATGCCCGGCGCACCCGGACGATGAGACCAATGCGCTGTTCGCCACGTTCGGGCTGGGCATGGGCCTGCGGGCGATCGACCTGCAAAACAATCGCGGCGATGGCGGGCAGAACGAAATCGGGCCGGAGCTGTTCGGGGACATGGGCGTGCTGCGGACGTCGGAACTGCTGGCGGCGCACCGGCTGGACGGCGGCGAGCAGTACTTCACGCGCGCCATCGACTACGGGTACTCGTTCGACCCGGAGGAAGTGATCGGGAAGTGGGGCCGGAAGGAGATTGTCGGCGACTACGTCCGGCTGTTCCGCACCTTGCGTCCCGACGTGGTGCTGACGATGAACATCCAGGGCCGCGGCGGAGATCGCGCTCACGAAGCGACCACCGTCCTGGTGCGGGAAGCGTTTCGCGCGGCCGGCGATCCCGCCATGTACCCCGAGCAGATCAAGGAAGGGCTGCGGCCGTGGCAGGCGAGGAAGCTATATTTTTCGGGCGGCTTCGGCGGTGGCGGGAGAGGCGGCCCTTCCCCGGCGCCGGCAGCGGCGAAGCTCACGCCGGTCAACACCGCGGCGTACGACCCGCTGCTGGGGCGCACATACGCGGAGATCGGCGCCGACGCGCGCGGCATGCACAAATGTCAAGGGACGGGCGGACTGGGAATGCTGCCCGGAATGGCCGGCGGGCGCGGCGGAGGGCGCGGTGGGGTGCCCTCCGGGCCCGGCGGTTACCAGCTCATGGACACCACCGTTTCCGGACAGATGGGGAAAGACGAAACATGGTTGTTCGATGGCGTGAACACCAGCCTGGCGGCGGTGGCGCAGTTTGCCGGGCCTAAGCCGCCGGAGGCTCTGACGGCCGGGCTCGAGGCCATCGTCAACGATGCGAAGCGCGCACAGATTTCGTTCGACGCCGGCAACGACGCGGGCGCCGCCGAGCCCATCGAGGACGGTCTCGCCAAGTTGCGGGCGCTGCGCGCGCAGCTCGGATCGCTGGGGCTGAGCGACACGGCGCGGTACGAGATCGACTTCCGGCTTGGAAACAAGGAACACGACTATGAGGAGGCCGTGCTGGCCGCGCATTACATGACCTTCGACGCGCTGGCCGACGACGGGCTGGTGATCGCCGGGCAGCCGGTGAGGTTGTCGATCATGGCGGTGAACCGGGGCGCGGTGGATGTGAGCGTGACGGGCGTGGCGATTGCCGGGCTCGACACGCCCGGCCGATGCCAGCCGGAGTCGGTGAAGCAGAACGGCGTTTACTCTTGCACGGCGGAGGCGCACGTTCCCAAGAGCGCCCAGCCGACGACGCCGTACTTCCACGACGATTACTGGAAGCACCCGTCGAATCCGGCGATCAACATTTTCAACCCGGACGTTCCGTTCGGCGTGCCGTTCGCGCCGACGCCGTTTCGAGTTACCTTCCATGTGAAGGCGGGGGATGTCGAAGTCACTAAGGAAGTGCCAGTCGCATTCCGATACGTGAAGGACATCTACTTCGGCGACAAGCGGATGGAACTGAACGTGGTGCCGGCATTTTCGGTGAGGGTGACGCCGGAGCTGGCGGTGATTCCGGTGGCCGACGGAGGAGCGGCGAAACCCGTCGAGCGCGAGATCCACGTCTCGGTGACGAACGGGACGAAAGGCGCGGCGCAGGCCGGTGTGGCGCTGGAGCTGCCCGCGGGATGGAAGGCCGCACCCGCGAGCGTGCCGCTGACGTTCGCGCACGAGGACGAGTCGCTCTCTGCCCGATTCCAGATCACGGCGCCGGCGCAGGCGAAGGCCGGCGAGTACACGCTGCGCGCGGTGGTGACATCGGCGGCGGCCGGGGACGCGAAGTTCGCCGACGGATACCAGGAGATCGAGTATCCGCACGTGCAGCGGCGGCAGGTGATCAAGCCGGCCGAGACGGCGCTCAAGGTCATCGACGTGAAGGTGGCCCCCAACCTCAACGTGGGCTACATTGTGGGCGTGGGCGACCAGGTGCCGCCGGCCATCGAACAACTGGGCGCCAAGGTGGCGTTCATCGACCAGGACGAATTGGCGTGGGGCGACCTGTCGAAACACGACGCGATTGTGACAGGCGTGCGCGCGTACGAGCGGCGCGCCGACCTGCGCGCGTACAACCGCCGTCTGCTGGATTACGTGGAACGCGGAGGCACGGTCATTGTTCAATACAACAAGATGGAATTCAACCAGGCGGAATACGGTCCATACCCCGCGAAGGTCAGTGGAAACCGCGTGTGCGATGAGACAGTGCCGGTGAAAGTGCTGACGCCGGCGCATCCGGTGTTCAACTACCCGAACAAGATCGGCCCCGCGACATGGGCCGGATGGGTGCAGGAGCGCGGCCTATACTTCCTGGGAGACAAGGACGCTAAGTACACCGACTTAGTGTCGATGACGGACTCATTCAAAGACAATCCTGGAGAGAAGTTCGGCTCGTTAGTCGAGGGGCGGTACGGCAAGGGGCGGTGGATCTACCTGGGCCTCGGGTTGTGGCGTCAACTGCCGGCGGGGACGGATGGGGCGTACCAGTTACTGGCTAATCTAATTAGTTTGCCGAAGGTCGGGGTGGCGGGGAAGAAGAAGTGAGGTGGGGGCGATCAGTGAGGCGGGCTCGGTCTTCGGATATCCTGGGACACATTGAGGTATATGCGGACAAGCGTGATTCTGAGCATGGTGTTGTTCAGCGTTCTGCCGGCGCGGGCGCAAAGCACACCATGGAGTAAGCTCGAATTCCTGCTGGGGAAATGGGCTGGCAGCGCCGGCGAAAAGGACACCCCACTCGGGGCAGGACAGGGCGGCTTCTCTTTTGAGCTGGAATTGAATCGGAAGATCATCGTCCGCCGCAACCACGCCGGCTACGCCTCGGGCGCGCAGCACGACGATTTGATGGTGATTTATTTGGATGCGCCGAACGACACGCCGCGCGCCATTTATTTCGATACGGAGGGCCACATCATCCGCTATAACCTGACCTTCCCAAGCTCAGATAAGGTTGTCTTCGAGTCGGACGGAACCCAGGCCGGGCCGCGGTATCGGCTGTCTTACTGGTTGAATGGGCGGGCACTCGATGGGAAGTTCGAGGTGGCTCCGCCGGGCTCCGAGTTCAAGACCTATATGAGTTGGACCTCGAAGAAAGACTGATGTCACGATTGCGCGGCGCGTTCGAGCTCGGCGATGTCGAGCTTCTTCATCTGAAGCATGGCCTGCATCGCCTTCGGGTGCTTGATGAGGCCGGGCAGGCGCGCGGGGACGATCTGCCAGGAGAGACCGAACCTGTCCTTCAGCCAGCCACACTGAATCCCGCTGCCTCCGGCGGAGAGTCTCTCCCAGTAGTAGTCGACTTCCTGTTGTGAATCGCATCGCACAACGAATGAGACTGCTTCGGTGAAGTTGAAGAGCGGGCCGCCGTTGAGGGCGGTGAACTTCAAGCCGTCGAGTTCGAAAGCGATGGTCAGGATGCTGCCGTCGGCATTGCGGAACTCGTCAAGACGGCGCGAGTTCTGGAACACGGTGAGATAAAAGTCGACCGCCTCTTCGGCGTTCGAGTCGAACCAGAGAAACGGCGTAATGCGCGGAAAGTCCTCGAGAGCACTCATGGAAATCACCCAGCCTCCTTGCTCTCGCCATGTTATCACGCGCTACGCTGGATAACATGAAGACCAACGCAGTGCGGTTGCTGGATACACTCGGCGTTCGGTACGAGTTGCGCGAGTACGAGGTTGACCCAGCGGACTTGGAGGCGGAGACGGTGGCGCGCAAGATCGGGCTGCCTCCGGAGCAGGTGTTTAAGACGCTGGTGGCGCGCGGGGACCGAAACGGAGTTTGCCTGGCAGTGGTTCCGGCGAACATGGAGTTGGACGAAAAGGCGCTGGCGCGGCTCACGGGCGACCGGAAGATGGAACTGGTGGCGCTTAAAGAGGTGCAGCCGCTGACGGGATATGTCCGCGGTGGGGTGACCGCGCTGGCCTGCAAGCGGGAGTATCCGGTGTTCGTGGACGAGACGGCGGAACTGTTCGATGCGATCTCCGTGTCGGCGGGCGCGCGGGGGATGCAGATCGTGCTGACGCCGGCGGACTACCTGGCGGCCGCCAATGGCGTCGTGGGAGCCATCGCCCGGAGTAAACGGTGAATTATGGAAACAGCCGAAATCCTACAACAGTTTGAAGGAGCGACCGGAAAGTTCGCACGAGCCGCCGTCGAAGCGGCCGTGGCGTGCCGGGAAGAGATCACACCGGAGCTTCTGCGCATCCTGGAAGACACCGTGGACCGGGCGGCGCAGCTCGACGCCGAGGGCGATTACATGGCCCATCTGTATGCCATGTTTCTGCTGGCGCAGTTCCGCGAGACTCGCGCTTACCCGCTGGTGGTGCGCCTCGCATCGCTTCCGAGCGATCTAGCTGATTCTCTCTGCGGAGACTTCATCACGGAGGACCTCGGCCGGGTGCTGGCGTCGGTTTGCGGCGGCGAACTGGAAGGGATTCAATCCGTAATCGAAAATGAAGACACCAACCAATGGGCTCGGGGCGCGGCGCTGGGCAGTCTCGTGACGCTGGTAGCCGCCGGACAGAAGAGCCGCGACGAAATTGTGAGTTACTTCGCGAGCCTGTTCCGCGGTAAGCTGGCGCGGAAGTGGTCCCACGTCTGGGATGCGCTTGTCTCCCGTAGCTGCGATCTTTATCCGGCGGAACTACTCGACGATATCGAGCGCGCTTACGAGGAGGATTTGGTCGACTCCTCCTACATTGGTCTTGACGATGTCAAGCGCGACTTGGCGATGGGCAAAGACCAAGCTCTCGCCAGACTCGCAGACAGTTCCGATAACCGCCTGGTGGATGACACCGTGGCGGAGATGGGTTGGTGGCACTGCTTTCAACCCTCCGCGCCGGCCAAACCGAAGCCTGCGCCAAGCTGGGTACCGTCTCCGATCAAGAACGCAAAGCCCAAGACGGGCAGGAACGAACCGTGTCCGTGCGGCAGCGGCAAGAAGTATAAGAAGTGCTGCGGCGCATGAAGGCCCGGGCTTACACGGTCACTTCGCCGCGCGGTCCCACTCCAGGACTTTCTCGATGACGTAATCGACTTCTTCGGGGGTCAGTTCGGGGAACATGGGGAGTGAGACGCAGCAGGCGGCGTTGCGCTCGGAGTTGGGAATGGGGGCGGCGATGCGCGCCGGTTTGCCCCAAGGGTAACCTTCCTGCTGGTGAATGGCGATGGGATAGTGACACTTGGCGTCGATGCCGTTGGCAGCCAGGAAGTTGAGCAGTGAGTCGCGATGCTCTGGCTTCCTGGTCTCGACGACATACAGATGATAGACGTGGTAGTTACCGGGTGTCTCGTAGGGGAGTTGGATGTTGGCGGCGCCGCGCAGGCCGGCGGAGTAACGCGCGGCCCACTGGCGGCGCAGCGCGTTCCATTCGTCGATATGTTTCAACTTGGCGCTGAGCACGCCGGCCTGCAGGTCGTCCAGGCGGCTGTTGTAACCCATGCTATGGCAGGATCTCTTGTCCGACCCGTGGTTGCGCAGCTTGCGGATGAGGCGGTCCACATTCTCGTGGTTGGTAACAACCGCGCCGCCATCGCCGAAACAGCCGAGGTTCTTCTGGATGATGAAGCTGGTGCAGACGGTGTCGCTCAATTCGCCGATTGTGAAGCCGGCGCCGCGGGCGCCGATGCCCTGCGCGTTGTCTTCCACGATCAGGAGATTGTGGCGGCCGGCGATCTGGCGGAGGGCCTTCATGTCGGCGCACTGACCATATAGATGGACGGGGACCAGGGCCTTGGTGCGGGGCGTGATAGCGGCTTCGACCTGGGAAGGGTCGAGGCAATTGGTGCGCGGATCGGAATCCACGAATACGGCGGTGGCGCCGGCGATCCAGATGGCCTCGGCGGTGGCGAAGAAGGTGTTGGCGGTGGTGATGCACTCATCGCCGGGGCCAATGCCGAGGGCCATGAAGGAAAGCCAGAGTGCGTCGGTTCCGTTGGCGACGCCGATGGCGTACTTCATTCCGTGATACTCGGCCAACTCCTGCTCGAACCGCTGGAGCATAGGGCCCATGACGTACTGGCCGGATTCCAGAACCGCGTGGATGTTGCGATCGATCTCCGATTTGAGGTTGTGATATTGGCGGACATGGCCGTAGAAAGCGACGTTCATACTCTAATGATGTCATGGCCATGTGGTTCGTTGCAGTCGGCGGTGGGAGGTGCTATACCTGCTGAGTATAGGAGGTAGTTCTCCGATGGACGCTCAGAGAACCAACAGGCGAGGTTTCCTCAAGGGAACGATCGCAGCAATGGGGTTCCCCACAATCGTTCCGGCCTCGGCACTTGGCAAGGCCGGCGCGCCGGCGCCGAGCGACCGGATCACACTGGGCTGCATCGGCGTAGGCAGGCAGGGCACGGGCGACATGCGCGGGTTTCTGCAACGGGACGACACGCGCGTGGTGGCGGTGTGCGACGTGCAGGAGACCGCCCGGCAGGCGGCCAAGCAACTGGTGGACGCGCGCAACGGCGACAAGGCTTGCGACCTGTACCACGATTTCCGCGAGATCCTGGAGCGCAAGGACATCGACGCCATCCTGATGGCGCCGGGCGAGCGCTGGACGCCCATCATGGGAATCGCAGCGGCGAGGCACGGCAAACATATTTATTACGAGAAGCCGTGCGCGCTGACGGGCGAGGGCGCCAAGGCCGTGCGCGACGTGGTGAAGAAGTCGGGAATTGTGTTCCAGTTCGGCGCGCAGCAGCGTTCGAGCTTCTACTTCCGCAACGCCTGCGAAATGGTGCGCAACGGGCGGATCGGGCAGCTCAAGACGATCGCCATCGGGTCCTCCGGCGGCGGTGGACGGCAGCAGCAGGAGGTCCCGGAGCCGGTGCCGCCGGGCTTCGATTGGGACATGTGGCTGGGGCCGGCGCCGTATGTGCCGTACAGCAAATTGCGCACGTCGGTGATCTGGCTGCGCATTGCCGATTACGGGCTGGGCAACCTGGCGGGCGGATGGGGGATTCACGACATCGATATCGCGCAATGGGTGAACAATGCGGACAACACGCTGCCTATTTCGACCGAGGGCACGGGCACTTTGTACGACGATATCCGCGACACCATCGCCAACTACGATATTGAGCACACGTATGCCAACGGCGTGAAGATCAACTTCATGGATGGCGCCGCGGCGCACCGCAAGTACCCCCAGTTCGGGCCTGGAAACAGCGACCTGCTGATCGGGACCGAAGGGTGGATCTGGGTGAGCCGGCAGGGCATGAAGACGTATCCGGAATCGCTCATGAAGACCACCATCGGGCCGAACGAGATCCACGTGATTCGCAGCAGCGACCATCGCGGCAACTTCATCAACGCGATTCGCACGGGGGAGCCGAACGTCTCGCCGGTGGACATCGCGTGGCGCGCCGAAATGATTTGCCAGGCCGGCGACATCGCGGTGCGGCTGAAGCGGAAGCTGAACTGGGACATTGAGAAGGCAGTATTCATCGACGATGAGCAGGCCAACAAGCGGCTCTCCAAGCCCATGCGCAGCCCATGGCGCTTCGAGGTGCCGGATGCGCCTGAGAAATCTGTATAAAAACATGAAAACGAAACTTTCCCTGGCGCTCGCCCTGCTGGCGGGCTGGGTCGTCGGCCCAGTCTTCGCGCAGCAAGCCGCATGGACCGTGATCGGGTGGCGGGTAGGAGTTCACGCGCGGAGTTTCCCGCAAGCCACATTCTTCGAGGCCATCGACAAGACCTCGGCGGCCGGCGCGAAGAGCATCGAAGGGGACGCGGGGCAGAAGGTCAGCGCCGAAATCTCCAAGAACTTCGACTGGAACCTGGCGGATGCCGAGATCGCGGCGGTGCGGCAGAAATTGCGCTCCGCGGGCGTCACGATGCCGGCCTATTACACGCACGATATTCCGGCCAGTGAGGAAGCGGCGCGCAAACTTTTTCAGTTCGCCAAGACGTTAGGTGTCGAGACCATCGTGAGCGAACCGGCGGCCGGACAATTGGCGGCCATCGACAAACTGGCCAGCGAGTACGGCATCAACGTGGCGCTGGTGGATCGGGACGCGAAAACGGCGATGCAGGCTTTGGATGGCCGTAGCAAACGCATGGGCGTGTGCCCCGACATCGGCGCGTGGATGACGAACAACGTCAAACCGATGGATGGGCTGAAACTGGTGAAGGACCGCCTCATCAGCTTGCACCTCACTGGCACGGCGGGGCTGGAGGAGTTCCTCAGGGAAGTGAACCGGCTGGGCATCAAGCCCACCGAACTGACCACCACGGGCGCGCCGGCGGAGATCGCGCCATCGGTCGCCTACCTGGACAAGATGGTGATCGTGGCGCTGGGCGACACCATGGACCAGACCTCGAAGACTACCGCGACTCGCTGGAATGCGACGCCTGAAAACCGGCAAAAGATCGAGGCCGCCGTGCCGAAGACGGCGCCCGTGCAGCCCAAGAAGCCGCGCAAACTTCTGGTGGTGGACCTGCAGGCCGCTTACGGCGGGCACGGCTCGCTGCCAAATTCCACCGTGGCCATACAGGCCATTGGGAAGCAGACCGGGGCCTACGAACCGGTCTTCAATAACGACCTGGCCAACCTGCGGTACGACAAGCTGCGGCAGTACGACGCGCTCTTCCTGAACAACACCGTCGGGCCGATTTTGAACGCGACGGAAGTTCGCGAAGGGCTGCTGCGGTACGTGCGCGAGGGCGGCGGGCTGATCGGCTATCACGGAACCGGGCGGGCTTCGCTGGATTGGCCCGAGTTCGGCGAGATGCTGGGTTCCTACTGCGGGCCGCACACCACCAACAACGAGAAGGTGACCATCCATGTGGACGACCCGAAGAGCCCGCTGGTTCAGGGAATCGACCCGAAACCATTTCCGTGGGTGGACGAGTTCTTCCGCTTCCCCTCGCCGCCGTATACGCGTGAGAAGCTGCACATCCTGCTCACCATGACCCCCGACACGGTGCAGACCTGCGCCGGCTGCACGCGGCCGGATGGCGACTACGCGGTCAGTTGGATTCGCGAATACGGCAAGGGGCGCGTATTTTACAGCGTGCTGGGCCATACCGCCAGCGACTTCTGGGAGCCTTGGATTCTGAAGCATTTTCTGGCCGGCGTTCAGTTCGCGCTGGGCGATCTGGCGGCGGACGCCACGCCCAGCGCCGCCAAGAAGTGAACGGGGCATGACCATCCACAACAGGCGGCGGTTTCTGAAACTGGCGGCGGGTTTCCCGCTGATCGTGCCGGCGTCGGCGTTGGGCAAGGGCGGTGCGGTTGCGCCCAGCGGACGCGTGACGGTGGCTTGCATCGGGACCGGCTGGCAGGGCGGCAACGACGTTCAGAGCTTTCTGGCCGAGCCGGGCGCGCAGGTGGTGGCGGTCTGCGATATCGACAGCGAGCACCTGGAACAAGGGCGCACGGCGGTCAATCGGAAATATCAGAACCAGGACTGCAAGGCGTATCACAACTTCGAAGACGTACTGGCGCGCGACGATATCGACGCCGTCGGGCTGGCGGTGCCGGACCACTGGCATGGGCTGGTCTCGACCGCGGCGGCGCGCGCCGGCAAGGACGTCTACGGCGAAAAACCGCTGGCGCAGAACTGGGCGGAGGGCCGCGCGATTGTGGACGCGGCGAAGCGCTACAGCACGGTGTGGCAAACGGGGAGCTGGCAGCGGTCGGAGAGCCAGTTCCGCTTCGCCTGCGAGTTGGTGCGCAACGGACGCATCGGCAAAGTGCACACGGTGGAGGTGGGCCTGCCCGGCGGGCTCACCGATTTCGACGGCCTGGGCGACCAGGACACGCCGGTGCCTCCGCCCAAGACTCTGGACTACGACCGCTGGCTGGGCCCGGCGCCGTATGCGCCGTACTGCCCCGCGCGCGTCCACAAGACGTGGCGCTGGAACCTGGATTACGGCAGCGGCATGTTGATGGATTGGGCGCCCCACCACGTGGACATTGCGCACTGGGGCCTGGGGATGGACGAATCCGGCCCGGTGGAAGTGGAAGGCACGGGCGAATATTCGGACGTGAGCCGGGTGTGGAACGCGCCCTCGAAATTCCGCGTGGTGGCGCGCTACGCCAACGGCGTGGTGATGACGATTACGGGCGGCTACGACGGCGTTCCGCGCGGCGCCAAGTGGACGGGCGACGATGGCTGGGTGTGGGTGGACCGCAGCGGCATCGCGGCGCAACCGCGGTCGGTGCTGAGCAGCGTGATCCGGCCCGATGAGATCCGGCTGGAGCGTTCGCCGGGGCATTTCCGCAATTTTCTGGAGTGCGTGGTCAACCGCCGCCGCACCATCGCGCCGCCGGATGTGGCGCTGCGGTCGGCGACGCCGGCATACCTTGGCATCATTTCAATTCTGACCAAGAGCAAGATCAAGTGGGACCCGGTGGAGCAGAAGATTTTGGATAATCCGGCGGCCGAAAGGCTGCTGGGACGGACCATGCGAAGTCCGTGGCATATCTGAGGTGGAATCATAATGAAACGAGCAATTCGGCTGGTAATGGTTGCGGCGGCGGCGCTGACGGTGTGGGCGCAGGTCTCGCCGAAGGCCGTGCGCACCGCCGACGAGATGGACCCGCTGCTGGCCAAAATCGCGACGTACGGCTTCGAACAAAGCCGCATTCCGCTGGCGCAATTCACCATGTTCGTGCAGGATTCACTGACCAATCCGGCGCTACTGAAACAGATCGAAGCGCGGCTGCTTCAATTCGTGCAATCGGATGCCACGCCGGCGGGAAAAGATTTCGCGTTCCGCGAGCTTTCGCTTATAGCCACGGATGCCTCGCTGCCGGTGCTGACGCCGATGCTGACCGAGGCGGCGACGGCCGAGATGGCGCGCTACGCGCTCTCGAAGATTCCCGGACCGGCGGCCGACGAAGCGCTGCGGAGCAGTCTGGCGAAGGCCACCGGAAACACCAAGGTCGGCATTATTAATTCGCTGGGGCAGCGGCATAGTGCATCGACGGTTCCCACGCTGGCGCCGCTGGCGGCGTCGTCCGATGCGGCGGTGGCGGAAGCGGCGGCGGCGGCGCTGGCGCAGATTGCCGACCGGCCGTCGCTGGACGCGCTGGCAGCCGCGCGCGCCAAGGCCACGGGCTTGGTGAAGCAACGTATCGACGAGGAATACGCGCAGTGCGCCGGGCAGTTCGCGGCGCGCGGCGACAAGGCCACGGCGGCGCGTGTCTACCGCCAGTTGATTGTGCCGCAGGAGCCGCAAATGGTGCGCATTGTGGCATTGGGCGGGCTGGCCGCAGCCGAGGGCACGGCAGCCGTGCCGGCGCTGGTGGCCGAGGTGGAGTCGAAGGACGTGAAGGCGCAGGCTGCGGCGATCCGGTTGCTCGGCGGAATTCCCGGCCCCGAAGTGACCGCCGCCATGGTGAAGGAGTATCCGAAGCTGCCGCCGTTCGGCCAGGTGAGGTTGCTCTCGGCGCTGGCCGAGCGCGGCGATATGTCCGTGGGCTCTCTATTTCTGACAGCCGCGAAGGACGCCAACCCCGACGTGCAGGCCGCGGCCATCACGGGGCTGGGCAAGGTGGGCGACCGGTCGAGCGTGCCTGTGCTGGCCGAAGCGGCGGCCAACAGTACGGGCGCCATGCAGACCGCGGCCCGCAACAGCTTATACAATCTGCGCGGGCCGGCGATTGACCCGGCGATTGTCTCGGCGATCGGATCGTCGAGCGGCAAGGTGAAAGTGGAATTGATCATGGCCACCGGAGAGCGCGGGTCGACGGCCGCGGCCGACGCGCTGGTGAAGGCCGTGCAAGAGCAGGACCCCGACGTGCATCGGGAGGCGCTGAAGGCGCTGAAAAACGTCGCCGGCCCGGCGCAGGTGCCCGGGTTGCTTGACATTCTGGTGAACGCCACGGCAGCGGCCGACCGCAGGGATGCTTCACAGACGCTGGCGCTGGTATTGAAGAGATCGCAGCCCCCGCAAATCGGCGCGGTGCTGGCGGCGTATCAGAAGAACACCGCGGCGCAAGCGCGGCTCTCGCTGATGGAAGTGATGGGCCAGACGTCGAGCGAGCAGGCGCTGCCGGTGTTACGCGACGCGCTGAAGGACCCGACGGCGGAGATCCGGCGCGGGGCCATTCTGGCCATGACCGACTGGGCCGACGCCGCCCCCATGACGGACCTGATGGATTTCGCCAAGGGCACCGCGAATCAGTCTCTACAGGTGCTGGCGCTGCGCGGATACCTGAAGCTGCTGGCGCTTCCCTCGCAGCGTCCCGACGCGGAAAGCGCGCGGTTGCTGGGCGAAGCGATGACGATGGCGAAACAGCCGGCTGAGAAGCGGCAAGTGCTGGCGCTGTTGGGCAACTACCCCTGCAAAGAGACCCTTGACATTGCGCAGGCCGCAGTAGCGGATGAGGCGGTGAGTAAGGAAGCTAAGGCGGCGGTGGATAAGATCAATAGCCTGGTGAAGTATAAGTAGGGGGGCGGAATGCTGGACGGGGGCACCCTTCACGGATAGGGTTGCCAAAACCGATCCTGCGAGGTGTGTATGAGGGAGAGCAGTCGTCTTCTTCGGCGATGGCGTATCTGTGCCCGCATTCGTCCCGCGCCTTCAGATGTCCTTGGTTAGAGTCGTGACCCGGCGCGGGTCGGCTGTTGGTCCGGTGATGGTGTCACAACTCGTATGCCTTAAGAAGCTCTCGAAACGCAAGGCCGTCCTTGAGAAACAGACGCATGCGGTGTTCAGCCAATTTGGCCTCCCTGACGGCTCCTGCTGTGAATCTTCCGGACGTAACAAATAGCAACGCCGGGAAACGGCGATTCTGGTGCAGCGCGACCTGAACCTCGGGTCGATCAACAACAGCTTTATGTTTGACTTCAACAGCGATAGTGAAAGGCTCCAGCCCAGGCACCAATTCGCCACGTGCGATTATGTCGCGGCCCCCCTGCGGACTTTCCCGAACGACATGGATCTCCATTCCCCGACTTCGCAGGACCTCAGCAACAAGGTCTTCGAAAACTCTTGAGGAAACATCGACCAAGCTCTTCTTCTCTTGTTGCAAGGCTCGAATTATCGCGACCGATGAAGCTTGAAGCATCTCCTTCTCTCGGCCCTGATTGAGCGGTGTCCAGAGTCTTGGCGATACGAATGCTGTTGGGTCGTCGAGTCCGCTCTTCACAATCGTTGTCGCCCGGCGGATCATCTCATCTGCACCGATTAGGTCGACAACCGCCTTGTCGTGCAGCGCATCCGAATCGTATGGGCTATGACTTAACTCGAATCGGAGTGCCTCGAGCGAATATGCGTCCCAACGGTCCTTGCCGTCCGATGGGATGCTTGAGATAACGACCCACTGGCCTTCGTAGAGCCTGAAAGCAGGTCTTCGGCCAGGAATCAGTACTCTTCGTCTAACTAGCTTCTTATACAGTCCGAAGCGATGGGCACCCACGTACTCTTGAAAGCAGGAACCAACAAGCACCTGGGGGTGGTCCGCAAGCCAGCGATAGAATCGTGCCAGCGAGCGGTCAGATGGGGAGTAGGTAATCAAGGGGACACTGGGATCGTAGTCACACTGATAATCGCTGTAAGCCTCGATGAACTCGTCAACATCAGCTTGGGTAAGAATCATTGCCGGTCTCTATGCTAAGGCCAGTCCATCGCCGGTGGGCTGCAATACGACCCCCTGCTTCTCGAGTCATCATTATAGCGAACTCCGTTCAGACAAGCTCGGGGGAAGGGGGGGAAAGGACAGACAGGTTGTGCGGGTTTGGCAAGAAATGGGTCTGTCCGCTTTCCCTCCTTCCCCCTTTTCGTCCCCTTTCCGTCCGTGCACCTGTTCCCCCTTTTGAGGGCGGCGCAATGGTACGGCTCAGCCGAACAGGTCGCTATGTGAGCCAAGCCGCGCCAGACGCAGGGTGTCGGCGTCGGGCTTGCGGTAGATCAGGAGCAAGTCGGGCCTGATGTGGCACTCGCGGTAGCCCACCCAATCGCCGCTCAAGGCGTGGTCGCGGTTATTCTCTGGTAAGACCCGATCGGACAGCAGCAGCGCCACGACGGTTGACACGAGCGCATCCACATCTTTGCTATGGCGCGGTATTGCCTTCGCGCGTTTGTAGTCACGCTTGAATGCCGATGACCGTTCAATCGTCCGCATTCAGATCCGCCATCAGCGCAGCCGTGCTGGTGAAGCGCTTGCCTTTCCCCGCCTCAAGTTCGGCAATCGCTTTGCGGGTGGTCGCGTTGGGGACCTTGACCTCGAAGGGTAGACGGCGCTCATCCGCGACGCGGAGCATCAGCAGGCGGATAGCATCCGAAAGGGACAGCCCCATTGCCGCCAGAGCATCGGCGGCGCGTTCCTTGGTGGCGCTATCGATGCGGGCGCGAACGTAGGTGTCGGAAGTGCTCACGGCGGTCCTCCCTGGAAGCTGGTTTCTCACGTTTCATTGTAGTCACATTGCGACTACAGTGCAAGCCGCCTCCCCATTTCCGGAAAGGAAGGGCGATAATTATGGGCGTGGGCAATTTGAACACAGGAGCCGGGAAGCGGACCAAGTTCGGCATGGAGTTGGAGCGGAGCGCCGAGGAAATTCTGGCCCACGTGAAGGGCGACGTGAGAATGCCTACACGGCGTATCGTGCTGCCAGACAGGATCGGTGTGAAGCGCAGGTCCCTCGCGGAGTCGATCCGGCGGTATGTCGAACTCCTGGGCGTGGAACTCGCCCTCCCGCCACGTGAAGCTGTCCGGCGTCCCTCGAAGCTCGGCAAGTGATCGGTTGGCAGGCGAAAGCGCCTGCCCCACAATACTACGCCAGGGCGATCCGCAGGGCGACGGCGTGGTCGCAGGGTTTTGTTGGAGGCATGGCGACCTTTAGGCCGGTTTCGTCCTGCGACCATTGGAGTTTGCCTTTGAAACCGAGCATTTCCACGTTTTCGATCTTGCCGTCATGGAGCGCGAGCTGCTTGATGGTGGTCTCGCGGTCGGGCCAGCCCATGAGGAAGGCGTAAAGGGACTTGCCCTTCACCGTAAAGCGGACATCGTTGGCAGTCAGTGCCCTGCGCCGGTTTTCACTGGTACTGACATCACCGGCCGGTGGCGGAGGCGCTTTTCCCCATGGGCGCGTGGCGAAGATCGCCTCGCCGTTTACGTCCATCCAATCGGTGATTTCGGAGAGAATCTTCAATTCGCGATCGTCGGGTTCCCCCGAACCTGGCAACGGGATGTTGAGTAGCAGGTTACCGTTGCGGCTGACGACATCCACTAACATATCGACGATGGTTTTAGTTGACTTATAGGTGATGTCGCGTTTGTAGTGCCAGTTACCGAGGCAGGTGTCAGTCTGGTATGGCTCCGGCCAAATGGTATCGACGATGCCGCGTTCCACATCCAGCGCGCAGGCGCCGGCGGCGCAATCGGCGGTGCGTTTGCTGAAGAATACGGCCTCCGGCTTGCCGCCGTGCTTGCGCGCGCTCAGATTGTAGTAATTGGCCAACAGCGTGAGCCCGTAGTCTTCGAATGAGATGGGACCATCGGCATACCAAAGATCGGGTTGATAGCGGTCGTGGAGATCCTTGATGCGCTCTAAGTACATCCTACGGAACGAATCCGGAGTGCCCTCTTCGTAGCTGGAGGTGGCTTCGGTCTGGTAGTCGATCGAAAGCGTTTTACTGTTGGCGAACCGCGCGGCGCCGGCATCGTGGTACAGGTCGGCATAGCGCGGATCGGCGCCATCGTAAGGTACACCTTTGTAGGGGCCTTGGCTGTCACTGCCATGGCTCAGACCAAACCACCGGTAGCTGAGCCAGAGGTGTTCACTGACTCCAAAGCGCAGACCGCGCCTGGTGGCCGCCTTCTGGAACAGGCCCACGACGTCCTTTTTCGGTCCCATGGCGACTGCGTTCCAGCGATGGTTGGGGGAGTTCCACATGTTGAAGTTGTCGTGGTGAACTCCCATGCTCATGAAGTATTTCGCGCCGGCTCGCTGGTAGGCGCCGACCAGATTCTCCGGGTCGAACTTCTCCCCCTTGAAGGTGGGAATCACATCCTTGTACCCGACCTTCGATGGATGACCGAAGTGTGCCACGTGCCACTTGTAGACCGGGGAGCCTTCGTCGTACATCCGGCGAGCGTACCAATCGCCCTGCTCCGGCGCGGACTGGGGACCCCAATGCGCCCATATGCCGAACTTGGCATCGTGGAACCATGGCGGGATGGTATAGGCCCGGAGCGATTCTCGAGTGGCCTGAAACGGGCCTTTGGCAATTTCGATTCCGGGGATTTGACTGGCGCGGGCGCGGCGCCAGGGGGCAGCGGCAGGCGCGCCCAGCAAGCCCAGTGCGGTTCTTCTGGAAATCTTCATGATGGGAGTCCTTTTTCCAGGGTACGCCACGTGGCACACTGGCGTTGGGGGATCTATGTCCATCTACATCGTGCAGCTCGGCACACCTCGAAAGCCCGGCGAAGGTGTGCGGCTCGGGACCGTGCGGCGGCCTCCGCGCGGGGTTCCGAAGGCCGATTTCGCCCGGCTCGACTACTACGACGTCTGGTTCCCGAACCTTTCGCCCAGCGCCGAACTGGTGAAGGAAGCGCTGGGAGCGGCGGACGCGCGGGCGTGGGCCGCATTCACCCGGAAGTTCCGGCGGGAGATGAGCGCACCGGACCGGAGCCGCGAACTGGACGTGCTGGCGGCGCTGTCGCATCACACCAATCTGTCGCTGGGCTGCTACTGCCAGGACGAGAGCCGTTGCCACAGGTCCGTGTTGCGGGAGCTTCTAGCCGAGCGCCACGCGGACCTAAGGGATCGAAAAGGGCTAAAAAAAACGCTTCAACGGGGGGCAGTTCGGTGTAGAATCGCTAGAGGCCAGGGGGCCAAATTGGAAATCCTGGCCTCACTTTTTAAGGATTTGGGGGAGGGTAAATGCCAAAAAGGTCGCAGTTTCTTGTAGTTCTCTGCCTCTGTGCCATACCCAGCTTGTTGGCGCAGACGGATCGAGGCGTCATCACCGGCACGGTGAAAGACGCGAGCGGGGCGGTTGTGCCCGGCGCGCAGGTGACGGCAATCCAGCCTAGCACCAACGCCAACTTCCGAACCAGCACAACAGCAGCGGGAGATTTCACCGTGCCGTCGTTGCCGGTGGGCAACTACCGGGTCCGGGTGGAAACGACCGGATTCAAGACATATGTTGCAAATGACGTTGCGGTGGCCGCTGGAGCCACCGTCGAACTGGATATCGCTCTGGAAGTGGGCACCGCGCAGCAGACCATTGAGGTTGCCGCCAACGCACAGATGTTGCAGGCGGAAACGGCCCGGGTGGCCACGGAGGTATCCAACCGGCTGGTGGACGATCTGCCTGTGATCGTGAACGGGGCCGTGCGCAGCCCCTTCGATCTGTCGGCCACCACAGCCGAAGTGAACTCCACGGGCCAATACCGCGTAGGCGGCGGAAAGGGAGGCGCCTATGGCATGACGCTGGACGGCACCACCGTACAAACTTCCGGCCAGTTGGACGGCAACGGGGTGACCTGGACGCAGATCAACACCCCCTCGGTAGACGCGCTTACCGAATTCAGCGTGACCTCCGGCGGCTTCAAGGCCGAGGTCGGCCACGCATCCGGCGGTTCCATGAGCTTCGTTTCGAAATCCGGCACCAACGATTTGCATGGGGACGCCTATGAGTTCCTGCGTAACCAGGACCTGGACGCCAAAGGCTTCTACGGCGCCACCAAGCCGGTCTATAAGCAGAACGATTTCGGAGTTACGGTTGGGGGGCCGGTGTGGATTCCCAAGGTGTACCACGGTAAGAATAAGACTTTCTTCTTCTTCTCCTACGAGGGTTTTCGCAACCGCGCGGGGGCTACCCCGTCTCCCTATAGCGTTCCGCCGCCGGAATTCTACACCGGCGACCTGCACAACTATGTGGATGCCAGCGGAAAAATGTACCAGGTCTATGATCCGTCCACCACCACGTTGGTGAACGGCTCGTATGTCAGGACCCCGTTCCCGAATAATCAGATTCCTCAATCGCGCATCGACCCCGTTTCGAAGGCGATCATCGGGTACGTGCAACCGATACTGTCACCCAATGTTCCGGGGACCGTGCCCGGCACCTCGGCTTACGTCCGCAACAACTACATTTCGGCCGGCAGCAGCATCTCACCGAACAACAAGTACAGCATCAAGGGCGACCAGGTGCTGACCTCCAAACAGAGGCTCTCGTTCTTCTTCGAGCGCACCAGGGAGCAGGATCTATACGGTCCCACCGGCGCTCCGGGTCTGCCCAATCCCCTGGCCGGCAACCCCGGGTTCAACCGGGCGGACGTGTATCGCCTCAGTCACGATTACACCCTCTCGCCGACGTTGCTGAACCGCTTTTATGCCGGCGGCAACAACTGGGAGCAGAACCACGGCTCGTTCGCGACCTACAGCGGTGCGCCGCTGTCAACTGGAATTCCGACCACATCGGTCGGTTGGAAGAGCAAGGGGATCTGCATACCGAATTATCCCGACTGCAACGACGACTTTCCTCAAGTCAACTTCGCCAACAGCGAGTTCACCTCCTGGGGGGTGCCGGCGCCCAATGGCTCCGACAACATCGTGGTGGAAATCCATGATGACATGACTAAGACCATCGGTTCGCACACCTTGAAGTGGGGCTACTTCTACAACAACAGCCACTACAACGGTTTCGGAGAGCAGAATATCGCGGGCAGTGTGAACTTCCAGCCGCTGAATACCGGCGTCCCGCTGGTCACCAGCCAGGCCACCGGCGGCGGGAGCGGGTTTGCATCTTTCCTGCTGGGACAAGTATCCGGCTATTCACTCGACACGCCGCGATACCTCGTCACCATGTACCGTAGTCACCAGGCGTATTTTCAGGACGACTGGCGTGTATCCCAGCACCTTACCCTAAATCTCGGGCTGCGCTTCGAACTGGCCCGGCCCATACTGTTGGCGAACGGCGATGGGAGCGATCTGAGCCCCTCCGCCCCGAACCCTGGCGCCGGCGGGCTTCCGGGCGCGCTGATTTTCGCCGGCACCGGGCCGGGGACGGTCAACAGCAACACTCTGACCTCTGGCTGGAACGGCTGGGGACCGCGGGTCGGCTTCGCTTACTCCCTGAATAATAAGACCACCATTCGCGGCGCTGCCAGCCGCAGCTTCGGGCCGCTCAGTTACGAAGGCAGCTCATCGCACAACCTCGGAATTGTGCAGCGCATCACGGTTAGCGACCAAAGCCAGGGTCTAAATCCGCTTTGGGTGTTGCAAAACGGCGCGCCGGCATGGTCCCAGGTGCCCAATATCAATCCCTCGGTGGGCAACGGCTCCAACGTCCCCTATTACAACGGGCATTCGGCCAGCACGCCTTCCGACGATCTCACTTACTCCTTCAACATCGAACGCCAGTTGACCGGCAACTCGGTGCTGGAAGTCGGCTACCTGGGTATGCTCGCAGCCGACACCCAGTCCAATTTGCTGGCGTATAACCAGATCAACTTCAACAATCTGCCCGCAAGCCTCAGCCCGTTCACGGCGTCGGGACGCACCTTGCTGAACTCGCTGGTGGGCTCAGCCGCCGCTAATGCCGCGGGAGTTGTCGCGCCCTGGTCGGGGTTCAACACGCTTTGGGGCACCGGCGCGACCGTGGCGCAATCCCTGCGCCCCTTCCCGCAGTATTCAAGCGTCGATACCGTAAATGGCCAGGGCGACCGCATCGGCCATTCCACCTATCATTCCATGCAGGTGAAGTTCTCGCACCGGTATTCCGCCGGCCTTACCGTGCAAGCCTCCTACGTTCTTTCGAAACTGCTGACCGACTCGGACAGCGGAGGCAGCGAGCCGGAGGACCAAGCTAACCGCCGTCTGGAGAAGTCGATTGCAGCCTACGACCAGACGCACGTAGTGAAACTGAACTATGTGTACGAGCTGCCCTTTGGGCAGGGGAAGAAGTTCCTGGCCGCCAAGAGCGTGGGTTCCGCCATCCTGGGCGGCTGGCGCTTTGCGGGAGTTCAAGGGTACTCCAGCGGGACGCCCATAGGCCTGGGTACCACCGTGAGCTTCCCCATCTTCAACGGCGGAAACCGGCCCACGGTGCCTACTTACGACGGCTGGGCCGGCTCTTACACGGGAAAATTCGATCCCGGCGCGGACAGCTTCTTCCAGCCGGCTTCCTGGTTCGGCACCCAACCGACCAGTTCGCTCGGCACCCTCACCCGGTACAATCCCAAGCTGCGCTACTTCCCGGGCTTCAATGAGACCATCTCGATGGCCCGCAGCATCAAGATCAAGGAACAGGCGCATCTGGACTTCCGATGGGAGGCCTTCAACATCCTGAACCGCACCCAGTTTGGGTCTTTGAGCGGCGGCACTTCGCTCCAGAACGCGAACTTCGGGAATTGGCGCTCACAGTCCAACTCCGCGCGCCGCATGCAGGTATCGCTGAAGCTTTATTGGTAGTTTCCGAGGTGGGCGGGCCGGGCTCGCCCACCGCCAAACATCGATCCGCAACCGCCAGGGTGCAGTTTTGTCTCACAGAGAGGAGAAGAAGAAATGTTTAAAAGCAATGGCAAAATAGGCCGGCGGGATCTGTTCAAGACCTCGGCCGGAATCATGGGTGGCGCGCTTCTCGCGCGGGAAGCCGCGGCCGAACAGGCGGCGCCGCGCAATGTCAACACCAACTCCAGCCCGTCCGCGCTCAAGATCACAGATCTTCGCGTGGCCATTGTGGCGAAGCCGGGGCCCAGTCCCTGCCCCATCATCCGCCTCGACACCAACCAGGGCGTCTATGGGCTGGGCGAAGTCCGCGACGGCGCTAGCGCCACCTACGCGCTGTTTCTGAAGAGCCGCCTGTTGAATGAGAACCCGCTCAACATTACGTATCTCTTCGACAAGATCAAGCAGTTCGGCTACCACGGGCG
>Ga0209039_10000981_pt1 | contig 27755 bp, 22 predicted proteins | sample BogFormECP12_OM1_FD_188238 | JGI IMG/M metagenome (GOLD analysis project Ga0209039, IMG submission 188238) | Bog forest soil microbial communities from Calvert Island, British Columbia, Canada - ECP12_OM1 (SPAdes) (version 2) | ecosystem: Environmental > Aquatic > Freshwater > Wetlands > Bog ... | reverse complement strand
CCGGAACTATTTCGAAAAGGCAGCCGGACGCTGCCTTGCATCAAACAATTATAGCTCATTACTTTTCATTACCTGGCTCAACCATTCTAATCGTGGAACAGGCTTGAATAGTGCTCCAGCTTATTCTGACTTTATGGATTGGTCTGATTCGTGCTTTTCACTTTCCAGTGCAGGCTTTTGTTGATTGCGCCGTAATATGGAGATTGAGAAAGCTATTGCAACAATGGTGATTGCCAGTAAACCCAACTCGATCAATGTGTTTTGAAAAAGCAGCGGCTGGTTTTCAATTTTGGTGCTCTCGGCAGTAATAACCAGCATACGTCGGATAGCAGCAATCGCTCCAACAATCAAAAAAGGCTCCGCTTGTAACGTATGTGACTCGATTGAGATTGTAACCGTATAAACGATCTCCATGGTCATCATCACTAAAAGAACGCTGTCGAGTATATCGATCGCCTGGTCCTTGATCGTGCCAGCTATTACGGAGTTTATCAGAGTTTGAACACTAGAGATGAGTAACAAAATTGCGAGTAATGCCAGTACGATAGCAATAGCGAATAATACAACGGTTTCAGTACGCTTTAGAAATCCTGCCAGAGCAAGCTGTGTGTGTGATTCGTTATTGGACATATAGAACTTCTTTCTTAATGATTAATGTTGGTTATATAAAAGATAAATTATATCCTGAATTCGTTTATAATAGAATTCTCAAGAATAGGAAATATTAAAATATATTCTGAGCAGCTTAAACAAAAAAGCGGGAGATCTTCATCCCGCTGCTAATTATCAATGCCAGAAGATCTGGCAGGTTTACGAACGGACTATTTGCCCAGGGCAGATAGCTGTTTCATCAAGCGGCTCTTACGGCGAGCAGCATTATTCTTGTGAAGAACCCCTTTTTGTGCAGCTTTATCCAGCTCGCTGACTGCTACTATAATGGCTTCCGCACTGGTGGCTTTCTCGCCACTCTCTAATGCAACACGCGCTTTTGCAACAAAAGTACGGGCACGCCCCCGCACAACACGGTTGCGAACACGTTTCTTTTCGTTCTGCTTGTTGCGCTTAATTTGAGATTTAATATTTGCCAAAGTCGATCCTCCAAAAAATCATTGCGTTTGATAACGAACGTTCATTTTACCTGATGGCGGCTGATTTGTCCAGCTTTTCCCTGTTTCTCGCGTATTATTGGCCCAGACTGGTCTGTAAACCCAGGATTAATTGCTGTTTTTCAGTGGGCGTCAGATGCGCGGCTGGATGCTCGAGCAAGTAATAGAATGGTGGCATTGAACCGCGATTGATGGTCTCGGCAATATCGCCGACACCTCTCTCTCCGCCTCGACCAGTAGTGGTCGCCGAAGGCGCCCAGGTCGAAAAGTTGAGCCGGCTGCGGCCTTCATCCACATCGTGCTGAACCAGCCATGAAACCGGCGCAATGTTGCTATACCAGGGCCAGATCGTTTCGTTGCTATGACAATCGAAGCAGGCCCGCCGGGCCAGCGCCAGGGTCTGTAGGCTGTTCCATTTCGGCTGGCTCGCTCCCGGTGGATTAGTATGGTTTCTACCGTATGGCACCAGTTGGATTAATAAAAAAACGACAACAAACGCAGCTAGTAAAATGCCATACCCAATCCAGCATCCTCTTTTTGACATCTCTAATCTCCCCGTGTAAGAAAAAAAGCCATTCCCTCTCCAACGAGTGAAAAGGGAATGGTTAAAGAATCGACGATAAGTTGCTTCCGAGTGACCACCTACCGCAAAAAACAGGAATGCTTATTTATCCTGTAAAGCCGCCAGGCCGGGCAACTCCAGGCCTTCCAGCATTTCAAGGGAAGCACCGCCGCCGGTTGAGATCCACGTGATCTTATCCGCCAGTCCGGATTCCTGGATGGCTGCGCCCGAATCGCCACCGCCTATGATGCTGATTGCACCGCTATCGGCGACTGCCTTGGCTATATCAAAAGTCCCCTTGGCAAACTCGGGAAATTCAAAGACGCCCATCGGGCCGTTCCAAACTATCGTGCCGGCCCCTTTGATCACTTTGGAATAAGCAGCCACGGTGTCAGGCCCAATATCGAGTATGCGCCAGCCCGCCGGCACATTGCCTACTGGCATCACTTTCATTTGGGCATCGGCAGCATACTTGTCACCCAGCACCATGTCGACCGGCAGGTGTAGTTTGGTGCCCCCCAGCTTGAGCAGTTCTTTGGCAGTATCCAAGGCGTCATCTTCCACCAGGGAATCTCCTATCGTCAGGCCCTGGGCTTTGAAGAAGGTGTTTGCCATGCCGCCGCCGATCAGGATGGTATCAGCTTTGGTGAGCAGATTGCGGATCACGCCAATTTTATCGCTGACCTTTGCGCCACCCAGGATGGCTACTAATGGCCGTTTGGGGTCATCAATCGCCTGACCCAGGTAGCGGATTTCTTTTTCCATCAATAAACCGGCTACGGCCGGCAGGAAATGAGCTACGCCTTCGGTAGAAGCATGTGCACGGTGCGCTGAGCCAAAGGCATCGTTCACATAAATGTCTGCCAGCGAGGCCAGCTTGCGAGCAAATTCCATGTCATTCTTTTCTTCTTCCGGATGAAAACGGGTGTTCTCCAGTAATAGCACTTCGCCCGGCTTGAGCGCCTTGGCAGCCGCTTCGGCAGTTGGACCAACGCAATCATCGGCAAAAGCTACAGGTTTACCCATCATTTTACTCAGGTAATCCGCAACCGGTTTTAGCGAATATTTTGGATCCGGCCCACCCTTGGGGCGACCCAGGTGAGAGCAGAGGATAACTGCCGCACCATGCTGCAGCAAATAATCAATGGTCGGTTGAGCAGCTCGAATGCGGGTATCATCTCCAACCTTTCCATCATTCATCGGGACGTTGTAGTCCACCCGCACCAATACTTTCTTGCCTTTTACGTCAATATCTTCAATTGTCTTCTTATTGAACATGATAACCTCCCACAAAATAACACGTAATGCGCAACCTGACTCATCCGGGGATCAGCAGATTGCGCATCACGGCAAGGTCTTTCTCCTGAGAACTTATTTTGAATTAGAGCGATTTGGCCATTAATACTGCCAGATCAGTTGTGCGGCAGGAGTAACCCCATTCATTATCATACCAGGCTACTACCTTGACCATGTTGCCGCTTATCACCATGGTGGTCGGCCCATCCACGATCGAGGAGCGAGCATCGCCTTTGAAGTCCATCGAGACCAGTGGCTCTTCGGTGTAGCCGAGGATGCCCTTCATGGAGCCTTCGGAGGCTGCTTTGAATAAAGCATTCAATTCAGCAACCGAAGTGGGTTTCTCAACATCGGCCACAAAATCAACCACCGAGACGGTGGGGGTTGGCACCCGTAAAGAGTAACCGTCAAATTTACCCTTCAGATCAGGGATCACCAGCGAAAGGGCTTTGGCAGCTCCGGTTGTGGTCGGAATAATATTGAGCGCTGCGGCGCGGGCACGACGCAGGTCTTTGTGGGCCAGATCCAGGATACGCTGGTCATTGGTGTAGGAATGGATGGTGGTCATAAAGCCACGCTGAATCTTTAAGTTGTCGTGCACCACTTTAGCGGCCGGGGCCAGACAGTTGGTCGTACAAGAAGCATTGGAGACAACATTGTGCTTGGCGGGATCGTACTTATCATCATTTACGCCCATGACGATGGTGATATCTTCATTCTTGGCGGGGGCAGAGATGATCACTTTCTTGGCGCCGCCGGCATCGATGTGGATACGCGCCCCAGCCTTGCCTTTGGCCGGATCGCCAATGGCATCGGTGAATAAACCGGTTGACTCAATCACGATCTCAACGCCCAAGTCAGCCCAATGCAGCTTGGCCGGGTCCTTCTCGGCGAAGACATGGATGGTATCGCCATCCACCACCAGATTATTCTCGACGACTTCGACTTTGCCGGGATAGATGCCGTAGTTCGAATCGTACTTGAACAGGTGAGCATTTGTCTGCGAATCGAACAGATCATTAATCGCTACAACTTCCAGCTCGCTGTTGTGCCGTTCCTTGATAGCTTTTAATACCTGCCGGCCAATACGGCCAAATCCATTGATACCAATTTTGGTTTTCATTATTGCACCTCCATATGTAGATAGTGATTTGTTTTACTATGCCAAATGCATAGCAGTATCCAAAATATGCTAATTACTCTCCGCTTTGCTGATCAGAGGGCCTGTCTTTTCATAATACAGGTCGAGTATTGTCTGAGCCAGCTTATTGGAGTTATGACGCCAGGGATAATCTTCATCAATCAAATCCGCAGGATAGGACACAAACTGTTGGTCAAGATCTAGATCAGGCAGGACCCATTCAATGTCGGCTGGCAACTTTTTCGAAAAATTTTGGTTGTAAATGAGCATATCAAAAAAATGATCCCCAACGTGTTTTTCAATAGTTCTTGCATGGTCACTGCAGCTAAAGGAATCAGTTTCACCAGGTTGGGTAGCCACATTGCAAACAAAAAATTTTAGTGCCCGGCTGGCTCGGATAGCATCAGCCAGGTCCGGTACCAACAAATTCGGCAAAATACTGGTGTAAAGGCTGCCAGGACCAATAACAATGATATCAGCAGCCAGTATAGCTTGCAAGGCAGGAGGATAAGCCAGTGGATTATTGGGCTCAAGCCATACCCTTCGTATCTGTCCGGCTGCCTGAGGAATGCGGCTTTCACCCTGTATTCGCACTTCTCCTTCCAAATTCGGAATGCGAACGTCCGCCACCAATCGAACGTCATGCAAAGTAGAAGGCAGTACCCGCCCCTGAACCGCAAGTACACGGCCTGACTCGGCCACGCCTTCTTCAAAACTACCTGTGATCTCAGCCAAAGCGGTGATCAATAGATTACCAAGCGTGTGTCCGCTGACGCCAGCCCCCTCTGCAAAACGGTATTGGAATATTTGGGTAAGTAAGGCTTCGTCATCCGAAAGAGCTGCAAGACACTGGCGGATATCTCCAGGCGGCAGAACTCCGATGCTCCGGCGCAGCTCACCGGAAGAGCCGCCATCATCCGCAACAGTCACAATCGCCGTCAGATTGTGTGAATAATATTTTAAGCCACGCAGCAGAGTTGAAAGCCCGGTACCACCTCCAATTGCAACAATCCTGGGGCCTCTATCCTTACGCCGGTAAGTAGTCATGGTATCCAGGATGCCTTTGCCTGGCCGCATAAATGGTTTAAGCAAGCTTCGGTTTAATCCCCAGGTACCCAGCAGGATGATCGAGACCCCAAATCCTCCAAAAAGCACAACCCGCAGCGGACGATCCAGAAAACGCAGTGAAGCCGTTGATAATACGGGTACCAACCAGTTATTCGGTGTCGTACGGTAGATTTCCAACAAAAACATTGCAAAGCCAACGCCGAAAAGCGTGGTTCCTGCCAGGATTAATGCGATCCAACGCTTTACTCCCAATCCCGGTTTTAACCAGCGCAATTCTTGCTGGAATTTCATCCACAAACGCCTATACCAGACGGTCCCCTGTATACGCATAGTTTGTAAATGATAGCAGCCTTTCTCACTGACGTCAACGATTCAGGCCAATGAACAATTTGTCCAGACAGATAATCAAGTAGATGGGTTCAACCGGCAGTTTCAAAACAGCGGTCTTATTCCAAGGATTTCAAAACTCAAATTAAAATGAGAAAAGTGCTATAATTTTACCTCGTGAAGACTTATCTGGCGGCTGACGTGGGTGGGACTCATATTCGTGTCGGACGTTATCCGGTTGAGGGCACTGAACCGATTAGCCTAAAACGGATCACAACCCATGGGGAAGGTGACGCAACAGATCGTTTAATTAATCTGATTGAAGAAATGCTTCCCGGTGATGATTCTGTGGCCGGGTTGGCAGTGGCTGCACCCGGGCCGCTTGACCCCAAAGCCGGTATTATCTTTTCATCTCCCAACATACCTGGGTGGGTTAATTTTCCACTGCGCAAAATACTTGAGAACCGTTTCCACATCCCGGTCGAATTAGGCAATGATGCCAATATGGCAACCCTGGGCGAATGGCAATATGGGGCCGGACGTGGGCATCATCATATGATTTTCATGACGATCAGCACCGGAATTGGCGGCGGCGTCATAGATGATGACCGGCTGGTATTGGGCCATCGTGGTCTGGCCACCGAGCTAGGTCATGTGACTCTGATCCCGGAAGGACCCATGTGTGGCTGTGGCCAGCGCGGTCATCTGGAAGCTTTAGCCTCTGGGACTGCCATTGCCCGCTATGTTTCCGAACAATTAAAGCTTAATTATCCTTCTTCCCTTAAATCCATCCAATACCCTTCCGCAAAGGATATCAGCCTGGCAGCCCAAAATGGGGATGCCCTGGCAATCGAGGCGCTGGCACGTTCGGGTAGCTATATTGGCCAGGCGCTGGCAAATTATTTACACATTTTTAACCCAACTGTTGTGGTATTCGGTGGGGGTGTAACTCTTAGCGGAAGTTATCTGCTGGATCCCTTGCGCAAATCGCTTGCCCGCCGTGTTATGTCGCCGGCTTATTTGGCTGACCTTCAAATCAAAACCGGCGAGTTGGGGGACGACGCCGGTTTACTTGGCGCACTTGCGTTAGTCCGCAGCCTGCACCCTCTCTGTTAAGAAACGAACTGAACCAATAAAACTTTGAGGCTGGTTCGCTTTTTCGGACCGGCCTTTTTAACCGCTGCACTTACCCCGTAATCGGTTAGCCTACACAAGTAGCGGGTGCTATAATATTAAATACATTGCTTTGCGAGAATCTGTCTTATTTATAGGACATTCCCTCGTTTATGCCACTTTTTTTATCCTGAACAGGACAAAGGAGGATTATCATGGAAACGTTAAACTTACCAGGGCCTTTAGCCAGAGCCATTATCGAGAGGGACCATGCAGTTATTTCTCCCTCTTATCCGCGTAGTTATCCTTTCGTAATGGATCGCGGGCGAGGTTCGCAAGTCTGGGATGTAGATGGCAACCGTTTTCTGGATTTTGCCGCCGGTATTGCAGTCGTATCAACCGGTCACAGTCATCCTGAGGTTGTCAAAGCAATCCAGGAACAGGCCGAAAATTTCATTCATATCTCTTCAGATTTTTATCACCCTAAATGGGTGAAACTAGGAGAGGAGCTCAGTCGTATAGCTCCTTTTAAAGAGCCAGCAATTTCATTTATGACAAATTCCGGGACAGAAAGCGTCGAAGCCGCCATAAAATTAGCCCGTTACAACACCGGGCGCAGCCAATTTATTGGATTTTTAGGCGGATTTCATGGCCGGACTATGGGAGCAGTTACATTTACTGCCAGCAAACCCAGCTATCATAAAGGTTTTTATCCCCTCATGAATGGGGTTGTCCACGCTCCATTTCCGGATCCGTATCGTCCCATTCTGCAAATTCGACCCGGAGAAGATTATGGAAATGCCGCGGTACGCTATATCGAGGAAGAAATTCTGGGGAAGGTTGTTCCAGGCGAAGAAGTAGCCGCCGTGCTGGTCGAGCCGATCCAGGGTGAAGGCGGTTATATTATTCCTCCAGACAGCTTTTTCCCGGCCTTACGTAAGCTGTGTGACCATTACGGCATCCTGCTGATAGCCGATGAGGTACAGTCCGGTATGGGCCGCACCGGAAAATGGTGGGCTATTCAGCATTTCGATGTTGAACCGGATATCGTCTGTACGGCCAAGGGCATCGCTTCAGGAGTCCCATTAGGTGCGATGATTGCACGTCGCAGCATAGTTACCTGGCCTACCGGGTCGCATGGCAATACTTTTGGGGGAAACCCATTAGCTTGCGCGGCTGCTCTGGTAACAATAGATTTGATTGAGAAATTATATTTGCAAAACGCCAGTGTGGTCGGAGAATATACACTGGATGCTCTGTCCGAAATCATGGAACGGCATGCGAGTATCGGTAATGTGCGCGGTGTCGGTCTGATGATTGGGATAGAATTCGTAGCCGACCGGCTCACCAAAGAACCCGCCGCCTGTTTGCGAGATCGTATCGTTGAACTGGCGTTCCAACGCGGCCTGCTCACTTTGGGTGCAGGGAAAAGCACAATCCGCATTTCCCCGGCCTTATGTATCACCCAGTCCGAAATCGATGAAGGTCTGGAAATTTTGGAAGAAGCAATTACACTGGCCGAGAAAGGTTCTTAGCAAGCATGCTGCCCGATTCCCGTGTCCGTCAGCCTGATTATTTATTGGAAATTGCCCAGGCGCTGACCCAGGAACTTGACCTGGATAAGCTACTCGAGCGCATTTTGATCATCTCGATTGAAATGCTGGCTGGACAGGCTGGGCTGATTGCATTACGCTCCCTGACGGGGGGCTGGCGTGTAAGAGTTTCTAACGGCCTACCCCCCGCCTTTCTGCGTTATGTAGAGACGCTACTTATGCAGGTTTCACCGGATTCGGGAAACCCGGAAAATTATGAGCTGCCTGAGATTAACCGCCGCCTGGCACACCTGACTTTCACCGCCAGCATGGGGCTGCTGACCGGCGTGGCTCTGCCATTGGTAGCACGGAATAAAGTAGTCGGAGTAATCTTTATCTTCCGCGGCTATCCGGGTGGTTTTTCCGCAAATGATCGCTCTGTTTTAAAAAGTTTCGCATCAACGGCTGCCATTGCCGTTCAAAATGCCCAGTTATACAGCCAGGTAAATGAAGAGAAACAGCGCCTGGATGCTTTGCTAGATTCTGCAGCAGATGGAATATTGATTTTTGCCTCCGACAACCGGGTAGACCGCTGCAACCTTGCTTTCGCCCGACTTTCAGGCAGCACCCCTGAAGAAATTCTTACAAAACGACATGAACAAATTATCCAATGGGCCAATCCACCCCAGGGCCTGACACTCGAGCAGGCCGAGGCAGGCGGCTGGCCGCTTACCCCCCATGCCCAGCTTTATGTAGAAGGCGATCTTAAACGTAAAAACGATCAAGCGCCTCTGCCAGTTGGCATTACCTATGCGCCGCTGCTTTCGAAAGAAGGGGCTCTGCTGAACATTATCGTTACAGTGCGGGATATCAGTCATTTTCGGCAGGCAGATGAATTAAAGAGCGCCTTTATTTCGATCGTCAGCCATGAATTGAAAACGCCTGTGGCATTGATCAAAGGATATGTCAGCACATTGCGGCGGGAAGATGCTAATTGGGACCGCTCGATTGTGGAAGATAGTCTGGCGGTGATCGAAGAAGAAGCAGACCGCCTGACACAAATGATCGAAAACTTGTTGGATGCTTCCCGGCTAGAGGCTGGTGGTTTTCCGATCAAACGCTCGGATGTTAACCTGCCAGATCTGGTCAGACGAATTACAACCCGTTTTCAAACTCAAACCACGCGCCACACCCTGAAAGTTGATTTTCCGGAAAACTTTCCGGTTGTGTTGGCAGACGAAACCCGTCTGGAGCAGGTATTCTCGAATTTGATCTCAAATGCAATTAAATATTCTCCGGATGGCGAGATCCGTATAAGCGGCCAAATCCGTCCAGATAATGTAATCCTATGCGTCAGCGACCAGGGACCGGGCATCGCCGCGGAAGATATTCCGCACGTTTTCGATCGTTTCTACCGTGCCCCGGATATGGCTCGCCACACCAAGGGAGCCGGCCTGGGTCTATACTTAAGTCGGGCCATTATCGAAGCACACGGCGGGCGCATGTGGGTGGATAGTGAAGCAGGCAAAGGCGCCAGAATCTGTTTTTCACTACCCAGATGATTTATAAAATTGCATAATGCAACCTTGAAGGATGGTATAATCCTTGAAATTCTAGGTTTTAAGAGAGAAACATGGCTCAAACTCGTACTACGTGTCCACGCTGCCACCAGCCTGTGACAGTCGATGTGGAACAATTATTTGATCTCAATACAGATCCCCAGGCCAAACAACGGCTGATGAGCGGCCAATTCAACCATATTCATTGTCCTAATTGCGGCTATGAAGGCCCTCTCAGTGTTCCGATTGTCTATCACGACCCTAACAAAGAACTTCTATTAACTTATTTTCCACCTGAAATGGGTTTACCGCTGAATGAACAGGAACGCATGATCGGGCCTTTAATTAATCAGGTTGTCAACAAGCTACAACCTGAGAAACGCAAGGCTTATTTGTTCCGCCCACAGACCATGTTAACACTCCAAACAATGGTCGAACGGATTTTAGAAGCCGATGGGATTACCCGCGAGATGCTTCAGGCGCAGCAGCAACGTGTCAACCTGCTGCAACGGCTGCTCAGCACGGCACCAGAAAGTCGCTCTGATCTGATCCATCAGGAAGAACAGTTGATCGACGAAAACCTATTTGGCATCCTATCTCGCCTGGCAGAAGCTGCTATGGCCCAAGGTGATCAACAAACCGCCCAACAGCTCGCTGCTCTCCAAAAACAATTATTGGCAGAGACAAAAGTTGGTAAAGAAATTCAGAGCCAAGCGTTGGAAGCACAGGAAGCCATCCGATCACTGCAGGAGGCCAGTAAAAAAGGCCTGACCCATGAAAAACTACTCGATCTGATCGTAAATGCTCCAACTCCCACTCGTCTATCAACTTTAGTCAGTATGGCGCGCAATGGATTAGACTACACTTTCTTCCAACTCCTGACAGAAAAAATCGATAAATCAAGTGGGGATGAGAAGGAAAGACTGACCACCCTGCGCTCCCAGTTGATCGAGATGACGGCAGAGATCGACAAGGCAGTTCAAGAACAGGCAAGCCAGGCCCGCAAGCTGCTGGAAACAATCCTGGCTGCCCCGGATATCGAACAAGCCACTTCCCAGAACCTTGATACTATCAGCGATTCTTTTGTTGAAATCCTGCAAGCTGACTTGCAAACTGCACGCCAGAAAGGCGACCTGGAACGCAGCGCAAAACTCCAAAAAATCCTCAAAGTCCTGCAAGAGGCCAGCGCTCCACCACCCGAAGTGGCTCTGATCGAAGAACTGATGGATACAAAAGACGATGAATCGCTCCGCAAAGTATTAGAAGCGAATGCCGATCAAATCACGCCAGAGTTTTTGCAAATGTTGAACAGCCTGATTGTTCAGAGTGAAAGCCAGGGCCAACCGCCTGAATTTATGACCCGCCTGCAAACAGTCTACCGCAGCGCCCTTCGTTTTTCGATGCAAGCCAATTTCAATAAGAAATCATAAACTTGCAAATATTGCTAACTATTTTTCGGGATTATCCAGTCTGACCCCGTGACCGCGCACCGTGACTATGTAACCCTGGGTTGGGTCGAGCATCGCCAGACGGTCGCGCAAACGGCGAATCAGCGCGTCTAAAGCCTGCTCGGACACTCCAAACGACTCTTGATCACCCCAGGTCGCTACGATTAGATCCTGCCTGGATACCACTCGACCCTGTTGTTCATAAAGTGCCTGTAATAAACGAAATTGTGGCACAGATAAGGGTGGAATCACTTCTTTTTGGTTAATCCAGACCCTTCGCGAGCGGCTTTCAAGATACAACTTGCCATATCGTTCCGGCTCGCCTACTGGTAGTTTACTAGAGTCCATCGGCATGGTTGCATCAGAGCTCAAATATACGAAATTTTGCTGAAGGGCTATCTGAATCGTATCCCCATCCTGTAGAAAGCATGGTTCGCTGATCATCTTTCCATTATGGAAAGTGCCATTCTTACTACCCAGATCTTCTAATAAAACCCCATCCACCCCTGGAGTAACTCGGGCATGATAGCGCGATACTAGCCTGTCTGGTATAACAACATCACAAGATGCATCCCTTCCAATAGTCAAAGTTCTGGCAATCAACCATCTTTGGCCGTTGAGCGGTCCAATTTGACCGATCAGTACGGGAAGCTCAGACCCTGTACCCGCCATGATCATCCTCCACTTGAAATAACTATGAGATCTTTCGATCAATCCGCAAATCACCTGCTCGAAGTATAATATAGCAGATAATTGATCTTTTGTGTTATCATGGATCAAGATCATCTTAGATGGCCCGCCAGGGATACGCCGGAAGCAACATCAGGTCAGGGTCATCTAATCATCGAGGACGTTAAGGGAGTCGCGTCATGCCAGTTCCGCTTAAGGCCGGGGAAGTATTGCGCGGCCGTTATCGCATTAATCGTATTATTGGTCAAGGGGGTATGGGTAGTATTTACCTTGCAGATGACCTGCGATTGGAGGGTCGTCAATGTGCCCTGAAAGAAGTTGAAAATGATCGCTCCTTGACGCCAGAACTGTTACGCGAAACACGAGATCAGTTCTTACGTGAAGCAACTGTTCTAGCGCGATTGGATCACCCAAATATCCCCAAAGTCTCAGATTTCTTCTCAATCGGTATTCGCGATTACCTGATCATGGATTTTGTACCTGGTAAAGATTTGCGCACACTGATGATCGAGGCGCGTCAATCTGGGACTTTTTTAGATGAAGTAGATGTTTTAAATTGGGCTGAACAACTGGCGGATGCGTTGATCTATTTGCACAGCCAGACGCCACCAATACTTCATCGCGACATCAAACCCAGCAATCTTAAGCTTACCCCAAATGGACAACTTAAGCTGGTAGATTTTGGCCTGGTAAAAGTGCTTGCGCCAGGCGAGGTTACCATCACAATCTTGCAAGGGCAGGGAACGGCTTTATATACACCGCTAGAGCAGTATGGCGGCGATCGCGGTCATACCGATGTGCGCACCGATATCTATGCGTTTGGTGCTACGCTTTATCATCTCCTCACCAATCAGCCTCCACCAGACGCCCGCGAGCGATTTTTAAACCCGGAGAGCCTGACACCGCCACGCCAGATAAATCCGGAAATCAGCGCACGCACTGAAAAGGCCATTTTGTGGGCCATGAGCCTTCACCCAGATGAACGCCCGGATAGCATCGAACATTTTCGCCAAAGTTTGTTGGGAGATCGTCCGGTTCCTCTGGTACGCTCTGCTACTCGTCCAGTCCGTCTCAAAGACGTCTTGAATTCCACACCAGAACGTACACTTGTATGGGTCACAATCGGTCTGACTCTGGTTACGCTGCTTACTTCTTTGATGAAGTAGTCATATGGTCAATGGTTGTCCGGGCTCGTTTATCAATCCAATATCGCCACAAAATCCCGCATAACCAACCCAATAATATTCCACATAAAGTGACAATCAAAGCCTCGGGCGTCAAAATCCGGGTGGTCGGGTCCAATTTGCCATATGGACTGTTTTCTATATAAATATATGCTACCAATCCTCCAAATGCAGATAACAAACCCCAGCGTACCCCCCAGCGTAAGGATATTCGCTTGGATCCATACCAATAGATTGCGGCTGCACAACCCCATATCAGCAGTATAGATAGAAACCATCGACCAAAAGAGATGCCTGCCGGCGTCTCGGGTATAGGAGTGGGAGTAGGAGTATTTGTCGGGGTTAGAGTCATGGTCGGCTGTTGTGTTGCTGTCGGTACAGTTGTGGGTGCAATCGCGGTAATGGCTGCCGATTGTCCAGGGGAAATATTCAGGCTGAGGATATCAGATACCATCGCCGGGTCGCTTTGCACCCGGATATTCATTAAGCCCGAGTTCTGGATAAGGAATGCTGCATGCGCAATTCCTGCATTGGTAGTTGTATCTATTTGCTGCACACTGTTGGTTTCGCCGACGGTGGTCATAATAAAATGTACGACCGTTCCATCAGGAACGAGATTATGATTATGATCAATAATCGGACCGGTTCGCAGCGGAAGTGTGTCGCCAATCTTGAAAGTAGGGATTGGAGTGGGGGAAATTGTGCTGGCAGGTGGAGTGGACGTACTGTGCGCCTGTGAAAACCCTGGTTCATCGACAAATAAAGGAATTACCTGGCTGGGGTCCGGTGAAGTTGCAACAGATAAATCATATCCAACCCCCGGAACACTTACCGGAAGCGCCCCGGTCGGCGCCAGTTCCTGAAAGAGTACACGTGCAGCCACATCAATCAAAGCCGGCGTCTTACTATAAAGCACATAATAAGCTGTCAGCTTTGAGATATCAGTAGCATCAAGATAATAAGGCGCGTTAAACGCAAAAACAATTACTTTTTTATTCCGCAAAAGATCCGGCTGTTCTGAAAGCAGGCGACGCAGGGCTCCCGAATCTGGAACATCGGCTTCTACGTCTAAAGTCGAAAAAACGACCCAATCCGCCAGACGAAGGTCACTCAACATCGGGGGTGTTTGAGTGCCAGTCGGCGGCGTCCCAAGCAACAATTTAGTAAGATCGCTGAAAGCATACGAGGATAGGTGCGTTTGCATCACCTGTCCGCCTGCGCGTGGGCCATATAACTTAAGCACTGAATTCTGAAGCGCATCGACCGCCAATGCCGATTGGTCCTGGCATTGGCTGCACTGTTTGGCAGTCCTCGTATCCGTAATAAAAACAATCCGTTCCCTTAACTGGGGAGGGCGCGGCAGAATTGAGCTTATCTCGCTGGGGTCCGGGCTGATTAAAGTGACTGCTTTTTGGGCTACGTCAAATGTAACCTGCTGTGACTGTCCGATCTTTGCCAATCCATCCTGGGATGGAATTACGCTCTGCGGATCGAAATTTGGATACAAGCGATACTTAGCAGTCAAAATGCGCTGCACCGAAAGGTCTACTCTTTGAGAAAAGGCCGGATCAACTCGATATTTTTGGGCAAACAATTGCAGTATACGAAGGATGGTCGTATAGCTGTCTGGGTCGCCTGTCGAAGTGATGTTATCCATATAAAGCATATCGTTTCCGGCCAGAAAAGCATTTTGAGCAATCTGGCGAGAATCGAAATTATTTCCGGTCGGATCAAAGAAACGTCGCACCGCCTGGCTGCCAAGATCATCGCTGACCATTAATCCGCCATTCTGGCGCCAGGAAGTAAAGGCCGGGAGCGCCATTAACTGATCCAGAGCAGTCCGGTCAAAACTGACCGGCAGGGTTGTATCTCTTATGTTGCCTTGAAAACCCTGGTAGCGGATATTGGAAACCAAAAGGCCATCTGTTGTGGCAGCCGCGCTAGGTGAATTGCCGGTGACGGCAAAAAATGGAGCCAGCTCAATTTGTTTAAGTTGCTCAAGCGATTTGCGCACCGTTGCCACTTCCTCTTCGGGAGGACGGTCCGATCCGCCATTTCCCGGAAAGTGTTTGGCAATCACTATCATCTCGCCACCGCTACCGCTGTGAATGCCTTGAATATACGATTGGCCCATTACACCAACCCAATACGGATCTCCGCCAAAAGTACGCGTGCCCAAATATTGACCGGAGTCGGAGCTTACCTCGTTTAATACATCCAATGAAGGCCCAAAATACAAATTAAATCCAAGCGCTGAGAGCTCAGAGCCTAAAACCGAACCCACCTGAGTAGCCAGGTCAGGTTTCCAGGTGGCGCCGACCGCCATCAGGTCTGGTAAGGGTGTCAGTCCATTGATAATCTGGTCGTAAGGGTAAAGATCACCCTCCTGGGATATACCAATGAACAATGGAATGTAGGTCGATGGCACAGGGGTTTGTGTTGCAGAGTTTTGCGCTACCCCTTGAATAACCTGTCCGGCGTCAGTTTGGAGATCGCTAACTAGACTGAAGGCATTCGAAATTGTTCCATCCGGACCGGTAAAATTATCGTTGCTATTGGTTAGGACAACCCCCCCGATACTATGGTTAACGATCAGATCATAAATCTGGGAGTTCTTACTGGCATCACGGCCTTTGAAAGTCACCAGAAAAAGTTGGCCAACTTTTTCTTCCGGGGTCATTTGGGCAAGTAAAGCCTTGGCCTGGCTAGCCGGATCTGAGTTCGGTATGCTTGTTTGAGCCAGAGCAGTGCTATAAGGCAGCAGCATGGTTACGAGCACCATGAATATCAGGCTAATTCGCGCTAAAACCTGATTGCTTTTCATGCATGCCCTTCTTGCGCCCTAAACATCAGCATCGACGATTGAGCCTGGATCATTTTTCCTCCAGGATCTTGCTTGCCAGATTGGGATCATCCGTAAATATCCCATCTACCTGTAATCGAAAAAGACGGCGCATCTCCACTGGGTCGTTAACCGTCCATACGTGCACGCGCCTCTTAATAGCATGCTGGCGGAGAATAAAAGCTCCGTCAACATCGCTATAATAAGGATGTACCATGACTGGAGCAACCATACGACCCACAAAACTGCGCGCCAAACTTCCGTGGGAGCCCTTCTCTGCTAAAATCCCAACCGGTATTTGCGGAAGCAACCCTCGAAGTCGGATCAAGTTAAGTGCGTTGAATGAAGAAAACATTACCCAATCTTCTAACTGATACCTGCGCACCAGCTCGCTTACGTGAATCGGTAGAGCATCCGTGGGAGTGGCATAATTCGTAATTTCAATATTGATAAACAATTTCTTCCCAATTGAGGTAAAAACTTCATCAAGCGTAGGGATACGTTCCCCGGCAAATTCTGGCGAAAATCTACTGCCGGCATCCAATCGCTGCACTTCCGCCAGACTTAATTTGCCTACATCTCCCTGACCATTGGTTGTTCGATTTACAGTCTGGTCGTGCAATACCACTACCTTCCCATCCGCCGTCAATTTAACGTCCAGCTCAATTGCTTCAGCTCCATCTGCCAGCGCTCGATTAAAAGAAGCCAGGGTATTTTCAGGCGCCAGAGCAGATACGCCTCGGTGGGCGAACAGGATAGGGCAATGCATTTGTGCGAGACGATTCATAATTCAACAAAATAAGATGTGGCTGCCCGATCAATCATCTCACGCGTCATTGCAGGTTCTTCAGCCAGATAACGAGCAATATCCAAAATCTGATCGCATAGATCGCGCGGGTGAGAAGCCCGCAGCTTACGGTTTTGCTTAATGTACCACTCTTGCAGCAAATAAGCTAAGCCCTGATCGCTATAAGTTACACCCTTCGAGGCAGCCACCCGCCTGAAGATCTCCCGGTAATCTTCGTAACTCGGATCATCAATCTCGATCTTGTGTCTCAAGCGCCGCAAGAAAGCTTCATCCACCAGATCCTTGGGGGGTAAATTCGTGGAAAAGATTACCAATACGTCAAAGGGGATCTCAATCTTGCGTCCGGTGTGGAGTGTCAAATAGTCAATTCGGTTTTCCAATGGTACGATCCAGCGATTGAGCAAATCCCGTGGTCTGACTTGTTGGCGTCCGAAATCATCGATCAGAAGAATGCCGCCCTGGGCTTTTACCTGGAAAGGCGCTTCATAAAACTTATGGACATCATCGAAGACCAGGTCTAAACCGGCCAGAGTCAGCTCACCACCAACCATTACAAAAGGCCGACGAATGCGAACCCACCTTGGATCGCGGCGAGCGCCAGCGCGTAGAGATCCCGTTCCGGTTGGAGTTGCATCTTCCTCGGAAGCCAATACATGAGTAACATTGTCGTATAGTTTGATAACCTGGCCTTCCACATACATGGCATAAGGGATATACATGGTCTGGCTGAGAATCAAATTGCCAATCGCACGGGCCACACTGGTTTTACCATTCCCAGGCGGTCCATATAGAAATATTGACATACCTGAGTTGACAGCCGGTCCGAGTGTATGAAAAGTCTTCTCAGACAACACCAAAGTTGAAAGAACCTGACGCATAATCCGGTTGGTCACCTGCATACGGCCACGGCTTTGGCGGCGGCAGGCATCATTGTAGACCTGTAACGGCACAGGGGCAGGTCCGGCATATTGGCTACGTTCCAGGGCTTCACGGGCTCTCGCAATTCCTGCCCCAGTAATAGCATATTGGTAAGCGCCCTCACCAAGGCCCATCTGGGAAGAGCGTACCTCGATTAATTTTTCTCGCTTGAGCGCTTCAACTATCTGGTCCACAACACCAGTAAAAGGTAAAGCTACTTCTTCAGCAACCTTAAAACCGGTGAGGTAACCTTGAAAATACATGATCTTTAATACCAGATCTTGCAGCCAGAGAAAAGATAATCCCGTATCCTCAATTTTTGAAATGGGAGGTGGAACAAATGAGTTGCTTGTTCCAACTGCGGCTGCCGGTGCAGGCGGTCTGACGGACATACTGGTCATGCGATTCCCTCTGGTCAAAATTAATGAAATTTAACTCAACAATGTTAAATTATAGCACTCTCCTAAATAAGCGCCTAACCTTGTATGAAATCATTCCTGCATTTATAATCACATTCTAATGAGCGTATCAGTAATTATTCCAGCCTATAATGAAATTAATACTATTTCAGAAATCCTTAAGCGCGTAAACGCAACGGGGTTGGTCGATGAGATTGTTGTTGTGGATGACGGATCGAGCGATGGTACACGTGAATTTCTAGGAAATCTAAAAAGTGATAGTAAAGTCCGAGTAGTCCTGCATCCACAAAATTTGGGGAAAGGTGCTGCTGTGCGCACAGGCATCCAGAATGCGACCGGCGATATTATCATCATTCAGGATGCTGATTTGGAATACGACCCGCGTGATTATGCCGCGCTACTTAAACCCATTAATGAAGAAAATGCCGATGTGGTCTTTGGCTCGCGCTTTTTGGGGGGTGCCAGGCGGCCGATTCTATTCTGGAACATGGTCGCAAATAAAATCCTGACGATGGTAACCAATCTACTTTATAACAATATTCTAAGCGATATGGAAACGGGTTATAAAGTTTTCCGCCGAGATTGTGTTCAGGGGATTGAGTTTCACTCACGACGCTTTGATTTTGAGCCCGAATTTACTGCTAAAATGCTAAAACGTAAATTAAGGATTTTTGAAGTGCCAATTACATTTAACCCACGGGATTACTCTCAAGGCAAGAAAATCCACACTAAAGATGCTTTTATAGCCATGTGGGCGCTGGTGAAATATCGATTTGTTGACTGATCAATCCTGGCAGCCTGCCAGACGGATATCTTTTACATTGAGTTGCAGCGTATCTTTCCCCTGAAAACTGTTGCGTTCGTAGGTATAGAATAAATCCACATGCTCGGGTTTTTTCTCGGCCCAGGCGCCCTGGCGGAAAGCAATTGCGTCATACGTAATTCTGCCATCCGTAACAGTCATGCGCAAATGCTGGTTTTCATTCCCAACTGCTTTGCAGCGCACAATCTGCAAGTCACGGGAGATAAATTGGGCCTCTGGGTTCGCCAACCCAGTAGGTTCGAGCGCATCAATGTCTTTGAGTAATTCGGGGCGCAGCTCGCGTAAGGGAATTTCCATATCGGCCTTTAACACTGGCCGTAAATCAAGTTCCCCCAATTCACGCCCGGCAATTTCTTTTAGCCTGGCCGTTAGCTCAGCTAAATTCCGATTATCTACAGTAAAACCGGCCGCCATCGCGTGTCCCCCGTGATGCATCAACAAACTCGTGCATTCATCCAATGCTTTCGTGATGTTAAACTCGGGGATACTCCGGCAAGAAGCACGCGTGTAGCCTTCTTCTTGCGCAGCCACCACCGATGGCCGATAATACGTCTCCGTCAAGCGTGAGGCCACCAAACCTACAATACCCATCTTGAATTCTGGCGAAACCGAAAACATCAGCAGCTCCGAATCTGCTATCGGCCCCTCGCGTTCAGCGATTTGCTGCATTAGTTGGGTTTGTTCCTGGCGTTTGTGGTTCTGGTTTTCTAAATTTTGCGCCAACAAACCGGATTCGTTTATATCCATTGAGATCAATAATCTGTACGCATCCAGAGCTGATTCTAAGCGCCCAGCCGCGTTTAAGCGCGGCCCAAGCACAAAACCGATATCCCTGGCAGTGGCATTTTTGATATTAAGACCTGCTACCCCAGCCAGCGATATCAGTCCTTGGCGCATGCCAGCCCGCAGCTCTTTCAAACCGGCTCGTACTAATGATCGGTTTTCGCCAGTCATCGGAACGATATCTGCCACGGTTCCGACCGCCACCAGGTCCAGCCAATCTTCAGCATGGATACCATCTGACGGGTATTTTTTCAAGTATGCTTCGGCAATTTTGAAGGCCAGGCCAACCCCGGCCAGATTTTTATCAGGATATTTATCGTTATCCTGTTTTGGACAAATGACAGAGATTGCGTCGGGCAGCCCGTTGAGCGGGTCATGGTGATCGCTGATGATTAGATCCAGCCCGATTTTTTTACAATAATCAGCCTCTTCCGGCGAGCGTATGCCACAATCAACCGTAACCACCAGTTTCACTCCGGCTTCGCAGAGAGTTTTCAAAGCCTCCTTGTTAACCCCATAACCCTCGTGAAAGCGGTTTGGAATATATTCACGTACATTTCCACCCAACCGACTTATAACCTGAACCAGCACTGCTGTAGCAGTGACACCATCCACATCATAATCACCGTATACTGCAATCGGTTCTGTCGTGCGTATCGCCAATGCAATGCGATCTATGGCAGCTTCCATGCCTGAAAGTTCAAACGGATCATAAACAGTGCCGTAAGCGTTCAAATAAGTTTCGGCTTGTTCTGAATTGGATATTCCACGGTTAAACAACAACTTTCGCAGTACAGGTGAATAATCGTTTAATTTTTCGTCAATCTCCGCAGGGATCGGTTTTGCAATCAGCCAGCGCTTTTTAATCGGTAAAAGCATAAAGATGTCCTCCCAAACTACCGTTATCGTATATAGAGGCGAGGCAACCTTGTGGCAAGTCCGCAAACCACCTCATAGTTATTTGACCCCCAGTTGCGCCCTAATTCCTCGGGAGTAATTTCTTCCTGCCCTTGCCGTCCAATGAAAACGATTTCATCACCAATCTTAGCATCTGGGAATTTATCAAGCTGGATCATACATTGATCCATGCACATTCCGCCCACCATATTCACCCTCTGACCGCGCACCAACGCATAGTTTCCTAGCCTGCGCCGCATTCCATCAGCATATCCAACTGCCACTGTTCCAATCCGTTCTTCATTTTGAGTGACATATTGATTGTCATATCCTACCCCGTGACCTTTCGGTAAATATTTAACCGAAACAATGTGGGATTTCCAGGTAAGCGCCCTGCGAAATCCATCTGGCAACGGAGCAAGATCGGATGGGTGTAATCCGTAAATGGCGATCCCACAGCGAACAATGTCGTAACGTGCTTTTGGAAAATAAAGGGCCGCGGCTGAATTAGCTGCATGCACCATGGCTGGTTTCAACCCAACAGAATCTAACCCTTCCAGTAACCCCTGAAAGCGCTCAATTTGCCAGTTTGTATCCGGTAAATCCGGTTCATCTGAGCAAGATAGTTGAGTGTAAATGCCATCAATAGACAAACCTTCTTCTGCGCTCAGCCGCCGGATCGATTCGACCCCGTCTTCAGGGAAAAAACCCAATCTTCCCATTCCGCTGTCAATCTTTATGTGGACCGGAAGCCTTTGGTTAAAAAAGCGAGCCTGAGCAGCGTATTCGCTTGCGAGCCCATGATCGTAAACAGTCAGCGTAACCTTACTGGCCAGTACCTCCGGAATACGCTCTGGCATGGTGTAGCCCATTACCAGAATATGACATTTTACGCCGCCGCGCCGCAAATCCAGGGCCTCTTCCAGTCTGGCCACTCCCAACCAGGGAGCGCCGGCTGCTTCGGCAGCTTTACCAACTTGGAGCAATCCATGACCGTAGCCATTCGCCTTGACAATCGCCATCACCGCTCTGCCGGTGATCTTTTGGATTTGATGTATATTGTTCTGAATAGCTCTCAGGTCAATTTCCAACCAGGTCGGGTAAGCTTCATTAATCATAAGGAGTAGTATATCGCCGGTGATGTCTACGAGCAAGTAAATATCATCCTGGCATCCACATTTGCTTCATTATTTTATGGCAGAGCTTTCTCAAGTGTGCTATGATTCTCTAATAAAAGACTTTTACAAGAGGATAATTGCATGGCTGAAAAACCTGTTCTTGGCGTCATTGGTGGATCTGGTCTATATGACATTTCTGCCATCAAAGATTCACAAACCATCAATAGTGATACTCCTTTTGGAAAACCAAGCGCACCTATCGTTGTAGGCACACTTTCAGGCAAACGAGTGGCGTTCCTGGCTCGTCACGGCATTGGACACCATATATCGCCGAGCGAAGTGAATTACCGTGCCAATATTTATGCGTTTAAAGCTTTGGGTATCCGTCGGATTGTCAGCATTAGCGCCTGCGGCTCATTGCGAGAAGATTTTGCTCCTGGGCAAATCGTCATCCCGGACCAGTTATTCGATTTTACCCGTAATCGGCCGCGTTCATTCTTTGGCGAAGGCCTGGTAGTTCACATCGGCTCGGCCAATCCTTTCTGCGAAGATCTTAGCGCCCAGCTAAAACGGGCAGTTGTTCAGGCCGGCGGCGTCTGTCATCAGGGTGGCACTTACATCACAATCGAAGGTCCACGTTTTTCTACAAAAAGCGAATCACAAACTTTCCGAGCCTGGAGTATGGATATCATCGGCATGACTGCTTCACCCGAAGCCTTTCTGGCGCGTGAGGCAGAGATTTGTTATGCTACTATGGCGCATGTCACTGACTATGATGTCTGGCACGTCAACGAAGAACCGGTCAGTGTCGAGATGGTAGTTCGTACTCTACAAAAAAATACTGAGTTGGCCCAGCATGCAATTGCGATCTTGGCGGAACAACTGTCTGGGGAGACCGATTGCGATTGCGAGCATGCCCTGGCCAATGCCATTATTACACGACCAGACTGCATTCCAACAGATACCAAACAAAAATTAGGTCTATTGATAGATAAATATCTCACGCCGTGAGCTTATTTTTTCCCTCACCCCCTTTTCATAAAGATCAAACTCAAAGCCGCCTGCTGCTTCTGGCGGCCATATTTCTGTTTTTTTATTGCGCTATTCTGACCCTTTCGCCAGCAGTTCGTCTACACTCATGGCAAGTTGCTTATCGCTGGGAGCACTGGATTGGCTTCTTGGTATGGTTGCTAGGGTTTGCTTTCATTTATCATGAGCTCAATCGCCGGCTGCCCGACCATGACCCGATCTTGTTGCCAGTGATTGCATTGTTGACCGGTTGGGGACTGTTGAGTATCTGGCGGCTGGATAACAACTTTGGGCTCCGGCAAACGATCTGGTTGCTGGTCAGTCTGGCAATTTTCTGGGCAGGTCTGCGCCTACCACGCCTGCTCTCCCTGCTCAGGCGCTATAAATATATCTGGCTCACCAGCGGTCTGGCGCTAACCGCCTTGACCTTTTTCTTTGGCACCTATCCCGGTGGATCAGGCCCGCATCTTTGGCTGGGCTGTTGTGGGCTTTATTTTCAACCTTCAGAACCTCTTAAGCTCTTATTGGTCGTTTACCTGGCTGCTTACCTGGCCGACCGTCTGCCCATGAGCTTCAGTTTCATGACTCTGCTCACACCCACAATCTTGCTGATCGGAGCCGCCCTGGCAATCCTACTGGCGCAGCGTGACCTGGGAACCGGCTCCCTTTTTATCTTGATCTACTCCGCCGTGATCTATCTGGCTTCAGGGCGTAAACGTATGCTATTGATTAGTGGTCTAATCATCCTGGCAACGGCAGTAGTTGGATCTTTTTTATTTGATGTCATCAACTTGAGAATGATTGCCTGGCTGAATCCATGGCTGGATCCCAGCGGCAGATCCTATCAAATCGTCCAATCTTTGATAGCCGTCGGCTCGGGCGGATTGTTAGGGTCAGGACCAGGCCTGGGCAGCCCTGGTTTGGTGCCAGTTGCACAATCCGATTTCATTTTCGCTTCAATTGCTGAAGAAACTGGATTTGTGGGAATTTTGGGCCTGGCAGCATTGCTCGCCCTGGCAGCGGAACGGGGTTTATTGATCGCGTTACGGGCGCCCAGTTTATACCAACGTTACCTGGCCAGCGGTGTTACCACTGTTTTAGCCGCCCAAAGCATATTGATTATTGGCGGGAATCTGCGCTTGTTACCTCTAACCGGTGTCACCTTGCCTTTTGTTTCTTACGGGGGTTCATCTCTTCTGACCTCTTTTCTTTCACTACTGATCTTATTTCTTATCTCCAGTCATCCGGACGAAGAACCGGCCCCCTTGCCAAACCCTAGCCCTTATCTGGTTGTCAGTGCAGTGCTATTGGTGGGCTTTTTTGCAACCACACTACTGGGTGGTTGGTGGTCGATCATCCAGGCAAATAACCTGACGACTCGTGTCGATAACCCAAGGCGGACTGTTACGGACCGCTATGTACCGCGTGGAGCCGTGTTGGATCGTGACAATAATCCCATCATGGTCACCGTTGGTAACCCCGGGACGTATACTCGCCAGGCTATCTATCCAGAATTGGGTTCAATTGTAGGCTATACGAATTCCATCTACGGCCAATCTGGCCTCGAAGCCAGTCTGGATCCATATTTACGCGGTATCAAAGGCAACCCGGCTTCGATGATCTGGTGGTATCAACTGCTCTATAGCCAGCCACCGCCCGGTCTGAATGTTCGCCTGAGCATCGATCTACATCTTCAACAATCTGCCGATACCCTTCTGGGAAATAACCGCGGAGCATTGGTGCTTTTAAACGCCAGTAGTGGTGAAATACTGGCGATGGCCTCTCATCCATCCTTCAATCCTAATCAATTGGAACAAAACTGGAGCCAGTGGATCAATGATCCAAACAGTCCTTTCCTCGATCGGGCTACCCAGGGCCATTATCCCATTGGCGCAGCTTTAGGTCCATTCCTGCTGGCCAGGGTAAACGAAAAAGCCTCTTTACCCGCTCTACCGTATAACTTATCGTACCCATTCAACGGAAAGACCTGGAACTGCGCTTTGCAGCCCAGTGCTCCGCTCACCTGGGGGAAAGCCGTCTCGAACGGCTGTCCCGGTGCGCTGGTCACTTTGGGAACTCAGCTACATGAAAGTGATTTCAAGGATCTTTACCACAATCTTGGCCTGGATCAAACGCCGGATTTGCCTATTCCGGTTGCCAACGCAAGCCCCATTCCTTCTTTCAACCCAAAAGATCAGGCATCTCTCGGCCAGTCACCAATCAGTGTCTCGCCGCTGCAAATGGCACTGGCAGCTGCATCATTGAGCGCAAAAGGGTACCGGCCTGCACCAAAGTTGGCAATCTCTGTGCTCACCCCCAATGAGGGCTGGATCATTTTTCCATCCGGCAATCCAAGCCAAATATCTGGAATGAGCGCGACGCAAAAAACCACAGTACAAATGTCATCCAGTTCTTCATCGATCTGGCAAATTGTGGCGTCAGCCTACTCTCAAAAAAACATTATCACCTGGTATCTGGCCGGCACTGACCAGGATTGGAAGGGCAGCCCACTTGCCCTGGCACTCGTCCTGGAGCAAGATAACCCCACCCTCGCTCAAAAAATTGGATCTAATCTGCTGAATAGTACAGATCAACCATAATACGTTATCTTTTCTCAACTACCCTGACAAAATGGCGCTTGCCGACCTGCAACACACCTGCGTGGGGAAAGATCATATTTGCTTCCTCTAATACCTGCCCATCCAGGCGAACCCCTTTCTGGTCGATCAGCCGACGCGCTTCGCTCTTGGTATTTACCAACCCGGCACTCTGAAGCACATCAACGACTGTCATTCCGGTTTCAAGCACAAATTCGGGCATGTACTCCGGGATATCCTTTTGTTGAAAGAGCCGAACGAAGGCTTCTTCTGCTTTAACAGCCTCTTCCTCGCCGTAAAAAGTGCTGGTAATTTCATGGGCCAGTTTCATTTTGGCATCGCGTGGGTGTAAATGACCTGCCTGGATCTCCTGTTCGAACTGCTCAATATGCGAGGGTGTCCAACGGGTTACCAGCCTTGAATAAATCGGGACGACCACATCCGGAACGCTCATGACTTTTCCATACATATCCTCGGCGGTCGTGTTGATCGGAATGTGATTGCCCAGTGATTTGCTCATGCGGACCACACCATCCGTGCCAGGCAGGATACCTAAAAGAACGGCTATATTTGGCTTGACGCCCATGTAGGACATAATTTTGCGGGCGGCGGTAACAATATTAAACATTTGATCGGTTCCACCCACCTGAACATCCGAACGCATAGCGTAAGCATCATAGCCTTGCAGAATCGCGTAAAAAGTCTCATGCAGGTAAACTGCATCACCTCGTTCCCAACGCAGTTTAAAATTCTCACGCGTCAGAAGCTGTTGAATGGTGAAATTCGAGGCCAGGTGGATCATGTCCACCAGGGTTAATTTTGATAGCCATTCCCCGTTATATCGAATAATCGTCTTTTTAGGATCCAGGATACGAAAAGCCTGTTCAGCATAGGTGCGTGCGTTTTCTTCAATCTCTGCCTGGCTCAATGTCGGGCGAAGCGATTCTTTGTCCGACGGATCACCGACCAGCGAAGTGTAGTTACCGATTAAGAAAGTCACCTCATGGCCAAGCTCTTGAAATTGGCGTAGCTTACGCATCGTCACGGTATGACCGAGGTGTAAATCCGCTTTGGTTGGATCGTACCCGCAGTAAACCTTGAGCGGCCGGCCTTCTTGTTGTGTTTCAATTAAACGCTGGCGAAGCTCATCGGTCATGGCCTGCTTGATTTCCATGTCCCCGTATTCTGTCCCCTGCATTAAATATGCGACCTGCTCATCAATCTCCATCACGCCCTCCTCAAAATAAACCCAATTTTATCATACGGCCTTTATCCGGCAGAATTTTGTCCAGATTTACCGAGCAGGTCTTTCAGAGCTGGTTCGAGTTGTGTAAAACGAAAATGATAACCCAGCTCCAGCAAACGGCGCGGCGCGGCTCGCTGGCCTTCCAAAACGATCGTACTCATTTCACCTAACAGCAATTTCAGTCCAAACGCCGGCATTGGTAACCAGTAAGGCCTGCGGAGAACTTTTCCAAGCGTCTTTCCAAATTCAGCCATCCTGACCGGTTCGGGAGCAGTAAGATTAAAGGCGCCCTGAGCGGCCGGGTTTTTCAACAAAAAAACCATGGCATCGACCTGATCCCGCAGATGGATCCAGGACCACCATTGCTGTCCATTCCCCAACGGACCACCTACGAAAAGTCGGAAAGGTAATACTAGCCTCGGCAGCATCCCTCCTTGAGCGGTCTGAACAAGACCGGTACGGATTACTACCCGCCTGATACTTAGTTCCTCCACTAATTGGGTAGAGGCCTCCCATTGGTCGCAAATTTGAGCCAGAAAATCCTGCCCGATCGGTGAGGTTTCATCCAGTATGCGGTCATCACCAGGGCCATAATAACCTATGGCAGAAGCCTGTATGAGTACCTTTGGTTTGTTAGAAGTGTTTTTGAGCGCAGCAACAATGGCCTGGCCAGTCTCAACCCGGCTGGCAAGGATGAGACGTTTCCGCTCCGCAGTCCAGGAACTGGCAGCCAGGTTTTCTCCGCTCAGATTTACAACAGCATCCGCTTGTTCCAACAGGTGATTCCATCCCTGCTGGGTCTGGCCATCCCAGCGGAATACTTTCACACCCATTGGGGTTCTTGCTTTCTCTGGGTTCCGGCTGAGCACCCAAACCTGATTACCCTCCGCAACCAGCGTCTTTGTAAATGCATTTCCAATCAGACCAGTTCCACCCGGAACTAGAACGTTCATCCTAGCATCCTTCTTTATAGTTCCATTCTAACCTTTTTCAAATCCTATATTTGCAGCAAATATCATATATTTTGATATCTTCGGGGGCCTCTTCAACTCATGCTATAATTCGAACAGAGATACACCTATGATAAACACTGTGCTTGTGCTCAATGCTAATTTTGAGCCAATCAATGTCTGCGACATGAGACGTGCCATCGGTTTGATGCTAGAAAACAAAGCTGCTCTGGTTATGAACGGCCGGGGAGAAATTCACACATCAACCAGTGTATATCCCTGCCCCTCCGTAATCCGAT
>Ga0209039_10000980_pt1 | contig 27767 bp, 22 predicted proteins | sample BogFormECP12_OM1_FD_188238 | JGI IMG/M metagenome (GOLD analysis project Ga0209039, IMG submission 188238) | Bog forest soil microbial communities from Calvert Island, British Columbia, Canada - ECP12_OM1 (SPAdes) (version 2) | ecosystem: Environmental > Aquatic > Freshwater > Wetlands > Bog ... | reverse complement strand
CGCTATGCATCCAAGGTAAGAGCCGTGTGCGGTAATGCCGCTCGCACGGATCTGTGCGGGGGGCGGTCAGCAATGGCCGTCCCTACCGCGACCCCTTTTCTTACTCGAAGGCCCGAAACCTCAGGGGTAGAAAGCGAGAAACGGTGTCAGGAACCGTTTTCCTCCCCCAAAGGTGAATGTTAAGAACCGGCGGAGCAGTGCCGTCACGGTTCGTGCGATTTGGCCAGCCAGCGCCATAATCCATCAAAACCTTTGGCAAAAGCTGGAAGAGCTCCGAGACGATGGAGCGCGCGAACCGTGGGGAACGTCGTTACTCCCTGGACGAGAAAAGCGCCGGGCTCCAGAAAGGAAACGGGAAACCAGGGGGACGGCGGGGACAGACACCAGCGTCCCCCCCCGCGCAGATGCCGGCCGCGAGCTGTTATGCGCCAATCTCGCGCACTTCGCCCTTTTTCACAAGGGGAAGCGTTTCCAGCAAGGCCGGGACGATGGGCCGAAGGTCGCTTAAGCGATTGGTGGGGGCGGTGAGGACCAGGACCGCGATGCGGAAGCCAGCAACACCACCACCTGCTGGCGCGTTACGGTGGGGAAGCCAGCGAGGAAATCATCAATCGTGTCCCCGGCCTCCAGGTACTCGAAGAGGGTTTGGACGGGCACGCGGATACCGGCGAAGACCGGGACGCCTCCCATGATGTCTGGCGAAATGGATATCAGATGATCGCCCATGAGAAGGAGTCTAAGGGCAAAAGCGCTCTCCTGGCAAGCGGAACAGTATCGAGCTCGATGATGGGGGCCACGTCAAGGGTTTGGACCTCGACTTCAAGAGGAAGGATGCTTTGGAAAGGCGAATCCACCAGCTTGCCCGCACGCGCATAAAACCCGCTCCGCCGGTGGAAGTCGTCTTCGAGGAAATTCGAGGAATGACCGTCGGTAAAATCGCCGTGGCGCGCGGCGAAAAGCCGCTGTACACGCTGGACAATGTGGTTTACCTGCGGCGAGGGTCTTCCGACGTCCAGGCACAGCCCGACGAAATAATCTCCCTGGTCATCCAATTCGCCTTCTAGAATTCTGGCCCCGGTGATTTCGATTTTTGATCCCGTAAAACCTTTACGTCTACTTGACGGTAAGTCGCCTTGTCGGAGATAGGCCGCTGCCAGGTACACGTCCAAAATCCGTTCTTGCTGGTCGCGTTAATCAGGAGCGCCTGGTTCGCGATTCAATCCGCAGTGACCCACTTCCTTGAAATCTGTAGAGTCTCCTATAGAGTTTTACCGCGTCCCCGCCGATGAAGCTCTCAAGGCCTGGCTCCCCTCAGGCTGATGATTTCGGCTCCCTTTTATCCCGGTGCTGACAGTGCATCCGCGGCTAATGATGTTGTTCCCCTTCGGAGAACGAAGCCGAGGCCTGTCCGCTTCAAACTGAGACACTACCTCCCGCCGTGGTCTTTTTGTGGGCTCTGTGGTACAAAAGTAGTAGCGGGCAACTGCGGGTTTAGCCGTTTTGGTTTTGATCAAGACAGATTCCTCTGCGCCAAGGACTGCGACTGATGCCGAATGTTCGCAAAGACGTTCTTCCCAACGGACTGACGATTCTCACCGAGTCCATGTCGTCGGTTCGCTCCGTCTCGGTGGGCATCTGGCTGCGCACCGGCGCGCGCCAGGAGCGCATCGAGGACAACGGTATTTCGCACTTTATCGAGCACATGCTCTTTAAGGGAACCGAGAACCGCAGCGCGGAGGAGATTGCTCGCGCGGCGGACTCGATTGGCGGCCACTTGGATGCCTTCACCGCGAAGGAGACCACCAACTATTCCATCAAGGTGCTTGACGAGCACCTTCCCCGGGCGTTCAGCATCCTCGCCGACCTGGTGAAGAATCCGCTCTTCGAACCCGCGCATATCACCAACGAAAGCCGCGTCATCCAGGAAGAGATTAAGATGGTGGAGGACACCCCGGACGACCTGGTGCACGAGATCTTCACCCAAACCTATTGGCGCGGGCATGCGTTGGGGCGTCCGATTTTGGGCACGCGGCGCAACGTGCGCAGCTTTGATCGCCAGCGCTTGGTCAGCTACTTCCGCCGGTACTATACGCCCAACAATATGCTGATCGCCGCCGCCGGCCACCTTCGGCACTCCCAGATCGTGGATCTGGTCCAGAAAGAGTTCGGCGACCGGCCTGCAGGCCCCGCCCCGCACAGGGGCCCGATTCCGGTTCCCCATCCCCACCTTCAGGTGCGGCACAAGAAGGATTTGGAGCAGGTCCACCTTTGCGTGGGCGCGCCCTCGTATCCGCAGCCGCATAAGAAGCGCTTCCCGGCGTACATTCTCAACTCGGTTTTGGGGGGCGGCATGAGTTCGCGTTTGTTTCAAAACATTCGCGAAAAGCGTGGATTGGCTTATGCGGTGTTTTCCAGTCTCAGCAGCTTTCACGACGCAGGCTGCCTGAGCGTTTACGCGGGCACGGCCACCGACAAAGCCCCGCAGGTTATCGATTTGGTGCTCAAAGAATTTTGCGAGTTGAAGTCCGGCCCCATCAATCAAGAAGAGTTGCAACGCGCCAAGGATTACTTGAAGGGAAGCTTGCTGCTCAGTCTCGAGTCCTCCACCAGCCGCATGGGGAATGTGGCACGGCAGGAAATGTATTTTGGCCGCTACATCTCCCAGGATGAAATCGCCCGCAGCGTCGACGCCGTCACCGCCGAGCAGGTGCAGGCGGTGGCGCAAGAATTCTTCCACCCCGAGCGCCTGGCGATCACCGTCCTGGGTCCCATCAACGGCCTCAAGCTCAAGCGCGCGGACCTTGGCTGCTAACCTTAAAACGGGCTTCATTCCCTCTTCCTGATAGTCGTTTCCGTGGGTTTCACCCACGGCTATTGATATTGGACCTCTTCGAGGTCCCCCCTTGAAAAGCCGTTACAGCAAAGTGACCCAATACCCTCCTCCCGGTACGGTCCTAAAGTGTGTTGATGGCCATGGCTCAGAATCAAGCTGCGATGGACTCAGCTAAAATAGGCACTGAGGTATGGAACCAAAATGGGTAGACTGGTCATCTAACCGATTGGTGGATGCAGAGGTGTAGTTACTTGATGTATGTCAGTCCATTCCGTCCGACCAACACATTTTGGGGACACTACCCTCCTCCCCACCGGGTTGCGTTTCAGTTTGGCGGAGATATATTTGATTCTTCCGGGAGTGGCTCCCCGGCCTAGCGCACAGGCCCAAATTCAAGAGGAGGTGCAAACATGCGAAGTAAACTTCTGCTGCTTGTAGTTCTGGGGCTGCCGTCGATACTGTGCGGCCAGACCCCCACGCAGGTTCCCCCGCAAGCCGTCGACCGGATCGCAAAGGAAGTCCGGCACGAAATCATCATGCTCCCCTACTACGGGGTCTTCGACGACATCAAATATTCCGTGAATGGTTACGATGTGACCCTGATGGGGCAGGTTACCAACCCAACCCTCAAACAAGATGCGGGGAATGTGGTGAAGCACATCGAGGGAGTAGAAAAGGTTGATAACCAGATCGAGGTGCTCCCCGTCTCCAACTTTGACGATGGGCTGCGCCTGCGGCTCTACCGCGCCATATACGGATTCCCGGCGCTGGAGAAATACGCCATGCCCGTAATTAAACCCATCCGGATTATCGTCAAAAACGGGCATGTCACGCTGGAAGGCGTGGTGGATAATCAGACCGATAAGGATATGGTGAACCTCCGCGCCAACGGTGTCTCCGGCGTCTTCTCCGTTACCAATAACCTGGCGGTTGTCAAAGGGAAGTAGGCGCTGGTAATGACTCATTTTATAGTGGCGCGGCTATCTTGGCCGTGATTGCTGACGCGTATGACGCCTGTGCTATTTCAAAATGAGTCACTACCGAGACGCTGGGTCGGCATGCCTCAAGCCGCTTTCGGATTTTCTTACCCCCGCGGGATTTGTTTTTCCGATTTTTCTTGATCCGTCCTATAATCGCTATCAACTCCAATGGGCGGGAATCGGAATATGAGGCAAATGAGCGAGGCAGTGCGGGGCGAGGAAATACGCGGAGGTGTAGAACCGCGTGTTTTCCTCCGTGCCCGAATCACTGTGCCCAGTTTCCTATTTGCTGTTCCCTGTTCCCTGTCCCCTATGACCTGTATCCTCCTGCTCGTCACTCGTCACTCGTCACTTGTCACTTCCGCTGTCACGTCCGCCTGCCAGGAGGCCGCATGAGCCTGCGCGTCTGCGTCCTCGGCAGTGGCAGCAAGGGCAATTCGACCCTGGTGGCAACGGAAAAGACGCGCGTGCTGGTTGATGCGGGCCTGAACCGCCGCGAAACCTACGCGCGGCTTGCTGCCGTGGGCGAGCGCACCGACGGGTTTGACGCCATCCTGATTTCTCACGAACACGTTGACCATGTGAACGGCCTGCGGCTGCTGGGAATTGATTGGAAGGCGCCGATCTATATTACCCGCGCCACGCACGCGGTGATTTCGTGGGACCCCATGCTTTGCGCTTTTGAGCTCTTCACCCCGGGCGAAAAGTTCATCGTCGGCGACATCGAAGTCACGCCGTTTTCCATTCCCCACGACGCGACGGACCCCGTGGCGTTCACGCTGGAATCGGATGGCATTAAAATCGGAGTGGTCACCGACCTGGGTTATGTTCATGAAGTGGTTAAGCAGCGAGTGAAAGGCTGTCAATGTCTCATCTTCGAGTCGAATCACGATTTGGATATGCTCAAGGTCGGGCCCTATCCGTGGCACGTTAAACAGCGCGTGATGAGCCGCCACGGCCATCTCTCGAACCTGGCGACGGCGGGATTCCTTACTGAAGACTTCGATGGCGCCGCCCAGGTTCTGGTGCTTGCCCACCTGAGTGAGACGAATAATCACCCGGAAATCGCCCGCCTCACCGCCGAACAGGCCCTGGAGCAGCGCACCCGCGGCGAGCGCGCCGCATTGCACGTGGCCAGTCAGACCGCACCCACCCAAGTCTTCCAATTTGGGTAGCCGGTTGGTCTTTTCAATTTCTGCGTAATCTGCGCAATCGATGGATGACTTATGATTCCCCGCTATACGCGCCCGGGAATGGGCAGCATCTGGACAGACGAAAACAAGTTTCAGAAATGGCTGGACGTGGAAATCGCCACGGCGGAGGTGGAGGCCGAAGCCGGGATGATCCCCAAGAGCGCCGCGCACGCTATCCGCAAGAAGGCGCGGTTTGAGGTGGACCGCATTCTCGAGATCGAACGCCAGGTGAAACACGACGTCATTGCTTTCACCACGAATGTGGCCGAGCACGTCGGCCGCGAAGGCCGTTATCTGCACTACGGCCTGACTTCAAACGACGTTGTTGACACGGCGCAGGCCTTGCAGGTGCGCGAAGCCTCCGCTCTGTTACTGGCCGGGATGAACCGCTTGGGCGAGATTCTGAAGCGGCGCGCCTTCGAATTTCAGCATACGCCCATGGTCGGCCGCACCCACGGCATTCATGCGGAGCCCATCACGTTCGGCTGCAAGCTCGCCATCTGGTATGCGGAAAACCAGCGCAACACGGAGCGGCTGGCTTACGCCGCCGAGCAGATGCGTGTGGGCAAGATTTCCGGCGCCGTGGGCACTTACACCCATTTGCCGCCGGCGATTGAGCAGGGAATCTGCGCGCGCCTGGGCCTGGAGCCCGCGCCGGTTTCGTCGCAGGTCATCCAGCGCGACCGCCACGCTTTTTACCTCTCGACTCTGGCAGTGGCGGCGGCTTCGCTGGAAAAGATGGCTTTGGAAGTACGGGGTTTGCAGCGCACCGAGGTGCGGGAAGTGGAGGAGTACTTTTCACCGGAACAGAAAGGCTCCTCGGCCATGCCGCACAAACGCAATCCCATTACCGCCGAACAGATCTGCGGCCTGGCGCGGGTGGTGCGAGCGAATGCGCAGGCGGCGCTGGAGAATGTGGCGCTCTGGCACGAGCGTGATATTTCGCACTCTTCCGTCGAGCGCGTGATTCTTCCTGATTCCACCATTCTTCTCGATTATCTCCTCGCCAAGACGGCGAACCTGGTGGATAAGATGTTCGTTTATCCCGACCGCATGCGGGAGAATCTGGGCCTGTTAAAGGGATTGATTTTCTCCGGCCAGTTACTATTGGATTTGGTGGAGAAGGGAGTGCAGCGCGAAGAGGCCTACCGCTGGGTGCAACGCAATGCCATGCAAGTGTGGGAAACGCGCGAGGATTATCGCACCCTGGTGGAGCGCGACGACGACATCCGCCGGTACCTCAAGCCCAGCGAAATCGCCGAGGTCTTTAACGTGGAGCGTTACCTGACCCACGTGGACGAAATCTTTGCGCGCGTATTCGGGAAGTGAAAGATCTCACCCTGCCACGCGTCACGGTGCGCGCTTCTGGGAGCGATTCCCCGATCGCCATTCATACCAAGGAGGAAACTTTGATGAAGGGAATAATTTGGTCGGTATTGATTCTGTTCCTGCTGGGAGGTTCGGGACTGAATGCGCAAGAGGCGCAGTCCACATTCAACGGCTTGGGGATGGGCATGGCCAACCTCGCGCGCCTTTCCCATGCCAAGACGCGATCCATCAGCGCGGAGAATATGACGGGGGAAAAAGGCAAGGGAGGAATGGCCACGCAGGGAACGGGCGCCAACGCCGCGCGCGAACTCGGCCAGACGTGGAAGGTCTCGCCCTCCGTGGACATCGAGCCGAAGCAAGTTTTCACCATCGCCGAGATTCCAGGGCCCGGCGCCATTCAGCACATTTGGATGACCCCCGCGGGGAACTGGCGTTTCTCCATCCTGCGCATCTACTGGGACGGCGAGCGTGAGCCCTCGGTGGAGGTTCCGGCCGGCGATTTCTTTGCCGCGGGTTGGGGAAGATACGGACAGATTTCCTCGCTGGCGGTGTGCGTGAACCCCCATAGCGGTCTCAATTCCTACTGGCAAATGCCCTTTCGGAAGTCGGCCCGAATTACCATGGAGAACCTCGATACCGAGCGCATGACGCTCTACTACCAGGTCGATTACACGCTTACGGAAGTCCCGAATGACGCGGCTTACTTCCACGCGCAATTCCGGCGTTCCAACCCGCTGCCTTACAAAACCGATCACGTGATTCTCGACGGGGTGAAAGGTTGGGGACAGTACGTGGGAACATACTTGGCTTACGGAACCCGCAGCACCGGCTGGTGGGGCGAAGGGGAAGTCAAGTTTTTCATCGACGGCGACTCGAAATTCCCCACCATCTGCGGCACCGGCACGGAGGACTACTTTAACGGCTCGTACGATTTTGAGAACGACTCCCATCACTATCAGGAGTTCACCACTCCTTACACTGGACTCTCGCTGGTGATTCGCCCGGACGGTCTTTACGATTCCCAACAGCGCTTCAGCCTTTACCGCTGGCACATCATGGATCCGGTTCGCTTCGAGCAGGACTTGAAAGTGACCATCCAGGCGCTGGGTTGGCGGTCGGGAGGGCGGTACCTCCCGCTACAGGACGACATATCCTCGACGGCTTTCTGGTACCAGGCCGAGCCCCACGCGCCCTTTCCGAAGTTGCCGGATAAAGACGCGTTGGAGCTGAGATAGACATTGACGATTTTCGATTGCCGATTTGCGATCGGCGATCGGCAGCGCCAGCCCGCCTTCAGTGCCTGAGGGTATACAGTTTGGAAAAGAACAAGGTCTTTACACAAATTAGGATCGTGGCTGGAGCAGACTCCGCAGTCCCAGGAGTGAGTTGGGGATCAGAGGGCGGCCCGTTGGCAATCACCAATCGGCAATCGAAAATCGGCAATGGCTACAGCCGGTTCATCACGCTCGCCAGATAGCCAGCCCCGAAGCCATTGTCGATGTTGACCACGCAGACGTTGGGCGAGCAACTGTTGAGCATGCCCAGCAGCGCAGCGAGGCCGCGGAAGCTCGCGCCATACCCGACGCTGGACGGCACCGCGATGACGGGCACGCCCACCATGCCTGCTACAACGCTGGGTAGCGCCCCTTCCATGCCTGCCACGCAAATGATGATGTGGGCTTCGCGCAAGTGATGGCTCTCACCCAGCAGGCGGTGAATGCCTGCCACCCCCACGTCGTAAAGCGACTCGGCGCGGTTCCCCATGATGTCGGCAGTGACCAGCGCTTCTTCCGCCACGGGAATATCCGAGGTGCCCGCGCACACCACCAGGATCTTTCCATGGCCGCGAATCTTGCGCTCGCGCCGAATGGCGATGGCGCCGGAGAGCGCGTGGAACTCCACCTTCGGATCGAGCGGACGCAGTAACTCGAAGAGCCCGCGGTCGCCGCGCGTCACGAGGATGTTGTGGTGGTTGCGCAACATGCGGCGCACGATACCTTCCACCTGCGCAGGATCCTTGCCCCGCGCAAATATCACTTCCGGAAACCCTTGCCGCAGCGAACGGTGGTGATCGATTTTGGCGTATCCCAGATCTTCGTAAGGGAGCGTTCGCAGACGGTCTACGGCGTCTTTCACGGATAGCTTTCCTCGCCGTACTTGCGTCAACATGCTGGTGATTTCTTCGGGAGTCAATGGATTCCTCCGTTGCTGTGGCGCCGCGCACGTTGAGCGCCCGGCACTTTCCTCAGCGATCAAAGGGCCCCTTCCGGACCGGTTCCGCTGAGCGCTGATTGCTGACCGCTGGTTCTTGCCCGGATTTTCAGTATACCAGTCCCCAGTTCGATTCTCACTTCCTTGACTTCCCACGGGGCGCCTACTAACATCCCGTGCGATGACTACTTCCAAGATGGAGCGCAAGAAACGGATCACTCTGGGTGTCACGGGAGCCAGTGGCGCTATCTTCGCTCGCCGCACCCTGCAAATGCTCGAGGCTGACCCGCGAGTGGAGAAGATTCACCTGGTGATATCCGGCAGCGGACTAAAACTCCTGCGCGATGAACTTGATTTAGACATCTCGAAATCGGCTCAAATACCACCGGCGCTGGCGGCGCAGGCAACCTGGAAGACGGAATACCTCCTGGACTCTGACATGGGCGCCTCCATTGCCAGCGGTTCGTACGCCGTGGAGGGTATGGTGGTGATTCCGTGCACCACGGGCTGCCTGGCGCAGATTGCGTGCGGAATATCCGATACCCTCATCGAGCGCGCGGCGGACGTTTGTCTGAAGCAAGGCCGGCGGCTCATTCTCGCCGTGCGCGACGCGCCTTTCAACCGTATCCATCTTGAAAACATGCTGCGAGCGCAGCTTGCCGGCGCGGTGATCTTTCCCATTATCCCGACTTTTTACGATCGCCCCAGGACTCTCGATGACCTTGTCACCCAGTTCTGTTGCCGTGTGCTGGTGCTCCTCGATCTCGAACAGCCGGAGCAGTATCGCTGGGAGGGAGAAGGGAAGAGGCGGAAGGATTGAGTCATTTGGTCATTGAGTGATCTGGTGATCGGGTGATTGGGCGAATGGAGGGAATCGTCCCATCCCTGCATCGCTCAATCACCAAATCGCTCAATGACTCAATGGCTCGATCGCGGAGGTTCTGATGAAAACTTCTTCGTCTTTTTCAGTTCGTTCACTCCTGCTCGTGTTGTTTCTCTGTCCGGCGCTCACTCTGGGGCAGGAGCTCAAGCCCCTCATGCTTCCCGCACCGCAGACCGACGGGGGCAAGCCGCTCATGCAGGCTTTGAAAGACCGGCACTCAACGCGAGAATTCAGTTCCGAGAAGCTCCCCCCGCAGGTTCTCGCGAATCTGCTCTGGGCGGCCTTCGGCATCAATCGGCCGGACACGGGCAAACGCACCGCGCCTTCCGCGATGAATTGGCAGGAAATTGACGTTTACGTTGCGCTCCCGGAGGGGCTCTACGTATACGACGCCAAAGGAAACAAGCTCGACCCCATGCTGGCGGAGGATGTGCGCGCCGCGGCCGGCGTGCAGCCGTTCGTGAAGGACGCCCCCTTGAATTTGGTCTACGTCGCTGATTTCGCGAAGACGGGGAAGAGCTCCCCCGAGGATCGAAACTTCTACAGCGGCGCGGACGTAGGTTTCATCGCACAGAATGTTTATCTCTTCTGCGCATCGGAAGGGCTTGCCGCGGTCGTGCGAGGCAGCGTCGATCGGGTGGCGCTCGCCAAATTGATGAAACTCCGCCCTGACCAGAAAATTCTACTGGCGCAAACCGTGGGTTATCCGAAGAAATAGCGGCGCGCAGGGATGGGCCATCTAAAAGGAAGTGTAGGGCGGACCTGTTTTCTAGGTCGGCGGCTTTTCTTTGCCCATAAGGAACGAGCCGCGGACCTACAGAACAGGTCCGCGCTACCCCTTTTTCCGGGGTTGACGGCGCGTAGATTTCCCCGGCATCATGGAACTTCTCTCATGGGCGGAACTCTCCCAAGTGAATCGCTGCCACCGCGTCCGGCGGGCGTTACCCAGGGTCTGGTTGGCAAGCTGCGCACGACGCTTGAAATGATCAAGTTCGAGCACTCGATCTTTGCGCTCCCCTTTGCGCTGGTGGGAGCGATGCTTGCGGTTCGGGGGTGGCCGACGTGGCGTGAGGTCTTCTGGCTGCTCGTGGCAATGGTGGGCGCGCGCAGCGCGGCGATGACGTTCAACCGCATCGCCGACCGCAAATTTGATGCGCTCAATCCGCGCACACGGATGCGTGCCTTGCCCGCGGGGCGGCTCACGGTGCGCTTCGCCGCCGGCTTTACAGCGTTTTCTTGCGGGCTGCTGGCGCTGGCGGCCTGGCAACTCAGCCCGCTGGCCTTTAAGCTTTCTCCCTTGGCGATTGCGGTCTTGCTTTTCTATTCCTACACCAAGCGTTTCACCTTGCTTTCGCATCTGGTGCTGGGGATCGCTGACGGTCTCGCTCCCATCGCGGCCTGGATTGCCTTGCGCAATAACATCAGTTTGAGTGTGCTGTTGTTGGGCGCCGCCGTGGCCTTCTGGGTGGGGGGATTCGACCTCATCTACGCGTGTCAGGACATTGATTTTGACCGCCGCACGGGCATTCACTCTTTTCCGCGACGCTTCGGCGTTGCGGCGGCGCTTTATGGCTCGATCGCGTGCCACCTTGCCATGGTGGCCCTGCTCGTTGGGGTGATGAGACTCGAAAACCTAGGCGGACTCGCCACGGCGGGACTCGCCCTGATGGCGGCGTTACTCGCCTATGAGCATTGGATTGTCAGACCCTCTGATTTGTCCCGCCTCAATGCGGCATTCTTTAACGTGAATGGCTATATCAGCCTGCTCTTCTTTTTCACCTGGGGAGCCGATCTATTGATCCATTGATTATTTATTGCGGCCGTGGGGGGACGAGCATTTCGCGGAAGACGAGGGTTTCGAATATGGCCAGGACGTGCTTGCGGTAGGTGAGCACCCGCTCCAGCATGCCGTGATACATAGGATCGTACTGTGCCAAACGCTGCCAGCGCTCCAGCACGTGCGGAGGGACGTCGATGTCCTCTCGCAGTTTCTGCAGTGGGTGCCCGCGCAAGAAGAGGCCGTAGAAGAACGCCGCTTCTTGTTGCGGTTCGGCGAATTGGAGATTCGCAGTTGCCATATGCTAGGAATCCAAATACAATTCTACCCAGAAAAAATTCCGGCGCGCCAGCAAAATTCTTTCCCTGTGCCCTCTTGCGGAAGCACAATCATAAACCCCTTGTCAAGCCCCAATCAGTGTTTATGCGGGTTTGGTGGCCATGTCTTTGCAATCGTGGGGCCAGATTCGGAATGGCAATGGAATTGCTCGAAGCACGGCCAATTGCAAATCTTGTCCCGGCCCAGTAAAATCAAAGCGTGGGCATGCTTCCGCAAAACCTCCAGATCGAAGATCCCGCCCTGCGGCCGATCGCCGAAAGAGTCTTGGCGGGCGAACGGCTCAGCTTTCACGAGGGGGTGGCGCTTTACCATTCCCATGATCTGCTCGCGCTTGGCTACCTGGCCCATCACATCCGGGTGAGAATGCACGGGGCGCGCACTTACTTCAATGTCAATCGGCATATCAATCCGACCAATGTGTGCGTGGCGAGTTGTAAACTCTGCGCCTTTGGCCGCAAGCCCGACGGGGCCGGGGCCTACACCATGGCGCTGGATGAAGCCCTCCGCGTAGCAGGGGAGAATTGGTCAGAAGCGGTCACCGAATTTCACATTGTCGGCGGGCTGCACCCGGATTTACCGTTTGATTACTACCTTGACCTGCTGCGCGGTCTAAAGCGCCGTTTCCCGAGCGTTCATCTCAAGGGATTCACGGCGGTCGAGGTTGGGTATTTTTCGCGTGTCACACGCCTTTCGCTTCGCGAAGTGCTGCAACGTATGAAAGAGGCGGGGCTCGACTCGCTGCCCGGCGGGGGCGCGGAAATTTTTGCGCCGGCAGTGCGCCGCGTCATTTGCGACCACAAGATTGGCGCCCACACGTGGCTGAAGGTGCATCGCCTTGCGCACGAATTGGGCATGCACTCCAATGCCACCATGCTTTACGGGCACATCGAGTCGGCCGAGGACCGCGTCGACCACCTGTTGCAACTGCGCAAGCTTCAGGATGAGACGCACGGTTTCCAGACGTATATCCCCCTCGCCTTTCATCCCGCCAACACCGAACTGGGCAAACTGGTTGACCACGATGAGACGAGTGGCTTTATGGATTTGAAGAACGTCGCCGTGGCCCGCCTGCTGCTCGACAACTTCCCCCATATCAAGGCTTACTGGATTATGATGACCCCGCGCGTGGCGCAGGTAGCGCTGCGCTTTGGCGCCGACGACCTGGACGGCACGGTGGTGGAGGAAAAGATCTATCACGACGCCGGAGCCAAGACTCCTCAAGCTTTGACCCGCATGCAGCTTATCCGCTTGATTCGCGAGGCGGGCTGCGAACCATTCGAGCGCGACACCCTTTACCGCCCCGTCACCCGCACCGAAACCAGCGTCACCGTGCAAGTCTGATCGAAATTCGAAATTTACGGTGAAGAGCGGCAGTGCAAGTTTACTGCGTGGAGTCTCCCTTGGCCGCACAAGGTCATTCAAGCACTGACGGGGTATTCGGCATCGTCCGCTGGCTCTCAAGGGTAGCGCCTGGTCTGGAGGCCCGTAAAGTGCGCGATCGTTTCAAAATCGCGGTCCTTGTGCCAAACCGGAATCTCGTGATCGAGGGCAATGGCCGCGATCAGGCAATCCGTAGATGACCGAATGGTGTATCCCTTGCGGCGTCCCTGGCGGTAGATTTCTGCTGCAGCTAAGAAAGTTTCGATCGGCAGGGGATCGCTCAGGATGGGCAGGGCAAGAAAAGTCTCCCGGAAAGCTCCTGCCCAAGGATGCTCGCGCAGTCCCTCGATGACTTCCTGCACCACCGGTCCGCAGATGGCAAAGTTGAGTAGCTCCTCTTCGGTTATGCGCGGGCCACGCCGTCCGTTCAGCAGTTCGATCCAGACGGAGGTGTCAACCATTATCACCGCTGCCCTCGCTGGCGTCGCCGCTGGGGGGGGACGCGATCTTCCCGCATAACCGCCAAGTTACCTTCCCAAAGGTGGCTGCCAAAAAAGGTTGGGAGGCTCTGAATCTTACGAACCCGAACCGCCTCGGCGAGAGCGCGATTCACGGTAGCGGAGTAGGTCTTTAGCCCCAGTACTCGCGTTGCCTCATTGAGCAGATCTGCATCTAACACAAGATTTGTACGTTTCATGTGCATATTATACAGGATTTTGAACCCACGGGTATCGCGATTCCCTCGGGCAAGCGCTCAGTGGTCGTCCGGCGACACGAAGCGGCTGATGGGGCGGCTGAGGACCGCTTGGTTCTGGCCGACGTAGTTGCGGAAGATGGCCTGAAGCCTGGGGTTTCCCTGCACTTGCATGTTCGAAAGGCGGCCTGTCACGGGGTCGTTTTTGAAGGTGGCGTTCCACCAAGAAAACCCGATCACATTCGGCCAACGGCCGCCCAACAGGTCGGAGAGCGCCGCCTTGGTCCACGCCGCTTGATGAGCGTCATCAATTGTCCCAAACTCGCAAACGATGAACGGCTTATGGGTCAGCCGCTGCATGCGTCCGTACACCCAATCCATCTGGTAACGGAACGAAACCCCTTTCGGATCGCTGGGCAACTGTCGGCCGTACACGCTGGCGCCCACCCAGTCGATCCATTCATCGCCGGGGTAGTAGTTCTCGAATTTGTTCCAGTCCACGACGGGCTCATCCCACGGATCCACATGGAAAACCCAGCGGATGTTGTAGGCGCCCTCTTCCCGCGAGATGTGGATGATGTGCCGGTAGGCCTCTCGGAATCGAGCCACGGAGTCAGCGTAGGAGCCGCCCTCTTTGTTATACAAGCCGTTCCAAGGGAACCACCAACCATTGACCTCCACACCGTACTCGGCAATCACCGGCGAACCGAAATTCCGGGCATCCCGCATCCAATTTCGCAGGCGCGGGTCAAACTTACCGGCGATAATGTTCTGAAGGGAATAGACCGGATCGGGCCGGGGGATGGTCGGGCTGCTCAGAAGCATCAGCCGAATGTAAGGAACGCTCCCGTTGGCGCGGATCCAGGAGGCCGTCTGGTAGGGGAAGCGGGGATTTTCATACCAGTTGTTCCAAAAATAGACCCAAGCCAGCGACTTGCCCACGGCGCGTTGGTATATCCTCACATCGTCGACAGTGATGTCTCCGCCCATGCCATTCTTGCTGCCGGGGAAAACTCCTAGGTAGTAGCTTCCGGCAGGCGGCTCCACCAATGTCTTGATCGGGACAGGACGGGGTTTAGGATCATGGCCAACGCTCGCGGCCATGACCAGGATGGCGGCGAGGACCCGCCAAAGTCGATGCGATCCGCGCGTTGGGGGTTCTCCCGGAATCATTCCTTCCTTTCAATCTACACAAGAATCGGGGTGCTTTCGAGTCGAACGTTTGCCCGGCGCAAAACCGGCTTGAGTAGAAATTGCGCTTTGCACCGCAGCGAGTTTACGGCATCATTACCTACCAGCGTCGCAGGTGGTGCAGCGCTTCCTGCTTATGCATGATAATATAGCAATGGATCATATGCTTGTCTGTCTTCTTGCGTTTTTGAGGTACTTCCGTCTCCGCAGGTCCTGGGTCGCCGTTCTGGTTTTTCTCGCCACGCTATCGATGTCCCCGCTGGGGGGATTGCTGTGCGCAGCGCCGCCCGATGATGCCGAGGACTCCTCGACGGCGGCGGTCATTTACGATAGCCAGCCGGACCCGCGTGCGGATTCGTATATCCATGCTCTTTTCCTTGCGAACTTACTTACCCACTTCAATTTACACGCCGCCCTCATTCCTATCAGCGAGTACAAGCGAGGACAACTGTCGGACTATCGCGCAGGTTTCCTGGTGGCGTCCGGACTTAAGACCATCGTCCCGCCGGCCTTGCTTGCTGACATTCGGGCCACGGATCAGCCGTTTGCCTGGTTGGGCGGGCATGTCGATCAGCTTCTTGCCACTCCCGACGCGCGCCGTCATTACGGCTTCAGCTTTGTTGAGTACGGCCGCGACCTCGATTACCGGTCGGTTCTTTATAAACAGACCTTGCTGCCCAAGCCCGAGTACGACCTGAATATCGTCTCGATCCAGGACCCGAAAACCGCTGAAGTCATCGCCACGGCGAGCAATCAGAAGAAAGTTTCCAGTCCCTACGTCGTGAGGAGTGGAAGCTTTTGGTACTTTGCGGACAAGCCGCTTTCGTATATGGGCGAAGGAACGCGTTACTTGGTTCTCTGCGATCTTCTCCATGACATTCTGGGAATTAATCACCCTTCTGAAATGCGTGCGATGGTGCGTATCGAGGACGTCAGCATCGACGACGATCCTGATGACCTCACTCGAATTGCGGGCTGGCTTTCTGACCGCCATATTCCTTTCGCAATCGCCCTTATCCCCATATTTCGCGATCCCGCGCATTCCCTGGAGATCCGCCTTGGCGATCGGAAGTCAACGGTGGCCGCCATCCACACCATGATCGCCCTTGGTGGTACGCCCGTCATGCACGGAATCACCCATCAGGTCCATGGATTGAGCGGAGACGAATACGAGTTCTGGGACGAGCTTGGAAATCGGCCGGTGGGCGGCGACTCGGCGGAATTCGTGATGCGACGATTGCGGATGGGTTTCGCCGAGTGCTTTGCCAACGGCATTTATCCGGTGGCCTTTGAGGTTCCTCATTACGGGGCGTCGGAGATCGACTACCGCACGCTCGACCAGGTTTTCTCCTTGTTCTACGATCGTCCCATGGTCGTGCCCGACGACACGACTGCCCAGATGGTCCCTTACCCCGTGGTGGACCAGTACGGCCGCCACATTGTTCCCGAAACTTTGGGTTATCTACCCGAGGACGATCCCGATCCGCTAAAGTTGATTCAGTACGCGCGCAGCATGCGAGTGGTGCGTGACGGGATCGCTTCATTCTACTTCCACCCCTTTTTGAAGCAAAAACTACTTGAGCAGGTTGTGCAGGGGATCGGCGATTTGGGCTATCACTACACCTCCCTGCGGGAATTCGGTGGCCAGGTTGATTTCCAAGGCGAGTATGCCGTTCGCACCACCTCCGGTCCCATCCGGCTGTCGCCCAAGGATGAGTATTGGCGCCTGCAACTTTTCAATGCCAGCGGGCAAGTGGTGAAAACCGATTTGTCGGCGACGCGATTAAATGGCCCCGTCGAACTCTCGGCTCAGGTTCCCACCGGTGGGTGGGCTGCCGCCGAGGTCATGAAGCGGTCGCCCGCGGCGCCCGAGCAGGCGAATTCCTGGTACAAACGGATTGGCCAATGGTGGGATAGCCTGCATCCGGTCACTCCCCCTCCGTCCACGGTTGTTCGGGATAAGTTCGCCGGACCTCCCAGCGCCTGGATTCTGTGGCTTGAGAACCCCCACGCCGCCGCCGGGCACAACCAACAGAGTTACAAGACGGTCCTGGAAGCTCTCGGATATCAGGTGAAGGCTGTCACTGTTGCCAAGTTCCGCGCGGCGCCCAGCGCAGACGACACGCTTCTGGTCGTGCCCCACGCCGCCGGTGTGCGGCTGACCGATGGGCAGCAGCGGCTGGTTGTGAGGTATCTCGGGTCCGGCGGGGATGTGGTTGCCGATGGCTCGCAAGCTTGGCTGGCAAAGATCGGATTTGTATTCAGCAACCTCCAGATGATTGTATCGTCGGTCACCGACCCCGATCATTCGGACATGAAACTGACTTGGCGCCCGGCGGAGCGAATCACGCGATTTACCGCGCCCGAGGGCGTCCGCGAATTGATGGACGATGATGAGAGCGGGCAACCCGTGGCGCTCGCCGGCTCGTTTGGGGCGGGCCACTACGTTTATCTGGGGACGAATCTCGACAACTACACCAACGAGGGGACCAGCCACTACCCCTATTTCCCCGAGTATCTCAGCACTACCTTCGGAGCCACGAGTTCGCTGCGCAGCCGCCACATCGAGGTGTACTTCGATCCCAGCTATCGCCCGGGAGCGGACCTCAATCGGCTGGCGACCATCTGGCATCGCGCGGGTATCAGCACGGTCCATGTGGCGGCCTGGGAGTATGCGACCCTGTTTCCTTTCCCCTACGATGAGTTTGTTCGTGCCTGCCACCGCAACGGCATTGCGGTTTATGCCTGGTTCGTCTTCCCGATGGTGGATAAGAAGATGTGGGATGACCATCCGGGATGGCGGGAGAAGACGGCGGCGGGCAGCGACGGCAATGTCGGCTGGCGTTTCTCGATGAATTTTCAGGATCCCGATTGTTTCCAGGCGGCGATGGATTGGACAAAGGTCCTCCTGAATTCCAGCGATTGGGATGGCGTCGACATTGCGGAATTGAACTTCGACGCCGACTTCAAGGACTATCTGCGCCCGGACAAATTTGTACCGATGAACGATGTCGTGCGCGCGGACTTCAAAAAAAAGACGGGCTTTGACCCCATCCAGTTGTTCCGCCCCCACTCCCCGCATTATTACAAAACGGATGCGGCCGGATTGGTAAAGTTCGAACGCTATCGCGAAGACGTTGTGCTTGACTGGCACCGGCGCGTGCTGACGGAACTGGAGCCTTTGTGCAAGCAACGCGGATTGGAAGTCATTATTACCATGCTTGATAGCCTGCACGATGAATACGTGCGGCCCGCCCTGGGCGTGGACTCGCGCCGGATTACTGCCCTGATGCGGGAATTTCCCTTCACCCTGGAAGTTGAGGACCCCGCGCGCTTTTGGATGACCACGCCAGAACGCTACCGGCGCTTCGCGGCGACCTATCTCAAGCTGGTTCCCGATCCCCACCGCTTGATGTTTGACGTTAACGTCGTTTCTAATCGGGACATTACGGCGACGAATCTGCCGTCCAAAACGGCCACTGGGATGGAACTGGCCCTGACGCTCCTGAGCGCATCTTCCGCTTCCGGGCGAGCAGCCGTATATTCTGAATACACCGTATCCCCGCAGGATTGGGATCTCATCCAAATGGTCTTGAACCGCCCCGCGTCCGTTAGCGGCGGCAAAACCAGCATGGACGTCAACGCCACAACTTCTCTGGAACTCACCCCCGCGGACGACCCCCGCTACTATGTGGACGGCCATCTATGGCCAGCCGTGTCGCAAGATGGCGTGGTGATGCCGACGGGGCAGCATTCTATTTCCACCGAGCAGAGTTGGTGGCACTTCCTGGACAACGACGAGTTCCAGGCGCGCATCTTAACAACTACGGCTGATTTGGCAGACGCGCACGCGGATACCACCGGCCTGACGTTCCAGTACCGGGCGCCGGGGCGCGCGGTCTTCGTATTTAACCAGGAACCCAATGAAACCCTGGTGGACGGCAGCGCCGCTACCTTGCCCACGGAGCGCAACGGCACCGACTGGGCGGTGGTGTTCCCCGCCGGCGATCACCATGTTCGGGTGGCCACCAACACCAAGGCCGGGGTGGCGGTTGACGTCGTGGGATGGGCGTCATCGTGGGCCATCTGGGCTTTTGGCGTTCTGGCCACGATACTGATGATCGTTATTTACTTGCAACTTCGGCTGGCGCGGCTTATAAAACGTAGCGGATAGAAATGCATGTCTAATTTCCATTGGATCATCGACGGACTATTTGTCTCTACGGTCGCCCTCATCTGGTTCATGCTGGGTTACCAGACCATCCTCTTTTTCCTGGGACATGTCTATTATCGGCGCACTCGGCATGCGGCGAAGAAACTCGCAGAGATACCCGACGCCGAATTGCCCTGCATATCGGTATTGGTGCCCTGCCATAATGAGGGGCGCGTCATCGCCCATACCATCACCGCGCTTCAAAAGCTCGATTACCCGTCGAACAAAATCGAGTTCCTGATGATCAACGATGGCAGTACCGACAACACGCCGGAGGTGATTCGCGGATTTGCCGCCGATCCGCGTGTCCGTTTGCTGGAGGTGCCCGCGCCGCTCAGCGCCCGGGGCAAGTCCGGCGCACTCAACTATGCGTTGTTGCAGGCGCGCCATCCCTTGATCGCGATTTATGACGCCGATAACCTTCCTGAGCCCGGCGCACTTCGCCCGCTGGCCGTGCAGCTTGTGCGCAATCCCCATCTGGCGGCGGCGGTGGGAATGTATCGAGCTTGGAACCGGCGCCGCGCCCTGATCACGCGATTTGTCAATATTGAAGGTATCGGTTTCCAGTGGATGGTGCAGGCGGGCCGCTGGATGCTCATGGGCCTGACCATGTTGCCGGGAACCAATTACATCATCCGTAAGGCGATCGTGGAAATACTGGGAGGCTGGGACGAGCAGGCTCTGACGGAAGACTCGGAGTTGACGGTGCGCCTTTATGAGGCCGGCTACCGCGTTCAACTGGTGCCCACCTCAGTGAGTTGGGAGCAGGAACCGGAATCGTTGAAGGTTTGGTTCAAGCAGCGCCGGCGCTGGGTTCGCGGCTTCAACTACGTCCTGAAAAAGCACGCTGCCGGCCTGCTCCGCGCACGGCCCCGGCGCATCGCCTTTGAAATGCTCTCGTCGCACTTGTTGTATTACTTCTTCTTTCTGGCAGTGGTCATATCCGACGCCTTGCTTGTTCTCTGCCTCGCCGGAGTGGTCAACATTAATGTGCCCGGCCCCTACAGCCTGGTCTGGATCCTCGCCTACGCCACCTTTGTTCTTCAGCTCGTCATTGCACTTTCTTGCGAGCACGACGAGGATTCCCCGGTCAATATCCTGCTGACCTTCGTGATGTATTTCACGTATTGCCAACTCTGGATTCCCGTCGTGGCCGCGGCCTTCTATGACGACTTCATCATGCGCCGGGCGATCAAGTGGGTGAAGACGGAACGCTACCAGGTGGGAACTGCCTAGTTGGCAAGGACGAAACTCGAAGCTCGAAACTCGAGACTCGGGCCGATTTTCGAGTTTCGATTTTCGAATTTCGATTCTTCCGCTCCCCCCCACCATTCTGAGAAGAACACTCGATGTTTGCCAAACGCCTTCACGTCCTCGTGGTTTTGGGCACGCGTCCCGAAGCCATCAAGCTCGCCCCGGTGATTCGTGAATTGGCGCGGCATCGAGATCAGTTCCAGACCCGCGTGTGCATCACCGCGCAGCACCGCCACCTGCTGGAGCCGATCCTGCGCTGGTTTCGCATCCCCGTTCATGACGATCTCGATGTCATGCGGCCCAATCAGGAACTGTGCGGGTTGTCCGCCCTGATTCTGGAGCGCTTTCATAAAGTGCTCGCATCCCGTCGGCCGGACATCGTCCTGGTGCAGGGAGACACCACGACAGTCATGCTGGCGAGCCTGGCGGCTTTCTATCACCGCGTGCCCGTGGGTCACGTGGAAGCGGGTCTGCGCACCCAGGACCGGTACTCGCCTTTTCCGGAGGAGATTAACCGCCGGCTGGCTTCGCAACTGGCCACCCTGCACTTTGCCCCCACCAAATGGTCGCGCGATAACCTGTTGAAGGAAGGGATTCCCCGCAAGAGTATCATCGTGACTGGTAATACCGTGATTGATGCTCTCCTCGAAACGCGCCGCCGGGTGGTACGGCGCCCCCCGGATATCCCTCAGCTTCGGGGTCTCAAGCTCGGCGCCCGCAAGCTGATCGTGGTGACGGCGCATCGGCGCGAAAATTTCGGCCCCGGGTTGACGAGTATTTGCCAGGGAATACGCCGCCTGGCCATGGAGCGCGAAGACCTCGAGATTGTCTACCCCGTTCATCCCAACCCCAACGTGCAGGCCATCGTGCGGCCCATGCTCGGAGGCATCGAGCGAATCCACTTGGTCGATCCCTTGGACTATCCCCAATTCGTGTGGCTCCTCAACTCGGCCTATCTTGCCCTCAGCGACTCCGGAGGTATTCAGGAAGAAATGCCCTCCCTGGGACGGCCCGCGCTGGTGATGCGCGAGAATACCGAACGCCCCGAGGGGGTGAAGGCCGGAGTGTGCAAGCTCGTGGGCACGTCCGACGAAGTGATTTACCGCACGGTCACCGAGCTCCTCGACAACAAGCAAGCCTATGCCCGATTCGCCCGCCGCCGAAATCCCTTTGGTGACGGCAAGGCGGCGAAGAGAATTGTGGCCGCGCTGAAAGACTTCCACTCCAAAACATAGCTCCCCTCCCCGGTCGTGGGGGGCGTGATTGAACGCGGAGCCGTTTTGTAGGTACGCAGTGCGCTTGCTTTGGACCTCGGACTTGTTCCAACCGCCGTGCCTTTTCCCTTCTGAAATCTGAAATTTGAAATCCCCGACCGCGCCCCAGGCGCTCGCTGCCTACTGCCCATTGCTTTCTGCCCACTGCCTACTGCCCTCCGTACTTCACCCAAATCGGGCTAGACCACGCCAGGTTGCGGTCCAGTTGGGTGACGCGCACGTAGTACCAGCTTTCACCCTGGGGCGGCGCGTTGTCGATGTAGGTGAACTCCGTGCTCTTGCTTTTGGGTGAGGTGGTAAAAACAAACTTACCGTCTTTGATGATCTCCACTTGTTGCAGCGTATCGGTTCCGAACACTTTTATTTTGAAGTGAGGGGAGGCGGGCGCGGCAAAGGCGTCGCCCATCAGGTACGTGTGCCCCTGCGCATCCACGGCCTGGAAATCCACGATGATGTTATCCGTAGCGCCGTAGGCGTGGCGCTGGCGCATGCTCTCGACGATGTCGGTGCGGTCCAGGGAGGACGTATAGATCATCGTATAGGAGCTGTGGGTGGAGATGTGGTCGGAGCTCGATTCCACCCCGAGCTTGTAACCTTTGGCCAGGCCATTCCAGTAAAATCCCGCCGCCTCATATTTTTCGTGGACCAGCACCTGGTAGTTCGCGCTCTCGCCGCGCGGCGACCCTTCGTATTCGTAGTTGGCATGGTAGCCCTGATAAATCTCCACCAGGGGCTCAACCTCGGGGTCGTTATCGCGATAGTCGGAGCCTTGCTCGGTGGCGAGGGAATGCAGCATACAGATGCCCCGGTGCTGTTTCAAATAGGGGTAGAGGATGGGACCGCTCGCGACCTTGCCCTGGTTTTCCGCTTCGCTGATGGGAAGAGTCCGAACGCCCCGTTCAGCGAACACCACGTTGCGATGCCCGTTCGGATAGCGGACGCTACGCTCGTATCCGAACAGCGGTGTGTAAAAGTCCTTGATGTGGAAGAGGTCGATGGCCTTCTCGGTTCGCCACCACGTGTACTCGTTATCGCCTCCGGCGTTGTGATCGGAGATGATCCCGGTATCCATCGCCGCCGCATCCATCATGTAGCGGAAATAGTCTTCCACCGAGCCGTCGCCCGCGCCGTCGGCGGAAATTTCGGTGTGCCGGTGGAAGTCGCCCCGCAGAATGCGCAGCGAAGTGCCGTTCACCGTGAGGCGATAAGCGCGAACGCGGGCAACATCCTCGCGCTCGTGGGGATGCACCGGCGGAGCCCCCTCTTGGGGATCGCTGAACGCTTCCAGCTTGGGTGGCAATACCAGGGCCTCGCTGGAGAAAGCCGCGGCGTCAATCTCATGCACGCCGGGACGATGCGGACCCGTGCCGGTCGCGGCGCCCGTCATGGATGGTTGAAAGCCCGAGCTGGGGCCAAACGGCTTGTTATCGTTGACCCAGGCCATCCAGATTCCCTGCGGACCCGGACTGATCTTGAAGGTCCCGTCGGGGCGTGAGCTGGTTTCCGGGATCGGCATGAGGGGTGTCCAATGGTCACCTTCATAGCAGGTCAAGAAATTTTCCCACTGTCCGTTCACAGCCCAATGATCGGTGCGCGTTTCCGCGGTGCTGGTGCGGATTTGCAGGGCGGCCCAGATTCGCCCTCGGGCGTCGGAGGCCAGATGCGGCGTTTCGATAAAATGGTTATAGCGCGTGGGGATGGCGGCATTCAGGTCGCTCACCGTTTGCTTCCAGACGCCGTTCTCGAACACGGCCACCCGCGGGTGGCGGCTGGAGTACAGCGTGGTGCTACGGGACTGGTCGTCGCGGTGCCAGTCCTTGCCCCAGTTGTCGCCGGACTCGTCCCAAGCCAGCCACACGCGCCCTGCGGGATCAACGGCCAGCGAGGCGTGCGCCTGAAATTTCCCCGACTGCGTGACCTGTTGAATGGGTTGCATCGACCCGTCAGCGTTGACCTTGCGCAGGAAGATGTCGTAGTTGCCGGTGCGATAACTGTCCCAGGCGATGTAAAGGTTTCCGGCGGAGTCGCCGGCGGCATCCGGCATCCACGCGTTCGCTCCACTGATTTCCGTGGGCTTGGACCAACTATTTCCGCGCAAGGTGCTGAGCAGCACATGTGACTGGCCGGCTTGGTAACCGATCCACACCAGGTGAAGCCGGCCGGAGGGATCGGCGACGAGCCGGTGAAAAATATTGGGATGATCCGCCGCGGTCAGTTTTTGCCGCGCCGTCCACTTTTGGCCGTCAAACGTTCGCGCGTAGAGGTCCCAATCTTCGCCGGTCCTTTCTGACCAGACCACCCAGATCCTTCCTGCGGAATCTTCCCCGATGGCGGTATGAAAGACGTCGCCCTTTTCTTCCGTCATGCGTACCGGCTCTGACCAGCCCTCCGGCGTCGAGTAGCGCACATAAACCTGATCGCCGAGGCTTTGGTATGACTGCCAGGCTACCCAGACCACACCCCGGCGCGTGACGCAGAGCGAGGGATAGTCGTGCTCGGGGGGATTCGCGCCCTGGGGCACGGGGGAAATCTGCTGCGGGGTGGGTGTGCGCTCGACCACCACATCGCCGTCGCGGAAGGAAAGCGCCCGGCCGTCGGTGAGGTCCTGCAATGCGAACCGGAAGTCCCCCTGCGCGGTTCGGACCTGGGCAATCGCCGTGGGCGGCGCTTCCACCGTCACCGTCACTCCGGCGGGAACAAAATTAACGATCTCCTCCGAGGTGTCCAAGGGGTGCGGGTCCTTGGGCTGGTTTTCAAATTCCATGCGTTTGACGTGCACCTTCCAGGTCCCATCGAGATTCACCCCATCCTCTTTGAATAGGCGCCAGGGCATCACCTTCACCACCTTGCCCTGATTGAGCGTCAGGGAACCGGAATAGTCCTCAAGCCGCTCTTGCCGTTCTCCAAAGACGATGCGGAAACTCAGCGTCTTGTCAGGCAGCGGGCCCGGCGATTGCGTCGGCGCCGATCGGTCCCTTGGAATTAAAGCGAGGATCGCGATGAGCGCGATAATGGAGAGCACGCCGATTCTTCGCATGGGAAGTCCCTCCTAAGAAGTCCGAGGTCCGGAGTCCGAGGTCCGAAGTCCGGCTTGGGGCACGGAGATGGTACCACCAAAAGCATGCCTTTTTGAGCCACCTTTCGATAAGTGTTCGGAAGGATTCCACCACGGAGGCACAGAGGTCACGAAGAAAACACACCGGAATAGCTATGGATCAAAAAGCAATGGCCCGTCATCTCTGCCGGCGCAATCAGCAAGGCTTTTCTCTGTGATCTCTGTGCCTCTGTGGTGAGTCTTTTCTTTGCCGAACGGAATCATATGGACGAACTTGGGCGCACATGCTTAAAATCTAGAAGGCAGGGTTTACGAGTCAAAAATCAGGAGGTGGAAAGCTCCATTCTGACTCCTGACTCCTGACTCCTGACTCCTTTTGGAACTTTCGCATGTCCTTAAAACGTATTCTGATCACGAACGACGACGGCATAACCGCTCCGGGCATCAAAGCGCTGGAACAGAGCCTGGCCGCGCTGGGTGAGGTGACGGTCATCGCTCCGGACCGGGAGATGAGCGCCACCAGTCAAGCGATCAGCCTGCATACGCCCTTGCGCATCCACGGGATTGACGACCGGCATTATGGCGTCGGCGGCACTCCGGCCGATTCGGTGATCCTGGCTCTCTACCACATTCTGCCGCAGCGGCCTGACCTGGTGGTGAGCGGAATCAATCCTGGCGCCAATATGGGTGAAAACGTGGTTTACTCCGGAACCGTGGGCGGAGCGATGGAAGCGGCGGTGCACGGTGTGCCCTCCTTTGCAATATCGCTGGCGTCGCGGAAGGACCCGGATTTTTCCTCCGCCGCAGCTTTCGCGGCGCAACTTGCCACCAAAATTTTGCAAGAGGGCTTGGAGCCGGGAGTGTGCTTGAACGTGAATGTGCCGCGCGGTGAAGTGCACGGCGTGCGCATCACCCGTCAGAGCCAGAAGATATCGCAAAACCTCGTTTTGGAACAAAAGGACCCGCGCGGGCGCCCGCATTATTGGCTCGACGAAACGGTTGAAGTCACGGACGTCGAGCCCGATTCCGATTACGGGGCCATTCTCGCGCGCGAGATTTCCGTAACCCCTCTTCAGGTTGATCGCACACATTATCCCAGCCTCAATCACATTTCCCGTTGGCTGCCGGCGTTGCAGGTGGTGAAGAAGTAGCGGCGGCTTCACCGCGTAGACGCGGAGGCGCAGAGATCTGAAGACAAAAGGCTCTTTCTCTGCGTCGCAGCGCCTCCGCGGTAAAGTAGAGGCAGTTCGCGAACCGCCCCTTGGCGCTGGGCGAGCCGGTTGTGTTCACCCGCGTGCATCTTCGAGCCCCGTGGGGGCGAAATAACCCAGCCCAAGGCGTAAGCCCTGGATGGACGGCCCTCACCCCGCCTTCGGCACCCCTCTCCCGCGCGGGGGGGAGAGGGGATGGGGGTGAGGGAGGGTTCGCGGACCCACGGCTTACGCCGTGGGCTACATTATGGCGCCCGCTACGCGGGCTGAATTCTTAAACGAACTTCTAACTCTGGACACTAGGATCTTTCAGGAACTTTCGCCAAACAGGGACAGCATACACACCCAGATTGAATGCACAAACGACCACCGCTCCAGCGATTAACCAAGACACGGGGATATCGGGATAGACCATGGCTTCCAGGTAATGCACCAGAAACGAGCCCCGATACGGTGTGATGCCCGCGCGCGCTTCCAGCCATGCTTCCAGAAGAGTGAGCGGGCAGGGTGGCCAAGGCAGCGCCTCAATCAGGATGCTGTACACCAAAGAGATGATATGCAGCCAGCGCAACGCGCGCCGGCGGCGGGTAAGCAGGGCTCCGCCGATGACCCAAAGAATCCAGAGCAGATGCAGCGTCAGAATTCCGACCGCCATGGCGTGGTAGATCTTGGCGCCCATCGTTGGCAAACCTCGGGTGTTGCGGATGCGCTCCCTTCTCGATTAACCCATGTTATCAAAACTGACAGGAGGCAGTGCGGGATCGAGGATATCCGGGGGGAGTACGGGCGGCTCGCCAACCGCAATTTGCGCCCCACAGGAACGACAGGAGGGGGGAGGGCTGACCGGTGTAGTTTATTCGGACCTGTCCGCCCTCCCGTACCTCGCTTGACTAAAACGGGTTCATTGCTTCGTGGTCATGACCAACCAGTTGCCTCCGCCGGCGTTAGAACGTCACGGCCGGCAGGACCTGGGTGTGTTCCATCTGTACGCCCTGGAGCTGGTTCGGATCCAGGCCCAGAGCCTTGAGAATCGTCGGAGCGACCTGCGCGGTTTCCACAAAGCTAGTGACCGTCTTTGCCTTGAAGCTGGGATTTGACAGCAGCATGATCACGTTCGTGTCGTCGCGCGAAAAGCCGCCATGCTCGGCGAGCTTCTTGCCGCTGCCGGAGTACGTTACGCCAATATCGGGCGTCACGAGGATATCCGGAGTGCGCGGGTCGCCACTGGGCGGGAGTCCGGGGGCGTTGAAGTAGGTGGTAAGGATCGGCCCGGAGAAAATCTCGCCGATACCCGCAACGTTATTGTTGGCCGGAGAGGTCGACCGAAGCAGACTCACCGCGCTCGCCGTGGTGCAAGTGTTGTTGAGCCAAATCATGGAGACATCGTCCTCCGTCGGCCCAATGCCGGTCGGGTTGGACGGTGATTCGGAAAGTGGCAGGCAACCCGCCCCATCCAGAATGGTGGCCGGGGAGGTCGTGATCGGGTCACCCGTGGAATTCGCTATGCCCAAGTAGCGCGCCGAATCGATTGGGCTCTGGCCGTGCTTCGCCGTAATCACGATCAGGGTGCTCCCGGAAATCCCATTATTCCTGAGCGCCGCCACCATTTCGCCGATGGAAGCGTCCACGAACTCGATTTCGCCCATCAGCGATGGCGAGGGAGTGCCGATGGAGTCCAGATAGCCGCCGGTGAGCGAGAGGCTTTTCTCGATAAGCTTTTCTCCGACGCTCACGGCTTGGAAGTTCATCCCCAAGATGGTGGGTGTGGGCGCTGCGGATTTGCCGTTATGGGTCAGGCCGTTGATCTCATTGAGGACGGACTTCACCTTCAGGCTGTCGTAGCACTGAATGTTCGGTTCTTCAGCAAAATTTGTGGGTCCATTCTGGTTCGGGTAACTCCCCAAGATTATGGTAGAGCGCCACTTCAATCGCTTCGAAGGTCCGAAAGCC
>Ga0209039_10000979_pt1 | contig 27775 bp, 16 predicted proteins | sample BogFormECP12_OM1_FD_188238 | JGI IMG/M metagenome (GOLD analysis project Ga0209039, IMG submission 188238) | Bog forest soil microbial communities from Calvert Island, British Columbia, Canada - ECP12_OM1 (SPAdes) (version 2) | ecosystem: Environmental > Aquatic > Freshwater > Wetlands > Bog ... | reverse complement strand
AAGAAAAAGGGTCCCGGCTCGCGAGGGGGGAAGTGTCTTCAAGTTTTTGCTTGACAGGGTCGACGCCATTATAGATGGAGTGCGGCAGCTTGCTGCCGCCTTCTATCTTAGCAGCGTTGGACGAGCGGCGAGAACAAAGCGGCAGCAAGCTGCCGCACTCCCAAGCCGCCGTCAGTTTAGCAGGAAACCTTATTCACGAGCACCGGCAAAGAGGTATAATCGCGCGCTTCGTAAAGGTGCTACGCTTGAGGGCGAAGGCGCGGCAGGGTTAGTAAACTGGGATGCGCGAGGACATGCAAGTCAAAACAATCAGGGGGCGTCTGCTCGTGGCCGCAGTGGCGGCTGGGATGCTGTTGCTGGGCGCCCGCGGATCTGCGGAAAACAAGCGCAAGGTGATCATCGACCAGGACGCCCTGGGTCCGGCGGGAACCGATCAGAACGCGATTCTGGTGTTCATCCAATCGCCAGAGGTTGAGCCCCTGGGAATCACAGTGGTTTCCGGCGATGGGTGGCGCGACGAAGAGGTGACTCACACGCTGCGGATGCTCGAGATCGTGGGCAGGACGGACATTCCCGTGGTGCCCGGCGCTGTCTTCCCGCTGGTCAACAGCAAGGAGCGCGCCGAGAATTGGGAGAAGCAGTACGGGAAGATCTACTACATGGGAGCCTGGCATGCCTCCTACCCCGGCTGGACGTGGCACGATCCGTTCGTCGTCCCGGAACTGAAGGAAGGCAACCCAACGCTCAAGGCATCGAGCGAAGACGCGGCGCACTTCCTGGTGCGAATGGTGCGCCAGTACCCCCAACAGGTCACCATCTACGCCGGCGGACCGCTCACCAACCTGGCGTTGGCAATGACGCTCGATCCACAGTTCCCCGAGCTGGCGAAGGAGTTGGTGGTGATGGGCGGCAGTATCAATCCGCGGACAGACGATCGCGAGTTCGTCCACAGCCCGCAGCGGGAGTTCAATTTCTGGTGGGACCCCGAGGCTACCCACATGGTCCTGCACGGGCATTGGGCAAGGATCGTCTGCACCACGGTGGACATTTCCGTGAAGACCCGCCTTACCCCCGACCTGATCGGCGAGATCGGCAAGGGCGACACCGCCGCCGCCCGGTATGTCTCTCAATACACTCGCGCCGGCAGCTACATGTGGGACGAACTGGCGGCGGCCGCGTGGATCGATCCCAGTATCATTACCAAGGAGGAGACGCTATACCTGGATGGCGAGATCGACCACGGCGCCGGCTACGGCAACACTCTGAATTGGGTTCCAGGCATGAATCCTGGACTGGGGGAACAACTGGTACACGTCCAGCAAGACCTGGATACGCAGAAGCTCTACCGGCTGTTTGTGAAGTTGATGACCAGTCCGACGCCTGGCAAGGTGGACCGCAGACGGTAGACGGTAGACGGGGAAGACGGTAGATGGCAGACGGCAGACAGTGGACGGGTAGCACGGAATATGGGAAGAGGAGCCTCTTCCCCTTTATGCCGTCTGCCGTCTACCATCTACCGTCTTCCCCGTCTTCCCCCGTCTACCGTATACCGTCTGCTGTCTACCTTCAGCGTGGGAGAAGAAGATGCCAGATAAAATCGTCGTGATCGGCAGCCTCAACATGGACCTGGTGGGATGCGCGCCGCGCATTCCTGTGGTGGGCGAGACAATCGTGGGCCACAAGTACTTCAGCGAGCCGGGAGGCAAAGGAGCCAACCAGGCCTATGCGGCGGCCAAACTCGGCGGGCGTGTGGCCATGCTGGGACGCGTCGGGAGCGATGGGTTCGGCCGCGAGATGCGGCAGAACCTCGAACAGGTGGGCTGCGACGTGAGCGGGCTGCTCGCCGTTCCCGGCTTCACCAGCGGCATCGCGCTCATCTTCGTCGCCGATACCGGCCAGAACTCGATCATCATCGTCCCGGGCGCAAACGACTGCTTTTCGCCCGAAGATGTCGACGCTGGCCAAAAGTATCTGGAAGGGGCGGCGTTGGTCCTGTTGCAGCTCGAGAACCCCCTCCCGACGGTTCTGGCCGCGGCACGCGCCGGTCGCCAGGCGGGCGCGCGTGTGATCTTGGACCCGGCCCCGGCGCGCGAGGTTCCCACCGAGCTGTTTGAGTTGTGCGACATCATCACGCCTAACGAAACCGAGGCGGCGATCCTGGCTGGGCAGCCGCCGGCGAGTCTCAATCCCGATCAGGCGGTGGAGATCGCCCGGAAGCTCCAGGCGCGCCACGCCAGCACGGTGATCGTCAAACTGGGCGAGCAGGGGTGTATGCTGGTGGATAGCGGCTCGCAACTACTGCCAGCCCCGGCGGTGAAGGCAGTCGACACCACCGCTGCAGGCGACGTATTCAACGCCGGACTGGCGGTGGGCCTCAGCGAAGGGCTGGATGTGGCAGCAGCTTGCAAGTTCGCTAATCGAGCGGCTGCGCTCTCGGTGACGCGACTGGGTACGCAGATCGCGACGCCCTCCCGCGCCGAGGTCGACGCCTTGGCGGCCGGGATCTGACCCGGCACAGATCAGCTATGAACGGTAAACGCCGATTGCCGCTGTCTATGGCGTTGCTTGTGGTCTCCGCAGGCCTTTTCGTTGGGAAGGTTCCGAGCGCTGCTGCGGAGGATTCTGCCGGCCAAGCAGACACGGCCAGCGGCTCGATTGCAGGCACGGTGAAAAGTCCATCGGGCGTGGTGGTGGCGGGTGCGAGAGTCACCTTGCTGGGGGAGGCAGATGCTGCGCGCCCAACTGGCTTGGCTGGCCCCACTGGCACCACTGTCGTGACCGACGCCAGGGGCAACTTCAGTTTCGCGGCGATTCCAGCCGGAACCTACACTCTCGAGGTGGAGTCGGCGGGCTTCCCCAAGTCCTCTCGTTCGAACGTCGTGGTAGCTGGCCGCTCGCGTGTGGTGGCCGATTTCACGCTCGTCCCCGGGAACGCGAGCGACGGATTCAACTATGACGACAGCGCCCAGTTCAAGCCAAGTGCCGTCAACGCGGCCGTTGACCCGGGAGGCTACAGCGCTGCAAAAGAGGTTGATAGCTACAGCCTGATGCTTGACTACGTTCACTCGGAAGCAACCTTTTCGGATCACGCCTTACCTCCCACCCAAGCTGTGAACGGCCAAGCTCAGGCCCAAATTAATTCCCCCGTTCCTCCCACCGCCGCCGAACTCGACTCCTGGAACGAGAGCCAGTTCCTCTCGCACGGCAGCGATCTGCTGCTCCATCATGATCTGGCCGCCTCCATCGAGTCATTCCAGGCCGGCGTCGTGCGCTTCCCCAACTCCGCCCGGCTGGCGACTGGGCTCGGCATCGCCTTTTCGGCGCGAGGTGAGTATGAAAAGGCCATGGCGTCCCTCCTGCATGCTACCGACCTCGCGCCCTCCGACCCGCGGCCGTACTTGGTGCTTGCCAAAGCCTACGTTGGATCGCCCGCGCCGAACCAGGAGGTCCCCAAACGGCTGGCGCGGCTGGTGAAGCTTGATCCTAAGAATCCGTTGGCCCCTTACTATTACGCGCTGGTCCTGGCCAAGGGAGGCCCCGGAGCGGAGGCCGCTGGTGACGACGCGCCTTCCGAGCAGATCGAGTCGTTGCTCAAGAGCGCTCTGGCTCTCGACCCGAACTTTGCCGATGCGCACTTGCAGCTCGGGATCCTCTACGCGTCGCGGTCGAACTACCCCGACGCAATCCGGGAGTACCAGTCAGCAGTACGGCTGAAGCCTTCTCTCGCCACGGCGCATTACCGGCTGGCGCAGGCGTACAGCCGAACCGGAGACAAGGCGGCGGCCCGCCACGAGCTCGACCTTTACCAACATCTGCGCCAGCAAGCTCCGGCTGGGAGCGCCGGCGTCTCCGCGGCTCATCATTGACGTTGACGATCTCCAGACCCGGTCTGCGTTCGCCATTTCATCGAAGGGGAACTTCGCGCCGCCGCTTGATGTCGATTTGCAGGCGCTTGATCTTCTGGTTGAGGGTGGAGAGGGGAATCTTGAAGCGCTCGGCGGCTTCCGTCTGACTCCAGTTGCAGCGGGTCAACATATCGAGAATGACCTGGCGTTCGGCGCTCTCCATGATGTCGAAGAGCGAGCGCCCGTCCATCTCCTCGATGGAGAAACCGTGGGCCCCCTGGGGGCGGGTATGGAAGAGTTGTTCGGGGAGGGTTTCGCGACCGAGCTCGGGCCCGTTGGAAAGCACCACGGCGCGCTCCACGGCGTTCTCCAGCTCACGGACGTTACCCGGCCAGTCGTAGTCCATCATCACCTTCAGCGCTTCGGGCAGCAAGCGCAGCTCGCCGCGGCCGTTTTCCTGGGCGAACTTCTTGAGGAAATGATCGACCAATAGCGGGATATCCTCCTTGCGCTCGCGCAACGGTGGCAGCGTGATGTTGATCACGTTCAAGCGATAGAAGAGGTCCTCGCGGAATCTGTTCTCCTGCACCATTTTCCTAAGGTCGGCATTGGTGGCGGCAATGATGCGGACGTCCACGCGAATGGTTTCCGTGCCGCCCAGCCGCATGAATTCACGTTCTTGCAGGACGCGCAGGAGCTTGGCCTGGGTTTCCACGCCGACGGTGCCGATCTCGTCGAAGAAGATACTGCCCTGGTCGGCGACTTCAAAAAGGCCGCGCTTGGTGGCGACAGCCGAGGTGAACGCGCCCTTGACGTGGCCGAAAAGCGTGCTCTCCAGCAGATCCACGGGCATCGACCCGGTGTTCACGGGAACGAAGGGCCGATCGGCACGCGTGCTGGTGCCGTGGATGGTCTTGGCCACCAGTTCCTTCCCCGTGCCGCTTTCGCCGGTGATCAGGATAGTGGCGCGGGTGGGAGCAACCTGAGTGATCAGGTCCATCACCTTGGACATGGGCTCGCTCTTGCCGACGACATTGGGTAGACCAAAACGCTTGAGGGCGCGCCGGAGCTGGACGTTTTCCACTTGCAGGCGCGACTTATCGAGGGTGTTGCGGATTTCGAGCAGCAGCTTATCGTTGTCCCAAGGCTTGGTGACGTAGCTCTCGGCTCCTTCCTTGGAGGCCTGGAAAGCCATCTGTCCCGAGTCATAGGCTGTGATCATGACGACACTGGTGTCCGGGCTGTCGCTTTTGATGGCTTTCAGGACTTCCAGGCCGTTGCTATCCGGCAGGCCGATATCGAGCAGCACGAGATCGAGGACGCGTTCCTCAACCTTCCGCAGCCCCTCCCGAGCCGTCGACGCCGTGCTGACGTCGTAACCCTCAAGTTTCAGTATCTCTTCGAGGCTTTCGCGGATCTCCTGCTCGTCGTCGATGACCAGGATGACGCCTTTAGCTGACATTCACGGCTTTCCTCGCGGCGGGCAATTCCAGACGGAAGGTCGTGCCGCGTCCCAGTGCGCTTTCCACGCGGATTTCGCCGGAATGTTCGCGGATGATCCCATAGGTAACGGCCAGGCCTAGGCCCGTGCCGCGGCTGGTGGATTTGGTGGTGAAGAAGGGGTCAAAAATTTTTTTGAGATGATCGGGAGCAATTCCCACGCCGTTGTCCGCCACGTCGACGCGCACGTGGGAATTCTCGGCCTCCGACGCGAGCGTTAACTCGCCGCCGCGCGGCATGGCGTCCCGGGCGTTCATGATCAGATTCATAAATACTTGCTGCAGCTTGCCGTAATTCCCGTAAACGGGTGGGAGATCCTTTGAGAGTTGAAGGTTCAGGCCTACCCGGGACGTCTTCAGCATCGGATCTAGCAGCGACAGAGTCTCGCGGATTACCCGATTAAGATCGAGTTCGGTGTACTCGCTGCCGCTCAAGCGTGAGAACTTCAGCAGATTATTGACGATCTCCGAGGCGCGGAATGACGCTTTGATGATCTTTTCCAGGGTCGGGCGGCGCTCGTCCTCGGGGGGCATGTGTCTCAAGAGCATTTGCGCCTGAGCCGTAATCACCGCCAGGGGCGTGTTCACTTCGTGGGCGACACCGGCGGACAGCAAGCCGATGGAAGAGAGTTTCTCCGCCTGCGCCAACTGATCCTCCAGGCTGACACGCTCCGTCAGGTCGGTGAAGATCAACAGTCGCCCCAGCACGCGCCCGTCCTTGCCCATGAGTGGTGTAGCCGAGACGTTTACAATCAGTTGCCGCCCGCCGGCATTTTGGAGGTGAAACTTGTAGAGCGAAAAGGTCGGGGTGGAATCCGAGGCCGGCGGCAATTGGGAGAGGAGATCGGCCGGAAAAACCTGGTCGAGTCTCTTGCCCACGGCGCGCGACCGGTCGATTCCGTAAAGCGTTTCCATGCCGGAGTTCCAGGCCTCAATTTCCTGCGTCAGGCTGGTGGCAGTCACACCGGCGTTGATCGACTCCACGATGTTCTCGCTGAAGTCCTTCAGGGTTTGGTACTGGAGTGCGCGCTGCTCGAGCGACTCGTAGAGCCGGGCGTTCTCGAGAGCGATGCTCACCGAACTGGCAATGGTCCGCAGCAAGTCGACATCTTCGCTGGAAAGGAGATCTCCGTTCCGGGTTTTCCCCAGCCCGAGGTACCCCAGCGTGCGGTCTTTGACTTGGAAGGGTAAAAAGTAATGCAGGTCGAGTTCCTGGATCGTCGCCCGGGCTTCCACGGAGACGTTTTGCGGCCTCCGTACGTTATCAAAGAAGAGGTAGCCCTTGCTGAGCTCCGGCCGGCTGGGATCGAGGAACGTCAGATCCATAGGGCCCGCGTACGTCACACCGCGTGATTTCGCCAACCGGAAGCCTTTCGGTTCCGCCGACAGGAAAACCGCGATCCGGTCCACGTCGAGCGTCTCCGCCAGGTGCTCCGTCACCTGATCGAGCAGACGGCCGACGTGCAACTCAGCAGTGAGGTCGCGCGCAAACTCGAGCAGCGTCCGGCGGTAGTTGTAGCGCTCGCGGCGGAAGAACCGGTCCAGGCGGCCTTGAATCCAGTTAACCACGGGTTGAAACAGGACGGCCGTGACGATCACCGCCAGGATCCACCCACCGCGGCTGGTAATACCCACGTGGTTGCGGAAATAATCCGCGAACAAACCGATAAATGCGAAGTAACCAGCGACCAACGCCGCCGTGGCCAGCGTGTAAGCCATGCCGCGCCGGAAAATAATATCCACGTCCATCAGGCGGTAATGCATGATGGCGTAGCCGAAGGTGAGCGGGAGAAAAGCCAGCGAGAACACCGAAACGGCCATCCAGGGAGTGGGCACGTAGCCCAGGCAATAAGGTACGGCGTAGAGCACTCCGAACGGCACGATCGCCAGGAAAGCACCGCGAGTCACCCATTTCAACTGCTGCTTGATCAGGGGTGCTTGCGCCCGTAGTCGGGAGCGCTCCAGAACTGCTGCGCCGCCGAGGAGCCCGGCCACCATGTAAATCTGCTCGAGACGGTCCAGAAGCCAGTTCGAAGAAGAGAGCGATGTGGGCAGAACCACCACTTGGAGCGACACCAGAGCGTGAAACGCCAGCAGCAGCGCCCCGGAACCATAGAGTGAGGGAATCACCCAAGGCCGCTGGTGAACCCATTTCGGGCGCTCGGGGAAGCTCAGGCAGAAATGCAGGAAGAGCAGCGGCTGAAGGACCCAGGCGGTGACGTTAAGCCAGTAAATGCTCCAGTCGAAGAGGTTGAGCTTGCCCGTGTAAGAGAAAGTGTAAAGAACGAACGAGGCGAGGCAGAACGTGTAGAAATGCACGGAACGGGGGGCCGACTGGCGGCGGGCCAGAACAAAGGCACCGATACCGAGATAAAGAAGCCCCAGCAGTTCCAGGTAACGCCGGATCGGCTTGGTATTCGACTGCGGCCCCAGGATGACATACGTTTCGAAGTCCTGCCCACTCCGGCTCAGACCGTATGCGACTCTGGACCACGCCCCCAGTTCGAAAACAGCACGCCCGGCGTCCTGAGCATGGATAATGGGCGTCCCGTCGATCGAGATCAGCCGATCACCTTCCCTGATCCCGGCACGATCCGCTGCTCCCCCATGAGCGACAATCCAAGCCGTCACCCCCTGCGGCGAGTCATCCCAAGTGACTCCGTCGGCCGGCAGCGTGTAGAGCCGTCGTTGTTGGAAGTTCAGGTATCCACAAACCAGCAGAGCAAGGCTCACCAGCGCGAGTAGAACCGTTCTGAACCGGAAAGGGAGCAGTGCCCTCATTGCATTAATCGCCTAACGGCAAGAGAAGACAAAACCACCCCCACTGCCGTGCAGGTTAGATACCATTTTTTGAAATCGATGACGTTCCTAACTACCTCATTCTTTTGCGCAGAAACTTCTATGGTCCACTAGAGGCGACTCTGGTTACTGAGTTTAGAATATGTGCTACCGATTTTTGTAGTCACCCAACTGCGGTTCGAACCAGAGACTCGCTGTTTCCTAAGCTTCTTTTGTTTCATAAACATAGTGGGTCATCATCTGATAACTATATTTGTTTTTATAGAGATAGTGGGACCTTCCAGAAACCAGTTTTCCCTGTCTTTTGCTTTCAATAATATAGTGGGACCCTCCTTCATTTTGGCCCCCCTCTTAACAGCGATCTTCCCAGGTGACCGTCTAATCCAAACGCTTCCAAGCCACACGGAGCCTCGGGAAGACATTTGTCCTTAATGAGATAGCGGGCATCTGTATGTAAGCTGTTTATTTTAAATGATATTCTGACATGCCTCCCTCTGCTGTTCCAGCTACTTCTCAGAACTGCACGGAAAAGCCGCCCCGGAAATACCGGTAAGCCGCCGTCAGCACCAAGGGATTGTCGCCTGTACGCGACATCGGGACGTAACCTTGTGCCAGTATGTTTTGGAAGTCGGCCAAGGCTTCGATGTGCGCGGGCAAGAACGCGATGGAAGGAAGGGATTGTCGGATTTCGAGGTCAAGATTGGGTCGGACCTCTCCGTACGGGTCGACACTGGTGACGCGGCCCCCCGGCAACCAGCCGTACGAGGTGACGAAGCGCGTCTTGGTGATCGGAAGCCGGGCCGAGACCTTGGCGCCAACGGTCTGAGTTTCCGTGGTTCGAAGCAATCCCCGCACACTCCCCGGCGCACCACCACCGGGGCCTTCTGCGGGCTTGGCCGCGAGCGCGTCGCCCGTGGAATAAGCCACCTCTGCCTCGACGTTGCGGCCAAGTTGCTGGGAGTAGCCCACGCGATAGCCGGAAGAACGGTAGGACCCGGCGTTCAAGGTCCAGCCGTTGCCGGCAGGATTCGGCAGGACGCTGCCGGAAAGCCACATCAGCGTTCCAGCACCAGCAAAACCCCAAAGGGCGCGGTTCTCGAAGCTATCCTGGTAGGCCGCCGCCTCCACCTTTCCATACTTGGCAAAGCGGTGCTCGACATTGACCTCGCCATGGATAACCTGCTCGAGTTCAGGGCGATATCCGCTCAGGGTGACGCGAGGGAACGCGTTCAACTCGCCAACGCGATCGAGCAGCGTGCCGCCACCTTCATCCAAGCCGATTGCCCCGTAGCTGACGTTGACTTCGGTGTCCGGCCTCATTTGGTATTGCACGTGAACGAGCGGCCTGGCGGTTCCAGTGACCCGGATGGAGTTCAGATAATCGATCTTGACGCCGGTGGTGAGCGTCAGGTGGTCCGAAAGCCGCCGGGAAGTGCTGTAACTGGCGGTGATTCCCTGGGCCTGACCCATGCCGTTGGCGACGTTCGCAGGCAGGAAGGGAAGCCCATCGGAAAAACTCAACTGATGCACTACAAGGGCGATCTCTTGCGGGTCCCCGTTGAGGATATTGCGACGGAATACGGTCGCCAGCGAACCGGACTGAACACCGGTGGCGTCCAGAGAACCTGCCACCAGGAAATCAGAGTCAGCAGAGATCGGGCGCAAATAAGCCAGTACGCTTCCCATGCCGTGGTCATTCGAGAGGGGATCGTAAAGCCCCGAGCCCGGCACCATGCCCATGAGGTACTCGCCTGGAGGGTGCGGTGCCTTCTTGTCCCGTACGCTCCGGGATCCCTTCTTGCGAGCGGCCTGCTTATAGCGTAGGACAGGACGAGTGGTGCCCGACGTGCGCAGCACCCACTTCCAATCCTGGCCCCAGGTCGTCAAACTGCCCTGCGGTACCTGCAAGCGAATCGGTGCAAAAATGTCCTCCAGAACGACGTTCTGCTGGGAAGTCTGGTTGGGTTCAACCCGCACCCCGTCCTTCAGCGCCGGCAAACGGGTGATGGATGTGACCCGCAAGGAGTACCGGCCTGGGAGCAGATGGTCGACCTTGTACCTGCCGCGCGCATCCGTGATGACTCGCAGGGTGAGGGTCTTGAGGCCGTGGGAATCAGGCGAGGCAGGTCCCACCAGGAGAATGGTTGCTCCCATCAGCAGATTGCCCTGTGTGTCGGTGACTGTGCCCGTCAGCCCGCCGAACTGCGTGGCATTGCCGCGCTGCGGGGCCCCGGCCAGGCAGGAAAGCACGGCGCCCGCCACCAAGGGAAGCGCCACGAACCGATTTCGCAAATGAAGCAGGCTCATCGGTCTCCTCACCAGAAGCACGGAACAGGTTACAGGGAACAGGAGCTGCGTGCTTCCTATTCCCTGTTCCCTGTAACCTGTTCCCTGTCCCCTCTTCTACTCTACTGCACCGTAAACGTTGCTGACGGTGAAACCGTCTGATTCTTGATGTTGTCCTTCACTTGAATCTGAACCGTGTACTTGCCGGGCGCCATTTGCTGGAGCTTCATCTGCTGCGACAGGGTCATTTGCTGGGCCGCGTTCTTGATCTCGGACGCCGCTTGCGTCTTGCTCACGATGGGTTTGCCGTCTTTCAGGATGTCGTACTGCACATCCGCCGACGGCTTGTGCGTCTTCGGGTCCACTCCCAAGTTGTAAACCTGCATGTAGATCCCGAGTTGCTGGTCGCGGGTGAAGGTCTGGTTCACGCTGGGACGCACTTTGGTGCCGCCGATCACGAAGGGTCCCGAACCCACCATGTTAGTGGGCAGCGGCTGGATCTGGTCCGCCAGAATCAGCGAACTGTTCGAGAGCTTGTCCTCATCGTAGTGCGGAACGTGAATCCCAAGCTCCAGATTGCCCGTGTGGCCGCTGAGGTCGTCCTTCACCACCACGGTCAGCTTGTAGAGTCCCGGCTTCAAAGGAACCACCTTCTGGTACACCGACTTGCGACTGAGATACCCCTGATAATCGTGCTCGGGAGTGTCGACCTGCACGCCCTCCTCGATCGTGTTGACGATCCGTCCGCTCGGAGTGCTGATCTGGGCGAAGATATCCAGCACCGCGTGCATCACACCGCCCTTGTTCTGGAACTGCAGGTCGCGATTCGCCACCTGAATAGTGATCGGGGTGAGGACGCTTTCGTCCGTGACCTTGATGAAGTCCTCACGGACGTCAAAAGGAAGAAGCTCTCCGGAAATCCTCGAAGTTACCACCGCCTTCAGGTCTTTAAACTTGACCTCAGGCGGCTTGAAGATCTTGGCGTAGAGGTCCAGGCGGGTGAATTCTTCCATGGACTCCGGCGTTCCGCCCATCGCCGTGCCGGTCGTCATGCCGTCCGTGCGTGTGAAGCGGTCGGTCTTGGAGGCCATGCCCATGGCCTCCATATCGGTGAGGCCGGCGTTGGGAACGTGGAGGAGGGCGTCTTTTTCGCCGGGGTCCATCGTCAGACGATATTCACCCGTCATCGTCGGGTCCACGAACTCAAGCATCACGTTTTCCTGGATGCCCTCAATATACCGGTACCGCCAGTCTTCGAACGGATAAGTAGAGGTTTCGCCACCGCCTTCCTCCGGCGGGCGCTGATAAGTGCCGCCGCTTGGGTGAGAGTCGATCTCGTCGGGCGGACCGTACATGATGTAAATGCGGCCGCGGTCGGTCTTCCAGCCTGGGATGCCTGAAGCGTAGTGTTCATTGGCATAGGCGATGCGGCGGTAGTATTCCTCTTTGAATTCGTTTTCGGGACTGCCGGGGTTGGGATTGCGCCGCTCCCAAAACGCCTCGATGAACTGCTCGCGCTCGTCGTCGGTGCTGAGTTTCTTAAAGGACGCTTTCTCTTCCGAGGTGATGATGTAAGGGACTTCTTCGCTGAGCCACTTCTTGTAAGCGCTCTCGTATTCGTTCTGGATGGCCTTCCTGCGGCGCTTCTCTTCCTTCCTCTCTTTCTTATCTTCCTTGTCCTGCTTTTCCTGGGTCTGGTCCTGGAAAGCATGCAGGGAGGCGCCGGCCAGGGTCGCCAGCATGAGGAAAAGCACCGTCAAGCCCAGCCTTCGCGCCCAAGGGCCCCTCACGGAATCACGAGTGTATCGCCAAAGAGAGTCTTCCAGCATCTGCCCGATTGTATGACTCAACGAAGAGGAAGTCAAGTGGCAGGCACGTGGATTAAATTGGTCCATTATCGCGATCCCCCACAGGAAAATATGACAACTCCACTACCAATCCCCGACTGGTACGTGAGATGCGCCGCCGGGGAAAAAGGATTGCCCTCGAAAAAGGGAGTAAGGAATAGGGAGTAGGGAGTCGGGAGGGACCGGCCCCAGCCGGTTTTTCCCGACTCCCGACTCCCGACTCCCTATTTCCCCAATTGCTCACGCTTCCGCGACACATTGCCGATAACGTCCTGAAGAGTGAGGAATGATGAGGGTCTTTGATCGGATCGATCCCGGGAATATCGAGCGCCGCGAGCGTGAGCTGTGGTTGCTGACAATCGCCGTCATCGCCATTCTGGCGGTCGGCGTGGCGGTGCTGATGTATTTCCGCATCTTCGCCCATGCCTTCGTGCTGACCGGGAGTTTTGTGCGTACCGCGTTCTTCGCCTTCTGCGCCCTGGCGACGCTCCTTATTGCCTACCTTGTGGACCGCCGCATCGTGGTCCGGCACCTTCGGCAGCAGCTCACGGAGGCGCTGGAGCGCAACGTGGCGCTTCGCCATCAGGCCGGCGCAGACGTGCTGGCGGCGCTGCCGGGTTTCAATGACTTTCAGGATCGCATCGCCATGGAGTTCCTGCGGACAGCCAACGCCCGGGACTCGCTATCCGTCGTCGTGGTCCTGGTCGTCCCTTCGGCGGTGGTCTCCGGCACCGAGGAAGCGGTTTCCGCTTTCGGCGACGCCGGCAACGCCTTGAAGCGGCGGTTGCGGCCGGAAGATTCCATGTTCCTGATCGGCAGCGGCGCCTTTGCCATCTTGCTTCCCGGCATCACCCTTGACGTGGCCCGGCGCTCGGCCAGCCGCTTGGAGGAAGGGCTGCTCGACGCGTCAGGCGCCAGCAACCGTTTCACCTCGGAACTGCAGGTGATCAACTACCCGCGACACTACCGTACCGTCCGCGAGATCGAGGCGGCAGTCCAGTGCCTCGTTCCGGGAGGGTCCGATGCAGCGCCCGTGCCAGGCGTGCCAGAAGTCAGCCGACCCTGGTAGCGCGGGCGTCTCGCCCGCTCTTTTCTCCTAATGTCAGAGCTTCAGGATCAAGAGCGGGCGAGACGCCCGCGCTACCAAAGGGATCGTCTTCATTCTGACTCCTGACTCCTGTCTTCTGACTCCTTTTTTCCTGATTGGCGACAGCCCGCGAAAGGGTTTAGAATAGCTATGAACGACGCGGGGTGGCACGCGAGCGAAGCGGAAGGCTCCCGGCGGCCGGAGCGGTGAAGAACGACGCCTCCCCTCGAAGGGTTTTACGAGCCATTCTCTCCGGCCCGCCACTTGAGCCTCGCTCGGATCTGAGTTTGGAATCTAACGGAAACTTTCCGATGTCGTCAAACGTATAACGGGATGGAGAGCGACTAAGTGTGTGAATCCGAGGGAGCCTGAGACAGGAGTTCGGAGACAGAATCAAGACGGTCTTATGCTGACTCCTGACTTCTGTCTCCTGACTTCTGTCTCGTTGGTCAAGCTCTCAAAATGGAGTCGAGTATGAAAAAGAAACTTCTGATCGGTGGGGTTTTGTTGCTTCTGGTGATTCTGGTGGTGGTCGGCATTTCGTGGAGCAAGAAGGGGACCGTCACGGTGCAGACGGGCAAGGTGGCCAAGGAGGACTTGGCGGCCGTGGTCACGGCCTCCGGCGATATCGAGCCGCCTCCGGATAAGTGGGCGAACGTGAACGCGAATTCGGTGGGCAAGATTACCGAACTCCTGATCAAGGAAGGCGACAAAGTCCAGAAGGGCCAGTTGTTGCTGAGGACGCAGGATATCCAGGCGGGCGCCGCTGTGCAGGGCCAGGAGGCGGCGGTGAAGACCGCCGAGGCAGACTTGGCCGCGCAACAAGCCACTGTGGATTCAGCAGCGGCGGCTTTGAAAACGGCGGAGGCCAATTTGGTTCAAGCCCAGGCCAAGTACAAACAGGCCAGCGACGACTGGCAGCGAGCGCAGGAATCGTTCAAGCAAGACCTGATTGCCCGCCAGGTTTTTGATCAGGACCTGAGCAATTACGAGGTGGCCAAAGCGACCGTACAATCGAACGAAGCGCAGGTAACCCAGCAGAAGGCGCTGTACCAGCAGGCGTTACAGAACCAGCATTCGGTTCAGGCCCGCCTTGCCCAGAGCAAGGCGTCACTCATCAGCATCAACGATATCTACAGTCAGACCATCTACAAGTCGCCGCTCGACGGCGTTATCACGTCGCTTCCGGTGCACCAGGGCGAGAATGTGGTCCCCGGTATCCAGAACTCGGTGGGAAGCGTGTTGTACCAAGTGTCGGACCTCTCGGTGATTACGGCGGTGGTGAAGGTGGACGAGTCGGACATCGTCAACGTGAAGCTGGGTCAGCCGGCCGAGGTCACTATCGACGCCATTCCCAACGCGACCTTCAAGGGAAAAGTCACGGACATCGGCGAGAGCGCGCTGAGCCAAACGACCGGGCAAACCACCACGGGCTCCACCTCTGGCACCACCAGTGAAGAGGCCAAGGATTTCAAGGTGGTGGTAACGCTTGACAGCCCGCCGCCCAACATGCGCCCGGGCCTCTCGGCGACGGCCAAGATCACCACCGCCACCCGCCAGAACGCGGTGGGGATTCCCATCCAGGCCTTGACCATCCGCACGCGCGGCGAACTCGAGCAAAGCGATAAGCCGAAAAGCGGACAGGCCTTGGCGGCCACCAAGCCGGAGAACATGACCCCAGAGCAAAAGGCGAAAGCCAAGGAAGAAGTGCAGGGGGTGTTCGTGATCGACAAGGACGGCCGGGCCCAGTTCCGCGAATTGCAAACCGGCATCATGGGCTCGATGGACGTGGAAGTGGTGAAGGGACTACAGGCCGGCGACCAGATCGTGACCGGAAGTTACCAGGTGCTCCGCACGTTGAAGAACGGCACCAAGGTCAAGATCGATAACACGGTCACCGCCACGCCAGCCGCCGGGCAGGCGACGTCCTAAGAGCAGTGGCTAGTGACTAGTGGCAACTAGTGGCTAGTGGTTAGTGAAGACCGAGAAGCAGTGGTTAGTGGTAAGTGACCAGGCTCTGCGCAGTGGGCTTTTCATCCTCACTAGCCACTAGCCACTAGTCACTAGCCACTGAAAGGAGAGAGCATGGGAACTCAAGTTGGGGTTGCGCCGGCACAGCCAGTCGTGGCCCCGGCGGCGGGGGTGGTCATCAAAACCGACGACCTCTGGAAGACCTACGACATGGGCGCGATGGCAGTGAACGCGCTGAGTGGCGTGTCTTTTGAGGTGCAGCGCGGAGAGTACCTAGCCATCATGGGACCCTCGGGATCCGGTAAGTCGACCTTAATGAACCTGATCGGCTGCCTGGACACGCCCACCAAGGGGAAGTACTGGCTGAACGGCCGGCTGGTGAGCGAACTCTCCGACGATGAGTTGGCCTATATCCGCAACAAGGAGATCGGCTTCGTGTTCCAGACGTTTAACCTGCTGGCGCGGGCCACGGCCCTGCACAACGTGGAGTTGCCGCTGATTTACAACGGCACCCCGGCCGAGGAGCGTCTGGCAAAGGCTCAAGATGCCCTGCGCAAAGTCGACTTGGCTGACCGCACTCACCACAAACCCAACGAACTCTCCGGCGGCCAGCGTCAAAGGGTGGCGGTGGCGCGAGCCTTGGTTAACAATCCCTCAATCATTCTGGCGGACGAGCCCACGGGCAACCTGGATAGCGCTACGGGAGAGGAGATCATGCTCCTTTTCGACCGCTTGCAGTCGGCCGGCAATACCATCGTGCTGGTGACTCACGAACACGACATCGCGGCCCACGCCAATCGCATCATCCACATCCGCGACGGAAAGATCGCCCGCGATGAGCGGGTAAGATAGAAGAAGAAAAAAGAAGAGATTATGAATTATGAATGATGAAGGATGAACAGAAGAGAAGACAGAAGCCAAGAAGACGGGAGGAAGTCTTCATTCTGTCTCCTGACTCCTGACTCCTGTCTCCTGTCTTCGTTCTTCTGTTCATCATTCATCATTCATAATTTCTTATGGCAGCATTCAGTCAGGCACAGACACTGGCGGTCGGGACACAGCCGCAGGAACGCGGCCAAGCGAGCTTGTGGGTGAGCGCCCGCGAGGCCTTCTGGATCGCGCTCGATACGCTCCGCAGTCATAAGCTGCGCACTTTCCTCACTCTCCTGGGTGTGGTCATCGCCACCACCACCTTGATCGTGGTGATGTCGGTGATCAATGGCATGAACCTGTACGTCGCCAACAAGATTGCGAACCTCGGCGCCAATACTCTCGTGCTGAGCCAATTCAAGTGGACCAGCACTGACGAGGAGTGGCTGAAAGCGCAGCGTCGCAACAAGCCGATCCGTCTCGATGACTATGTGTTCTTGAAGGACCACCTGCAGGGTTACAAGACGATCGCGGCGGAAGCGGGAGTTTGGCCACCGCCGGAGGTGAAGTACAAGGGACGTTCACTGGAACAGGCGCAGGTGGGCGGCGTGACGCCCAGTATGATCGACGTCGGCAACGAGAAGGTGGGTTTCGGGCGATTCATCAACGACACCGACTACGAGCACGAGTCCATGGTCTGTTTCATCGGCACGGATCTCGTCGACCAGTTCTTTCCCATGACGGACCCCCTGGATAAGACGCTGATGATTGGCGGCAAGGCCTTTCGGGTGATTGGGGTGGCGGAGAAACTCGGCACCATTTTCGGCCAGAGCCAGGATGCCTTCGTTCAGATTCCTTTGACCACCCTGGGAAAGGCGTTCGTGGCCCGGCCGCGCCTCAACGTCGACATTCAAGGCTTCGATAATGCATCGATGATCGTTCTCGGGGGCGAGGTGACCGCCTTGATGCGTGCCCGGCATCACCTGCCCTACAAGGAGGACGACGACTTCGGGGTCAACTCGTCCCAAGCCTTGATGAGCGTCTGGACGGACTTGACGGGCTCGATCTTTGCCGTCGCCATCGCCATCGTGGCCGTTTTCATGGTGGTGGGCGGCATCGTCATCATGAATATCATGCTGGCCAGCGTCACCGAACGCACTCACGAAATCGGCGTCCGTAAGTCGCTTGGAGCAAGACGACGAGACATCCTGACGCAGTTCCTGATTGAGTCTGCGGTGATGTCGGTGGTGGGCGGGTTGATCGGAGTGTTGCTGGCAGTACTCATTGCCCAGATCGTTGCCGCGGTCTTCACGGCCGAGGTGCCCCTGAGCGCCGTTCTGGTGGGACTGACACTCTCCACCGCCGTCGGGCTCTTCTTTGGCATCTATCCCGCGAGCCGGGCTTCCAAGTTGAGCCCCATTGAAGCTTTGCGTACTGAGAACTGAAGAGAATAGTCCTCAGTTTTCAGTTCTCAGTTCTCAGTAAGAAAACCGCTTCTTCCCGTTCTTTACTGAAAACTGAGAACTAATCGAGAACTGACTATGGTTTCCTACTGGAACAGTGTTCGCGAAAATCTCCTGCTGGCGCTCGATACCCTTCGGACGCACAAGTTTCGGTCTTTCCTAACGATTCTCGGCGTGCTCATCGGCACCGCCACCGTGATCGCGGTCGCCTCCATCTTCGCGGGACTGGACCGCAAGTTCGCTGATATGGCCGAAGACTTTGGCACGCGGACTATGTTCATCTTCAAGTTCAACCCTGGCATTCATATGGGGGGGTTGTCAAAGGAGGAGCGGATGCGCAAGCCCCTCACCTACGACGATGCCATGGCCTTGAAAGAGCAGTGCCCGTCAATTGAAGAGGTGGCGGTTGAGCCGCGAAACTTCGAGGGTCCCCCTCCCTTGGTGAAGTACAAAGGCATGCAAATTGTCGATGCCCTCTTCCTCGGGTCGACCCCTCCGGGCTTCCAAGTGGTGAACGATCACTTGGCTGACGGCCGGTTTTTTACGGACGCCGACAATGTTCACCGTCGCGACGTGGCGGTGATTGGCCCGGGTATCGTCAAGCGGTTCTTCGGCAACGAGGATCCTATTGGCAAGACGATCCTGGTGGATGGCAACGGCTTTGAGGTGATCGGTACCCTGGGGCAGCGCAAGGAGTTGGGCGACACGGGCAGCGACCGGGTGATCAAGGTCCCCTACCTCACCTACATGAAGTTCTACCCCAACACCAAGGAGAACCTCCTCCTGGCTATGGCCTTTGAGGGCAAGCTCGACCAAGCCATCGACGAGGCCACCGGCGTGCTCAGGCGCCGCCGCCATGTGAAGCCCTCGGAGCAGAACAGCTTCGGCATTTCCACGGCCCAGTCCTTCATTGACCAGTTCCGGCAGATTATGTCGATGGTGGTTCTGGTGACGGTCGTCATCTCTTCCATCGGCTTGCTGGTGGGTGGCATCGGAGTGATGAACATCATGCTGGTCTCGGTCACAGAGCGCACCCGCGAGATCGGAGTGCGCAAAGCCATCGGCGCCCGCCGCAGCGATATCATTTGGCAGTTCTTGCTCGAAGCCATGACCCTGACCGGCGCCGGCGGGGTGATGGGGATCCTGCTGGGAGGCTTGATCAGCTTGCTGATCCGCGCCGCCGCGGACATTCCCTCTGTCGTGCCCCTCTGGTCGATTGCGGTGGGCTTCATGGTCGCGGTCAGCATCGGATTGTTCTTCGGCATTTGGCCCGCGATGAAGGCTTCGCGCCTCGATCCCATCGTGGCTTTGCACCACGAGTAGGCGCGGAAGAATTGACGATTGCCGATTGTGGATGACCCTATTCGAAAGGGCGTCAATCGTCAATTCTCCGTTGGTGGTCGTGGCCGACCCCGATTGGGTGGGCACGGACGTTGCAGAGAATCAAGCTTGCAGTGGGCTAGCCACTAACCACTAGCCACTGGTCACTTCTTCTTATGGCAGCATTCAGTCAGGCGCAAAGGCTCACTCTCGAAAAACGGCGCGGGGACCGCGCCCAGGCGAGCTTGTGGGTGAGCGCCCGCGAGGCCTTCTGGATCGCTCTGGATACCTTGCGCGCCCACAAGCTGCGCACCTTCCTCACCTTATTAGGCGTCGTCATCGCCACCACCACCTTGATTGTGGTGATGTCGGTGGTCAACGGCATGAACCTTTACATTGCCGACCACATCGCCAACCTAGGCGCCAATGTTTTCGTTCTCTCCCAATACAACTGGGCCGCCGAAGACGAGGAATGGCTACGCGAGCGCCGCCGCAACAAGCCCATCCGCCTCGAGGACTTCCAGTTCCTCAAGGAGACCCTGCCCGGTTACAAGAGCATCGGCGCCTCGGCTTGGTTCCGGCCATCGCCCGAGATCCGCTACAAGGGGAAGAGCCTCTTCGACGTCGATTTCAGTGGCCAGACGCCGGCCATGATTGATATGGAACAGCAGCAAGTGGGATACGGCCGCTTCTTCAACGAGTCGGAGTACGATCACGATGCCGCCGTCTGCTTCATCGGTCAGGATCTAGTCGACAACTTCTTTCCCAACGTCGATCCGCTGGAAAAAACCCTTCTGATCGGTGGACAACCCTTCCGCGTAGTGGGAGTAGCCAAACGGATCGGCAAGACGCTGGGGGAGAGCCAGGACTATTTCGTGCAGGTTCCACTCACCACTCTGCAAAAGGTCTTTGTGGCTCGTCCTCGCATGAACGTGATCATCCAGGCGGGGAACGCGGATGAGATGCTGGAGCTGAAGGGCGAGGTGACGGCGCTGGTGCGCGCCCGCCATCACCTTTCCTATCACGAGAAGGATGATTTCGGTCTCAACCAATCCGACACCATCATGGGGCTTTGGCAGCAACTCACCGGCAACATCTTCGCCCTAACCATTGCCGTGGTGGCGGTTTTCATGGTGGTGGGCGGCATCGTCATCATGAACATTATGCTGGCCAGCGTCACCGAACGCACCCACGAAATCGGTGTCCGCAAGTCGTTGGGAGCTCGCCGGCGCGACATTTTGCTGCAGTTCATCATCGAGTCCGGTGTCATGGCAGGCGTCGGAGGAATCATTGGTATCTTGCTGGCGGTTCTCATCGCCAAGCTGGTGGACATGGTGTTCACTGCCTCCGTACCGATGAACGCCATCCTCGTGGGATTGCTGCTTTCCACCGGCGTTGGCCTGTTCTTCGGCATCTATCCTGCCAGCCGTGCCTCCAAGCTCGATCCCATCGAGGCGCTGCGGACGGAGAACTGAGGGTGGTAGATGGCAGACGGTAGACAGCATAAGGGGGAAGAACGTAGAAGGTAGGTGGCAGACGGCATAAGGGGGAGGAAAGTAGACGGTAGATGGTAGACGGTATACGGGCGACCTCCGGAGGGTAGACGCTAGACCGCAAGGGTTTCTTGCCCCTATGCCGTCTACCGTCTACCGTCTGCCCTGATGCTGTCTGCCATCTGCCGTCTACCTTCTTCCCCCATATACCGTCTACCGTCTACTGTCTACCTGTTAACATGAGACCGAAAGTCCATCACGTGCGAGAGAACCTGTTGCTGGCGCTGGATACGCTCCGCACGCACAAGTTCCGTTCGTTTCTCACCATCCTCGGGGTGCTGATCGGCACCATGACCGTGATCGCCGTGGCCTCCGTGTTCGCTGGGCTCGATCAGGAGGTGGCCGACGCGGCCCGTGACTTCGGCACCCGCACGCTATTCATCTTCAAGTTCGACCCCGGTATTCATATCGGGCGGCTGTCGCGCGAGGAGCGCCTTCGAAAGCCCATCACCTTCGAGGAGGGCTCGGCATTAAAGGACGAGTGTCCCGACATCGAAGCGGTGGCCATTGAGACCTTCATCTGGTGGGGGCCGCCGCCCGCCCTCAAATACAAGGGCATGCAGGTGTTGGACTATCAGTTTAACGGCGTCACGGCCGACGACTTCCGCGTGCTGAACGACGCGCTGAAAGACGGCCACTTCTTCAACGAGATTGACGACCTGCACCACCGCCGCGTGGCGGTAATCGGCTCCGACATCGTGCAGCGTTTCTTTGCCGGGGTCGATCCGATCGGCAAGCAGATCACGCTGGGCAACAACAGCTTTGAGGTAGTGGGCACCCTCGACAAGCGCAAGGCATTCCCGGGCGACAACGGGTCCGATCGCGTGGTGAAGATCCCGTACCAGACCTTCAAGGAGTTTTACCCGAACGAAAAGGAGAACTTCGTGGCAGCCATGGCCGTTGAGGGTCGGCTGGATCAGGCCCAGGAAGAGGCCGCTAATTCCCTGCGCCGGCATCGCCACGTCAAGCCCAACGAGCCCGACAACTTCGGCATCTCGTCGGCCGAAGCCCTGGTGGAGCAGTTCCGTGGCCTCATCGGGACCGTGGTTCTGGTGACGGTGGTCATCTCCTCCATTGGGCTGCTGGTGGGCGGCATCGGGGTGATGAACATCATGCTGGTCTCGGTGACCGAGCGTACCCGTGAGATCGGCGTGCGCAAGGCCATCGGCGCTCGCCGGCGCGACATTACCTGGCAGTTTCTGCTCGAGGCCATGACCCTCACCGGTCTGGGCGGCATCCTGGGTATCCTGGGCGGCTTCGGCATCAGTGGTCTGGTTCGGGCGCTCGATATTCTGCCCTCGAGCGTGCCCCTATGGTCCGTGGGCGCGGGATTCTGCGTCGCCGTCAGCATCGGCTTGTTCTTTGGCATGTGGCCAGCCATGAAGGCTGCCCGCCTCGATCCCATTGTCGCGCTGCACCACGAGTAGCGTGCCCCGCTCCACGATCGCAAGGTAAAATAAGGTAATCTGGGTATCCACTTGACCCAGGTAACCACAACAGATTGTGGTTTGCCCCCCGGCACAAATGCCCCTCGCCACTTTGGAATCGAGTGTGAGGGGAGGCTGGCTGCGAGAGCTTGGGTCGAACAAGCATTGCCCGATTCAGAGTCGGGAGTCCTACCAGTTGAACGATCTCGCAAAGATTTGGCTCCGGCCCCTGGAATCGAACCAAGATTGTCGCATTCAAAGTGCGTAGTCCTACCGTTGAACGAGGCCGGAATGGTCCCCGGTCGGCGAGTCGAACGCCGTTCTCCCGCTCTTCAGACGGGCGCTATGAACCGCACTAGCTCACCGGGGCCAAAATGGAAGGCGCGGGCGGAGTCGAACCGCCGTCTGAGGTTTAGAAGACCTCGGCCCTTGTCCGTTGGACGACGCGCCCATGGTAGAGTGGACGGGACTTGAACCCGATAATGCCCGGCTGGAAAGACCGGGGGCTCGGCCACTTCGCCTTCCACTCCAAAAACTGGCGGGCCTGACCGGATTCCAACCGGCGATCTCCTCCGTGACAGGGAGGCGGGACGGGCAACTCCCCTACAAGCCCGTATCCTCGGCGGAAGTCGAATCCGCGTCCCCTGATCGAGAATCAGGAATCCTAGCCGCTAGACGACGAGGACAAACTTGGTTGCGGAGGTCGGATTTGAACCGACGTAGAATGGCTTATGAGACCATGCTGGGACCTGGCTCCAGTCTACTCCGCAAAATTTGGTCGGGAAGGCTGGATTTCAACCAGCGGTCTCCGGTACCCGAAACCGGCGCCTTGAGCACTAGGCCACTTCCCGAAATCTGGTCGGGATGAGAGGATTTGAATCGAACTCGCCTGACTATCCGCATTGCAAGTGCGGCGGCCACCCCATGCAGCCCCACGACCCCAATCTGGTACCCCGTGGAGGGTTCGAGTCTCCGACTTCCGGTTTGTAGGACCGGCGCTCTACCATCTGAGCTAACGGGGCAATCTCTGGTCGGTGCGAAGGGACTTGAACCCTCACCTCTCCGGGTAAGAGCCGGATGCGCTGCCACTCGCGCCCCGCACCGATGGAGCTAGCGCTGAGAATTGGACTCAGGTCGGTCGCTTACCAAGCGACTGCTCTTCCACTGAGCTACGCCAGCGTGGTAGTCGGGGAGGGGCTTTAACCCTCAACCTCCGCTTTCGGAGAGCGGTGATCTATCATTGATCTACCCGACCAAATTCTGGGGTGACTGACGGGAGTCGAACCCGCTAGCACCTGATCCACAGTCAGGCCCCGCACCGTTTGGGTTCAGTCACCATGGAGCTGTGATGGAGAATCGAACTCCAGTCTGCCGCTTACGAGGCGGCGGCTCTCCCATTGAGCTACCACAGCATGGTGGGAGCGACGGGACTTGGACCCGCACCTTTTCGCTTAAAAGGCGAGTGCTCTGCCGCTCGAGCTCCACTCCCTAAAATGGCTCCGGCCCTCCGACTCGAACGGAGATAGCACGCATTAACAGTGCGTTTCACTACCTTTGTGATAGGCCGGAATAATCCTGGTGCCGGGTTGGAGAGTTTAACTCCCATCTCACCCTCATCAGGGGTGCGTTCTAACGTTGAACTACCCCGGCACAGCGCGGCCTTGGGCCGCAGCGAAATTGGAAGAAGTGGCTAGTGACTAGTGGCGAGTGGCGAGCAAGAAGAATCGTCGCACCCGGCAAAAGAAACCAGCCGATAGTAGTAAAGAAGGCGCGGTGAGATTCGAACTCACATGTCTCCAGCTTAGGAGGCTGGTGGCCGATCCGGTTGGCCGCACGCGCCCGAAAAATGGTACCCCCGCGAGAACTCGAATCCCGATTTCCACGTTCGTAGCGTGGTGCCCTATCCTTTGGACGACGGAGGCATAAAATTGACGATTGCAGATTGACGATTGACGATTGCAAGAGAAGAGGAGGCAAGGCGGGCTCTCTCAACAGGCCATCCACAATCGTAGCTGAGCCTCTCTTCCAATCGTCAATCGTAAATCGGCAATTCTTATGGAGGCGCGGGTCGGAATCGAACCGACGATTGGACTCTTTTGCAGAGAGCCGCCTTCCCACTTGGCTACCGCGCCCTCTTAAAACCATGGCAGGAGCAGGAGGAATCGAACCCCCACTTGCGGTTTTGGAGACCGCCGCTCTACCACTACACCATACTCCTGTGCTGATTTGCCGTTCGGTTGTCAAAGAGCAAAAAAAGGCCCGCTTTTTAGGGCGGGCCTTCTGAGAATCCTGATTGTGCCTGGACTCTACCCGCCGCCTCCGCGCCCTGGATTCGTCGCCATGATGGTGCTATCGACCTGGGAATAGGCGCACACGAATATGCGACTCGGCTTACCTTGCCGCTCGCATCGCGTTTCGGGTTTGGGGAATCTCGGCATGCTCGACTCTGGAACTGACGGCTCCATTTTTGCCAGCGATGTCCTGCTTACAGGGCAGGTGCCTTAGACTCTTGGCCACGCCGGCAATTAAGTATAATCCCTCTGTTTGAATATGAATGCAAGCAAAAAGATGCCTCAGCGACCGAAGAAATGCCCGAACAAGGGCAGGTAGGAAACTGTCGCCGGAGGGCAGGGAGAGAAGGCCATCGGCCAAGGAGAACAAACGGGCGGCCCGCCGTTTCCGGACACCGAGCCGGGTTAAGGCGGCTTCTTGGATTGCCTGGTTGTGCGGGGTGCCGAGCCATCGAGGAACCGGTGACCGGCATCGACGCCGGAATCCGCGGCAAGAGCCGTATGAGGTAATTCTTCACGTACGGATCCGTGCGGGGGGCGTCGGGTAACCGGCGTCCCTGCCGCGACCGTTGGCATAGATCCGCACCCACTGACCGGCCCTGTCAAACTGCCGGATGAGCCTGAGGTGGAACCGGTCCACCAACGCCTTTTCACGGACCTGGGTGCTGTAGTCGAAGTAGTGCTTGCCCAGACGGCGCAGCCAGGGCGACCGGTCGAGCCAGTTATGGGGCGGCTCCCACTTGCGCGAGTAGAGGTAGAGCAGGTCGAAGGAATCAGGACGTACTTGGGCAAAGTCATCGGCCTCGAACCCGTCCAAGGGTACCACCCGCAGCGGCGCGCCGACGTAGCCGAGGTAGGGCTGGACCAGTTCGTCGGAGGCCGGCCACGCCGTCAGGATCCGGGGCTGGCCGGGTTGCTTTTCCAGGAATGCCGCCGCCTGTTGGTGCAGCTTGATGAAGTCGGCGTAGGAGAGATTATCCTCATAAGGAAAGGGGCTTGGGGGATTGATGAACCAGGCCGAGACGAAGCCCGCCGCCGCCAGGGTCAGGATGGCGCGCGCCCAAGGCTTCGGCAACCTCCAGATCAGCACCACCAGGGCCAGGTAGTAGACGGGCAGAACGGGCAACAGGTAACGAGGCAGGACGGCGCCGCCCACCACACTCAGCATCACCAGGTTTACGGCCAGGAGTCCGGCGGTGAGGAGCCAGAAAAGACAGTCGGCAGTCGGCGGTCGGCAGTCGGCAGAAAGCAGAAAGCAAAAGGCAGACGGCCGGGAGCCAGATTCGGCGTTCTGCCTTCTGCCTACTGCCTTCTGCCTACTGCCTTCTGCTTCCTGCCAACTGCCGACTGCCCTCCACGCACCCACCGCCGCTCCCGCCACCGGCAGCCAGTTGAATCCGGCGACGAACAATTCATAGAGCCGCCGCAACAGGGTGAGCAGGATGCGGATCGGGTTGAGCGTGGAATAGAGGTTGTATTGAAGGTACTCGCGGTTGCCGGTCCAAAAGCCGGTGGAGTGATGGTAGTAGGCGGCCCAGACTGCCAGCACCAACGTAGGCGACAGGAGCCACCACCACGCGCCCGGCGTCAATTCCCGGCGGCGCTTCCCACCGAGCGCCAAGACTGCGGCCACGGCTACTGGGACCAGGACCACCGCCGTCTCCTTGCTCAGGACGGCGAGCGATGCGGCCACCGCGAAGCCGGGCATCTTTCCGCGCAGCAGGGCAAGTACGGCCAGGGTAGTGAAGAGGGCCACAGTGATGTCGAGGTGGGCGAGCGAACTCTGGGCAAAGAAAACGGGCGACACCGCCAGGAGCCCCGCACCCCAGGCGGCGACTTCGCGGCCGGCGATCTGTCGGCCTACGGCGTACGTGGCGGCGACCGCTGCTGACGCCGTCAGCAGCATGGCCGCGCGCGTCACCAGCGGCGAGAAACCGAACACGTGCCAGAGGGTTCCCAGGTAGATCGGCACCAGCGGGGTATGGCCGTTGGTCATAGTGCTCCGGGGAATCAGGAACGCGTGATGGTAGAAATCGAGGGCCGCCGGAATGTAATAGCCGGCCTCGTCCCAGTAATAGGGGAGCCGCAGGAAGGCCGCATGGAGCGCGAGGAGCGCGGCGTAAACGAAGGCTACCAGCGTGACAAACAACACGATAGGGCGGGAGCGCATAGCGGATTTATTAGACACTAGAAGGAGGGGAAAACAAATCAGAAAGCAGAAAGCAGAAGACAGAAGGCAAGAGAAGACAGCCTCGCCGATGTTTCTGATCTAAACTAGGGAAGCGGACGGTGTGGTTTTTGATTCTGATTTCTAATTTCTGATTTCTGATTTTACGAGAATGTTTGAACGTTTAACAGAAGGCGCGCGGCGCACGATCTTCTTCTCGCGTTATGAGGCCAGCCAATTGGGCTCCCCCGAGATTACCCCGGAGCATCTCCTGCTGGGCCTGCTGCGGGAAGCCAAGGTCCTGCTGGGTGATTTCCTGCCGGCTCATCGGGGCGAAGATATCCGGCGCCAGATCGAAGAACAGTCGCCGCCGGCGGGCGAAAAGCTATCCACGAGCGTCGACATGCCCCTGAGCTCTGCGTCCAAAAAGGTTCTCGACCGAGCGGCCGAGGAAGCAGACCGCCTCAAAGACGCCACCATCGGCAACGAGCACCTTTTCCTCGGCCTGCTGGGGTTGGTCGGCGAAGAGAGGTACCCGGCGACTGAGATCCTGCGGGGCTACGGCTTGGAACTGACCAAGGTCCGCGGGGAGATTGAACAGGCAGCCTACGATGTTCGGCACCGGTGGGACAAGGGTTGGCGCGCCAAACTGGCCGACCACAAGGCATCACCTTGGCGCCCCGCCGCTGCGCCGGCGTTCGAAGATATTCCTCGCGGCGAGGGTGGCCGCTGGGGCGGCGGGCTCATTCGTAAGACCGAGGCTTTCGGACGACTGTTCCACTGGGAGCGGCGGCAGTGCGAGCCTGAGGACAAGCTGGTGGAGCGTAGCAGTGGGCGCGTGGCGCTTTACACCGGCGGACCGTTCGACCCAAAGAAGTTCGACCGTGTGGACCGCGGCTGGACGCACTACCATTGCGCGATCTGCTGGCGCGACCTCTTTGACCCCAGGGATCCCAACGCCAGCGCCGCCTGGACGAACGGCCTGGACCGGCTTTGCGACCGGTGCTACGCGGCGTTCGTTCAGAGGGGGGAGTGATTTCGAGTTGGCACTGGCAAAAGAAAGGAAAATCAAAAGGCAAATGGCAAAGGGCAAATGGCAAAAGTGAAGGACGGAAGAAACCGGCGGTGCTCAAAGCACAATCGCGATGTCGCCAGGCTTGCCCATTGTTCTTGCCTTACTTTTGCCTTTTGCCCTTTGCCATTTGATTTTCCTTTCGTTTCTCTTCGTCAGCGCTGTGCCGCCCGCCGCTTGGCCGAAGTTCCTGGACCGTCGGAGCGTAAGTATAGATGATACCAAGAGTTGGCGGATCAGAGGGAGAGATTTACTGACTACGGTTAGTCAGGCTTGAG
>Ga0209039_10000978_pt1 | contig 27786 bp, 18 predicted proteins | sample BogFormECP12_OM1_FD_188238 | JGI IMG/M metagenome (GOLD analysis project Ga0209039, IMG submission 188238) | Bog forest soil microbial communities from Calvert Island, British Columbia, Canada - ECP12_OM1 (SPAdes) (version 2) | ecosystem: Environmental > Aquatic > Freshwater > Wetlands > Bog ... | reverse complement strand
GAACGCAGCGATGAACGCCGGGTATCTGAGTGAGACTCGCTCCACCTGGGTCTGCTGGAGCATGATCTCAGAGACCAGGATCCGGTACGGGTCGTCCGTGTGGCGCCAGAGCATGTCGTGCCGGCCATGGGACTGGTAGAAAGTAAGCACCTGATTGCGGAACTTCGTAACTGCTTCATCAGTCAGGTGAGTGTGAGAAAAGACCGGGCCGGAACTTTCCAGGAGCGTCTGCGTGCTCTTTTTCATGGTACCGCCATACTTCGGTTATCCCGTAACGGATCTTTCCGGGCGTATGATAAAAACTGGTATTGCTGCATGAAAAGGAGGATGAACCTTTCAGGAAATCCGCAAACCAGGTATTTGTCTATAAGATACCGGTCATTCTCCGGTGCCTATCGGTACCTTGCCGGTTCTTACGTCCGCCCGAACATTTCGTCGAGCTTCGCCCGGGTAAACCGGACCATGGTCGGCCTGCCGTGAGGGCAGGTAAAGGGGGTCCGGGTCACCCGGAGCTGGTCGATGATCCGCTGGCACTGTTCGTGCGTGCAGACTGTGCCGGCCTTGATTGCGCTCCGGCACGCGATGATACGGGTGATCCGTTCCCGGTCGGTAACAGGCCGCTCCGGGTCCTTGTGTATGAGATCGCTCACGAGATCATCGATCATTTCCGGCCCTTCGACCTTTCCCATCAGGGCTGAGACGGCCCGGACCAGAAACGAGCCGCTCCCGAACTCCTCGATGATAACACCCTCCTGTGCGAGTGCGGGGATTAGGCTGCGGAGGATTGCTGCATCTTTCAGGGGCCGGTGGATGATTGCCGGGACGAGCAGTTCCTGGGCATGCCGGGCCGCCATGCTACGGCTCGCCTGCTCGTAGAAGATCCGCTCGTGGGCGGCATGCTGGTCGATGATAATGAGCTCGCCGTCAGCTGCTTCAGCAAGGATGTAGATCCCCCCGATCTGCCCAATCACCTCCATCGCGGGTACGATCGCGGTGACCGAAGGAACTCCGCTCGCAAGCTCGGTCTGCCGGAGCCGGTGGTCGGTTGAGACGGTACCGGCGTGGGTTGGTTCGGAAAAAGGGGAGAGATTGTGTGCCGGGACAGAGTGAGTGATTGTAACGGCATCGTATGGTACCGCCGGTTCTGCTACACCGGAGGCATTTCGGGCTATACCTGCACCCGTGAGTTCATGGTCTGTCGTGCGCGGAATTGTAATCTCGGGGATCAGGTTGTTATGAGCAAGTGCTGCACGGACTGCATCGCGCACCGCATCCCCGATCTCCTTCTCTTTTGAGAGACGGACCTCCTTTTTGGTCGGGTGGACGTTGATATCTACGAGCCGGGGGTCGATCGCAAGCGAAAGGAATGCCACCGGGTACCGGCCATGAGGGAGGAGTGTGCCGTACCCTTCCCGTACTGCGGCGGTTACAGATGACGAGGAGATGTATCGTCCATTGATGGCGATAAGAATCCGGTCATGGTCCTTGCGGGAGAGCGCCGGGCGGGAGATATGTCCAGATATGCGCATGAAGGGCAGATCAGCCGAAACCTCGAGCAGTTCGCGGACGTATTCGTTTCCAAAGATCCTGGCTATTGTATCGAGTAACCGGGCGGTCCGTTCGGTGACGAGCAGTTCGCGGTTGTTATGGAAAAGCCGGAAGGAGACCTGCGGGCAGGAAAGGCAAAGACCCTCAACAATCCCGTGGATGCGGGCAAGCTCCGTATTGAGGCTCTTCTGGAACTTTTTCCGGGCCGGGGTATTGAAGAAAAGTTCCTCTACAAGGACACTTGTGCCCCCGGGAGCCCCGGTCTCCCCTTTTGTTTTTGTGACCCCGCCGACAACTACGATACGTGTACCGGAAGCTCGGGTACTGTCCCGGGGCTTCGTAGTAAGTGTCACCTTTGCTACCGCGGCAATGCTTGCGAGCGCCTCGCCCCGGAATCCCAGCGTGTTGATGGAGAACAGGTCGTCCAGTGCCCTGATCTTACTGGTTGCATGCGGGGCAAAAGCAAGTCCGGCATCAACGGGAGACATCCCGCACCCGTCGTCGGTCACTTTTGTCGCTACGATTCCGCCCTGCACGGACGTGACATCGATCCGGATTGTGCGGGCACCGGCATCGATCGCGTTCTCCGCAAGCTCCTTGACGACTGAAGCCGGCCGTTCGATTACTTCGCCGGCCGCAATCTGGTTAATTGTTGCAGGGTCAAGTATCCTGATGGTTGGGGTACCTTCCTCCGCTGTCATCGTTCCGCTCCCTTAAGATCAGTATTTTTGGGTTTTCCTGCACGTCCTTTTAATTCGGCCAGTTTTGCCAGTGCCTGCATCGGGGTCATCGTATCGGTATCGAGGCTGGAGAGTTCCATCACTACCGGATCCGGTACCTGCGGACCGGGCCGATCCGGCATGCTGTCATCAACAAGCAGGATCTGGGTGTAGCGACGGGCCTTTGTGCCACCCGATGCATCCCGGCTGAGGGTATCGGTAAGAATCACATCCGCGCGATCGGTCACTTTTTTCGGAATTCCGGCAAGCCGGGCCACGTGGATGCCGTAGCTCTTGTCAGTCGCACCGGGAATCAGTTTTCGCAGGAAAACAACCTCCTTTTTTGTTTCCTGCACTGCAAAATGAAAATTTTTCACCCGTTTCAATTCCCCTTCCATACCGATGAGTTCATGGAAGTGAGTGGCAAAGAGTGTCTTTGCGCCGGTCGATAATTTGCCATGCAGGTATTCGAGCACTGCCCGAGCGATCGAGCACCCGTCCGCCGTGCTTGTACCCCGTCCAATCTCGTCGAGGATCACAAGGCTCTTATTGGTCATGTTGTTGAGGATGTTTGCCAGTTCGAGCATCTCGACAAAGAATGTGCTCTGGCCGCTCGCGAGGTCATCGAATGCCCCGACCCGGGTAAAAATCCTGTCGATGATGCCTATCTTTACAAAACGGGCCGGGACAAAACTTCCTGCCTGGGCCATGATGCAGCAGAGCGCGATGGAACGCATGTAGGTGGACTTTCCTGCCATGTTCGCTCCTGTAATGATCATGATCTGGGTCTTTGATCCCGAAAGGTCTGCATCATTGGGGACAAAACCCCCTGCAAGACTCCGTTCAACAACCGGATGTCGCACATCCCGGCATATGATCGCATCCCCCTCATCCAGCTGGGGGCGGACATAATCAAGATCGACAGCAGTATCGGCAAGTGCAGCTGCGACATCGAGAATAGCAATCCCTGCTGCGATTTTCTGGAGCGCGGGGATCTGTTTTCTTATCTCATCAATAAGCCCGTCGAACAGCGTGCGTTCAAGCGCGAGCACACGCTCATCGGCATCCGTAATCACCGCTTCTTTTTCCTTCAGTTCTGGTATTGTATATCGTTCCCCGGTCGCCGTGGTCTGGCGGCGTTCGTATCTGGCCGGGACAAGGGAGATACTGGTTTTACTCACGTCGATGTAATAGCCAAAGACCCGGTTGTACCCTATCTTGAGCGATCTGATCCCGGTCTTCTCCCTCTCTTGCAGCTGGAGTTCTGCGATCCAGTTCTTGCCGGAATGCAGGATGCCGGTCATACCGTCAAGTTCCGCAGAATAGCCGGGCCGGATCAAGCCGCCATTCTTTGCGATGGCAGGGGGGTCATCGACAATCGCGTTTCTGACCAGATCGATGATATCCGGGAGATCAACAAGGCCGTCCCGGGCTTCGGCCACCCGTTCCGGTATGGGGGTAGATCCGAGCGGGGTCAGTGCTGCTGATGCGAGAAGTCCCCTGATCGTCGGGAGGGTCTCTAGCGAATCTGCGAGAGCGACAAGGTCCCGCGGCCCGGCATTCCCGTACGCAATACGGGCAGTAATCCGCTCGATGTCAGCATGACGCGATAGCTGCTCCCGCAGGGACATGCGCAGGGTGGCGGACGTGGTAAAGTATTCGACTGCATCGAGACGTGCGCCAATCCGTGCGATTGCCGTGAGTGGCCGGGTCAGCTGCCGGAGCAGGAGCCGGCTGCCCATCGGTGTCTTGGTCCGGTCAAGAATAGAAAAAAGTGTCGCACCCTTCGTCCCGCCCCGGATGTTTTCGTGCACCTCGAGGTTGCGCAATGTGATCGCATCAAGCATCATGCCCTGAGCCGACGAGCGCGTGGAGAGAGAGTTCACGTGCGGGAGCGCGGACTTCTGGGTTTCCTCTGCATAGGAGAGTGCAGCCCCCGCAGCCCCGATCGCGCACGGCATCGCGTCGCAGCCATAGCCGGCAAGGGTCGCGACCCCGAAGTGATCGCAGAGAGTTCGTCCGGCACGGTCGGTACGGAAACAGTCATCATTATAGGGGGTCACTACAACCCCGTCACGGTGCAGGAGTGCCCGCAGGTCTTCGTCTACTGTTGACGGGACGATGCATTCGGCAGGCCGGTACCGGGCGATCTCGGACCGGATGCTCCCGGGGATGTTGTCCACAGGAAGGGAAGAGACAAAGAATTCACCGGTCGAAATGTCCAGAAGGGCAATGCCCCAGTCAACACTTTTCGTGCCGGGCGAGATGGCCATAAGATAGGTGGCGGCTGATGAGGGGAGCATGGCCGGATCGATCACAGTTCCGGGTGTGATCACCCGGACCACTTCGCGTTTCACAAGCCCTTTCGCCATCTTCGGGTCCCCGATCTGCTCGCAGATCGCGACCTTGTAACCTTTTGCGACGAGCCGCGCGATATAAGCCTCGCCAGCATGGTGCGGGACCCCCGCGAGCGGGATACGCTGATCGCCGTTTTTGGACCGGGAGGTGAGCACGAGGTCGAGTTCTTTTGAGACGATCTCTGCGTCGCTTTCGAGCGTCTCAAAAAAATCCCCGATGTGAAAGAACAGGATGGCATCGGGGTACTGCGCCTTAATCTCCCGGTACTGCCGCATACCGGGGGTGAGATTTTTGCCGTCATCTGCCGACGTACCGGTGCCGGGAGAAGGCTCAGTCTTCATCTTAAGTATTGTTTTGCCGGCTGGATTTTAAACCGTGCGTATCATGCGGGCCGGGCAATGGCAGGTTCCCCTGCGAATGTATGCAGCCGGTAACGGGTTCAGGGCGTTCTCCTGTAGAACAGGAAGGCTGGCAGGGAGACAACCAGGGCGACCAATCCGAAAGCAAGTCCTATTGCGAGCCCGGTACCAAGCAGACCAAGGATCATAAGAAAACCACTGGTTACCGAAGGAATATTTGCGGCAAGGATGCAAAAGCCTGCGATAATGAGAATAAAAAACCCGACAATGGCATTTTTCAGGTCCTGCGTACTGGGGGAAAATGAGAGCGCGAGGCTGGTGACAAGATACAGGTAGAGGAGAAACCAGATGTTGAACGCAACAACAAGGTTCTGGTACAGGGTCAGACCGATCCCCTCTACCAGTGGATACAGGGACACGACCGAGTCCAGTGAAGGCATGAAAGAGGGAAACGAGCAGCCGGCATAGGTGCCAAAGAACCACGTGAGTGCTGCAAGCACGAGAGGAAGAATAAAGAGCGGGGCGGTGCTGATGATCACGTTCCCGAGGACAGGGATCGCGGGAGGAGCATACGAGACCATCCCCCCGTTCTTCGAGAGCAGTACGACTTTTCTGATTTTCGCGCCAGTAAGGATGCATCCGATCACGTGGGAGCATTCGTGGACGATCACCCCCGGGGCGCTTACGAGAAGATAAAGCGATGGATACCGGAGAGTATGCGCCCAGATGTGATCAAGCAGGCGGGAGAGCCCCATAACGAGAAGTGCGCCAAGGATAACAATGATGAACGATTCCATCGCCGGGTTCACAGGGATGCTCATGCAACAGTATATCCGGCAGTATCAATAAAAAAGAGCACGCCGTTTGGACCTGTCTCCGGATCCCGTTTCTGGTACTTCTGATAGGATAATATGCAGCTGCACCAATGAAACGTTATGCTTCCCGGGGACAAACCGGACCCTGACCTTCAGCCCTCCGGCCCACAAAAACGATCGCCCAACCGGCTGGTCCATGAGAAAAGTCCGTACCTTCTCCAGCACGCGTACAATCCGGTCGACTGGTACCCCTGGGGGAATGAGGCATTTTACCTCGCAACACAAGAGAACAAGCCGGTTTTTCTTTCTATCGGCTATTCTACCTGCCACTGGTGCCACGTAATGGCCAGAGAGTCATTTGAAGACGGAGACGTGGCGGCGGTTCTCAACCAGAGTTTCATCAGTATCAAGGTCGACCGTGAGGAGCGCCCGGATATTGACAGTGTGTACATGGGTATCTGCCAGCAGATGACAGGCCGGGGCGGTTGGCCACTTACCATTGTCATGACCCCGGAGAAAAAACCGTTCTTTGCCGGTACGTATTTACCGAAAAAGAGCGTTGCCGGGATAACCGGCCTGTCAGATATCCTGTTTCGGATTATCGACCTCTGGCAAAAAAACCGGGAAGAACTGTATCGGGCCGCAGATGAAATTTTCCGGACCGCCGGACCCGGGTACGGGAATCAGGCAGGAAATCCGGATCGTCGGTTTCTCAATGAAGGTTTTCGGGAGCTCTCCCGCCATTTCGATGAAAAGAATGGCGGGTTTGGTAGCGCCCCGAAGTTTCCGGCCCCCCACACCCTGATTTTTTTACTCAGGTACTGGCATCTGACCGGGGATAGCCGTGCGCTTGCGATGGCAGAGCAAACGATTGACGCAATCCGCAGGGGTGGCATCTGGGATCACGTAGGTGCCGGCATGCACCGGTATTCGACCGATGCGCAGTGGCTTGTCCCACACTTCGAAAAAATGCTCTACGACCAGGCGCTGTTTGTGCTTGCCTGCCTTGAGGCATACGAGGCGACCCGCATAGCCCGGTACCGCACCATCGCTGAAGAATGTATCGCATACGTGCTCAACAGTCTCCTTGACCCGGGTGGTGGGTTTTACACTGCCGAGGATGCAGACAGCCCGGGTGGAGAGGGGGCGTATTACACGTGGACAAAGGGTGAGATCGCCCGGGTCCTCGGACCGGAAGATGCAGTACTCACTTCCACCCTTTTTACCTTTACTCCTCTCCATGAGACAGGGATAGCTCCCAAGGGCATGCCCGGCGACAGCATTCGTCAGCGCTTCATCCTTTCAGCGGGTGGTCCGGACCCGGTGCTCGCAAATTCCCTGAAGATCGCGGAGCATGAACTGGCCGAACGCCGGGACTCCATCCGCATCCGGCTCAGGCAGGCACGAGATGAACACCCCCGGCCGGCACAAGACACAAAGATCCTGACGGATATAAACGCGCTCTTTTGCACTGCCCTTGCGCGGGCCGGCCGGGTATTTGAAAACCCCGGTTATATTGATGTCGCTTCCAGAACAGTGCAGTTCATTTGCCAGCACCTGCGGGATGCTGACGGGCATCTCCTGCACCGGTACAGTGACGGGGAAAGCGGAATTATGGCCTTTGCCGATGATTACGTGTACCTGGTTTCTGCCTGTCTTGAACTCTACCGGGCTACCTTTAATCTCACTTACCTCAGGGATGCCATCAGTCTCAATGCCGCATTTCTTGCGCATTTCCACGACGCAGAAAACGGCGGGTTCTTCACTACTTCCGATACGGCCGTGGATCTTCCGGTACGGAAAAAAGAGTGGTACGATGGTGCACTCCCGTCAGCAAATTCCGTCGCCTTCGAAAACCTCCTGCAGATTTCCCGGTTTACCGGGGATGATGCACTCGAGAAGATGGCACTTGAGTCCGCCCGTTTCATTGCCGGGGCCGCAGCCCACGCGCCATCCTCAGTGGCAGGTTTCCTTGCAGCATTCACGTGTTCTTACCCCGCGGGGGAGATACAGGATCTCGTGATTGTCGGCAATCCTTCTGAGATCGGTACCCGCAACCTGCTTTACGCTGCACAAAGCCGGTATCTCCCGGGCCTGCTTATCCTGCTCCGGCCACCCGGTAGGGCCGGGGAAGAGGTAGATGCCGTCGCACCCGCTGCCCGTGGCCGTGTTCTCCGTGACCGGAGGGCTACTGCATATCTTTGCTCCGGTTCGGCCTGCCTGCCCCCCGTTAGCAAGCCGCAGGAATTGATCGCCCAGCTTAACGGCGGAAACGAAACGTCAGCCCGGTAAAAACAGAAATCCCCTCATAGTTTTTTGAGGATTTAAAATAATTACAGGTTTTTTAAGGCGACGAGATCGCGCACGCCCACCAGTTTCCAGACAAGCGACCGCTCCTCTTCTGCGATCTTGGCCGGGGGATCGGCGGGGGAATGCCCGAGGGCGGCAAGGATATTGCAGGAGAGTTTGCGTTCCACGATCAAATCAACAAATTTTTCACGGATAATTTTCTTTTCTATAGAATCGCTAACTTCCTCAAGATACCCCTGAAGTGTAACAAAGGTATAGGACGAAAGGTCTTTTGTATACTTCTCAATCTCGACTGAAACATGCGGACTTTTCCTGAAATATTCCTGTTTCTTACCGTACTTTGTGGAGAGGAAATACATAAACGATCCATCGAACACGTACAGGAAAGGCGCAATGTAGGGATATTTCTCTCCCTGAAATGCAATCCGGCAGACATACCCTTTCTCTATCAGCCGGTCATATTCCTGTTTCTCCATCCGGGGGATCTTCACGACATCCATCGAGACGCACCAATCTGCTTTCAGAGAGGAAGATGATAAATCTTCGTAAATTTAGCCGCAGCAGCAAATCTCTCTGGCATCTCTTATTTTTCTGAGGGGTATCCCGCAATGATCCATGCCTGCATGCCCCCAAGGACGTTTGTCACGTCAGGATAACCGCGCATGGCAAGAACGCTAGCCGCAAGGCTCCCCTTGAACCCGGAATCACAGTAGACAACGACAGGTCGATCACGTGGAATCTCGTGCACGTGCTGAGGGAGCTCGCCAATAAATATGTGCCGGGAACCAGAAATATGGCCGGTACGTTCCCGGTTTTTCCTGTCGCGGACATCGAGCAGGAATGGCTTTTCATGACTGAGCCGCTCTTTTAAAGCCTGAACGGTGCAGGTGCCGGTGATCCCGACCGGCTGTGCAGACCTGCACCATGCCGGAAAACCGCCTGCAAGCCAGCCAGCTGTAGCGTCATATCCCATCCGCACGAACTGCCGGAGCACGGCCTCGATGCCGTGTGTGAAGTCGTCAACGATTACGATAGGGCGTTTATAGTCCAGGAACCAGCCGGCAAATAAGGAGATACCGTCTCGCCAGATCGAGAGGCTTTCCGGGATGTGGCCTGCGGCAAAAGCCGTAGGTGAACGTATATCCACGATCTGGCAACCGGTTACGATTAAATCTGTTACCTCTGCGACCGGGAGCGGTCGGGGACGGGGAAGTGAATGGAGAAGTGCCGGGCCTTCTTGGTTAACAACTTCCATCTGCCGGAAGTACGGCGGAAGATACGGTGACTCGGTTGTGCGCCGGGAGACAAACACGTCTTTTCCCAAAGCAAGGACCGGGTTGGATCTTCTCTCGTAGCCAATGGTCGAAAACGGGTGATCGGCTATTGTGGTGCCGCATGCAGAACCGGCCCCGTGTGCCGGGCAGAGGATGACGCCATCCCCGAGGGGCAAAATCTTCCGGGAGATGCTGTCATAAATTTTTTCTGCCATCTCCGCCTTTTTCTCCGGCCCGAAAAAATCCGTCCTTGCAATATCGCCCGAAAAGAGCGTGTCTCCAGAAAAGACCATGTACGGCTCGCGCGAAACCTCGGCATCCGTTACGACAAGCGTGATGCTCTCCTCAGTGTGCCCCGGGGTCTCAAGGACTGAAAGTTCCAGAGTTCCAAGCCTGAACCGATCTCCTTCGTGAACTTTATTCCCGTAGGCAAAGTCCATGCGGGAACCATGGTAGATCTGTGCTCCGCACCGGTGCGTAAGCTCCGGTGCACCGGTCACATAATCCTCGTTTCTGTGCGTTTCAAAAATATGGGTGATAACGGCATCGTGCCGGTCTGCAAGGCCGAGGTAAAGGTTGCAGTCCCGCCGTGGGTCGATGACTGCCGCAACTCCACCGGATCCGATTATGTACGAATTGTGGGCCAACCCTTCAGCAACGATGCGTTCAAACCACACAAAAATCCTCCCTGATTGTGGAATTCTTGTGTTCCGTTGTATATACTTTTTGCAGCAGAATGGAGAAAAGTTCTAAGCGTAGCTACGATGCAGATTTCCTGTATGTTTCCCTACTCAACATAAGGGTACCGCAGGAGCAGTGGTTTACCGGCAGGTAACACTTCCTCGCGGATGGTACGGCTGATCTCCTGCAGGCTTACCGGGTAATACCCGATAACTTCGGCACTCACGTTGATCTTTTTTCCTGCCGGATCGATAAACGGGAACATGCGAAGATCGTTGTTGTGGTGATGGCCATGAATGATCCATCCGGAAAAACCTGCCGGGGCGTCAGCCGGATCATGCACAAGAAGAAATTCAAGACCGTCACAGGTAAGGAAAGCAGAAGTGACCCTTTGCTCTGTTTTCCTGTCATGGTTCCCGGCTATAAAGGTAATTTTCCCGTTCAGGAAAGCGCGGTACTCCGCGTCCGGGCGGGCGTCCCTTCCATACCGCAGATCGCCAAGGAAGTATACGTCGTCATTACCGGAGACACAATAATTCCAGTTGGCGATCAGAACCCGGTCCATCTCGGCAATATCCGAAGGAACAAACGGGCGTGAACAATACCGGATGATATTTGCATGGCCAAGATGGAGATCTGAAATAAGAAAGATCTCACCGGGGTTATGAAGAGCCTGGCAGGAAAGTTCAAATCCTGCAGCCATTCGGTACTGCGCCATTGTCTGCTGCCACGACAGGGGGTCCCGGATTTCCTCCCGTGTGAGCCACCGCTGTCGGAGCAGGTCGTACTCACCGAGGATCTCATCGTTATGCATTACAGTAATCCTGAGGCCCGCATCATCGAGCAGGACCTGCCGTACCGGGAGCCTGTGAAGGTGTCTTAAAAATCCTATTCGCCCGTTTATTGTGGAAAGACAGAAGTGAAGGAAAGCGGCTATTGATCCGGGTGGTGAAACGCGGGGAGGATCAGCCTGCATAGCCGCAAGACCTTTCATCATCTCTCCGGCCTTGCCATCAGGAAGGCGGTTTGCGATGGTGGCATGGAACCATTTTCCTCCGGGCTGCAGGTCCCATAGGTTCAGACTTATGGTAAAACCGGAGAGCACCTGGGCAATCGTTGCGGTGAGGTCGACAAGTGCCGGGGATCCCCTGACGGAAAATGCCACCACGCCGCCATGCATTCCATCCCGCTGCTCCCAATCTTCGAGAGTGAACGGAACTGCGCCGGTCTGTGCAGCACATGCAGCTATCCTGTCAAGGAGGGCCTGCTCCCGGGAGGGATTATCAAGAGTAAATGGACCATAAAGGGTTATATGCGGGTGACGTTCCCTATAGCGTCCGGCACCAAACTTCTGTACGATAAAACGGGTGATCTCCTTTACCCGCCATCTGGTTCGGGCAAGACGGATCTCGATAAGATAGGTATCATCCATGCACTATTCGCCGCAGGTACAGGTTTATTGGCGATGGAGGATTAAAATGCTGCCCGGGACCGTTATGGTCCTTCACCTGAACGACAATTTATGGACAGTTGTGGTGATGAATCCAATTCCCAAAACTATGGATCATCTGAAATTTCTGCTCCAGAATGAATACTTTTTCTCATAAACAGATAATTTTTAATATCTGAAACATACCGCACATTTTATAGCATACGCAGTAGATATTCACGATTTGGTAATGTTCTATGAGATCCATATCTGTTGCATGTCTCCTTGCGGGAGTTGTTCTCCTTCTCGTGATGATAACTCCCGGTCTGGCTGATTCTAGCAGCTCGCAGGCCAGCTACATCGTAGTTGGTCAGGGACCGATTGCACAATTCAGTGCGTCCTACGCATATCCTGTTGTTCCTACACAAGTGATCTTCAAGGATTACTCTCAGGGTTCCACCCCGATGACCTATCTTTGGGACTTTGGCGACGGCCAGACGTCCACTGACCAGAATCCCACGCACAATTACATCAAGCAGGGGCTCTATACAGTATCCCTTACCGTAACCAACGTGTATGGATCAAATACAGCGGTGAAAAATAATTATATTGCCATTGGCGTAAGTCCCATAGCAAACTTCATCGCTACCCCGACATCGGGAACTGCTCCGTTAAACGTGAAGTTCACCGATCTCTCCGGGGGAGAGGCCACAAGCTGGCTCTGGAACTTTGGCGACGGCCAGACCTCCACTGACCAGAACCCCATGCATACCTACTATGCGGGAGGGGCCTACACGGTCATCCTGACCGTCACGAACGGTTTTGGGTCATCATATGCGATAAAAGACCAGTATATTATGGTTGCAGGCCAGCTCCAGTCCAAGTTCATTGCAAACCCTACACAAGGTCCTGCTCCGCTTTCCGTCTTATTTAGTGACCAGTCTGTTGGAGCTCCGACCACATGGAACTGGGATTTCGGTGACGGCACAACCTCAACAACTCAGGACCCGGCCCACACTTTCACTTCTGCAGGTGTCTATGCGGTAAAACTTACTGTCAGCAAGGGCAGCATGTCAGACTCGTCAAGCCAGATTATCGACGCCGGTGGGGTTCCGCTCACTGATTTTGTTGCCGCCCCCACGCAGACAAATGTAATGAATCCCATCCAGTTCACCGATCATTCAACTAACTCTCCCACATCGTGGAGCTGGAATTTTGGGGATACTGCCACATCTACTGTCCAGAATCCCACCCACTCCTATCAGCTGAAAGGTCTTTACACGGTCATCCTTACGGCAACCAACAGCAACGGTCAGAACTCGATAACAAAAGTCAATTATATCAACGTCGGCCTGGCCCCTGTCGCTGATTTCCGGCCGGTTATTAACCCTGCCCAGATCACCAATATCCCCATGATGGTCAGCTTTGTCGATCAGTCCATCAACACGCCCACGTCATGGGCATGGGACTTTGGTGATGGTTCGACATCCACTGATCAGAACCCCTCCCACCTTTACCAGCAGGCAGGGACATACACTGTTACCCTTGTAGCAACGAATGCTTTTGGCAGTAACACCAAGGTCAAGAGCAATCTGATTGATGTGGGGAATAACATTGCAGTTGATTTTGCTGCCGATCACACGACTGTCGGTGTCGGACAGCTCGTGACCTTCACGGACCTTTCCACCAACTCGCCAAATAACTGGGTCTGGGAGTTTGGTGATGGTACTATCGGAATGGGATCCAACCCAAACCACGTCTACACTGCAGTAGGAGTCTACAGCGTCACGCTGACTGCGTCGAATCCCACGATGACCAATAGTCTGACAAAATCCCATTACATCACCGTGCTGAATCTCCCGCGTGCAAACTTTGCTGCATCCCCGACACGTGGCGGTGCTCCCCTTGCGGTCACCTTTACAGATCAGTCAACCGGTACGCCCACATCGTGGACATGGGACTTTGGCGATGGTTCGACATCAACAAACCAGAACCCGGTTCACACCTATAACCAGCTCGGGACCTATACAGTAACCCTTACTGTAGCCAATAACAATGGTTCTGACACCACTACCAAGACAAATTACATTGTGGTTACCCTTGCACCGGTAGCAGACTTTACGGTCGACCAGCGGATCGGTAATGCACCATTTATTGTGCAGTTCAGGGATCTCTCAACCAATAACCCGACATCCTGGTTCTGGCAGTTTGGCGATGGAACAACTTCAACAGTTCAGAGCCCTCGTCATGTCTATGCCTATATCGGTGCCTATAATGTCAGCCTGACTGTTACAAACCAGTACGGCAGCGACACCACCTATAAGGCAGGTAATGCAGCAACATTAACACCCATCCAGACCCCAACCACAACTCCCCCGGTAGTAACCAGTGCTCCAACCATTGTTGCGACCACGGTTGCCCCAGCCACGACCACCCAGTCCCCGATATCTGCGGTTCTCCCGGTCCTGGCAGTTGTTATGGGCATGCTGGCATTTGCCGGGTTATACCGGCGGAAATAATCTTTTTTTACTGCTCTTGGGCAATACCGGTATACTAACTCTAATGTCAGAGTTGTATTTTTTTGAGGAACCTCTTAAGTATCAGACATAATGTACAGCATTTAAGACGATTTTGGCGTAAACCTTAGATTATGATCTAAAATCTTTATCAGGCAACCGCAAGGCGTTCAAATCATTTTTTTGTGAATGGAGATTGTAGCATTGTTCGATTAAAGAAGCGGAGTATATCCGCTTCACTCATTTTCCTGCCTGATCATTCCACCATAATTGTAGCCGCCTCAGCATACGGGAAAACATTGTTATTACTCGAATTCAGGGGATTAAAAGAAACAAAAGATCAAACTTTGTCGGCAGACAATTCATATGCAGATGAATATCCATGTCGTCAAAAAAGAAAAAAAGATCTTGGCATACTCTAATATTTCTTCCTGACCGCGATATACCAGAGTGCAGTAGCGATAATGGCAATTGCTATCAGAACAATCTCAACCGCGTATTTTACATAAAACGGGGTCTCGGTTGCCGCAAGTTTTTCTGCAATATCGAGGTTAGCCTGGAGGTTGGGATAAGCAGGGTCCAGTTCTTCAACTTTCTGGAATGCGGTGACACCTTCATTGCACCGGCCCATACCACAGAGAGCATATGCCTTGTTGAACCATGCATCGGCATCGTTCGGATCGACACTTATAGCCTTTTCAAAAGAATCCAGTTGCTGGTTATAATATACATCCGCGGTGGCCTTGTCCTTGAGCTGATCCTGGTAGTAATAGCCGATATTATACAGGATCTGCCCGCGGTTTATCCAGGCAGATGCAGAGGATGCATTGAGCGCCAGTGACTGGTTGGACGCATCGAGTGCGAGGTTTAAGGTTGCAAGCGGGTTTGAGGTGTACGGGTTTGCACGGTTAAGAACATCGGCCCTGCCGTTCCATGCATCTGCATAGTTTGGATCGAGAGTAATCGCCTGGTCGTAGGCTTGGAGGGCTTCGGTGTAATTTCCTACTTCGGTCAGGTTTTGCCCGGCAGCATACCAGCCCGCTGCATCGACCGGGTCTGATGCCACGGGTGGGGTCGTAAAAATCCACAGTACAAGCAGGAGCAGGACGAGAACAATAATTCTGGATCTCATATCACGGAATATATGAGGCATGGTTTCCTCATAAGAATTACCACGTCCCCTTCGAAAACCTTATTTCCGGAGCACAAGGATATGGCGTGTGAGACTCTTATGCACCCGTTGGGTGTGGTGCTGGAGGACAGTCATGTGGTGCTCAGCGATACCGGAAATATCCTGGTGCGTAACCACAACTGCACGGCAGCCTAAATTCAGGACACGACTGATCTCATCAAGAGAATCATGGTACAGGCGCTCCATGGTATCAGATTTTTTGATGCATACCGACTGACCGTAGGGAAAATCGGTCACAACTGCATCCACCGCCCTTTCCCGTAACGGAAGGCAGGTGGTGTCGGCAAGAAGGAGGTTACTTTCGCGGACATTCCCGGCACATCCCCGGATCATCAGGGGATCGAAATCGCTGCCCAGCGCACGGATTCCAAGCATTCTGGCTTCGATCAGGATCCCACCGGTCCCGCAGAACGGGTCGAGCAGGGTATTTTTGGCACCGCAGAGCGAGAGGTTTACAAGTGTCCGTGCCATGCGGGGCATCATGACCCCGGGATGGAAGAACTCACGTCGGCCGGGGTTACGGCTGTCGTATCCCCCGCGGTCGATCCGGTACATGACTCTTCCGAAATAACACCTGTCCCGGGAAATAATTGCACGGAATTCCTCGACTGGATCGATAAGCCTGACGGGTCCGGAAATCATCGTGCCAATCAGCCTTTCAAATTCCCTTTGGGAGCAGGGATGCACTTCCTGGCAGCCTTCGTGCACCAGTTTTGCCCGACCGGCAAATGGATGGTTGGTGGTGATGGAGATATCAGAGAGGAGGTGCTTAAACGAGCCGATATCCGGGGCGCATTCACCGAGGTACTCCAGCACGACATGGGTCATCGAGAGTCGCCGGGTCTCCTGTGGATAAGAACATTCGGCTACTGCAACCTGCGGACGTAAGTCAGTGACTGTGGCAACACATTCGATTTCAGCGCATGGAAGGGTCGGGTTCTCGCCCGAGAGCTCAAAGAGGAGCTTCATTCTCACAGGTATGAGGCGGCTGCCCAGAAATACCTGCGTGATATGCCGGTCATCATGCCGGAAGGCGAGGACACTTTCAAGGGTTAGAACATTTACCAGGATAAATCTGTAATGATCAATGGTAAAATCGAACCTGAACAGGCAGTCACCATTGAAAAAATGCAAGAAAAGATTGTTGCGAGACACCGGTAATTAATGGCTGCATACCATAAGGAACGATACAGGAAGAGAACGAAAAAGAAGCTAATTGATAGTGAGTCCCTGCTCCACCGCTTCGTCAGGTACATTGAAGATGGTGCTGGTTCCCTCGATCCGGTAGGGTCCTGTTGCGTGTACACCGGACGTATTCCCGTTCGTGATATATGGCACGACAAATTCCCCGTTCACGCTTTCCTGACGGTACGTGTAGTTCCGGCCTGTGTTTGTCACAAGCGGGAGATCGATAATACCGGACCCTTTGATATGTGCCCCTTTGACATATTCGAAGATCTTGACATACTGAATAGCTGAAGCATTGGATCTGGACACCGTTGTGGGGGATTCATGAACAAGGCGGTAGTGCTGCAGGGCCGGAATATCAGTAATCGGTGAAGAGAACTGCACGTTCAGTGCTGCTGCATGATATCCGGACTGTGCCTGCTGGTTGTATAGTGCGGCCGCGTTTATTGCGTCAGATGCATCCATCTCCTTTACATTGACAAGCTCCGGAAGCGACGTCTGGGTGATCGAGGGATCTGAATATTCGACATAATAGGCTGAACCAGCGGAACCCATAGAGCCGTCATAGTTATGGAGCCGCGAGATCATGGTGGAATAGTACGCCGGCTCGTTGAGAATCACAGACTGGTATTCATTGGGATCTGAAGGGCTTGGCATCAGCAGGGACAACTGGTAGGATCCGGGGGTGGCAGTAGCATTTGTAAGACTGTACCAGGTCGACATAGCATAGAATTTCCCGGTATCCATCTCGACATCGGTGATCACATACCGTGTCCCATCATGATCCAAAATTGCGTTCGCCGTGTCTTCAGATGATGCCATGAAATACGCAGCTGATCCGTCCGGCCCGGTAACTCCTGCTTGGAACGGGTTCGCGTTAGGGATCCGATGGGCGATGTAGGTGATCAGGTGACCGTAGTCCCACCACGACATAACCCCGTATGAGGTGTTGGGATAGACAAATGTGCTCTTATCATAGATTGCATAATAGTTCACTCCTGGATCCGGGGTGTTGTTTGCCATCCATACAAGTGATTCCTTCCAGTCAGGATTGATCGTTTGGGTATCACTTGAGGCTGCTGCATAATTTGCCATCACTGAGATGATGACAAAAAGTGCCGCAATGATGACCGTGCCAACAAAAATCATCATCCCCGGGACATCTTTTTCCGGGTGAGTATCCCGCTTTGCTTTTGCAGACTTGCCCTTTCCTTTCTTCTGCCGTCCCGGTTGTGCTGGTTCATCTGCTGCGGTACCGGTCTTCGGTCCCGGTTCATTGCCACCGGAAGAGAAGCCCAGCCTAGAAAGTACCGGCCCGGCCCCGTAGTCCCATGCACACCCCAGACAGAGAGCGGAGAGGAGAACGATGTTCACCGCAAAATAATACTCGTACTTGATCCGCTGGATGGTGCAGACCAGCATGACAATGGACCAGATAAAGACAAAAACCTCACCCTGTTCCTCCTTCTTAAAAGTCTGCCAGAGAAGGAGGAGCATACCGCCGGCCGCGAGGACAAGACCGAAGTTAAACGTCCCCCATGCGCGGGCCAGGCTCCAGGGGATGTCTTCTTCAACTGTGGAGATAATCGGCGCCTGGCCAAAGAATCCTACAAGGCCGCCGGTAAAGTCCGAGAATAATGCTGGGAAAATGAGAGCAAGAATGGCCGCGAATAGGATTGCGATCGCTACGAGCGACGCAATGTAGTAATATTTTTTCCTTTCTTTGAGATAGTCTGACCAGAGATAGAGGAAGATGGTGGCAGCGATAAGCAGGGTGTACGAGATGACAGGCCCGATAGAATAGGTAGACAGATCGATCCCCGGATCCTTAAAACCAAACAGGAAAAGGCCGATGATAACAACACCGAACACCACGGTGTTGACCAGTGCGAGGTACAGGTTTGAGATGGACCGGTAATGATTGACAACGGCCTGGACAAAGGTAAAAATTGCAGCAATGAGAGCAAAGACAATGATCGTCTCAATGTTGAGGATGCCTACAAAGAACGCAATACCGGAAAGGGCCGCAAACAGGAGAATTTCCTTGTAGGTCGAGAGATCCGCGAGCACGATCTTCGTCTTCTTTGCCTTAAGCAGGGTATAGAGGTAAAGAAGGCAGAAGAGCGTACTGAAAAGAGTTTCCCCGATGTGATGGTACAAAGAACCGTACATGGAGCGGAAGAAGAACTGCCCGGAAACCGAGGCGATCATGAATGCGGCGAAAAGACCAGTTTTCCAGTCGGCGACAGTCTTGCCCAGCCAGTACATGACAAAGACCATTGCCACTGCTTCGAGGACTGGAATAAAAAGCGCAACAGTAATGATCTGCGAGGACGTGGTTTCATGGAAAAGAATTGCCGCAAAGGAACAAAGATATGTTAAGAGAGGTCCCCAGTATATCGTTGATCCGACCGGGTACTGGGTCATCGGGTCGAACCATGCGTAGTGAGGAAAATTTGCAAGCGTCAGATCGATTTGCCGTAGCGCATAGATCGGGTCATCGGGTTGCACAAGGGAGAACACATCGCCATTGCCAAGATTGAGGAGCGGAATGATCCGGATCCAGAACATGAAAACTGCTGAAATAACGAGAAGTGCAAGGATAATATAGGTCCGGTGTTTTGGGTTGTCGAACGGATCCACAGCATTCACCACTACAATTCTGAAAAATTTTTGGTTTCCGGATGGATAAGGATGTTCATACAAAGGGTCGTGATGCGGGATATAAAACCTTTCAGATGTTCACCTTTTTGGATCATCCCCGATGAACCCAAAAACCGGATATCAACGGTCAGTGCAGCTGGCCGCTGCATCGGATAAAATTTTGGCGGTAGATCAAAAAAAGTTCTGAGATAAAAAATTACTTCTTTCCTTTTTTCTTTCCCATAATCCCTGAGAATATTCCGCCCGCCTTGGCGTCATGGCCTTCAAGCTCGGCAAGTTTCTGGTAGAGATCCTTTGCTTCGCCAGACACCCCCTTGGGAGTGATGATCTTCACACGGACCAAGAGATCACCATGTTTACCGCGCCTCTTCACACCCTCCCCTGCGATCCGGAGCGCAGTATTGTACTGGATGCCGGCCGGGACTTTAAGGTCAATATGGCGTTTGTCGATGGTCTCGATCTCGATCATGGTTCCAAGGACAGCAAGGGCAGGTGAGATCTCGATTGTCATCTCGAGATTGTCGCCGGTTCGATCGAAGCGTTTGTGGGGAAGCACAAACATCTCAATGAAGAGATCACCGTTTGACGCACCGTAATCCCCTGCCTCGCCGTAGCCTTCCATGCGCAAACGCATACCACTGTCCACGCCGGCAGGGATGTGGACGGTGACTTTGCGCTTTACCCGGGTGTGACCGGAACCGTGGCATTCACGACACTGCCGTTCCGGGATCTTGCCCCGACCGCCGCACATGGTACAGGGTGTCATACGGACAAACTGGCCGAACACGGACTGCTGAGTCTGGCGCATCTGCCCACTTCCGCCACAGCGGGGGCAGATATTGGTCTTTTTTGTCTCGCTGCCCGATCCCCCGCATGCAGCACAGGCCTCGCTGTGCAGGACCTCGATCTCCTTGTCGGTGCCTGCCACTGCTTCTTCAAGCGTGATCTGCATACGCATAAGGAGATCGGCGCCGGGCTGTGGACCCGACCTGCGCTGGCTCCCGCCAAAGAAGTCGAAAATATCCCCAAAACCGGAGAAATCAGAGGAAAAGCCGCCGCCCCCATAACCTCCTGCGCCGGTGTAGGATCCTTTCGAAGCATTGGTAAATGTCTCGTGGCCCATGTTGTCGTACTGCGCCCGTTTCTGAGCATCGGAAAGAACGCTGTATGCCTCGTTGATGGACTTGAACTTCTCTTCCGCTCCCGGATCCTTGCAGACATCCGGGTGGTATTTCCGGGCGAGGTTGCGGTAGGCTTTCTGGATCTCTTTCTCGTCAGCCGTCCTCGGTACTCCGAGAGTATCATAGTAGTCGCCCGAGACCATGGATGTTCACTCGTCTTTGACTTTGTAATCTGCATTAACTACGTTGTCGTCAGTCTTCTTTTCCGGTTCTGGTGATGAGGGGCCCGCGTTCCCGCCCGGCTGGGCATCCTGCTGCTGGTGTGCTGCCTGTTCGGCCTGCATCTTCTGGTAGATCTTGGTAGTCGCTGCGTAGACTGCTTCCGTCAGGGTTTCCATGGACTTCTTGATCTCGTCCAGGTTGTCTCCAGAAAGGGCCGCCTTTACCGCCGTAACACCTTCATCAACTTTCTGCTTGTCAGCAGCATCGAGTTTGTCGCCGCTCTCCTTGAGCATCTTTTCTGCGGTAAAAACTGCCGTGTCTGCCTGGTTGCGGACCTCGATCTCATCCCGCTTCTTCTTGTCCTCGGCCTCGAACTGTTTTGCCGCATTCATCATCTTCTTGATATCTTCGTCCGAGAGCTTCTTATCTCCCTTGATGGAGATTGCCTGCTCGTTACCGGTCCCGAGGTCCTTAGCCGAAACGTGGATAATACCATTTGAATCGATATCAAAAGTGACCTCGATCTGGGGGATGCCGCGGGGAGCCGGCGGAATGCCTGTAAGCTGGAACTTGCCCAGCGTGAAATTGTCCTTTGCAAGGGCGCGTTCTCCCTGGACAACATGGATCTCGACGCTGGTCTGGCCATCAGCCGCTGTCGAGAAGATCTGGCTTTTTCGGGTGGGGATCGTTGTATTGCGCTCGATAAGTTTGGTTGAAATGCCGCCAAGTGTCTCGATACCGAGCGTGAGCGGGGTCACATCAAGGAGCACAATGTCCTTGGTCTCTCCGGTCAGCACCGCACCCTGGATGCCGGCCCCCAGTGCTACACATTCATCCGGGTTGATTCCCTTGTCAGGCTCCTTGCCCAGCAGTTTTTTCACCGTCTCCTGAACGAGAGGGATACGAGTTGATCCACCAACCAGGAGAACGTGGTCAATATCTTTTGCAGTCAGTTTGGCATCGCTCAATGCCTGGTTGACCGGCCCTACCGTGGAGTTCACGAGATCCCCAATGAGCTGTTCAAGTTTTGAACGGGACAAATCAATGTTGAGGAACTTGGGGCCGGTTGCATTGGTTGTGATGTAGGGAAGGTTTATGGTGGTTGTCTGGCGCTGGGAGAGTTCGATTTTTGCGTTCTCCGATGCATCACGCAGACGCTGCATGGCGTAGATATCGTTTTTGAGGTCGATGCCTTCTTTCTTCTTAAACTCGTCAACAAGGTAATCTGTGACGAGCTTGTCAAAATCGTCACCACCGAGGTGGTTGTTACCCGCGGTGGCCTTGACCTCGAACACGCCTTCGCCAAGCGTCAGGATGGAAACATCGAACGTGCCCCCGCCGAGATCGTAGACAAGGACCGTAACGTCTTGTTCCTTGTCAATGCCATATGCAAGGGCACTGGCGGTTGGTTCGTTGATAATGCGCTGGACTTCAAGGCCCGCAATCTTTCCTGCATCCTTTGTGGCTTGCCTTTGAGCATCATTAAAGTACGCCGGTACGGTGATAACCGCTTTTGTTATCTTCTCCCCAAGATAGGCCTCCGCATCGACCTTGAGTTTCTGGAGGACCATCGCGGAAATTTCCTGGGGGGTGTACTCCTTGTCGCCGATCTTTACCTTCTCGGAAGTTCCCATCTTTCGCTTGATAGACTGGATCGTTCGCAGGGGGTTGGCCACAGCCTGGCGTTTCGCAAGACTTCCGACCAGGCGCTCCCCCTCCTTGGTAAATGCGACAACGGACGGGGTTGTTCGAGCTCCTTCACTGTTAGGAATCACGATGGGTTTGCCGGCCTCCATGATTGACATGCAGGAAAAGGTGGTCCCAAGGTCAATACCCAGAATTTTCTCATTTGCCATATGAATCAGTCCTTGTTAATCTTCGTGCGTTTATATTCAGACATTCATTCCATCGTGTGATTGTTTTCCTTTGGATACAGCAACCTTAGCATACCGGATCACCTTGTTGTGCATCCGGTACCCGGGTGACACGACATCGACCACTATACCTTCTCTTTCCTCAGAGGGTATGTGTGCGACGGCTTCATGCAAAGTCGGGTCGAACGATGTTTTGAGTGCATTTATGCGGGTAATGCTATGTCGTGCCAGAATTCCGGCTAGCAGCTCGCGGATCTGTTCCACGCCGATCCGGAGATGATCGTCATCTGCCTTCAGCGCCCGGTCCAGGTTGTCCGCGATCTCCAGGATGTCAACTGCAAAGCGTTCGTTTGCAAGATTCACCTGGATTTCGTGGTCCCGTGCGATCCGTTTACGGTAATTGTCGAAATCTGCTGCGAGCCTGAGATACCGTTCGTTTAATTCTTCGCACCGCTTTTTCTGATCCTCAAGTTCAACACGTTGCTGAGGCGGCGCGGATACCGGTGTCTCCATCACTGCCGCATTGTCGTCAGGCACAGGCATGGTATCGTGGTCTCCCATAGTTCATCCAATTCAATGTTCCTTTATTTATTGAATTGTGGTTCTATATAAATAAATGGTATAAATCACCGACTGTATCTTTTGGATTTAATCCCTTTTTGAGAAGAATAAGTCTGACCTATGAAGTTTTATGGGAAAGAACAAGGGTTTAATGCAGCGCTATTTAGCCGGTCCATGCCTTATAGTCTCTGGAGATTTTTCACCGCATACCTTTTTTGGCCACGATCAGCATACATATCATCATGAAATGGGCGCTTCTTTCAGTATGGGAGAAATCCGGGATCGTGGAACTTGCGCAGGAACTGGTCAAAAATAAGTTCAGTATCCTGAGTTCCGGGGGAACCGGCAAGGTGCTTGTACAGGCGGGTATCCCATTTACTGAAGTATCGAATTATACAGGTTTTCCCGAAATGATGGATGGACGGGTCAAGACGCTCCATCCCAAGGTCCATGGGGGACTTCTGGGACGGCGGCAAATCGATGATGCAGTCATGGCCCGGTACGGGATCAACCGGATCGATCTGCTGGTCGTGAACCTGTATCCCTTCGAAAAGATGTCCGGACAGTCCATGGCTCTTGACAAACTGATAGAATATATCGATGTGGGGGGCCCGGCCATGATCCGGGCTGCAGCAAAAAATTTCAAGGATGTCGCGGTGGTTGTTGATTCGTCAGATTACCCGGAAGTGATTAAAACTATCAGGGACGCCGGTTTTTCACCGGAACAGCGACTGATGCTGGCAAAAAAAGCGTTTGCCCGGACTGCAGCCTACGATGCTGCTATCAGCAACTACCTCTCGAATCTGGATATGACCTTTCCGCCTACCCTTTCGCTCCAGTTCACGAACGGCCGTATGCTCAGGTATGGTGAGAACCCGCACCAGCAGGCAGCAGTGTACGGCACTACTAGTATAGCAGGTACGGAACCTCTCCAGGGCAGGCAGATGTCATACAACAACTACCTTGATGTCAATGCCGGTGCTGCCCTGCTGGCTGAGTTTGAGGAGCCTGCTGCGGTTATTGTCAAGCACAACAACCCCTGCGGCGTCTCGATCGGTACTGATATACTCGATGCTTACCTGTCTGCCCGCGAGGTTGATCCTGTATCGGCCTATGGTTCGGTGGTATCCCTCAACCGGGAAGTCAACAAGAAACTTGCCGAAGTGATCGACTCCACGTTTGTTGAGGTCGTGGTCGCCCCATCATTTACGAAAGATGCACTCGAATCTATGAAGATCAAAGAGAATATGCGGGTTCTTGTCCTCCCGGATCGTGTGAATGCAGACGAAGTGCGCACTATTGATGGGGGCATCCTCGTACAGCGGACGCTTCCGTACCAGGAGAAGTGGAATGTGATAACCGACCGAGACCCGACCACTGATGAGATGCAGGCACTGCGGATCGCATGGAAAGTCTGCAAGCATACAAAGAGCAACACGATCATCTTTGCCAACCAGAAACGTACCCTCGGCATCGGTGCCGGCCAGATGAGCCGGGTTGATTCGGCAAAGATCGCTATTGAGAAGGCATGTGCCCCCCTTGCAGGATCCGCCGTTGCTTCTGACGCATTCCTCCCCTTTCCGGATACGCTTGAAGTGGCGGCAAAAGCCGGTGCCACGGCGCTCGTGCAGCCCGGCGGATCCATCCGGGACCAGGAGGTTATTGCAGCCGCAAACCGGCTGAATGTTGCCATGGTCTTTACCGGCGTAAGATATTTCAGGCACTGACAATTTTTGCGTATTTTTTTGTTTTGAACCGAATTCTTGGATAAATTTATATTCTGCGAAGTATTTATACCTGATATAAATCATTTATGGCTGGATAGTCATGGATGATTCAACCTAAATCATTGTGGTGAATGAAATGGAATTTGGAAAACTGGTCAGAGACTCTGTTGGATACGCAAAAGAAGGCCTCGTTGGGAAGTGGATAAACTGGATATTGCTGATTATCAGTTGCATAATTTTTCCCTTTATCTTAGGCTATATAATGCGTATTTACCGTGGTGCAAGTAAAGCTCCTGAGCTCAATGAGTGGGGGAGCATGTTTATTGAAGGGATCAAACTTTTCATTGTCGTGCTAATCTATGCAATTCCGATAATTATCATTGAACTTGCAGTTCTTGGTAGTACATTCATCACTACTATGACGTTGAAAACAGCTGGGCATGAAAATCCCGCTCAACTGATGAGTCTGATAGGGGGTGTTCTGTTCGGTTTTATAATTCTGGTGATTGTCTCTATCATTATTGGCCTCATATTAGCCACAGCAGTAGTACGGTTTGCTCGTATGAACAGCATTGGTGAAGCATTTAATTTCAGTGCGATCTTTGCACATATCGGGAAAATCGACTTTGTGTCGTATCTTATTGCTCTGATAATTATGGTCATTATCATCGGGGTTATTGGATGTATATGTATAATGATCCCCTATATCGGCTGGTTACTACTTCTCATAATTCTCCCGTTCCTTGCCCTGTTTAAAGCACGGTATCTTACCCTTCTCTATGAGAGTGCCGGTCCCGTATAACTTTTTCTCCTTTTCCCGGCTTCAAACCCGACCATGAAACAAGCTTCATTGATGAAATTTTTTTCTCGTTGACCTCCCAACGGTTGAATCACTATTGGTTGATATGAGTTTCGGGATTATGCTTGATGACTCCTTGTCCTGAGCAAATGAGGGAATGGAACCATTGGCTGCTCTGGTTGCCAGCCCGATAATTCTCCCCTTTTGATTCCGGGGTGTTTCGCATGGATTTATCGTGGTGAAAGTAAGCCACTATGTTACACCGTATGCTAATGCGGTGAACATGGATCCGTGACGGTTCTGGCAGAACAATAACCGGTTCGGGATTATCCCAAATCCCCTTTGATTAAATAAAAGTACTTCGCTAGGGTGAGCTTTTCAGACATGTCAAAAAGGATATCCGGCCGAAGATTGGGAGAGGTTATCTCTGCACTGCACCAAGATTCGCCTGCTCAACGGTCTTTGCATACCGGGCAAGGACACCAGTCAGCGATCGGGTCACCGGCCTCCATGAATCTTTCCGGAACTGGAGAGTTTTTGGATCGACCAACAGGTCGATTGTTCTGGCAAAGAGATCGATAGCGATCAGATCTCCTTCCTGCACAAAAGCAATAGGTCCCCCGACCGCAGCCTCTGGGGCAACGTGCCCGATACAGGGACCACGAGTCCCCCCGGAGAAGCGACCGTCGGTAATCAGCACGACATCTTTGTAGCCAACGCCCATCAGGGCTGATGTCGCAGAGAGCATCTCCGGCATCCCAGGGCCGCCACGCGGCCCCTCGTTTCTTATGATCAGGACATCACCTTCGCGGATCTGCCGGGAAAGAATTGCTTTCATCGCGGGCTCCTCAGCCTCAAAGACCCGGGCAGGACCGGTGTGTTTCCATATCTCTTTAGGAACGGCTGCAGATTTGACGACAGCCCCATCGGGCGCCAGGGATCCAAAGAGGATACGCAGGCCGCCCGCCGGGCTCACCGGTGCATCCAGCGTCTTGATAACATCTTCATTTTTGATCACTGCATTCTGTGCAATATAGTGAATGGTCGACCCTGAAGCGGTCAGGCAGTTGTCAAGATGTTTTTCCAGGCGCTTGAGAACCGCGGGGATACCACCGGCCCGGTACAAGGCTTGCATGGAATGGGGGCCGGCGGGGAGCATGTGACAGATATGCGGGATCTCATCAGCAATACGGTTGAAATCCGCAAGAGAGAGTGGGATCTCAGCCTCGGTCGCAATTGCCATGAGATGAAGTACGGTATTTGTCGAACCGCCAAGCGCCATATCCACGCGAATCGCATTTTCCAGGCTCTTTCTGGTAATGATATCACGCGGCGTGACATTCTTTTTTACGAGAGGAATAATAGCCTCGCCACTCTCCCGGGCTATTCGCAGCTTTGCTGCGTCCACTGCGGGGATCGCTGCGCAGCCGGGCAGGGACATTCCCAGAGTCTCGGTCATGCATGCCATCGTGTTTGCGGTATAGAGTCCCTGGCAGCTCCCGCAGCCGGGCATGGCGCAGCATTCCAGGTCTTTCAAGGATGTCTCATCCATGGTTCCTGCGGCAACCTTCCCCACCCCCTCAAATACATCGATAAGCGAGAGGTCTTTTCCACCCATGTTCCCGGAGAGCATCGCCCCACCAGTTACGACTACCGTGGGGATATTTATCCTGACCGCAGCCATGAGCATCCCGGGAACAATCTTGTCACAAGTACCGACGCACACAAGGCCGTCAAAACGGTGCGCCTGGGCCATGAGTTCGATAGAATCAGCAATATTTTCCCGGGAGGGAAGAGAATATCTCATCCCTTCATGTCCCATCGCAATCCCATCACAGATACCGATGACACCGAATTCAAACGGAACTCCCCCGGCAGCAGCAATACCTTCATGTACCTTGTCCGAGAGCTGGCGCAGGTGGGTATGGCCGGGAACAATAGTATTGTACGCATTGGCGATACCGATAAACGGAAGGTCCATCTCCCGGTCAGTGACCCCAAGCGATCGCAGAAGCGAACGGTTCGGCGCCCGTTCGTACCCTTTCCTGACTTTGTCGCTTCGCATATCCGTCATTACCAGATGATTGCTCCGCTTGATTCATGAATCTGTTGCCACACTGTGCTTATTGAAAAAACAAGTCACACGTGAATGGTTCCTTGTACAAGAAGCGGAATACATGGGATCTCTGCCAGACTGAGTCCTTGGAATCCTCAAGGTTAATGCAGAAAAAAGATAAAATTTACAGTGTGAAGACTATAGCCGGTGTAACATGAATAACTACCGTTTCCTCTTTGCATGCATGACGGCGTAGATGACGCCGATAATCACCGCGACGATGAGGGAGATATAGACCGGGTTGGAGACGACACCCTGGATTCCTGCAAGGTTTTTGACGTCGATAGAGATCTTCATCGGATCGGAGACGTAG
>Ga0209039_10000977_pt1 | contig 27791 bp, 33 predicted proteins | sample BogFormECP12_OM1_FD_188238 | JGI IMG/M metagenome (GOLD analysis project Ga0209039, IMG submission 188238) | Bog forest soil microbial communities from Calvert Island, British Columbia, Canada - ECP12_OM1 (SPAdes) (version 2) | ecosystem: Environmental > Aquatic > Freshwater > Wetlands > Bog ... | reverse complement strand
GTCACACCCGTTCCCATCCCGAACACGGAAGTTAAGCCCTCCAGGGCCCATGGTACTGCGCGGGCGACTGCGTGGGAGAGTCGGTCGTCGCCGGGATTAATTTAAGTCGACAGTCCACAGTTGAGAGTCGACAGCAAAACCGTAGGGGCGGGCCTTGTGCCCGCCCTTTTCGTCTTTCCGGCACTGAAATCTGAAATTTCAAACCTCCATCACGCCTCGCGCGCCCTTTTGGTTTGCCTCTTGAAATTCTCAACGTGGCATAGCAGGCGATTAGCTGCCCGTCTATTTCAATATTAAACTGAGCCGGGTTTTGAACCTTCGACGCTTCTCCTTCGACATTAGAGGCGAAATGAAGCCGCTGGATAGGCCGAGTCGAACACATGACGAATGGATTGCTCTCCGTTGCCAGACTGGCGAGCCAAGCGCCTTCGAGGATCTCGTCGCGCTGATGGAGCGTCCGCTTCTTTATTACGCAACCAAGCTGACCGGAAACCCGGAAACGGCGCTCGACGTCCTCCAGGACGTGTGGATGAAAGCATTTCGTGGAATTAGGAAGCTCAAGGATCCCGGCTCCCTGCGCCCCTGGCTATACCGGATCACGCACGGGATGGCAGTCGACCGCATTCGCCAATACATCTCCCGGGAGAGGGCCGAGGAAGCCCATCTTGAGGGATTTCAGGAATCAGCCGATCCGTCCTTCTCGGAAGACGACGCTGCTACCCTCCATGAGGCCCTGAACGAGCTCGGCCTGAAGCACCGGGAAGTTTTGGTCCTGTATTTTCTTGAAGATTTCCCCCTGGCGGAAATCGCCATGGTCGTGGGGTGCTCCGAAGGCACGGTCAAATCGCGCCTCCACTACGCCAAACGAGCGATGAAGGACATTCTATTAGGAGGTGGTTATGGAACCAAGAGGTGACACTGTTCGCGAGCTGCTGCTGTCGCGTCTTCCGCAGCCGGAGAACCTGGCGGCTTACCAGGAGCAGGTGACGTCCCTGCTGGCTAAGAACGAAAAGACGCTCCGCCAGAACAAATGGACAGTCCGACGGGTATGGATTTTCGTGATTGCCTTTTCGATTCCCTGCCTCTGGATGGCCGGAGCGCATTTCAACACGCCGCAAGGAAACTGGTTCCTGGGAACGGTATACTTCTGGGTACTTTTTGGCGCGATCGAGATTGCAAAGTATGACCACAACCAAGGCAGGGTAGAGCTTCTAAAAGAGCTTAAGCAAATCCAGCTCCAGGTACTCGAACTGCAGGGCCTGCTAAGCAAGGGCGTCGCCCCGGGGTCAGGCAAACCCTGACTCACGGTTGGCGGAAACATCGCGGGCCTGACGATGCCTGCCCACGAGGGGCCACACCCGTTCCCGTCCCGAACATGGAAGTTAAGCCCTCCAGGGCCCATAGTACTGTCCGTCATTTGACGGATGGGAGAGTCGGTCGTCGCCGGGATTAATTCAAGTCGACAGTTGACAGTTAACCGTCGACAGCAAGACCGTGGGGCGCACAATGTGCGCCCCTTTTGCTTTTGGGGTCGTGACAACGTAAGATCGCTGCATGGGCGGCAAAGCTTGAAGATCAAGGTTGTGGTTCATGGAGCCGAAGAAGGCGCGCAGTGATTAGGAATCAGCCCAAAAACAAGCATTACTCGGCGATCCGCGAGCAGCTAAGGCGGGAAGATGCCGCCGAGCTCGCTAAGCTCACTCCGGCCCAACGGTTGCAGGCGGCTCTGGATCTTTCCGACTTCTGCCTGATGCTGGCCGCCAGGGTTCGAGAGGCCGATGCTCAACGAAGCTTTACAGCGCGCGGCAGACGACACGGAAAGAACGAAAAGCCTATGCCGGATAGCCGAATTGACTTTTCCGACATCCCGGAATCGACGGCCGCCGAGCTTAAACGCGCCCGGCGCGTCGGCAGGCCCAGGACCGGCCAAGCCAAGCAACTGATCGCCATCCGCATCTCGCCGCGCTTGCTCGCCCAAATCCGCCGTCGCGCGGCCGAAATGTCGATGCCCTATCAAACCCTCATCCACGAATTGCTCGAAAAGGCGGCGGCGCGGGCAGCCTAACGTGCCACACTTTTCGCCGAGATTCGAGCTTCCATAGACCAGGCCCGGTCGCATGTTGCGATCGGGCCTTTTGGTTTATGGAGGGAAGGTAATCGCACAATTTCCAGACTTGGAGAAACTCATGTCAACCTTTGCAGCCAAGCGAGTGAGTCATGAATACACGCAGACCAACGATGCCCCACCGGAAAAGGTGTTCCCGCTGCTCTGCCCGGTGCGGGAAGCGGATTGGGTACCCGGATGGCAATACCGCCTGATCTATTCAGAATCGGGCGTGGCCGAGGATGGGTGCGTGTTCTCCACGCCAAACGACGCCGGCCCGGAGACGGTGTGGATGGTAACGCACTACGATCCCACAGCATTCACGATTGCCTTTGCCTGGACCCAACCCGGCATGGTCGTAACGCAGATCAGTATCGCGCTGAGCCCTGCTCCCGGCGGTAAGACGAGCGCGCGCATTCGCTATCTCTACACCGGACTTTCTCCCGCTGGGAACGCCGTGCTCGACCGTTACACCCCCGAATGGTTCCGGAGCAAGATGCAGAGCTGGGAAACGGCCATAAACCACTTCCTGAGCAACGGCAGCTTGATTCCGGCGGTGGCCTGGGAGTGATCCCAAGAGGAACTGCGCGGGCCTACCTACCGACGCGCGATGAAGTAGGTAGTAAGCAGAAGGCAGCAGGCAGCAAAAGAACAGCGAGTCGAGGGAAGAACCGCACAAAGGCGGAGGTCTGATGCGCTACACTCGCTCCGAACCGGGATTTCTCACCTGCGTGTTCGTTCGCCGGAAGGGCTTCAGCCGGTTGGGGAAGGAGAATTTACATGCCAATTGCGGTATTAAAGCTCGGGTCTCCGAGAAAACCGAATGAAGGCTTGCGCGTGGGCACGGTTCGCAGGCCGCCGCGGGGTGTGCCGAAGACGCAATTCGCCAAGCTAGATTTCTACGACGTGTGGCTGCCCAACAGCGACTGAACTACTGCCAATGTGATCGGCCTTCGTTGACACGAGGTGCAGCGGACGATACACTCGCCTTGGGAGCCTCCGCCATGGGTCTGACGTACATCGAAGCGCGCATCGCGAATCCTGCCAGGCCGCGGCGTAGCGCGCGGTTGAAGCTCCTGGTAGACTCCGGAGCATCCTATTCCGTCGTGCCTGCACCGGTGCTCCGCCGCCTCGGCATCAAGCCCACCAAGAACAAGAGCTTCATTCTTGCCGACGGTAGCGAAATCAAGCGGCCGCTCGGGGAGGCCCTATTTCAAATCCGTGGTGAGGCAGGAACCTCTCCGGTTATCTTCGGCGAGGAAGGCGACAGCATCCTACTGGGCAGTGTTTCATTGGAGGTGTTGGGTTTCATGCTTGATCCCCTGAAGCGCGAGCTTCGGCCCTTGCCGATGCTCTTGGCCGCACAAAGTTGCGGAGGCATTCGCAGCCTATGACCCGCGAAGAACTGCTTTCTCGCATCTCCATCAATCCGGAAATCTGTTTCGGCAAACCGTGCATTCGAGGGCATCGCATTTGGGTGTCCCTGGTACTCGATTTTCTCGCCAGCGGCATGAAGATGCCCGAAATCATGGAGGAGTACGGGCTGGAGGAGGCGGATATTCTAGCCTGTATCGCCTACGGCGCGGAAATGGCGCGCGAGCGCTACATCGAGATTCCTGCGAGCGGCCGCTAATGAGGTTGAAACTGGACGAAAACCTTGGCAGGCTTGCCGCGGAGCTTTTACGTGGTGGCGGTCATGATGTGGAAACTGTACCCGCCGAAAATCTTTGTTCTGCTCCCGACCGCGAACTCCTGGACAAATGTCGTGCCGAAGCCCGCTGCCTAATTACCCTTGATCTTGATTTCGGAAATCCGCTTGTCTTCCGACCAACAGCCTACGCTGGCATTGTAGTGTTGCGATTGCCGCCAAAGCCTATTCATGATGATTTGGTCGCCTGTGTGCGTACGCTGAACACGGCTCTAGCGGCAAACGAAATTGCCGGAAAGCTTTGGATCGTTCAGCGGGGCCGTATTCGGGTTTACCAAGACCCCTATGCTGAGAAGTGACTCGATGCACGTCATGGACGAAATCATCGCGCACGGTTTCCCGCGCGAACGCGGGCGCCTGATTCACGCTCTGGTGGGGGGCTCGCAGCTTCATGGCGTGAAGGTGGAAGGCACTGACGACCGAGACCTATACGGAATCTACATCGAAACACCGGAATGTTGCTTCTGGCAAGGACTGGAACATTACGTGACGTCTACGGCGCCGCAAAGCGAGCGCAATCAGGCAGGCGATGTCGATGTAATCTGCTATTCGTTACGAAGATTCGCGCGTTTGGCCGCAGCCGGCAACCCCACGATCCTGCACATGCTTTTCACGCCAGCCGAGAGCAACGAAATCTTCTGGAGCGAGGTGATCGCTGCGCGAGACTTGTTTCTGGCCAAAGCCCACGCGCAGAAATACCAAGGCTATGCGGATGCCCAGCTTCGCCGGATGACGGGCGACCGCGGCCGCGGAAAACATGGCCAGCGGCCGGAGCTGGAAAAGCAATACGGCTACGACGTGAAAGCCGCGATGCACGTCCTCCGCCTTCTGCACGAGGGCATTGAGTTTGTGAGCAAGGGTTGGGTAACCCTACCTCGTCCCGAACCCGAACGGAGCAAATTGCTCGCGGTTCGGCGCGGGGAATGGTCCCAGGACCGGGTCATCGCAGAGGCCCATCGTCTGTTCGCAGAGCTCGATGCGGCTGTCGAACATTCGCCGCTGCCCGAGCGCGTGGATCTCGACGCCATTGGAAGGCTTGTGACCGAAATCTGCCTTGACGCTTGGGAGCAATGGGGATGGAGCGGCAAGCGGTCCACCGATTCCCCTCTCGGTGATGTCTGACCTGCCGACTGCGAGTTGGAAGGTGCACCTCGCCGGCATCGCCAACGGCCCGGAAATGAAATGTTTGATCGTACAGGCTCTGCTCCGCATGCAAGGCGACGAGGGCGCTTCCCCGCTGACCACAACCGTCAAAATTCTTCTTGACAACTGCAACGATAGGCTATAGGCTATGATTGGTCCGAGAGGATCGATGCCGTTTCAGCGATTGGGCTGGCCGGCAACTCAGCGCGCCCGGCGCTCGAAGGATAAGGCATGATGCGTCCTATAACGTTACCTGAGGGTTATTCCGGCCCGCGCCCCATCGCCCAGTGGGCGGAGCAAAAACCGATTTATGACTCCATCTGCCAAGCCGCATCCCCCACAAATTGCGGGGAGACTTCATGTCCATCAACCGCAAAAATGTCCAAAGCTGAGAACATACTGAAAACAAAGGGTCAGAAGAGGGGTTTTTGCTCAGCCAAACCTGAGAACATTCTGAAAACGAAGCCACTCACAAGAAACCGCGGGAACTCCAAAATGGCATGACAATATGTCCGAAAGAAATGGCGCCAAATTATCAAGGAAGTGGGATGGCGGCGAGTGGTGAGAAATGCGCGGCGCGCGCTCATTTTGGATTCGGCATCAGCGTGTAATACTCGTACGTCACACTCCAATCAAATTCACTGCCGGGATCGATGCTCATGGCGACGAAGGGTTCCACGGCCAGGATGCTGCGAATCGACCACAGGTGCAGGTCCGCGAGCGGGCGGTTTCCGCGGATGCGCATGCCGGCCCCTACGCGCGTGTTCTCGATGCGGATGTCGTAGTCTCGGGGACTATCGCTGAAACCCAACATGGGAGTAGCCACCACATCCTTATCCTTGAGTGTCTGCAAGTAGACCACGTGGTTCCCGCGAATCTCGGCCAAGTCCTTGTTGGGCGGCTGCGGGGAATGAATCTGGAAGGGAAGCGTGAGGGAGAAATCCGGGCCCGGCGGCTGATGGTCAAGCACCAGAAAATTGTGGTTATAGACACTGCTGTGGATGGCGCGGCGGCCGGTGTTCTTCAGACGGTGCTCCAACACCATCTCCGGCTTACCGGCGATCAACCGTACGGTCTTATGATAGATGTAACCATAGCCCGTGCTTCGCTCGGTCAGTTCCTGGGTGAACTCTACCGAATCGCCGTGCTTTTCCACGCTCCATTTGCCCGGGTCCACAATCTCATACTGCTTGAAGGCATCGTATTTGCGGGTTTCCTTGCGCAGCACCCCGACGCCGATCTTGATGAAGGTGCCACCCACCTTGGCCTCATCGAATCCCAGGGCGCTTTGATTGGTTTGGAACTCGTCCACGGGACCGGTGACACCGGAACAAGTTGAGGCGACGATCTCCGCGCCTTCGTACTGGAAGTCATAGGCGTGGGCATCGATGCGGTCATACCACGGCCCGTAGTAGTTGTGACCCTTGTATTCGAGAGCGGCAATGACCCCCGACCAGTCAAAGCGCGTCCCGCGATAGTATCCTTGCCGGGCATCGGGCAGGTAAAGCTTCACCCGCAGTTCGCCGTTGGTAATCTCGGCCTGGGGAATACCTGCTGCCGACGGGTCCCAACTGCCCGCCAAGCCAAACACTGCGGTCAAGGTTAGTGTCGCGGTTAATCCCATTCCAAAGAGTAAGTTTTCCATTGAGAAATTCCACCTATGCCAGTTTCCGCATGACGCGGGGTGACAGCCACCACACGAGCCGTCCCGGTGCTTTCGGGGGAAACTCGCTGAAGGTGATCAGGCAGCAGCCCCCTTTCTTGAACGGCATGTTGGCAGTGCGCCCGGCGCCGATCAGCCGCGCGGCCAGTTCACCCAAATCGGGCTCGTGCCCCACCACCAGCACGCGCCGGCGGTTGGAGCGTTTCGCGAGAAAGGTGATCAACGCTTCCGGCTCGCCGCCGGGACGCAGAGCATCGCAGAGGTCCAAGGGAGGCTTGGAACTGAGCGCCTCTGCTATGATCTCGGCGGTCTCCACGGCGCGCACCAGCGGGCTGGAGACAATCCAATCCGCTTCCAATCCCGCGCGAACAAGGCCGGCGGCGATCTCACTCATCTTCTCCTTACCCTCGGGCGTAAGGGGCCGTTTGGCGTCGTCCATTACGGTGGCGGCGCCGCGCATCACGGCGATGCCGTGCCGCATGATGTAAAGCTCATAGTCCGCCGGGCGCCCTTCCCGGCCCTCATCAGTTTCCTTGGTCGTCATAGGTCGCTTCCCAAACAGGAATTACGAATCATCCCGGCCCGCGCCCGACCATAAGGCTTCAAACTCTTGCGTATAGGCCTCGACCGGGTACGCGTCCCGAAGGATGAGGAGATTTTCGTGGTTCTCGTCTTCTGATTCCAGCGTCCAATTGTAACTTCCGGTCAGAACCGTTTGCTGATCCAGGATGACGAATTTGTGGTGCATCTTGGAACCGCGTCCCTGCCGGCCGAAGGCCAGGCGAAACGGGATAATGGCGCCGTTGAGAAGTTCCTGCGTGGTGCGGCTTTCTTTGTACTTGTTCCCATCCACCAGCAGGCGAACGCGCACTCCGCGTTGCGCCGCCTCTTCCAGCCCCTGCGCGAGGCCGGGATGATTAAAGCGATAAAGGGCTGCGTCTATGGAGCTGGACGCGTCGTGCAGCAGACGCATGATGACGTCCGCGAGGGATTCACTGCGCGCGAATTTTATTTCCATCGTCACCGTTCGAGCCGAGGAAGGTGATTCTATTTGCAATCGGCCTGGGATTCAAGCACGGAGACTGTTACCGATTACTTAATCTTGAGCAACTCGACTTCAAACGTTAGCGTGGAGTTGGGAGGGATTACCCCCGGGTATCCGCGCGGGCCGTAAGCGAGATCAGGAGGGATGATCAGTTTGCGCTTTCCCCCCACGTGCATGGTTGAGATGCCCTCGTCCCATCCCTTGATAACTTCACCGCGGCCCAGATGAAGCTCAAAGGGCCCTCTGCCCGTGGAGCTGTCAAAAATCTTGCCGCTGGTGAATCGGCCCGTGTAGTTGACCAGGATGTCGTCCCCGGGTTTGGGCTGTGGCCCTTTACCCACGACCACGTCCTGATATTTCAGGCCTGAGGCAGTGGTCGTCCATGTCGCGGGCGGATGCGCGGTAGTGGCGCTCTTGGTGGTAGCCGGAGTGGACTTCTGGGTGGTCGGGGCTGACGACTGCGCCGCCTGTGGCTGCGCAAGGAGGGTTGCCGCCGAAACCAAGCTGGAAACAAAGAGAATGACGATGGATCGCTTCATGTCATGAGCCTTCCTTTCAAAATTAGTTGTCGCGGGTAAGGTATCAGGACTGCGGAGGCATTTCAAGAACCGCGCGAGGTTGCGTGACATTCCGCGGCCCATGAAGTTATCAAAGCGGCGCCACCCAGGACCCCTCGGGTCCACCGACCGGCCAAGAAAGGGTTCTGCGAGGCGGGTCGTGGATTGTCGATCCCAAACTGCTCCACGTTTCTCGCGCAACAGTGCTGAGCGAGGGTAAACTCTCTCGATTGGCTCCGATTCCCCAACGAAAACCCCTCGCGCCCCGCCCTTTGCGTTTTTTCACACCATGGAGGACATGATGACTGTCATTTTACGCATTGATGCTAAGTCAAATTCGGATATCCTTCTCCAGAACTAGACTGCCTATAGTTGGCTAAGTGATTTAATTTCAATACATATTCGGCTAGTGGAGGTAACGTCGGCGATTGGGACTGTTTGGCACACCGGTTGCCCTTAGTGCGGGTGCGAGGGACTTCGGGTCCTAGGAACCTGGATAAAACCAGGTTGGGGGTTGGGGATAACGGAAATCGGACGAACCGGGATCTCCAGCCCCTATAATATATTTAGACGCGGTTTTCAGGCAAACCCTCAGCAGCCAATATAGGAAGTTCAGAGGCAAGTGATGTTAGACATCACACAGCTCCATGGTTCTCTATCGATGCTGGCCGCCAACGAAACCAGCAAGCGCGGACCTCATCTGGAGATCCTTTCGCCTGAAGCCTCTCCTCTGCCTCTCGTTGTAGGGAATCCCAAGCCCGTGGTTTCGTGGCGCGTAACCCGCTCCTGCAATCTGAATTGTGTGAACTGCCTCTCCGACTCGCGACCGCGCCGCTACGGGTCGGAGCTCACCACCCCCGAAGGCATGGCGTTGATCCGCGACCTCGGGGCAATGCAAGTCCCGCGGTTGCTGTTTGCGGGCGGCGAGCCGCTGATGCGCACGGACCTTGTGGAACTGGTGGCCTACACGCGCGAGCGGGGCATCCAACCCTCGCTCTTGACCAACGGCACACTCCTCAACCGGGCGCTGGCGGCGGGGTTGAAGCGCGCGGGATTACACACCGTCAGTATTCTGCTGGAAGGGATCGGCCGCGAGGTGGACCGCCACCGGGGCGTGCCAGGCGCCTTCGACGCGGTGCTGGAAGGGTACGCGAATTGTGAAGCCACCGGCCTTGCGGCGGAGATCCGGACTCCGCTGAATCGTTGGAATTATCCCGAACTCGCCGACATCCTGGATTTTATTGAACGCCGGCGAATCCGCCAGGTGGCTTTCGCTCACCTTGTTTACGCGGGCCGGGGCAATAGCCCACAGGATGACCTGACCCACGACGAGAAGCGCCGTGCTCTCGACCTGATTCTCGAGCGTACGGAAGACTTCCATCGCCGCGGAGTTGGGATAAAAATTGCCACCGACGAAAACCATGTGGACGGCATTTACCTTTACTTGCGATTAGCTCGCACAAATCCCCGGCGCGCCGCAGCCGCGTACAGGTTGTTGCAGGGTTCGGGGGCGAACCTGCGCGGTGCGGGTGTGGGACTTGCCGGTATTGATTCCGTTGGCGACGTACACCCTGATCCTTACTGGGCCAACTACGTTCTCGGTAATGTGCGGGAAACGCCCTTCAGTGAGATTTGGGAAAAATCCTCGGATCCCCTGCTGCGAGGATTGCGCGATCGCCTACCTTTGTTGAAAGGACGATGCGCTAATTGCCGCTGGAAACAAGCCTGTGGAGGTAACCTGCGGGTCCGCGCGGAAGAATTTTTTGGTGATCCTTGGATGTCGGACCCAGCGTGTTACTTGACAGATGAAGAAATTGGCAAGGAAGTAAAGGAGCAAATCGAGGGATTGGAAGACAACGTGCTCTTGTCAGAGCAGGCTGCGTAAAACAGCCAGTTTTAGATTCTGAGTCGTGATTACCTGATGAAAACCTTGACCCACAAACCGCGGCTCATTTTTTGGGAGGTGACAAAGGGGTGTAACCTGCGTTGCATTCATTGTCGCGCCACCGCTACGGAACTCTCATCAATCAATGACCTACCTACGACCAAAGCCCTGAACATAATAAAGCAAGTCTCTCAGTTATCCCTACCTATCCTAGTTCTAAGCGGTGGCGAACCTCTTTTTCGTAAGGACATTTTTGAATTGGCCAGCTACGCGCGCGATTGCGGTTTGCGCGTAGCCCTGGCGACCAACGGAACACTGGTTTCCAAGGAAGTTGCCCACAAGATTGTGGATGCCGGCGTGCGCCGCGTCTCGATCAGTTTAGACGGAGCGGACGCCGCTACCCACGATGCCTTTCGCGGCATCCCGGGAGCATTTGAACAGGCCCTGCGCGGCTTGCGAAATCTGAAGGAACTTGGCATGTCGGTGCAAATCAACATGACCATCGCGCGCCACAACGCCCACCAACTTCCCGCCGTGCTGGGAATGGCGCGCCAGCTTGGCGCCGACGCCCTCCACACCTTCCTTCTTGTTCCCGTGGGGTGCGGCGTGGGCATTGCCGAAGAGCAGATGGTTCCCGCCGACGAATACGAAAGAATCTTGAATTGGTTTTACGACCGTGCGCAGGAAGGCGGCATCGAGTTGAAAGCCACGTGCGCGCCTCACTACTTCCGCGTCCTGCGCCAACGCCGCGCGGCAGAGCGCCGCGCCGCATCGCTGGTGGAGTCCTCCTTTGGCGGCAATGGGCAAGAGATCGGTCCCACGGAAATGACCATGCCCGGCTCAACGGGAATTGGCCTTCACCCGCCTGCCCGCCCTGTCGGCGCGGGCCACCCGGATAGCATGCAGGCCATGACCAAAGGCTGTTTGGCCGGCACGGGCGTAGCGTTCATTTCCTATCAGGGTGAAGTTTATCCCTGCGGCTACCTGCCGATTCTGGCCGGCAATCTCCATCAGCAGGGTTTGGCGGAGATCTGGGAAAACGCCCCGGTGTTTCTCGAACTCCGTGACACCGGCAACTTGAAAGGCAAGTGCGGCTACTGCGAGTTCCGGAATGTTTGCATGGGTTGCCGAGCCCGGGCCTTCGCCGCTACCGGTGACTTTCTGGACGAGGAGCCTTTCTGCGTTTATCAACCGCATACCGTCGAAGCGGTTCGCAGGCAGGAGGAGGAAAGCCATGCTGCAATTCACTGATCTGGTGCGCGGCGGAGAAGCAGTGCGGGATATCAAACAGAAATTTCCTGAAACCGCCCCGGTCTTTGACCAGTTCGGGCTGCGGCCTTCCTGTGACGACTGCTCCATTGAAATGGCGGCCCGCAAAGTCGGCGCTTCCTTCGAAGACCTGCTCGTCGAAGTCAACAAATCCATCTACAAAAACCGGGGAGTGACTGCCCGGGCGTCGTGAGGCTTGACGGCCATGGCCAGTGCCACTCCCATCCTTCCCTTGCTGACTCGCTCTCGAGGGCGCTCGTTCATCTTGCCGCGTGAGCACGGAGCCTGGGGAATGCTTCTGGTTCCTCTGGTCACCGGCGCCGCTGCCGGCAATCCCCGCGGGGAGCGGATTATCTGGATTTTACTCTTCGCCGCGACCGCGCTAGGGCTTTTCTGTTTGCGGACCCCGGTGGAAGCTTGGCTGGAAATTTCACCGTTACGTCCGCAAAATGATGCGGAGCGGAAGCTCATTTATTATTCCATTTATAGTTATGCTTCCGTTGCCGGCTTGGCCCTGGCAGTCCTCATTCTGTGGGTGCACGCCTATGGACTCCTGTTGTTGGGCGCGGTCGCGGCGATAGCTTTTTTTCTTCAGGCCGTCTTGAAACGACTCGGGCGGGAAACGCGCATGAACGCCCAATTGACGGGCGCCATCGCGCTGAGCTCCACTGCGGCGGGAGCTTACTACCTGGCAACGGGTCATTTCGGTTCGGCGGCCGTAATCATCTGGTTGGCCAACTGGCTGTTCGCCGCCAATCAAATTCACTTCGTTCAACTTCGAATCCATTCCGCACGAGCCCTGACGGTCCGGGGAAAACTCCACCAGGGAAGAGGCTTTCTGTTTCACCAAGCGTTTTCCCTGCTGCTCCTGGGTTTGATTTGGCGAGCCGGATGGCTCCCCGGTCTTATCCTGGTGGCATTCGGGCCTCTATTTGCCCGAGGGTTTGCGTGGTTTCTCGAATCACCCCAGCCACTCCAGGTCCGCCGGCTGGGGGTCAGCGAGTTGCTCTATGCCATTGTCTTCGGAATATTTTTCATCGCCGGCTATCACCCCCAGATTGGGTAGCGAAAGCTTCTCTTCTATGCGCGAAAATGCCAGCGCGGATAACCCCCGCGCTCACAAGAAAGCACAGTTGGGCGTGGGGCCAATGTTTCCCCGCTTCAGCGAGCGGAATATCACCGACGATTCTTTGGGACGTCTCATCGAGGTAGCTCGCCTGACGCCCTCGGAATGGAACCTGCAAACCTGGCGCTGGATCATCGTGCGTGGCGATGCCGCCAAGAAATTTCTTGAGGCGGCCACTTCCATCAAGGTTCCACTCAGTTCCGCGCCCGTCATTCTGATCTGCCTGGCGGATACCCTGGCCTGGAAGTCTGCGCCGCAGTCTTTGCAGGAAATGATTGCCAGCCGGAAAATCACGGAGGAGGAAGGCCGCGAGGCCCTGCGCCGGCTGCGCGAATACTATTCCTCCTCCCCCGACATTGCCAAACGTACCGCCCTAGCCAACGCCTTTGTGGCCGTGCACCAAATTCTCCTGGGCGCGGCGGAATGCAGCCTGTCGGCTTACTGGGTGACGGAGTTCGACGAAGCCAAGATCAAGACCCACTTTCACATTCCCGACCACTTCCTGGTGGCTGCACTGCTCCCCATCGGCTACCGCGAGGAAACGCCGGCCCCGGCCGCCTCTAAACTCCCCTTGGGCACGTTCATCTACAAGGAGAAATTTGGCGAAACCCTCGGCCCCACCCCATAGCCGCAATACTGTATACTTCCCCTCTCGATGTAGAAGGGGGGATGAAATGATCAAAGGAAAAGATGTACCTTCTGTGAGCCGAAGGAGATTTTTGACAACCACCGGGAGTTTGATCGCGACCGCGCCGGTTGTGAGGGGGGGCGTGGCGCCGACTTCCGGTGAAACTTCGCCGGCGCAACCTGCCGTGCCCCCTGCACCCGACATGTCCCGTAAAATTCCCATCGGCGTCTTTGACCCTGTTTACGATGACCTCTCGCTCGACGAGATGCTCGACAAGATTTCTGCGCTCGGAATTGAGGCGGTGGAGATTGGCACGGGAGGTTACCCCGGCACCAGGCACTGCCCGATCGCGGAGCTTCTCGCCGATCCTGCCAAGGCCAGGGCCTGGAAAAAGAAATTTGAAGACCGGAGGATTCTGGTGGCCACGCTGAGCTGCCATGGCAACCCGGTTCACCCCGACCCGAAGGTTGCAGCACGCGATGACGAATACTTCCGCAACTCCGTGCTCCTGGCCGAGCGGCTGGAAGTGCCCGTGATTGTAGGATTCTCCGGCTGCCCGGGTGGCTCGCCCCAGGATAAGATGCCCAACTGGGCTACTTACCGCTGGCCTCCGGAATTTGATCAGACCCTGAAGTATCAGTGGAACGAAAAAGTGATTCCCTATTGGCAACAAGCGGTGAAGTTTGCGCGCGCCCACGGCATTCGCAAAATCGCTCTGGAAATGCATCCCAACTTCGTCGTGTACAACCCCAAGACGTTGATGAAACTGCGTCACGCCGTGGGTGAAGAAATCGGGGCCAACTGCGACCTCAGCCACTTGTTCTGGCAAGGCTGCGATCCCGTCGAGGTCATCCATTACCTTGGCAAGCAGGGCGCCCTCTATCACGCCCACATGAAAGACACGGTGATTGTCCAGGATGTCGCTCGGAGGTTTGGGGTGTTGAACTTTCCCGAAGAGCCCGAGGAGAAGCCCACCGACGGTTCGGTTTACTTTCGCGCGGTCGGGTATGGTCACGGCGCGCACATCTGGAAGGACATCGTGAAGGCATACATGGACATCGACTTTCGGGGAATCATGAGCATTGAGAATGAAGACCCCATCCTTACCGGCGAAGTGGGCGTCGAGCGCGCCTTGTATGTCTTGAAAAATGTGCGCGCAGAATTACTGGCGCAATCCGCGTAAAAAGATTGGGTTGAGTCATTCCCTCTACCGGCCCGGCCGCGTTGCGCCCGCTATGTTTTATGAGCGCGTGATTATAGGCGACCTGTTTCTGACCTTCCCTGTCGTGAGAAATCCGCCCAGCGCTCAACGGCCCAATTGCTCCTCTACCGATTCCTCCAGCGGAAGAGCGTGGTGCAGACATCCCGCCTTGGCCAGTCCGAAGTAAACGATGAACGCCACAACAAAAGAAAACAGCCCGGCAGGGCGGTCGAATTTGATGAGTCCCACCGGCACACCCGGAATGCGGTCCAGAATGCCCATCACAAAACCCACCGCCCAGGAAACGTAGCCCGCCCAGTTAATTCCCTCGCGCGGTCCCGACCATTTCTTTCCCGCCAGCAGATAGTCGGCTGCAATGGCGCCGCATATAGGGCCGAAGGACGCGCCGACAATTCCGAAGAACCCAACCAAGTTCTGTGCCAGGCCGGTTACGGCCAGAAGCGCTCCAATGGTGACGCCGGCGAGAGTAGAAACGGAGCGCGGAATCTTGGGCAGCATGGTGGCAAAACTATTGGAGGCGATGAAGGTGCAGAAACATGTGGGCGCCACCGAGGCTGCCGCGAACAGGAAGAACATGGCCGGAGCCAGGGCCCCCACGCTGGCGATCGTGGCGGCGTAATCATAGTTCGCGGGTCCAGACGTGGTGGCGATGTGGCCCGCCACGGAGAGAACCGGGAGCCCGCCCGCGAGCAGAATCGGCAAGGCGATGCCGGTCAAGCCTCCCAGCGCCACATCTTCACGGTTTCGGTTGTTCATTCCGAAATCAGCGCCTGCCGCCCCGGCGGTGGCAAAGAAGCCGATCACAATGTCGATGATCGTCACAAAGCCGCCCCAGGAATCATGCTGCGGTGGTTGGTAGCTCGAAATGCCGCCCAGGTTCTTCCAGAAGACGATCGCGATCATGATCATGGGGACCCAATTCAATACCTGGGCGACGCGGGCCACATAACCAATTCCCTTCAGTGTGATCAGGGCCAAGCCATAGGCCCAGAGGAGCGCGATCACGATGAACAGCGCTTTCGATTGCTGGTGCAATCCCCTCATGATGAATTCCGTGGCGATGGAGGTGGCCACCGCAAACCAACCGAGCTGCAACACTCCCATGAGCAACCCCGGCATCAAGTAGCCGCCCGTGGTTCCGAACATGGATGTGCCGACAACATAGAGCGGCCGGCCCGTTTGCATCCCCAGCATCGCGGGAGCGTAGTAATAGAAAGCGAAGCAAAGCAAGCCCGCAACCAGAAGCCCGAACAGGCACACGCCGACGCTGGCGCGGTCGAGCGTGGTGCCCGCCATCCCCCGATAAAATGCAACCCAGAGGAAAACCCCCGCGTAAGCAGGGAATGTGCTGCGATACCAAGGGGCCCGCTTTGTCAAAGGGACGGGAGCCGAGGAGCGGATATAGCTGGGCAGATGGGAAGCCATAGGTCCTCATCGTGAAAGTAGGTGTAATGCCCGAGAAGCCCACCCATTATAAATCACACCTTTCGCCTCGACCGGGATTTGATTCGGGCGCGCAGGCGACAGGATGACCACCCCTGTTTACTCTTGTATTGACATCGTCTCTGATTGGGCTTTCAATTGTGGCCTGCCGGGCGCCGCATTCGCCTGGGATCCTGGCCCCCGCCAGCCGGATCCCGGACCCGAATTCGCCCGCGCGAAAGGAATATCCGTGAATCCCTTGGATGCCATCCTGAAACCGAAATCCATCGCCGTGCTGGGCGCCTCGCGCCGAGAGGGATCCATCGGACGCGAAATCCTGCACCAGCTCATCGAGTTTGATTTCCACGGCAAGCTCTTTCCGGTTAACCCTAAAGCAGACTTTATTCACTCCATAAAGGCTTTTCCGACCGTGTCATCGATTCCCGACCCGGTGGACTTGGCCATCATCGTGGTGCCCCGCGAAGAGGTGCTGAGTACGATCGATGATTGTGGGAAGAAAAGCGTGACGGGCTTGGTGGTCATCACTGCGGGTTTCTCCGAAACCGGCGCCGAAGGGAAAAGATTCGAGGCCCAATTGGGTGAACGCGTCGGGCAATACGGGATGCGGATGATCGGGCCGAACTGCATGGGCGTCATCAATACCGACCCGGCGGTCCGCATGGACGCCACCTTTGCTCCCACCCTGCCCCTGACGGGGCGCATTGCCTTCATGTCGCAGAGCGGCGCGCTGGGCGTGGCCATTCTGAACATCGCGAGGCAGCTCGACATCGGGTTTTCCTATTTCGTGAGTCTGGGCAACAAGACCAACGTCTCCGGCAATGATTTATTGCAGTACTGGGAGGACGATCCGCAGACCGATTTGATTTTGATGTATCTCGAGTCGTTCGGAAACGCCAAGCGTTTCATGCAACTCTGCCGGAGGATTTCGAAGCGCAAGCCCTTGCTGGTGGTGAAGTCCGGGCGCACGGAAGCGGGGGCGCGCGCTGCCACCTCGCACACCGGAGCGCTGGCGGCGCGCCAGGGGCTGGACGTTGCCACCGACGCCCTGCTGGAGCAGTGTGGCGTGGTCCGCGTGAACACCGTGGAGGAGCTGTTTGACCTGGCGCTGGCTTTCTCCAAGAATCCCTTGCCGCGCGGCAACCGCCTGGGCATTCTCACCAATGCCGGCGGTCCCGCCATCATGGCCACCGATACGGCCATCGCCCAGGGCCTGAGCATGGCGGATTTCTCCGAACGAACGTGCCACGAGCTCCGCCGCTTGCTTCCTCCCGAGGCCAGCATCCGGAACCCCGTGGACATGACTCCCCAATCGGACCGCGGCAAGTACGATGCCTGCGCAAGGATTCTGCTGGAGGACGATGGCATCGACATGCTATTGGTGGTCTTTGTTCCTCCCATGATGATCAACACCATGGACATCGTTCTGGGCCTGGAACAGTTGCGCCATAAATATCTCAAGCCGGTGGTGGGAGTCATCATGGCGACGGATGAGTTCTTTGTGGAGCTGAACCGCGATCATCCCAACCATATGGCCCTGTACATTTTCCCGGAGTCGGCAGTGAGCGCCCTTGCGGCCCTTCACCGCTATCACACCTGGCGCGAAAAGCCGGTGGGCGAGTTGAAACGCTTCGAGGTCCGCAGCGGCGCAGCGGAAGAATTGATTCAAGAAGTTCGACAGCAGGGCCGACGGCAATTGACGGTCGAGGAAAGCCTGCGCTTGATCGGGGACTACGGAATTCCCGTGGCCAAGTCCATCCCCGCCGCGAACCGGGAGGAGCTTGAACGCGCGGCTAAAGGGCTTCGCTACCCGGTGGTCCTCAAAACCGCCGCGCTGGATTTGACCCATAAAATGGACGTGGGTGGCGTGCTCCTGGGTCTCCGTGGCCCGGAAGAATTGTTGGCAGCCGCGCAAAAGATGGGGGAGTCCGCCGCCCGGTATCGAGGGGACCCGGCGGCGGCCGGCAGGATGAGCTTCCTGATTCAGGAATACGTGCGGGGCGGCCGCGAAGTGATCGTGGGCATGGTCCATGACCCCACGTATGGCCCGCTGGTGATGTTCGGCCTGGGAGGAATTTACGTGGAGACGATCAAGGACGTGGTTTTCCGTGTTCCCCCGCTCACCGATCTCGAGGCGCACGAAATGATTCGGCAAATTCGTGGCTACAGTCTGCTGCAAGGTGTGCGCGGAGAGGCTCCGGTAGATTTCGACGCGCTCGCCGAAGTCCTGCAAAGGTTTTCGCAGCTCGCGGAGGGGATGCCGGAGATCGCGGAAATTGAGATCAACCCTCTGCTGGTCTTCCCCCAGGGCGCAGACTTCCGCGCCGTCGATGCGCGCGTGCGCCTGGGTGGGCAACAGGAAGATGGGGTTTGAGGAGGAATTGGAGTGCTTCGGAAACCCGCCACTCCGGGTTTCCTGCCGGTAGGAAAAGTGAAGCCAATTTGTACGATTTTTCCTACCGGTAGGAAAAAGGGCGCAGAATTCTCTTGACATGACACCTGGGCTCCTTGTTAGGCTAGAATGGGAGGGACGGGTGCGGAACGCGCCCCCCTCACCGGATCGCCCGGAGGAAAGGACGAATGCCCAGACCGACACGGAAAACGCAGGGCAGATCAACCGACGCAGGGAAGGTTCCATGGTCGCGGTTGTGGGGGAAAAGTGGCGTGGAGAGCGAGCCCGGAAAAAAAGATGTTATTTTATGACGACCGAAGCCGGTATGTATATGAAAACAAATAGAAAGATGACAATTTTACCGAGGCAGAAGGCGACATTTGTACACATATGACGACGTATGACGACATTTGACACAGCAATGACACGTATTTTGCTGAAGCCGTCGGGCTTCTTGCCGCGGTTGGCGCGCTGGGGAACCGACCCCGCGCTTCAAGATGTGGAAACTCGAGACGGCGATCGGAGACCGCTACTACAAACGTAGCGCCGGCTTCCAGCCGGCATTGAGCCGCCAAGATGGCGGCGTTACGTTCAAATCAGGACACCACCAGGAGGAATTTCGGTATGGCAACTCGACGCGCGTTTATGCAGAAAGCTCTGGGTAGTTCCGCCGCTCTGGCGGCATATGGACTTTTCCCTTCCAGCCGTGTGCTGGGAGCCAACGACCGCGTTCGCATCGGACTGATCGGAGCAGGCGGGCGCGGGTCGGAAATCTTCAAGGTGGCGTTGAAATGCCCCAACGTGGAGGGCGTGGCTGCCGCGGACATTTACACGCGCCGCCTCGACAAGCTGAAAGCCAGTATCCCTGCCCTCCAAACCTACGGTGATTTCCGTAAACTGCTCGATGACAAAAGCATCGATGCGGTACTGATTGCCACGCCTCAGCACCTGCACGCGCTGCATTTTGTTCCGGCCGTGCAGGCGGGAAAAGACGTCTATCAGGAGAAGACCATGGCGTTCAATCCCGACCACGGCAAGCGCATGCGCAAAGCGCTGGAGGGTTCCGGGCGCATCGCGCAGGTAGGGGTCCAAACCACCAGTTCGCCGACCATAAGGCAGGTGCGCGAATACTTGAAGCCCGAACACATGGGCATGATCACGCAACTGCACACTTTTCACTATCGCAATGCCCCCTATGGCGGCTGGAAGCGCCCCATTCCCGCCGATTGCGACCTTCAGCACGTGGATTGGAAGGCTTTTGAAGGGGAGGCGAAGGAATATCCTTTCGATCCCAACCGCCTCATCAACTGGCGCTTCTTCTGGGATTACTCCGGGGGGAACGTTTTTGAAAATATGGTGCACCAGGTGGGGTTCTGGTTCAAGGTTCTCGACCTCAAGATCCCCCAGAAGGTTACGATGGTGGGCGCCAACTACTTTTCGCCGGAGATGCAGCCGCCCGACATCATGGACGTGAGCATGATTCAACGGGAGAAGCTCCTGTTTACCTGGAACTCCATGTTTGGCAACAACCTGTTCGGGGAGGGTTATGACGCGGTGCTCGGCAACAAAGGAACGGTTCTCCGCGACGAAGATGACAACGTGCGCTACATTTCCCAGGAAAGGAACTCTGAGGCTCCGAACGTGGGTGAGGCGCCCCGCAAGGCTCCTGACATCGTCGGCGTGAGCGATACCACCGCACTGCATATGCAGAATTTCTTCGATTGCGTGCGCAGCCGCAAAGAAACCGACTGTCCCTTCGAACTGGGCTTCCGCTCCGCCGTCGCCTGCCGAATGGCCGTTGATTCTTACCGGCAAGGCCGAACCGTGAGTTGGGACGAGCAAAAGGAAGAGATCGTTTGACGGGTTAGGAAAAAACTTCCCCGTTGACGGAGGACTGTAGCGCGGACCTGTTCTGTAGGTCCGCGGCTTTTCCTTGCCCATAGGATACGAGCCGCGGACCTAAAAAGCAGGTCCGCGCTACACCTCCGAGGTAATGTGTAACGCTGTTGTGTTGGCGGAGACACCTATGAAAAAAATCTTGAACGAGCCTTTTGCCTATGTTGACGAAATGCTGGAGGGCTTGTGCCTGGCGCATCCGCAGTATTACAAGCAGACCGGAACCGCCGGCCGGGTCATCGTTCGCGCGGACGGGCCGATTGCTGGCAAAGTGGGAATCGTCTCCGGAGGCGGCTCAGGACACCTGCCGGTCTTTACCGGATACGTCGGCAAAGGCCTGCTGGACGCCTGCGCGATTGGCGACGTGTTCAGTTCCCCGGCGGTCGATCAAGTTGCGGAAGCCATCCGCGCCGCGCACGGAGGCGCCGGAGTGCTGCGCCTCTACGGGAACTACGGCGGCGACAACATGAATTTCGATATGGCCGGGGAAATGGTTGAGCTGGAGGACATCCCCACCACCACTGTGCGCGTGGCGGACGACGTGGCCAGCGCCCCACTGGCGGAGCGCTCCAAGCGGCGGGGAGTCGCCGGCCTGGTGTACGCTTACAAAATCGCGGGCGCCAAGGCCGACCAAGACACGACGATCCACGAGGTGACTGCCGTTGCCCAGAAAGCTGCGGACGCCTGCCGCTCCGTGGGCGTGGCGCTGACGCCTTGCACCGTGCCGGCAGTGGGCCGCCCAACTTTTGAAATCAGCGAGACGGAAATGGAAATCGGCATGGGGATTCACGGCGAGCCGGGGGTGCGCCGCGGGCCCATGCGGCCCGCCGACGCCATCGCGGAAGAAATGCTTTCTCTTCTGTTGGCCGACATGCCCTTGCAATCCGGAGACCGTGTTTCAATTTTGGTAAACAGCTTGGGCGCGACGCCGCCGGAAGAGCTTTACATCGTGTACCGCTATGTGGCCCGAAAACTCACCGGCCTAGGCGTAGAAATCGTCATGCCGCTGGTGGGGCGCTACGCCACCTCCATGGAAATGGCCGGCATGTCGCTGACGTTTTGCAAGCTCGATGCGGAGTTGGAATCCCTGCTGAAGGCGCCCTGCGATTGCCCCTTTCTCACCGTGCGCTGAGAATTTCGAAGGAGTCCTCTTTCATCAAAATTGACGGGGAATTCACATGCCCTCTGCCATCACCACCGCCGTCCTGCGCGAGGCTCTCGCGTGCATTGCCGCCAGAATGGAAACATGCTCAGACGAGTTGAACGCGCTCGATGCGCAGCTTGGCGACGGCGACCTGGGTGTCACCATGGTGCGCGGTACCCGAGCCGTGGCGACTGAGATTCCCAATCTCCCCGACGACGTGGGCATGGCGCTGCTGAAGTGCGCGCAAGCTTTCACCAAGCTTTCGGGCTCAACGTACGGCACGCTGCTGGCGACGGGGTTGATGGGCGCGGCAAAAGCTACCAAGGGACGGTCGGAGGTTCCCTGGTCCGAGGTCTCACCCTTACTCGCGAGCGCCCTACAGGCGATGGCGCAGCGGAGCGGGGGGAAATTGGGAGAGAAAACCGTGCTCGACGCGTTGGAGGCGGTGCGCGCTGCCACCGAGGGAATCGACGAGCCCACCGCGCTGGTTATGGCCGCCGACCAAGCGGTGGGCAAATGTCTCGATCGCTTTCGCCATCAACCCGCACGCCAAGGTCGCGCGCGCATTTTTGGTGAGAAGAGTGTTGGCAAGGACGATCCCGGAATGGTGGCCTTCCAACGGATCATCGAAGGATTGAGTAGCAGTGAAGAGTGACAAGTGACGAGTGACGAGCAAGCTCAAACGCAAGGCAGCGGTCTTGCTCGTCACTCGTCACTTGTCACTATTCTTCACAACACCTTGCCGCCCGCAGCGGACGGGCTGGCCGGGACCGGCGTGCGAGTTGCCTTACTGACTGCCTGAACCAAAACCATGGCCTCGGCCGGAATGGCCACCTTTCCGTCGAGGATATTTTCCTTGTTTACAGTGGGGCCGTACAAGGCTTGGTTGCCGGTATCATCCGGCTGTACAACGGCGCCGCTTAAGCTGATCCCGGCAAAGGCTCCGCGGCTGCGCGAATAGGTGAGGATTTCAGCGTGCAACGCAATATCCGTACCGGCCGCGGCGCTCCTCCCCACCGGTCCCGCCGCGGCGGAGACGTCCCCACCGATTTTAAATTTGTCGCTCAAAAGCTTGCTCAATCCTCTGCGCCCGCGAAATACCAGGACGAAATCCGTTGAGGAGCCGCCAATTTGAAAACCAAAACTCCCGCCGCTCACGGTCAGAAACACCGGCGGGCTCCAACTTTTGACGGCGCGGCAAGTCACCAAGCCCTTTCCGTAGTTTCCGCCGACCACGAAGGCAAACTTCATTTCTCCAGGAATGATGGCGATGCACTGCGCCGATTCCAGCAAGTCCTGGGGAATGGCCTTGTCCGGAGCGCCCATGATTTCCTCAAAGATCTGGGCGGAATCCTCGATGCGGTGGATGTCATCATCGCGGTTTGAACTCGCTCGCGCGGAGAGGGACATCGCCAAGGTCATCATGAGGTACAGTGTGGCTGGTTTGCGCATATTTCGGCCTCCAAAGGAGTGCTCAAGCATTTTGGGCATAAAAGGAGTGGAGCAATCCTCTCTCCATATACCCGGGGATTGACCCGTAAGCACTTATCCTGGACATCCGGGGTAGGGCATAATGTAAATTCCATACGAGCAGTTATTTTAGTATGAAAAAAGTACCATGGGCAGGAAAAGCAAGCGAGGGAATTCAATGGAACAACGCTCATCACTTAGCACTGGTGCTAAGGCCTCATCCACGCAAGGTTCTGCTTCCGGCCGTGCGACCGTCGTGCTCACTGCCATGGTCGCGGCGCTGGGAGGGTTGCTGTTTGGGTATGACACCAGCGTAATTTCCGGCGCGATGCTTTTCCTGCGCACGGACTTCCACCTTTCGGACGTCCAACTGGAATTCGCCGTGGGGATCGCGCTGGCGGGTGCGCTGGTGGGATCGGCCTCAGCGGGTTACTGTACGGATCGCTGGGGGCGCCGCTGGATGCTGTTGGTGACGGCCTTGGGTTTCGGCCTCTTTTCAGTCCTGAGTGGGCTGGCCGTCGGGCTGGTGTCGTTCTCGGTGGCGCGCTTCTTTGTGGGCGCGTGCATCGGAATGGCGTCGCTGGCGGTGCCGCTCTACATCGCGGAGATGGCGCCGGCGCGGATTCGCGGCGCGCTGGTTTCGCTCAATCAACTCGCCATTACCGTGGGCATCGGCGTGGCTTACTTCGTTGATTACGTCTTTGCGGCTTCGGAGAGTTGGCGGTGGATGTTCGCCAGCGCGGTGTTTCCTGCCGTCGTCTTGTTGATCGGCATGATTTTTCTCCCGGAAAGCCCGCGGTGGCTGGCGCGCAAAGGATTTCGCGATCAGGCGCTCGAGAATTTCCGCCGCCTGGGCCGAGGCGACGAAGCGGAAGCGGAATTGGCGGAAGTGGAAGCCGCCTTGCAACAGGAGCAGGAGGGGTTTGGCATTCTGTTGCAGCCGGGATTCCGTGTGGCGGTATTAGTAGGAATAGGTCTTGCCATCTTTCAACAGATCACCGGCATCAATACCATCATTTATTATTCGCCCGCCATCCTGCGCATGTCGGGTTATCCCTCGGCGAAGGCTGCCATCTTGGCCGCGGCAATCATCGGCCTGGCCAACGTCCTCGTCACGGTAGTTTCCATTGCGCTGGTCGATCGCCTCGGCCGGCGGTTTTTGCTCCTGCTGAGCACGGCGGGAATGGCGGTGGCCTTGACGTTGATAGGCGTCGCGTTTTACCAGAAGGCCGGGAGCATGGTGGTGTTTTACGAGGTCATCGCTTATATTGTTTCCTTCGGCATCGGCCTGGGCCCGGTCATGTGGTTGCTGATCTCGGAGATTTACCCCACCAAAATTCGCGGCAAAGCCATGTCGCTGGCGGCGCTATCGGTTTGGGGATCGAACTGGATCGTGGCGGGAACGTTCTTATCGCTCCTCAACCACGCCGGGCCGGCGAAAACATTCTGGCTTTACGCTTGCCTCTGTGTGGCAGCATTCATTTTTTGTTACGTCTTCGTCCCGGAGACCAAGGGCCGCAGCCTGGAAGCGATTGAACACCACTGGCGGCACTTCGGAGAGAAGCCAGCCGCGTGAGGGCAGTGGGCGGACGGCGGTTGTCAGTCATCAGTTCTCAGTAACAGCCTAAGGCCCGGGTGGCTTTTACTGACGCCTGAAAACTGATGACTGATGACTGCCTACTGCTCTTAAGCGGCGGTCCGAGCCCCGGGGGTTTTGCGGCGGGGGACTTTGACCGTCTCGATCATGAAGCGTGGAAGCTTCAGGGCGGGAATCTCAAAGTGGTTTTCCAGCGCCACGCGGCCTGCTCCCAAGAGGCTTGCTTCACTCCCCAAACTGCCAAATCGCACGGTCAAGCCTTTGGCCGAGTGGTTCAGCGCCTTCCGTTGGATGAGCCGCTTAAGCTGATCCAGCAATCCCACCCCGGCCAAGCTGAGCCGCTGATCGATCACGATGACGGCGGGGTTGAACAGGTTCACAAGATTGGCCAGCGCCACGCCCAGATAATTGCCCGCCTGCTCGACAATCGCCGCACAGATCTTATCTCCCTGGCCGGCGGCCTGGAGGACGGTGCGGCCGGTAATCTTATTAAGGTCGCCCTCCGCCAGGGCCAAGGCAGAGGAAGTCCCGCCTTCGGCAACCGCCTTGCGGACGCGCGATTGCAGCGCCGCGGCTCCGGCAATGGCTTCCAGGCAGCCAAAGCTACCGCACTTGCAGGCGGGGCCACCCTCGGTGATGTGCGTGTGGCCGAACTCGCCCGCTGCATAACCTGCTCCATAAAACAGCTTGCCGTTGATGATCACTCCGGCTCCGATGCCCGTCCGCCCGTATTCGACATAGATCATGTCCTGGGCCAATTCACTCGTGCTGAGCCCTCGCTCCGCCACGGTTTTAGCTCGTGTGATGTTCTCGACCGCCGTGGGAATGCCGAACTCTTTTTCAAAAATCTTCTGGAGGTGGAAGTCCTGACAGAATTCGATCGTTGAAGACATCACCATGACTCCGTCGCGGCTATTGACCAGGCCCGATCCGGCCACCCCGATGCCCACCAGCAATTTGGGGTCAACTCCTGCCTTCGCTACCGCCTGGTGAGCGAGAGCAAGAAGTTGGCGAGTGAGACCCTCTTGTCCCTGATCCAGCAAGGCGGGCTCACGTACGCTGGACCGCATGAGCAGATGAAGATCCAGAATGGCTGCCAAGGCGTTTTCATCGTCAAACCCGACCGCCAAGACGAACCGGAACTCTTCGTTCAGCCGAAGGAGAACTTGCTTTCGCCCCATGGGATTGTCCGCGCGCCCCGCCGGCAAAAGGCGCCCCTCGGCGAGCAGTTCGCGGACCATCCGGGAAATTTCACTGCGTTGCACGTGGGTCAATTCGTGGATTTCCGCCCGCGAGAGCTGGCCGTATCTAAAAATCAAAGCCTCGATCATCAGCCGATCACGTTCGTTCTTGCTGGTGACATGTTTCATGCGGCGCCTTTCTTGAACGGCTCGTCAATCTCCACCTGGTAGCCACTGGCCAGGCGGTTGGTTTCGTTGGCCATCCCTACCACGGCCATGAGTTCCGCAAACATGGAATCGGTCATGCCGGCTTTGCGGGCGGCGACCGTGTGCGAGGCGATGCAATACCCGCACTGATTGGTGACGCTTACGGCCACGTAGATCATCTCCTTGGTGAGCGGATCCAGAGCGCCCGAGCCCATGATCTGCTTCACGTTTTCCCAGGTGCGGCGGAGCGTAGCAGGATCGTGGGCAATCGCCTTCCAGAAATTGCTGATGCGATCCGTCTTCCGCGTCGCCATGATGTCGTCATAAACCGCCCGGACTTCCAGACTCGCGTCTTGATATTCGATTAATCCGAAGGTCGCCATTACAACTTCCTCCCCACGAAAAGAAAATGATCCGACTGGCCGATGCCCTCCGGGGTCTGGCCGGTCTCCTCCACGAGGTCCAACCACAGTTCCGCCTCCGCCGGGGGAAGGCCGCTGAAGATCTTCTGCCATACCGCCGTGAAGGACTCAACGCCCAGGAACGCCACTTTATCGAATCGGCCCTGGAATAGCGCCAGGAAATCCGCGGCGGTGGTCAAATGCGCGTAGCCAATCGGCGGCGCGTGCTCAGGGTCCAAATTCCCATCGCGCAAGTACTGCTGGTGGAAATCCACGCGCTCGGAGACGGGTCCGAAATTCCGGCGCAACAGATCGCGCAGATATGATAGGCGATTGATGCCCGCGGCGAAAAGCCTGCCGCCCCGTTTCAGAATCCGGGCTGACTCCTGCACGCTACTCTGGCGTTCGGTGAGCGATGGCAAGTGATAGAGCGGTCCCATCAAGAGCGCTAGGTCAACGCTCTCGGAGGGCAAACCTTCCAGCCGTGCGCCGGAAAGGTGATGGCGGCCGGCAATGCGATCTTCCAGGCCGGCTTGGCGCAGCTTTTCTTCGACTGCGTCCAGGAGTCGGGTGGAGACGTCCACGAGGTGCAGGCGGCAACCCACGCGAGCCAGAAGTTCCGTGTAGTGGCCGCCCCCCACGCCGATCTCCGCGGCAACGTCCCCTGTCTTCGCCACACGCCCGAGCCATCGGCGCGTCACCGCAAACTCCACGGGACAATCTTGCGTCAACCGCACCTGTTCCGCATCGAAAGCCGCCTCGTTGTAATGCCTCGCGACTTTGGATTCTTGTTCGCTGAACTGGGTCATGGTAGCGAAAGTATAAGCCAGGTTCGCCGCAATCGGCGGTAAGATGGATCTCCTGGGCGCGTCATTCCTCGAGGCGCGCACTGATATACTCTTGCAGACCTCTTTCGTCGCGCTCGCTGAGTTTCAGGAACTGAATTCCGATCGCGTTCGGCGGAACCTCGCGAACCACCTGGGCGCGAGTTCTGATGGCATGAGGGATGCTCGGGAGATTGAAGGCCACTTCCAACTCTTGCCCAATTCCCGACCCTCCGGAAGGAACCAACATCATCCCGCCCTCACTGATGTTCACGCTGCTAGAGCGGAGGCGCTTCTGAGGCTCGAGTCCCCAAGTGCAATCAACACTCGTACGATAAGAGAGTCGCGCGTAGCGTTGCTTCTCTCTCAGCATCGGACCGCGGGTTGCGCCCAGCAGGTTGTAAATCCGCTCGCGGGTAAAGGGTTTGCCCAGAAAAAAGTTGGCGCCCGCTGCAAAGCCCCTGCGCATAGTTTCGGCGTCGTCCAACCCGGTGAGCATCACAATCGGGACGCGGCGGTTCAGTTTCGAAAGGCGCGCCTGCTGGGTAAGGAGGAAGCCATCCACATGGGGCATGATCACATCCACGAACAGTCCATCAATTTTCTCCTCCCGTAATCGCGCTAACGCCTCGCGGCTATCCAGCATATCAATAACTTCGCACCCGCAGAATTCCAGTTGGAGCTTCAGCACGTTCAAGACCGCAGGTTCATCATCCACCGCCATAACTCGGAGTTTCACGTTTTTTCTCACCATGCAACAAGTGCTTCACTGTGGGGAAAGCGCCCTTACCCTGCTTCATTCGGCTTGAGCCGCCCTGCCGAGCGGGACGTCCTCTTCCGCATTATCTGCTTTTAAGATTAGATTCCCTACCCACGCGCCCCTTGGTTC